>OOAD01000058.1_pt1 | contig 75879 bp, 59 predicted proteins | sample 1671151 | NCBI WGS metagenome assembly OOAD01 (sample SAMN06348127, study PRJEB24527) | human gut metagenome | biome: human gut; feature: ankylosing spondylitis patient; material: feces | host: Homo sapiens | place: China | collected 2015-10
CAAACCGAACAAGAACAGAGGTATCGCACCTGAAGATGCTCCTTATTCATTCAGTCGTGAGTAAAAGATATCTTGCTTATATCTTATTTTGAAAATTGCTTATTTATGAAGACAATATTTAATATCGTGCTTGGGCTGGCGTGTGTTGCAGAAACACTAAATGCTCAGGATGCCAAGGCCATATTTCAGACAGCAGAACCTTGGAAGCAGGAAACAGATATTCGTGCCGATGCCGTAATGGTATATGGCACGGTAGATAAACCGAATATGACCTTTGAACAGCGTATAGAATCATGGCGTAAAAGAGGATATGGCATTCAGTTTATGACGGGAGTAGCCTGGGGAGATTATCAGGACTATTTTTTAGGAAAATGGGATGGAGTGACCGATCATTTGCGCGAAGGACAGCGGGAAAAAAATGGTGCAGACATCTCGCATCTTATGTTGTTCCAACCGAAAGCTTTATCAGATACATGAAAGAAAAGCAGATAAAGCGGGTGATAGATGCAGGCATTACAGATATCTATCTGGAAGAACCTGAGTTTTGGATGAGAGGAGGCTATAGTAATGCATTTAAGGAAGAATGGATGAATTATTATGGAACGCCATGGCAGGATCAGCAAGGCTCACCGGATGTGACTTATCTGTCGAATAAACTGAAATATTGGCTGTATTATCGCGCCTTGGATGAGATATTTTCTTATGCTAAAGAGTATGGTAAGAGCAAGGGATTGGAAGTAAAATGTTATGTCCCTACCCATTCTCTGATAAATTATACTTCATGGCAGATTGTGAGTCCGGAAGCTAGTTTAGCTTCGCTTGATTGTGTTGACGGCTATATCGCTCAAGTATGGACTGGTACATCCCGCGAACCGAATTATTTTAAAGGGGTGCGTAAGGAGAGAGTCTTTGAAAATGCTTTTCTCGAATATGGCTGTATGAAATCGATGACAGCTCCTTTGGGACGGAAGATGTATTTTCTGACTGATCCTATTGAAGACCGTGCGAAAGACTGGACCGATTATAAAATAAATTATCAGGCTACTTTTGCAGCTCAGTTGATGTATTCGGATGTAGATACGTATGAAGTAATGCCATGGCCCGACCGTATATATCAGGGATTGTATGATATAGCAGGAACTGACAAAAAGCAGCGTATTCCCCGCGATTATTCTACACAGATGCAGATCATGATAAATACGCTGAACGACATCAAAGTGTCAGATTGTGCTGTTAGTGGAACTCACGGCATTGGCGTATTGATGGCAAACTCGATGATGTTCCAGCGTTTTCCTAATCATGACGGTTATGATGATCCTTCTTTCTCCAGTTTTTACGGACAGACCTTACCATTGATGAAAGACGGTATTCCGGTAGAAATTGTACATATGGAAAACTTGCCGTTTAAGCAAACATTGGCCGATGTAAAGGTTTTGATTATGTCTTATTCCAATATGAAGCCAATGGAAGAACGTTATCACCAGATGTTGGTCGATTGGGTAAAAAACGGTGGTGCACTGATTTACTGTGGAGAGGATATTGATCCGTATCAGCAGGTTCCTGAATGGTGGAATAAATCTCCTTATGCATATCATTCGCCTTCAGAACATTTGTTTGAATTAGCAGGACTGGACAGAAAACCGGCTGCCGGAAAATATACGGTGGGTAAAGGAAAAATACAGGTTATACGCCGCGATCCGAAATACTTTGCATTGGAACCGGATGGTAACAAAGTGTTTAAAGAGTGTGTATATTCTTTTTATAAGGAGGTGAGTGGTGAAAAAGTTGAACTGAAGAATAATTTTGTTGTCCAGCGTGGTGCATATGTCATTGCGGCCGTCCTGGATGAAAGTATTTCCTCTAAACCTGTACAAATTAAAGGGTTGTATATTGATTTGTTCGATAAAGACCTGCCTGTTATTTCTCAGAAAAAGATTAATCCGGGAGAGCAGGCCTATTTGTATGATTTGCGGAAAATAACAGAGAAGAGTAAAGCGCATGTTTTGTGTGGGGCATCAAGAATCAGTGATGAAAGACTGGGTGAGAAGGAATACTCTTTTATTGCTAAAAGTCCGTTGAACACGACGAATGTTTCCCGAGTTTATTTGCCTTCCGTTCCTAAAGAAGTAATGATAAATGGTGAACATTTTGACTGGAAGAGTAACTGGGACAAGAAATCTTCTACTTTGCTAGTTCGGTTTGAAAATAACCCCGATGGAGTAGAAGTAAACGTTAAGTGGTAAATATTGATATGATAACTCAATAGATTTTTTATAAAGAATGAAACGTATTGTTTTTTTAGATTATGTACGTATTTTCGCATGCTTTCTGGTAATGGTTGTGCATGCTAGCGAGAATTTTTATGGTGCTGCCGGATCTACTGATATGGTAGGTCCACAGTCATACCTTGCATCAGAGACAGACAGGTTGTGGGTATCTGTATACGACGGATTTTCACGTATGTCGGTTCCACTTTTTATGATTGTGTCTGCTTTTCTTCTTGTTCCGATGAAGGAAGGACAGAACATGTGGCAGTTTTATCGTCATCGCTTTATGCGCATATTGCCTCCGTTCTTGATCTTTATGGTTTTATATAGCACGTTGCCGATGTTATGGGGACAAATTGACTCAGCTACCTCGGTGAAAGATTTGTCACGTATATGGCTGAATTTTCCGACTTTGGCAGGACATCTCTGGTTTATGTATCCTTTGATAAGCCTTTATTTGTTTATCCCGATCGTTTCACCGTGGATCAGTAAAGCTAGTGCGAAAGAGGAACGTTTCTTTATTGTGCTTTTTCTGGTGTCGACATGTATGCCTTATCTGAATCGTGTAGCGGGTGAAGTATGGGGACAGTGTTTCTGGAATGAGTACCATATGTTATGGTATTTCTCAGGTTATTTAGGTTATCTTGTGCTGGCACATTATATACGTGTACATCTTACCTGGAGTCGCTCTAAACGTCTTTGGGGCGGTGGACTCCTGATGGTAATAGGTGCATTGTGGACCATTTATTCTTTTTATTGTCAGGCCGTTCCAGGTGAAATACTCTCAACTCCTGTAATCGAAATCGGATGGGCTTTCTGCACCATAAACTGTGTACTTCTTACTGCCGGAACATTCCTGATATTCAGCACCATTAAGGCTCCTTCTGCTCCACGGTGGGTAACTGAAATGTCAAAGTTGAGTTATGGTATGTACCTGATGCATATATTCTGGTTAGGATTGTGGGCTGCCTTGTTTAAGCACAATTTGGCATTGCCTACTGTTATGGCTATTTCTTGTATTGCTGTCTGTACATTCATTTCGAGCCTTATTGCAACGAAGATCATATCGCTTATTCCTGGAAGTAAATGGGTTATAGGATAAAACCATTGGATAATGATTTGTCATGAGATAAGATTGTAAGTTTTATCTTAGGTTGTTTATCATTTGTTGGGCAGTAATGTTAGTAGCAATAGTTGGTCTACTGACGTTACTGCCTTAAAACATAGAAACATATCTGTTACAGATAAGGTAAAACTTCAATTATAGAAAACCGTTAGGACAATTAAAGTATATACGTATATTTAAAGAACTACTTATATTTAATATGAAGACAAACACTGTAATTTGTACATTATTTATTTTACTTCCTTTTATATCGTATGTTTCGATAAAGAAGACGAAAAGTAGTGATGTGCTTCAGCCCGTTTCTTTTAATGAAGTAATTCTCGAAGATAATTTTTGGTTGCCACGTTTACAGATTTAAAAAGAAGTACTTGCTCCCTTTGCTTTGGAAAAAGTACGCCCTGCCATGGACAATTTGCGTAAAACCGGAAATTATTTAAATGGAGTGAAAGATGAGCTTCCATTCCCGCATCGTTTTGTAGCTTCAGACCTTTATAAAGTGATGGAGGGAGCTGCATATCTGTTGACTTTGGAAAAAGATTTAGCATTAGAGCATACGATGGATAGCATTATAGATCTCATCGGAAATGCACAAGAAGAGGATGGATATTTATATGAGGCTCATACAACTGGAGTTTCGGCTTCACATGAACATTGGGGAGGAGCTGGAATGGGAGATAAGCCGTACTCATGGGTAGTCCATAGCCATGAATTATACAATATGGGACATATGTACGAAGGGGCAGTTGCTTATTATCTGGCAACGGGTAAAGATAAATGGCTGAAAATTGCTGAAAAAAATGCACGTCATATAAACCATGTCTTTTTTGAAGGAGATCCTAAACATAATAATGGTAATCCTGTAAATCAGGCTCCTGGTCATCAGGAAATAGAACTTGCATTGGTTAAGCTATATCGTACAACAGGAGATTCACTTTATCTGAAGATGGCTCAAAAGTTTATTGATATTCGTGGTGTCACTTACCAGCCCGAAGGAGAAGGTGTAATGGCACCTAGTTATGCACAGCAGCATTTGCCTGTTCGTGAGCAGACTAAAGCGGTTGGACATGCTGTTCGTGCCACTTATCTTTATGCTGGTATGGCTGATGTATTGGCACAAACAGGTGATAAGAGCTTGCAGCCTGCTCTTGATAGCATTTGGAATAATATTGTAGATATGCGGATGCATATTACAGGGGGATTGGGAGCTATTCATGGTATTGAAGGCTTTGGTCCAGAGTATGTACTACCTAATAAAGATGCTTATAATGAAACTTGTGCCGCCGTAGGAAATGTAATGTTTAACTATCGGATGTTCTTGACAAAAAAAGACGCCAGGTATGTCGATGTGGCTGAGGTAGCATTATATAACAATGTGTTAGCTGGGGTGAATTTGGATGGGAATAAGTTCTTTTATGTAAATCCGTTGGAAGCTGATGCACGTAATGCATTTAATCAAGGCCTGAAAGGACGCTCTCCTTGGTTTGGTACGGCTTGTTGTCCTTCCAATATCGCCCGGTTGATACCTCAGATACCGGGAATGATGTATGCTCATACCGATAATGATATTTATTGTACTTTTTATGCCGGTACTTCTACAGTAGTTCCTTTGTCTGATGGGAAAGTAACGATTAAACAGACAACAAACTATCCTTTTGATGAATCTGTACGTTTTGAAATAAAACCAGAGCAGTCAAAGCAAAAGTTTGCCATGCATTTCCGGATTCCAACGTGGGCAGGCAAACAATTTGTTCCTGGAAAGTTATATCATTATTTAAATGATAAACCGGCTGAGTGGAAAGTTTTATTGAACGGGAAAGAGGTATCTGTGAAACCGCATAAAGGATTTGTTACCATAGAACGTGCCTGGAAAAGTGGAGATCTGGTAGAACTACAGCTTCCTATGCTAGTCCGTTACAATAAGGCTATTTCTCAGGTAGAAGCGGATATAGATCGTGTATGTATTACTCGTGGCCCGTTAGTATATTGTGCAGAGTCTGTAGATAATGTTGCCATGCCGGCAAGTTATGTTGTGAATCCATCTGAGGATATAAGTATTACTAAGGGAGCAGGTGCATTGAAATATATAGATTTTATAACAGTGCCTGCGCACTCTGTTCAAGACAAGGATGTACATTCTCTTACTTTACTTCCTTATTATGCTTGGGATAATCGAGGCGATGACGCTATGATTGTATGGTTGTCAGAAAATGATTCTTTGGCAAATGCATCTATACCTAAAATTTCTGAGTATATTTCGGATATAAAAGCTACACATACATTTGATAGGGATGATGTATATGCAATGTTGACCAATGGGTATCCAGCCAATTCTTTTGACACCTCTATTCCACGTTGGACAAGTTGGCCGCAAAAAGGTGAGGAGCAAATTGTTGAATTTATCCTGAAGCGTCCGATTGCACTGCAAAGTTTTTCTGTATACTGGTATGATGATGGTGGAGGTGTACAGGTTCCGAAATCATGGTCATTGGAGTATAAACAGAATGGAGAATGGAAAACTTTTCCAATTTATGTGACAGATGAATATCGGATGCTGAAAGACCAATACAATATGGTTCATCCGGGTAAAGATATCACCACTGAAGGGCTGCGTCTGAGAATTGTACCTTTGCCTCATGCAGCAGTTGGTATTTTGAGTGTACAAATTGAAGAAGTAAAATAAAAAACTTCCATTTACAGTTCAAGAGAGTAAAGAATCAGCCTTTCGCTTGTTCTGGCTAATTGGAAATTTTATTGCTGTCTGATAAAAACTGCGTAAAAGCAAAAGATTTTTATCAGACAGCAATTATTTTAATTGGAGATATAGTCTTTGGGAAGTACTCCAAATTTGGCTTTAAAGCATTTGGCAAAGTAAGAAGACGATCCGAATCCTGTACGTTCGAATACTTCTGTAACTCTGTAGCCTTCTTTTAGTAACTGTGCAGCTTTATTGAGACGGCAGTTTTTTAAATAGTCGTTAGGTGGCATTCCAGAAAGAGCTTTTAGCTTCCGGTAGAAATTAGAACGGCTCATGTTCATTTCTGAGGCAAGTGTGTCGATTGAGAAACCTTCATCTGCCAGTTGCTGCTCTATAATTTCTTGCATCTTTTTGATGAACTCCTGATCTTGAGGAGTTAACTGAATACCTGTTTCCTCTTCTTCCTTTTCTTCTGGTTTGGCATCAGGAAGGAACGAAGTCATATGTTGCTGGAATGTTGTGCGCAGTTTCAGCAAATTGCGTATTTGCATATGTAGTTGCAAAATCGTAAACGGTTTTTCTACATAGGCGTCTGCACCATACGAAAAGCCTTCAACCTTTGCTTCTGGCAAAACCTTCGCTGTTAGCAAGATGACAGGTATGTGTGAGTATTCGATATTGTTCTTGATTTTGGCACACAGTTCGAGACCGTTCATGAGTGGCATCATGACATCGCTGACTACAATATCTATATCATTGTCTTCGATGACTTGTAAAGCCTCAATACCATTTTTAGCTTTCAGTACATGGTAATATTTTTCCAGACCGGAGTACTCCATTTCCAAAAGATCAGTGTTGTCTTCCACCAGCAGTACACTATATTGAGGAGCATCAGGCGAATCATTGCTGTTATCGTTTGCGGCTGTATATTGTGAGTCTGGTATGATGCCTACTTCTTCTTTTTGTTCATTTTTGCTGTAGATAGGAAGAGTCAGAACGAATGCTGCCCCGCCCAGATGACTGTCTTTTACGCAGAGTGTTCCGTGATGGGTTTCGGCCAGTGCAAGTGAATAAGCAAGTCCGATACCGCTTCCCTGAACAGATTTTTCGTCAGCTATCTGGTAAAAGGTCTGGAATATTTTTTCTTTCTCGTTGTCTGATATGCCAGGGCCGTCATCTTCTACCCAGATAGAAAAATCTGTGTCATTCTTTTCGATACCTATTGAAATTGCCTTATTGGCATATTTCATTGCATTACTTAATAGGTTGACCAGTATTCTGTTGATCTTTTCACCGTCTATCAGTGCTTCAAGCTGAAAATTCTCAGGTATATGGATTGACAGGCTGATATTTCTTAAATCGGTAGATCCGATAAACTGTTGATAAATATCATTAATCAAGTGGCATATATCATGCTGCTGAAGGTGAAGTTTGATTTCTCCTGATTCTATTTTCTGAAAATCAAGCAGTTCATTGGTTATTCCTAGCAGGTAATCCACATTCTTGTTGATAACATTTAAGTACCGTTCCTCCATTTTTCTGTCTATGTTCACATGCATGATGCTTTCCAGAGGAAGTTTAATTAATGTAAGAGGTGTTCTGATTTCGTGAATCAGGTTTATGAAGAAGTTTACTTTACTTTTGTATACTTCTCTGTCTTTTTCAATCTGATATTCTTCTACTCTTTTCCGATATTTTCTTTTTAAATGTTGTTCTCTTTTATGTAATGTATAGACTATACTGCCGATTATGCATAGTGTATAGACAATATATGCCCAGATAGAACGGTACCAGGGAGGAGTGATGATAATCCATAACCGGGCTGTCTCCTCATTCCATTGCTGGTCGTTGTTCGAGCCTTTTACCAGTAAGCAGTATTTTCCTGGCGGAAGGTTGTTGTAAGACGCAAAATTACCCTCTACATTATTGTACCATTCTGTATCGAATCCTTCCAGTTTGAATGAAAAATGATTCTTTTTAGGATTCTGATAGCTTAAAGATGAGAAATAGACTGTAAAGCTATTGTAATGGAAAGGTATTTTTATCTCTTGGGTTAAATAAATGGGTTGCTCAATGTTCAGTAATTTCCGTATATCCAAAGTTGTATCTGTGTGTGTCAGCACAAAACCGGTAATATATACAGGAGGTATGAACGTATTCTTCTGAACCAGCGACGGCTTGAATGAACTGAATCCGTTGACTCCTCCAAATAACAGAATTCCTTCTGATGTCTTGTAAGAAGCACGTTCGCAGAACAGGTTTTCCTGTAGTCCGTCAGATGTAGTGAAGTGCTGGTACTCTTCTTCTTTTTGAGGATTTATTTTGGTCAGACCGATGTTACTGGTAACCCATAGATAACCTGAAAAATCCTGCTCTATAGAGTATACTACAAGTGTAGACAACTGTTTATTGTTGCTGTTGAAAGTAGTGAATGTTTCTGTTTGCGGATTAAATTGGCAAAGACCGTTTCCATTGGTTCCCAGCCATATCTTCTGTTTGGAGTCTTCAAATAAAGTTACGATGGAGTTACTGCTTAGAGATGTGTTTACTCCTTGTTTATGTTCATAGTGTTTCCAGTAATTGTCTTTTCTGTTATTGTAAAATATTCCGTTGTTGGCAGTTGCTATCCAGAGATTGTTGTGCGAGTCTTCGTAAATGTCTGTAATGGAAATCATGGCTCCGACCGATGTTTCTACTCTGAAGTTATCTTCTTCCGAATTATAATAACACAGTCCCCAGTTGGTTCCTATATAAATGGTTCCGTTGTTGCACTTATATATTTTTTGGATGTTGTCACTACATACTGTATTGGGGGTATTATACGAGTGGTGATAACTTTTTATTTTTCCGTCGCTCAGGTTAAGCACTTTCAGACCGTTCGAGAACGTTCCGATCCAGAGTTCGTTTCCGTTCAGGCAAAGAGTTCGTATATCGAAGATTTGTTTTTCTTTTTCTGCCAGGTTATATTCCTGAATTTCTTTACTGTCTATATTGTATTTGAAGAGTCCTTTTTGGGTACCTATCCAGATAATACGGTGAAGATTATCCTCGTAAAACGTGTTTACGATTGGATTATTAGGTATAATATGCTGGTTGAATATCTTATTTTTGGGTATGATATGAACTGCTCCGGCCTGATTGGTTAAAGCCCATATTCCACCTTCCTTATCTTTCATGAAAGAATTAATATTCTGATTTACAACGGCATTGTTGATGTTGTAGGTTTCTGTTAACTCCGATAATACCTGTGTCTTATAGTTGTATAGAAAAACACCGTTGTCTGTACCGATCAGGAATGTTTCCGGATTGAAACTGATCAGACATTGTATAATCTGAAATTTGCTGGATTCTAGTCTGTGATATGTTGTCTGGCCTGACGAAGGATCAATCTCGAATAAATATTTGCTGTCAGTACCTATCCATAGCCGGTTATTTGCCGCTAATATAGAATTAGCTTTCAATGAAGTTGTGTTTGTCTTTTCTGCTTTTGTATGCAGGGGATATGAGTGAAGCAGTTCTTGATTCTTGTTAAAACATAATATCCCCTCTTGCAAAGACGAAACATACAACTTTTCGTTTTTGGCATCCACATACATATCCCATATAAATGATTGACACTGGTTGTTTTGTTCCAGAACCTTGGTCTTCAGGTTATAGAAAAATACTCCCTGTCCTAAAGTGGCTATTGCGATTTGATCATCAGAAAACTGGACTATCTTTCTTACTTCACTGCTGATCGATACTCCGAATTTAGTTGTCTGTGTAAATGCCTTAAAACTGTTTTTTCTGTCGTAAATGTATATACCGCAGTCGGTTCCTATCCATATTTGACGCTGCTTGTCTTCAAATAGGGAAAAGATAAAATTACTGCCCAGCGATTGTGCCTTTTCTTGTGAAGAAGTTCGGTATATTGTATTTTTTTGTCCGTCAAAACAATTTAAACCATTATTGGTTCCTAGCCAGATAAAACCGTAACTGTCTTGCAGAGCACACCATATTGTATTGTGTGACAATCCGTCTTTTACTGTATAAGAGTCGATTACGAATAACGAAGAGGCTTTTATCTGATGATTGAATAAAAGAGCGAATAGTATTAAGAAGTATTTAATTAAGTGGCTTTTCGATAGCATACGTCAGTCTTATATAATGGTTTTTCATGTTTAGGTACAAAGTTATAATATTTATCTGTTTGAAGGGAATAAATCAGATTTATTTGCGCATGAATAGTCGGATTATATTGAGTCTTGCTTGCATTGATATGTATCTTTATATAATTAGAAAAACAGAATCCTGATTTTCACAGAATTCTGTTTTGGAGTATTTGAACGTATAGTCTTAATTTTTTTGCCAGTGAATGGATTGCAGGAACCAGCGGATATCATTTTCGTTTAGTCTCTGCTTTTTCAGCAATTCGGGGAGGCTGTCGTAATTTTTACGGAACTCATTGATGCGGTCGGCAAACGAACTGTTATCATAAGTTACGGCTCGTCCGGTTGTTTCCATATCACCTAGTTCCTCGATATAATCGATGCTGGCGTTTCGGTATCTCATTTCAACAAAACTCTTTTTCATTCGTTTGAATTTGCCATACAATCCGTCGTTTATTTCCGGTTGGTTGCTGTCATAGGTTACCTTAACCGTATATGCACGTTTGCAGTTACTGTCGGGCAGTGAAATGCTGAGCTTCAATTCAGTACCATCGTAGCTGTATGCCGCTTCCTTACCGTTGACGGTAACCCGGACTGCTGGAGCAGAACCTAAAATATCGATACTGTAATTGCGCTTTTTAGGCATGCCTTGATAATTACCTTTGCGTTCACCAATATTTACGGTCAGCGTATTTTCGTCTCGAACAGATGAAACTTGAGTACGTGCATACTGCTTCTGGTAAGTCTGGTCATTACCGTTGTCTTCATAGAACGAGAAAGAACCGTTTCCTCCGGGGAATAATGTAAATCTGACAGTCTCGTCATTTCCGTGCAGATTCTTTACGTCACCGTAGAAAGGAAGTATGGCTCCGGCTTTTACATACACAGGATATTCGTCGAGGGTAAAGACACGTTCTACAGTCTGTCCGCCCTTTAGCAGTGTACCGGTATGCCATTCGTACCAGTCGTTTCCGGCAGGCAGCCACACCTTTGTTGTAGCGAAGCCATTGACCATAGGCGATGTAACGGGGGCTATGATCATTTCATCTCCAAACATATACTGGTTTTTAAACTGATAAGCTTCTTTGTCTTCCGGATAGTCGTAATACATCGGACGGCAGAGTGAGATACCTTCGTCATATGTCTTGCGTGCCATGGTATAAGTATAAGGAGCTATCTGATAGCGCTGGCGTATCGTGTTGCGCAGTACACCGAGATATTCCTGGTTGAATACCCAGGGCTCTTTGTTCATAGCCGAGCTTTTCATGGAGTGTGTACGCATAATCGGACTGAATGCTCCGAACTGCATCCAGCGCACAAATAGTTCTTTGTCCAGCTCCGATACGCCTTTGGCAAACTGGTGACCTCCCAGATCGTGACTCCAGTAACCGTAAAGCACATTAGATGCGGTAGAGTTGAAGTAGGGGAGAAACTCCAGCGTTTTCCATGTACTGTAGGAATCACCGGAGAAACCTATCTGATAACGGTGATTTCCCAGACCTCCCCAGCGGTGATACAGCAACGGACGGGTTGTACGGTTGCGTTCCATGTCGCTGAACAGTACATAATTAAGCCACCATGTATTGTTCAGTGTCTTTATATGTCTGTCGAACATATCTTGCTGCCAGTCCAGCCACCAGAAATCTACTCCTTCTTTTTCCATCGGGCGCAGAATGGTATTCAGCCATCCACTCATGAACCGTTTGTCTGAACCGCAATAATCTATCCGCTGCTTGCTGCTGGGATCCATTCCCATCCAGTTAGCCATATCTTTGTATCTCTCTTCGTATGGCTCAATGCCGCCGGCAGGGTGCAGGTTGAGTGTAACCTGCAGTTTTTTACCTTTCAGATATTGAAGGAATTGTGCCGGATTTGGGAAAAGAGATCTGTTCCATGTATAACCGGTCCATCCGCCTCTTCCCGGGTTTACGTAATGCCAGTCCATGTCGATGACTAACACATCCAGCGGTATGTCGTATGCATCAAATTTGGCAGTCAGATCCCGAAGTTCGTCATCAGAATAACTCCAGTATCTGGACCACCAGTATCCGAAAGCATATCGTGGAGGTAAAGGTACTTTTCCGGCAAAAGTGGTAAAGTCTTTGAGAGCCGCCTTGTAATTATGTCCGTAGGCCATAAAGTACCAGTCCTGTCCCTCACCGGAAGGGCGTTCGGTTACCCATGCCCATTCCGAATCATCGAACAGCAGTCCTTTAGAGTCGTCTATCAAGGTCCATCCGTCGGTCGACAATATTCCGTCTTCTATCGGCATAGGCTTATGGTCACCATTGTCATTCCCGTTTCCAACGAAAATGTCGCCGTCATATCCGTCTAACGTGCGGAATGTACCTTTCAGATTTCCGGCATTGGTATCACCCGGTTTCCAGTGGAAGGATGGAGTGATATTTTTTGAATCAATAGCCAGGTTGCTTGCAGTAAACTTTCCGCTGTCTTTCTTGTATTTCAGAGTGAATTTGCTGGTTGTAATTTCAATCCACCCATCCGAGTCGTGTACTTGAAATTCGGCCGGTGCATAATTCCTTTCGACGGCTACGAAAGACGGAGAGTTAACAAACTTCCCGTCTTTCTGCCATTCCATACGAATCGTTCCGTCACTGATTATCGTAAAGCGAGTATGTTCGTCCTGATATGCGACATTAGAGGTATTATTGTCTTGTGCCAGCATTTTTATGCCGGAGCAGATGCATAGCAGTAAAATCCAAATTGTTCTCATTGTTTCTACTAAATGAAATTAATTTGCCGGGAAAAGCAGCATTAGTGCCGGTATTCCCGATGCGGAATAACTGTCGATAACTTCATTTCCCGATAACTTCTTTGTGTATTCTCCTCCACAGATGTTGCGGGTTTTGTCACGGTTGCTCCATCCGGTAGCGATTGTTTTTTTCAGGAAGGGGACATATTGCTTCTGTCCGCAGTCGTATACCAGCATTGCAATATACTGTGAGAAAATTGCTGTATAAATTCCTTGCTCTATACCACTTTCGAATGGTAACACTCCATGTTCTGCCGACATGTCTTTCACCGTATAGTCTGTTGCCAGAATAGCATTGTCCAGGTATTTTTTATCTCCGGTAGCTTTGTACAAGAGTACAGAAGCACCGATGAAAGTTGCCTGATTGTACACATGGGTTTTCCAGGCCGGTTCGTGTTGTCCGTGTCTGCTGTCGGCTATTCTTCCTGTTTGCTTGTCGAACAGATTCTCTACACCCCAGTCGTAAATTTCTTTTGCTTTGGCCAGATACTGTTCGCGTGTCTGATACAGAGGAATTTTGTCTGCTGATGGCTTTCTGTTTTTAGGTACACTGTTGTAAAGTGTCATCGCAGCTACGACTGTCGGGAAATTGATACATGCCATTTTTCCGTCACGGTCACTGTCGTTTGGCTTTGGATGCTGTATCGGCTGCCATTGCCAGAACATCCCGCCTTTCTTCGGGTCGTATGAACCGGTATCTCCGACTTTTTCTGAGCCATACCATACACGGCTGAAGCTGGCTTCCGAGAGTTTCAGATATTCATCGTCGCCGAACAACTGGTAAGCACGTGCCAGTGTGATGGTCCACCACTGGATATCGTCGTAAATAAACCAGCCGGTATTTTCATTGTTGTCATGAAAGTTGAATCCGGCATATTGTGCTTTATTTCCTTCAAATATTTTACGGCTTAATTCCTTGAATTCCTTTTTACGCTTTTTATCTCCCTGTTTGCAAGCCAGGCGATAAGCGTTCATCGACATGTTCCAGTACATCGGCTGGCACCAGATTGCAGCAGCTCCTTTCCAGCGGTCTACTGCTTCTGGAAAGGAAGTATCGGTCTTGTAAATGTATTTTTTACTGTCAAGAAAAGTCTTGTTGAAGCCCTCATAAGCACTCCATACGTCCTGATTGGTATATCCGTCATTTACGGCAGATGCGGACAATACCGTACAGCAACCTATTACTGAAATATATTTTCTAAGATTCATGATGGCTTATTATTCTACAACAAATTTAAAGATTGTATGGCTTGTATATTTTTCTCCCGGACGTAATACGCATGAAGGCCATTCAGGCTTGTTGGGCGTATCCGGATATTTCTGAGTCTCCAGACATACAGAAGCGCGGAAGTTGTATTTGGTATTTTTCTTTCCGGTTTGTGTGCCATCCAGGAAGTTTCCGGTGTAAATCTGGATTCCCGGTTCGTCTGTATAAACTTCCAGTTTGATACCGCTCTGTTCCGATTTCAGAGAAGCACATACTTCGTTGATGTTCCCTTTGGTATCGAGTACCCAGTTGTGGTCAATACCGTGACCGTTTTTCAGTTGTTCTGTTTCTTCATTCAGACGTTCTCCAAGTACGGCGGGCTGGCGGAAATCCATCGGAGTTCCTTCTACCGGAAGAATTTCACCAGTTGTCATGAATGTACTGTCTACCGGTGTGAAGTGGCTGGCATTTACCATTAATAAATAATCAGCATTTCCTTTGGCTGGATCTCCGTCCAGATTGAAATAAGAATGGTTGGTCATGTTGATGATAGTCGGTTTGTCTGTTTCCGCTTCGTACTTCAGATCGATGGCATTGTCGTCTGTCAGTCGCATGGTAACCGTACAGTTCACGTTTCCAGGGAAACCTTGTTCCATATCTTTGGCGTAGTAAGACAGTTTCACCTCACTGCTGTCTGTCTGGGTAGCGTCATATACTACATACTGGAATCCCTTAGGACCACCGTGCAGACAATGCCCGTAATTGTTCTGTGGCAATTGATAAGCTGTACCGTCCAGTGTAAAACGTCCGTTTGCAATTCTGTTTGCATACCGGCCGATACTTGCTCCGTAGTCGGAAGGATATTTTATATAATCCTGAATAGAGTCGAATCCTAATACCACATCGCGCATTACTCCGTTACGGTCTGGAGCCATCACCGAAACGATTCGTCCGCCGAAGTTGGTAACACACACTTCCATGTTGTTTTTGTTCTTCAAAACAAATAGACCAGTCTTTTTTCCGTTTATGTCAGTAACGAAGTTCTGAGGGTTCAGACCGGAGTCTGTGAGAACAGCAGAATTATCTTGTTTGTTCCCTACGCATGCAGTTAAGAATAATGTTGATAAGATAGATGCAATTAATGTTTTTTTCATAAGCTTATTAGTTTGTTTATACAAAAGATACCTGTCCCTTAGAACAGACTAAGCAAAGAAAGGCTTTTTACATTAATTTAAACAAAAATCTTTATTCAATGAATAATAATATCTGCTCAAATTACCGTTCATCCCCGTTCCTACCCTTTCTGAGACCTTTTCTCAATGTTTTTTCTCATTGTCAGGAGTATTTTCATACGTCCGCACAGATGCCAGATTGCCAGTATGCCGAACAGGATACCTGCCTGATAATGCGGTACTCCTAAATGAGTGCCGGCATTTTCCCGATGCAATATCAGGATGAGGCCTGTCGCACTTGTCAGTAAATAAACGGCCGACAGACAAACCGTAACCTTGCTGCGTTGCCTGAATCTTTCGGGCAAGCTTTTATACCATCCCCGGTGAGCCCTTATGTGTCCAGTGGACAGGATGAGAAACAATACTCCCCATACGATATGTGTAACTCTCCAGATTTTTACATTTGACTGTACGATACCATGACCTGCCGCATGGATAATCAGACCGGTAATAAGAGTGAGCAGACATATAGCTGCCAGAACGAGGTCGATGTAGAATGTTCTTTGTTTCTTCATGATTATTATTTGTTAGGGTTAGCCGGTACAGTTCGGGGTATGTCCGGCATACATACTTCGTGTTGTTCCGGATGCAAAGTTAGCCCGATGAAGAAACGGAGGCAATGGATAAGATAGGGGAGTACTTGGACTATTTATGGTTTTTGCGGAAGTCTGTTGGAGATATTCCTGCTGTTTTCGAAAAGAGCCGGGTAAAGTAAGCGTAATCTTCAAATCCGAGTTCCTGAGCTATTTCCTTTACGCTTTTACTGGTATATATCAGGCTCCGTTTGGCTCTTGTCACAATTTCATATTGTATGTTCTGGCTGACACTGAACCCCGTCGTCCCTTTAACCGCTTCGTTGAGATACATGAGCGAGATATTCATCATGCGTGCATAGTAACTGGGACTGTGGCTGTGCTCTACATGCTGTTTGAGCAGGTTTCTGAAGGTGATGGTATGCTCCACATAACGTTGGGGCAGGCTATGAGCCGTTTGCTTGGAGGTGATAGCTTCTCCGATGATGTCGATGATGGCAAGCGACAGGTGCAGTGCCAGTGTCTGTGGATGTTTGCTGGTCTGTGCCAGTTTGCCGGCCAGGATGGTAAACAGCGATGTCAGTTCAGTCTGCTGTTCCGGTGACAGTTCTACCGTCTGTGTGCCAAGTGTATATTGTTCGAAGGATCTTTTGGAATTTTCTTCAATGAATGCGCTGTCAATCATCAGTATATACGCATTCAGTCCGGTAGCCTGTACAAAGCTGTGTACCTGTCCGGGTAATACCAGAGCGGCACAATGCGCCGTCAGCCTGTAGCTGTTGAAGTCTATATGGATGTCACATTCACCCGATTCGACGAAGCCGAACATATAGTAGTCATCCTGATGCGCATAGTCGACAGGGGTATGCTGCATGCTGTCTGCTGAAAATACACGAAGGTGTATGCCGGTATCGGAGATATCGGAAGCTCTGTGTTTGGGCAGTTTTTTCATCGGAATATATAAAAAAGAAAAACCACCGATAATTTAGTTATCGATGGTTTCCTTTTGGTGATCCGCCTGGGGCTCGAACCCAGGACCCCAACATTAAAAGTGTTGTGCTCTACCTGCTGAGCTAGCGAATCAAACCTGTGTTGCATTCATTTTCTGATTGCGAGTGCAAAGGTAGGTGTTTTGAGTGAAACTGCCAAATGTTTTGGCAAGTTTTTTCAAATAAATTTTCCTTTGCGTTTTTATCTTGCTGATTTATAGCGTATTTTGCTTTCGAAAAAATAAGCCTTTGCAAACCGGTTTTCCTGAAATCTTGTAGATTCCCGTTCCTGCCGGAGCTCTTACATTCGGACAGCCTGATTTTTTACATGCCGGCAGCCGCTTTTTATCTCCTTATTTATTCTTGAGTGCCGGTCTGCCGTTCTATTCTGGCCGGCCGGATCTTTACGAATGACTTGCCTGAGCCTTTTTTTCCTCTTCTACCGCTTTCCGGTAACAACATCTGCACAGAGGCTCGTATTCTTCCTTTTCTCCCAGCAACACCCGTTTGTCGTTGGCTACGGTACGGTGTGATACGTAGGCCAGATCTCCGCATTTCACGCAGATGGCATGTACCTTGGTCACCTCGTCGGCGATGGCACACAGGGCAGGCATCGGACCGAAAGGTACACCTTTAAAGTCCATGTCCAGTCCGGCAATGATTACTCTCACCCCTCTGTCGGCAAGTTCGTTGCATACGTTCACCAGTCCGTCGTCGAAGAACTGCGCTTCGTCTATGCCCACTACATCGATTTCCGAGCTGAACAGCAGGATGCTTGCCGACGAGTCTACCGGAGTAGAAGGAATCGAATTGTTGTCGTGCGAAACCACTTCCGCTTCCGAGTAGCGCGTATCGATGGCCGGCTTGAATATTTCTACCCGCTGGCGGGCAAAGGTAGCACGCTTCAGGCGGCGGATCAGTTCTTCTGTCTTGCCCGAAAACATCGAACCGCAGACAACTTCTATTCTTCCTCTGCGGCACGTTTCATGTGTATGATCTTCTGAAAAAACAACCATTGGTTCAAAAATTTGGTGCAAAAATACAATTTGTGTCGTTAATTTGCCTTATCTTCTATCTGAAATTTCATTTTTCGGCTATTTTATACACAACAACTGTTAAATATTGAATGAAATTAACTAGTGAGATTAAAAACTTTCTATCTTTGCTATATTAACAGTTGAAATATTGTATGGGAAGATTATATGTTGTTCCTACTCCTGTGGGTAATTTGGAAGATATGACCTTTCGTGCCATCCGTATCTTGAAGGAAGCCGACCTGATTCTGGCGGAAGATACACGCACGTCGGGCATTTTGCTGAAACATTTCGAAATCAAGAATGCGATGCAGTCTTATCATAAGTTCAATGAGCATAAGACGGTAGAGGGGATTATCAACCGGTTGAAGGCAGGCGAAACCATTGCACTGGTTTCCGATGCGGGAACTCCGGGCATATCCGATCCCGGCTTCCTGGTGGTACGCGAATGTGTGAAAAACGATATCGAGGTACAGTGCCTTCCGGGAGCTACGGCTTTCGTTCCGGCTCTGGTGGCTTCAGGCCTGCCCGACGAACGTTTCTGCTTCGAAGGCTTCCTGCCTCAGAAGAAAGGACGCATGACCCGTCTGAACGGTCTGGTAGAAGAAACGCGCACGATGATTTTCTACGAGTCACCCTATCGGCTGGTGAAAACGCTTACCCAGTTTGCCGAGATATTCGGTCCCGAACGTCAGGTTTCTGTCTGCCGTGAGATATCCAAGATACACGAGGAAAGCGTGCGGGGAACCTTGCAGGAAGTCATTGCACACTTCACGGCTACCGAGCCGAGAGGAGAAATTGTCATTATACTGGCAGGAAAAGAAGATTGAAGTTATAAATTCTAAACAGATAAAAAACTATGAAGAAAGTTGTTTTATTTTCATTATGTGCTGCGGCCGTGCTTGCTTCTTGTAATAATGCAGGCCAGAATAAAGATGCGTTGAAACTTCAGAACGACTCGCTGATGATCGAATTGTCTAACCGCGATGCCGAACTGGATGAAATAATGGGAGCATTCAATGAAATTCAGGAAGGCTTCCGCGAAATCAATGAAGCTGAAAACCGTGTGGATCTTACCGGCGATGCTATCGAAAACAAATCGAGCGCCGACAAGATCAAGGAAGATATCCGCTTTATCAGCGAAAAACTGAAATCAAACCGTGAACAGATTGCCAAACTGGAAGAACAGCTTAAGAACAGCAACTACCAGTCGGCACAGCTTAAAAAGGCTATCAAGAACCTGACTGCCCAGCTGGAAGAAAAACAACGCCAGATTGAAACCCTTCAGGCTGAACTGGCTTCGAAGAATATCCGTATCGCCGAACTCGATGAGGCTGTTTCCGATCTGAACAAGAACGTCGATCAGCTGACTGCCGAAAACGAGGCTAAGACAAAGACCGTTGCTGCTCAGGATAAGGCTCTCAATACTGCATGGTATGTATTCGGTACGAAGTCGGAACTGAAAGACCAGAAGATTCTGAACCGTGGTGATGTGCTGAAAGACAATGAGTTCAATAAAGACTACTTTACAGAAATCGATATCCGTAAGGATAAAGAAATCAAGTTGTACTCTAAGCGTGCTACACTGCTGACTACTCATCCTGCCGGTTCGTACGAACTTGCTAAGGACGACAAGGGACAGCTTACTTTGAAGATTACTAACCCTAACCAGTTCTGGAGCGTATCACGCTATCTGGTTATTCAGGTTCGATAATTATAAATAACTGAATTTTAATTAAATCTGTTATTCATTCTCCGGCATAGAGAATGAATAACAGATTTTTTTGTTTATCTTGCATCGGTCAACCAATCAGAAAGGAGAAACTTATGAAAATATTCCGATATCTTATCGTTGCTGTACTGTTCCTGCTGGTGGCAGGTACATCGGGTGCACAGACCCGTGAGGAAAAGAAAGAGGCTCTCAAGACCTATGTCGGCGAACAGGTCAACGGCCGCACATTCAAGCTGGAGGCAAGCATGGCATATCCTATGAGCGGCAGAAGCATTCCGCTGACTACACCCTACGGATTGCAGATGAAGAAAGACTCTGTCGATGTCTATCTGCCTTACTACGGCAGGGTCTATCAGATACCCTATGGAGGAGGAGAGGGGTTGCGCTTCAAGGCTCCCGTAGAAAACTACTCCAGCAAGCTCAAGAAAGACCGCTACCGGATAACGTTCGAGGCTACGACCAGCGAAGACAACTTCAGGTTCTCGGTCGACTTGTACGACGACGGTTCGGCAAACATTCATGTCACCATGCGCAACAGACAGCCTATTCACTACACCGGACAGCTCGATGCAACCGAGTTGCAGTGAGAAATGCCTATCTTTGCGTCAACGGAACAGCAGAAAACAATAAAAACATCATGGAAACAAATGAAATTTATGCCGTCAGACTCGAAAAGAAAGGAGTAAAACCTACAGCCGTACGCATCCTGGTGCTGAAAGCCATGCTCGAATCCCCGTGTGCCCTGTCGCTCATCGATCTTGAAACACTTCTGGGTACTGTCGACCGCTCCACCATCTTCCGTACGCTGAATCATTTCCTGGCGCACCACGTGGTACACGACATCGAAGATGGCAGCGGCTCACTGAAGTACGAGGTCTGTCCCGACGAAGACACCTGTACCGTCGACGACATGCACACACATTTCTACTGTGAGGTCTGTCACCGTACCTTCTGCTTTCCGTCCATCCACATTCCCGTTGTCGACCTGCCCGAAGGCTTCCGTCTGCACAGCATCAACTACATGGTAAAGGGCGTGTGCCGCGAGTGTGCCGCCCGCATGAAGTGACCGTGTAGCCTTCTTTCGTGTCTGTACTAAAAGCGGAAACTGACGCCCGCATACGGCAGGCAGTTGCTTTTCCAGTGTACCGAATAAAAACTCAGGATCTCTTCCTCCGGCGGATTACCCAGCACGTTATACAGTCCCAGACGCAGCGACAGCAGTTTCCTGCCGAACGACTTCCGGTAAGCATATCCTACGTCTATGCGGTAGTTCATCGGCATGCGCTGTTTCCGGAACTCCGATGCCGGTAGCGGATCGAAATTCTCGTCAAGATCCAGCATCTTTCCCGAACGCATCATACCTCCCACCGAAATCAGCGAGCGCATGTTCAACTGATACGACAGGGCCGTGTTCAGCTGATGCGGAATGTCGTACATCGAAGGCATCTTGCCGTTGTCGGGCAGCTCGCCGAACCACTCCCGACTCCGTGCGTACGTATACGACAGTTGCAGCTTCCACCGCTTCCAGTTCTTGTAGAAATACATCCTGGCTCCGTAGCTGTCGCCGTTTCCCACCATGATATACTCCTGCCACTGTCCGTCTTCCACGAACACCTCCGGACGCAGGGCCACCACATTCCTCCGTGTCTTGTAGTATGCCGAAACCTCCAGCATCCCGTTGTCGAGGAAATGCTTCCATCCCGCCTCGTAGTGTTCCGACGAGCGCGGCTTGTAACCGTCAATGCTCGGCATGCGGAAATCCGTAGGCAAGTCCCAGCTGAACAGCCTCAGGCAATGATAGAACTGCTCCATCTTCGAGAAGTTGAAGTACAGCATGTCTTCCTCTCCCGGAAAATACTTCACCGACATGCGCGGCTGGATGCTGTAATACGGACGGTGGTTGCGCGGCAGATAGCCCACGCCGTGTACTCCCACCTGCACCGACAGCCGTGGAGATATCCGTATATGATTGTCGTAGAACAGCGATACCTGATTTACCGGCTCATGGCGCACACCGGCATCCGTGTCGAACGAAGCCAGCTCGTACACCTCGTGCGAGTATTTGGCTCCCCACTGCGCACGGTAAATATTCTCGAACGCGTAGTCGAATTCCGTCGATACGTTGACCGACCGTATGCCGCTGCGTATATACCCGGCAGTATCCGTGCCCAGCATCTCGCTCCGTGCCCGGTTCGTATGCGACGAGTAAAACACCGCCGTACGGTTGCCCAGCTTGCCTGCCTGCGTATGATACGCCAGCTGATATACCTGATTCTCCCACCGCAGTACCGACGTGTTCTCCTCCTCGTCCAGCAGCGGCAGATGATAATCGTCCCTCGCACCGTATGCCAGGAAGCTGAGCGAACTCACCTTCGACAAGGCATACGACAGTTTCGCATTGTAGTCGTACGAAGCATGGTTCAGCCGGTTCTCTTCCGACAGCAGCCTGTCGAAGAAATCCAGCCAGCTCCTTCGGGCACTCACCATGTACGACAGCTTGTCCTTCACGATCGGTCCCTCCAGCGTAGCCGAAGCCGCCGGCATATCCAGCGTCAGCGTACCCACATGCTCCTGCTTGTTGCCCTCCTTCAGGTTCACCTCCGTCACCGACGAAAGCCTGCCCTCCAGATGCGTATCGAAAAACCCTTTGTGAAACACCATGTTCTTCACCGCGTCGCCGTTGAAAATAGGCAGCAGCGAGTTGATATGCCCCGGATGAAACACCGGAACCCCGTCCAGCAGAAACTGGTTCTCGTCGTTGCTTCCGCCGTCCACTTGCAGGTTGCTCCCCGCCAGCGACGACGTTACCCCCGGCAGAATCCATATCTGCGAGAACAAGTCATTCCCGCTGAAAGCAAGCATGTTCGAAGGAGTCAGTTCCCCCAGCTCCTCACTGCGCTTGTTCGATTCCACTGTCACCTCTTCGATTTCAAACAACAGCGGCTTCAGCGTCGTCGTGAAAAAACGGTCCTTGTCCACCCGCACCTGCCGGCTGTACGGATTATAGCCCATGTACGAAACACTCAACTTATACACACCCTCCGGCGCATACAGCTTGAATACCCCGTTACCGTCGGATATACAGTTCCACTGCTTCCCCTTGCCGTCGTCCAGCGATACCACAGCCCCGTAGAGCCGTTCCTTGCTGCCATCCTCGAACACCGTTCCGCTGACGTAGAAGCTTTCCTTCTCCCTCACCTGAATCATCAGCTTGCGCGGTGGTACAAACTCCGTCCGTACCACATACCCGTCGAGCACCAGCTCCAGCAGTTCGCCCACCGTCATCTCGCCCGAGGTATTCACCTTCCTCACCCTCGACAGGTCGATGAGCGACGCATTATACGACAGCACGATATGCTTCTCCCGCTCAATCTTGCGGAACCATTGAAGCACAGTAGCAGAAGAAGCGTCGACATGCAACGTTTCTTCTGCTACCGTACGTACCGGACCGGCATTCTGTGCCCACAGTCCGGCTATTCCACATACCACGACAACTGCCGTCAGTATGAGATACCTTTCCAGTCTACTCATTATACAGTCTGTAATGCGAATCCTCTTCCAGTGTTTCGTACTTGCATCCACAGAGAAAAGCCAGTTCGCGGACAATATCCTCCCCGTTAGCATGATCTATCCGGGTAGTCACCAGATTCTTTTCCAGTCCCTTGCCGAGTTCTATCCGTATTCCTGTTTTCTGTTCGATCTCCTTTACCACATCCGATATCGGAGCATTATCAAATATCATCATTAATTTATCCTGTCCGAAATACTGCTGCGGGTTGTCTATTATACCCACTTCCAGTTCTCCGTGTTTCAGTTCCACTTTCTCGTTGGCGATAATCACCACCTCGTTTTCGTCATCACTTACCCGTACCCTTCCGGTTTTTACGAAAACCCCCGGCTGCTGACTGTCGGCGGCATCCACCAGAAACGATGTACCCAGTACCTCCACATCCAGCTGTTCGGTTTCCACCCTGAATGTCAGTCCGTGCAGCTTTCTTACCCTGAAGAACGCCTTTCCCTTCAGGCGGACCACTCTTTCCATATCCTTATCCGCCTGTGCGAACTTCACCGTGGCATGCGGATAAAGCACCACTTCCGAACTGTCGGGCAGCCACACTCGTTTCAGCTTCGTGCCCGAGTTGGCAAATTCCGTATATCCTTCCTCCCGGCTGTGCAGAAAGAATCCCGTAGCCAGAGCCACAACGAACAGCACACAGGCAGCTGCCGAAATCATCATACCGATATGCGGCCTTATGCCCAGCCAGAACGATTTGTTCTCCAGCCTGCTTTCCACCTTTTCCCATGCCGCTTCCGCGTTGAATTCCGCCGGTTCCGGTTTCTTTACAGGCGCTTCTACTACCCGCTGCATACGCTCAAACTCCTTCCTGTTTGCCGAAATCCACTCATCCAGAACCTGCTGTTGCGCTCCGGTCAGCTCCTCTTTGGCAAAATACCTGGCAAGCAATTCATTTATATCTTCTTTGCAATCCATACTCTATTCACAATTTACGATCATTGATAAAATGATGACCACAACCGCAGTCAGTGCCACACCATACGTTGCCACATACTCCCGCAGCATCTTGATAGCCTTTGTCATCTGGTTCTCGATGGTTTTTTCCGATAAATTCAGACTCTCTGCTATTTCGCGATACTTCATACCCTGAAGCTTAGCCATCAGGAAAATATCCCTGCATCGGGGAGGCAGTACAGCCAGTACCGATTCGAGCACCTCCTCCGGCGACTTGCCATCCGCATCCTCATCATCGTCCGTCAGGCAACTTGCCGGCTGGTGATAGTCCTCTATCGACACCACATCATCCTTGCGCTTTCTCAGAAACGAGATACAACTGTTCTTCACGGCAGTCGTCATATAGGCGGCAAATTCCTTTTCCTCCATCTCGTCCAGTCCCTTGTTCCATACACTGATGAACAACTCCTGTACGATATCCTCCGCATCCTCCTTGTCAGAAACATATCCGCAGGCTATGCAGCACAGCCTCGGATAATGCTCCTGAAACCTGGATTTGAATATTTCCTTTCTATAGGCTTTCATGTTATCGCGTCCGCGTCAATATACAGATATTAGAATTTCACACTCACACCAGCCGTCAGGAAGCCCTTGTGTCCCAGTCCGGCTTCAACGAAACCACCGATACGGTCGTTGCCCACTCTCAGAGCGATCGGATTCACCTGATAAGCGAACGCCGTATTCAAGTCCGTTTTCTGAGCCGCCTTCTTGCCCGCGTCAGTCAGTCCTGTTTCCGAGTGGCGTTTCAGGCTGATACCCGCAGCAGCACTACCATACAGTTCCACCAGTCCGCGTCTGAAGTAAGTAAATTCGGCAGTCGGAAGTACCAGGAAGTTCAGTTCTTTTTCCTTGATAGACGGAGCCGTTTCGCCTGCCAGCATCAGCTTGCTGCTTGTCTGCGAGAATCCCAGGTCAGCTCCCAGCTTAAATCGGTTCAGCGCGTAGCGGTAACCCAGTCCGTACACCATGCTTGCACGCTCATCGCTGCGCTTGGTTCCGGTAATTGCGTCCGCCAGTCCGATACCTAGTACATCCACCGTACTCTGAGTCAGTCCGTCACTCACCGAAAGACGGAACTCATGCTTGTTTTCCGAAGGAGTAAAGTTCTTGCTGGCTTCCTGAGCCTTAGCCAAATTAACACCAGTGAATAAACACAAAGATAATGCAATAAGTTTAATTTTCATAATGTTTAGTTTTTTGAGAGTTAGTATAGTTTTTGATTCACCTGATTGGGTGATTTTGACTAGATAACGCAGCCCTCCCGAAAAACCCCTATGCCCGGAAGAAATTTTTTTCAAAAAAATACATCCTGTATACAAAAAACGTCCGTTTGTCCTCACTAAAGTGTACGATAGTCCATATCCCCGGTTTCCGTCTTTTGCTACAATAAAGGCAATGCTTACTTTTACGGCCTGTTTTTATCAGTAACTAAATATTTGTTATCATGAAAATTGAAAGATTTTTCAGTAAACTGCTTTTGGTTGCAGTATTATGCACTTTCTGTGCATGCAGCAGTGACGATGATGAAGACCTGAATACAGGCGGTTCAGGCCAGGGTATCTCATTGAATATCGGAGGAACAAACATCAATCTCAACAATGTGTACTGGGCTTCCGAGGCCAACGACGACAACACCACTTACTACGAGTTGCAATTCATGTCGTTCGATATGTACGCATACCAGGAAGGTGGCGACTTTTCATCATTCCCGTCAAGCTATTCAGTCGTTTATTTATCTTTCGATGCCCCCGGTTCACCTTCTGAGCTTCCGGTCGGCACTTTCAGCGAAGACGATTACGATTTGTCGGGAGCTTTGGATATGACTCTTGACAACGAGGAAGGACGTTACTATGTAGAAGAAGGTTCAGCAAGCAGCGATCTTGTAATCACCAGAGACGGAAACAACTACACCATCAGCATCCCGTCGCTCGAAATCGTTTACTCCGATCCGAAAGAGGTTGGTTCAGGCAGATGGAACTCCACTACTGTAAACTGGAATTATACAGGAACTGTCAAGAAAGCTCCCCAATATTAACAGAAATACTTGCCCTGCATGCACAGATACATGCAGCTTGCAGGCAAAAAAATAAGAAACAGGAAGTGTGTCAAAACGAAAATGGTCGTATCAGGCTCTGTTCTTGAGTGTTGATACGACCATTCATTTTCTCTATCAGTATGTCCGGATTTTCAAAGCTTGAAAATCCGTTCCATCAGCTTCCATTTCTCCTGAGAAGACTGTCCCGGCAGCACCTTCTGGTACTTGGACATATGCTCCTCCCATTCCGCCTGACGAGGCAGTGTAGCAAGTCGGGCATAGTCACGTTCCATATCAAACTCGTCCGTCGTATCCATAATCATAAACAGGTGGTTGCCGTAAATATAAATCTGCATATCCACGATACCCACTTCACGGATGCCCGCTTTCACTTCCTCCCATACGTGCGCATGCTCTGCCACGTAAGCCTCTATCAACTCCTTGTCGTCGTAGAGATCCAACGTCTGACAATATCTTTTCATTTATACCGTTCTGTTTTGTTTTTGAAATCCTATCGCAAAATAAATACATTTTTTTCTAAATATAAACTATCTAAATCATTATGAATTAGAGAATAATTGAGATATAACCCGATTTTTTTCTTATCTTTGCACTCCCTTGTTTATGAGGGGGTGTTGAATTTTGTCTGTGACAGATAAAATGTTTATGGGGATGATTAAACTAGAAGCTTATTGATTCAATTAAAAATAAAATCTAAATAATAAATTCAATAAAATGGTAAATCTAATTCCGAGATTATTAAGAGTGATAATCCCGCTTTGTGGCTTTTTTTGTGTTATATCATGTACTAAACAAGACGGCCCTGTGCAGGCAGACACGGTAGAAAAATTATTAAGTATTAATGGGGGAAGCAATACTTATACAGTTTCAAATGTAGAAAAGACCGGCTGGCAGATTACAGAATGTCCGGAGTGGGTTACTCCCGTCTGTATGTCAGGTTCAGCGTCTGATGATATTCAGTTGTATATAGAGAGTAATGCCCGTCATGCATTACGGACTGGAAATGTTACAGTAACTTATGCCAATGGAGTAACATATACAACTCGTGTAGATCAGTCAAATGAAAAGCCCGATTTCAATTTACAGCGTTCATATGCAGTAGGATGGAGTTTCGATGTACGTACATATATGGATAGCCGTGGACTGAAAGAACAGATATTCAATACTCAGAAGATTTATAATGCCGATCCCGACATGTATTGTATAGAGCCAAACTCTAGTAGTGAATTGAATTATTATTACGGTGAGAGTGGTTCCGACTTATCAAAAGATATGTCTGGAAAATTAGATGTTGAAGGCAAATACAATTTGTTTAGCCTGAATCTTCAGGCTTCCTTTGGCAAGTCTGCACTCGATAACTCCAAACGTATTTTTTCCTGGATACGTAATGTTTATACTCAGCAAATAGTGTATCTGAACCAGTTCGATTTAGAAGAAGCCCAGGAGGAAGGATGGTTTACAGCAGATTTCACCTCCGAACGTAAAAGAGTTATTGATAGTGGAGGAAGCGACGAAGCGATTCGTTTGCTGGTAGAACATTATGGAACTCATATTATTCTTCAGTCCTTGTTAGGAGGATGTTATGATTATTACTATTCATCGGTGGTAGAGCAGCATAATGATAATTTGAACATTCAGGCCGCCATTGAGTTTGGGTTTAGCTCAAAATTCAAGCTCAATGCTGATGCTACCTATAAAGACGACTTCGAGAATCTGAGCAATGAAACGATTGAGAAGTTTTCTGTAAAAGGTGGAGATGCCATCACATTGGCCAATGCTGTAGAGTCCGGCACTGTAACAAACGAGATGACAGATGCATGGCTGGCGTCATTGCGTGACCAGAACAAGCTGGAGCTTATTTCGTTTAAAATCACTTCCATTTCGGCATTGTTTCCCGATAATATAGCCGATAAGATAGATAATTACATGGAACGTATGTATTATAAAGATATTAATGTAACCCGTTCTGTTAATAATATAAATTAAGATATGAGCATGAAAAATATATTGTTGAAGTTTTATTCCTTTTGTTTCCTGTTAGTGATTGTATCCTTCTTTTCGGCATGTTCGGACGATAAAATTACTATGCCGGCAGTGGATGGAAATACCTCTTTGGAAAAAGTAGAACTGAAGCGCATCAATACCTTTTTCGATTTGGATTTGCCTGTCAAAGGAGATTGGACTGTAGTCTATGCTCCTGAGTGGGCTTTGCCTATGGAAGAGCAGGGACGTTCGGGTGAAGCCGTTCGGCTTTTTGTTGAAACCAATGATGAAGAATCAGACCGCACTGATACGCTGAAATTGGCAATAAACGATAATTCTGAGCTGAAAATTGTATTGGTACAGCATGGAACGTTCAGCGATGATGAAAATGGCAGTTCGCTGGAGTATGAAGATATGAAGTTGACCTATGGGGTAGGCTTTTGCGTAGACGTACTGAAAAGACCGGACAATGGAAAATATAAATTGCTGTCAAATACTCCCTTGAACTTCAAAAAGCTCATTGCCGCACTTGAAGAAGCCGGAGAATCGGACGCACTCTATAAGGAGGAGAACTATTATTCTCGTACTGAGTCGGTGACCGGAAATAGTACTTTGGCCATAGCCAATCAGCTGTCTATTAATGCAGGAATAGAAGTTGGTATATCTGCTTTCAAGGGATCGGTAGAAGGAGGATATAGCAAGAATGAGTCTGGTAACGAACGTATGTCTTATGCCATGGAAGAAATTCAGCACATTGTAGGTTCGCGGTATATGCGGGCCGGCATGTTACGCTATCTGGCTCAACATGAAAGTGATATATTTCAGAAAACATTCTTGAAATATATCAATAAGCTGAAAGATAATCCGAACGATGTAGCTACGATGAAACAGATTTTCAGTACATACGGAACACATATCATTACTCATGGCACATTGGGAGGAGAGTTGAAGCTTTCTATGCAGATGAAGGTAACCGATGATACTTCAGATAGCGATATCCATGCAGCACTTGGTTTGGGTGCTAAGGTGATTGATGTGAGCGGCGAGTTCTCGATGACTGAAAAAGAAAAGGCGATAGCCAGCAATACTACTATTTCACTTGTCACCTACGGAGGTAGCAATGTCTATACCATTGCTCCCGGAACTACCTTCCAGCAGTTCCAGCAGACAGTCAAAGACAAGGATAAACTGGATGCTTGGGTACAAACCATACAGAACGGTACCCAGTTGGCCCTTATCGATATTGTAACTACCCCTATTTACGAACTGATGCCGACAGAAGAAGCGCGTACTGCTATGCGCAATTATCTGGTAGGTGATTATCAGAAATCCGTATATGCTGACGATGAAACCTATACCGGTCCTAATTTGTATATGGTTCACGGATATGATATCAGCAGTAATGTGGCTGTAAAAAGTGAACTGTATATTCCGGAAATCGATGTCAGACTGGAGGCATATCGGAAAATCATTCCAGAACTGTCCGAAGATTACATAACAGTCATTTATTCGGGCACTAAAGAGGAAATGAACTATAAAAGTGGCTTTTTTGTTGGAAATAAATCACTTAAGCCTTGTAAGTTCCGTTATACCAATAAAGGAGAGTTTACTACAGAAGTTTTCGACCTTTTGGACGAAGGTTTTATAACAGAACTGTATGTAGATGCTACAGGTGATGTGACTATTGCACCAAAGGGAGCTGAAGATATGTATCAAGACCTGAAGTTTACAAATCAGAGTGTAGATGTGACACTGGCTCAGGAAGATTTCCGGGTAGCGTCGGATATGTCTGTTACCGGACAGACCGATAAATCTTTGATTCTGGCAGATGGAGTGACTCTTACTCTGAACGGGCTGAAAATAAACAATCAGATCAAGTGTGAAGGTAATGCCCATATCATACTGGCTGACGGTTCGACAAATGTAATCAACGCCTCTAAGTTGTTTGGCATGGCAGGTATAGGTGTTGCCTCTAGCGGTAAGTTGGTTCTTGCAGGAAATGGTCGTGTTGAAATTACTGCCGGTGAATATGGTAGTGGTATCGGTTCCAGTTATTACTCCGCTGTTGGCAAAACTTGTGGAGATATCGAAATTCAGGGCGGTACGTTGTCTGTTAAGGGAGGTGATGCAGCTCCCGGTATAGGCTTTGGAGTAAAAGGAGGAACTATTACTGTTACAGGAGGAGATCTGACAGTTACCGGTGGATGGTGTGGCCCGGGAATTGGAACCACGTATGGTGGCTCTTGTGAGGGAATCGTTATTAGTGGAGGAACAGTCGTTTCTGTTGGCCATGATGTAGCGGCCGGTATCGGTACCGGTGAATTGTCTTCCTGTAAAAGCATTCTCATTACAAAAGATGTAAAGAGCGTGATAGCTCAAAAAGGCAATGATGGTTATGAATCGATAGGTTTGGGAAGTAATGACGATGGGAGTACCTGTGGTGAGATAACTATCGAGGATCCGTCTAAAGTTACTCAAAAGTAAGCAGTATATATGAAATTGATTCGGTTAAGTCTTTGTATATTATTGTTTTGTGTGACCTGGTCTTGCAGCACGTCAGATGAAAATAATATAGAAGTGGGTTTGGACTCTGCATCGGAAGTAGTCTACGATGCACGCTGCCAGACCGATACCGTACGTTTTACTGTTTCCGGACATTGGAAAGCGACAGTTTCGGATGAATGGATAACCTTGTTGCAGACCGAAGGAAACGGTAGCGGTGTCATTCCACTTTATATCCAGCAGAATGATAGCGAACAGACCCGTCGGGCTACGCTGACGGTGCAGCTCGAGGATGAACGGCAGTTGACTGTTTCGTTCATTCAGTACGTGCCCGATACAAATGGCAGTATAATCGTCGATTTGCCACGTACTTTTGGATTGGGATGGGGGTACGATTATAGTATTGACCATGCCGATCTGGAAGGTTTGCGGGGACAGGTTTTCGATGCGGCTGCTTTGCACAACGATTATGGAGAAGACGCTGTCATGGTAGACCGTTCTACTGCTACCCAATTGTATTTTGCCCGTGCAGAAAGCAGTCAGCAATTGCAGAGTGAGATTGCAGGTAAATTTACGGGTTCGGTCGATCTGTTGGTGGCAGGTGTCAAAGTTTCCAGTGAATATAAAAATCAGATTGAAGAGCAGAAGGACTGCCTGTATATCTGGTGCCGCGACTTCCGTACGGTTAAGTGTTCTTACTTTTCGAATGATGTAGACCTGTTGAGCGACGATGTAGTACGATGGTGCACCACTCGCGATTTCCGGAATTCCGTCAGACAAGATAATGCAGAAGAGTTTGTACGCAAATATGGAACCCACCTGATAACTACGTCCTACTTAGGAGGAAAACTCGATTATTACTTTACCGTCAGTCAGGATGTCAAGACGTCAACCGAGCAGATTGTTACAACTATAAATGTAAAGCTTCTGTGGTTCAAGAAATCTTCTACGACAGTCGATGAGAAAGTCTGGACTGAGATAAAGAAAGATTTCGAAGGACAGTTCCATGTATCGGGAGGTGGAGAATATGGCAAGCGGCTTAATGAGGAGTTTGATAAATATGTATCAAAAGGAGAACCGCTCCAGGATCAGACTTTGACAGACCAGTGGTATGCTTGTTTCGAAAATTCGAATACCCCCGATGAAGATCTGGTCATGGTCGATTTTTATGTGATTCCTATTTGGGACATTGTAGAAGTCTTAAACCCTTCAAAAGCTCAGGAGATAGAAGATTATATAACAAATAAATATTTGAAAAAATAAAGGAAAAAAATAATGAAAAAGAAAGCTATTTTTAGAAGTCTGGCTGCTGTTACATTGCTTGCAGCACTTGTATTGAGTTTCACGGCATGTTCGAGTGACGAAGAAGAAACACCGCGTGTATATACTTACGAAGCTTCTGGCAGTCTGTCAGGAACAGGAAGCGACGCTTCTGCTGCGTTTACAGCTCTGATAGATTATACCAAAGCTATTGAGACTGTAGTTGGAGGCTCATATACATTTAGTGAAAAAGATACTGAAGTAATCAATACTTGTGATGCTATATACCAGAAGCACCAGACAGAGCACCCTACACTGAAGGGAACAATTGAAATACGTAAGACTGTAGGTACAACTTCTTCACCCGATGAAACATTGCCCAGTATTGTGCTTAAGACTTACAAGTATGAGTGATAAATGGCAAAGCTGATACGTTTTATATTTCAGAGGCTGCTGCTGTTTTCTCTGGTCCTGTCGGTAAATACTTCCTGTAGCGACGAACCTGCCTCCGATGCTGACACCCGTCTCCGGCTGACAGTCGTTACTTCCATATCCGGACTGGGAGATATGGGCTACAATGACAATATGATGTCAGGTATCATGAGATTTTATGAACATCATGATGTCAATATGAGTCTTATCAGACCTAATAGCCTGGATGAAGTACAACAGGCTATTCAGAATTGGCAGGAAAGTACTAAAGAGGGCCCCCGAAGCTTGTTGTTGCTTGCCGATAATGCATACGAGCCAGTCTTGGAGAATTCCAGTCTGGCCCTTGCTCCGCAGCAGCAGGTTTTGCTTGTCGAAAGTAAAAATACCCGTTTGCCTGAGGGAGTCTGTACATTTAATATCAATCGCTACGGAATATCGTATCTGGCAGGATGTATGGCACGGAAACATCAGGAAGCCTGTGTGATAGCTGCTATGCCTGATAATCCGATTCTGGAAGAAGCCGTCAAAGGATATACCGATGGTTATCAGACAGACAATGACAAGAAAGTAAAAGTCATTTATCTGGCAGATGATACTTCAGGCTTTAACATGCCTGATAGTGCTTACCGGGTGACCGGAACCATTGACAATGCCTTTATTTTTCCGTTGGCCGGAGGCTCTAACAACGGCATTTATAAGTATTCCCGTGAGACTCCTTTTTATATGTCTTTAGTTGCGGGAATGGATACCGATTGTTCGCTGTTCAGCTCGCGTATACCTTTTTCCGTTGTTATATATATAGACCGGTTATTGGAAAACTATCTTGTAGCCTGGTACGAAGGACAAGAGTTTGAACCCTTCCGTACCTATGGCATGGATTCAGGGATGGCAGATATCATTATGAATCCTGTATTTTATAAATATCTGGAAATTTGGGAAGAGTATTATGGTGATGTGGAATATTGGAATAATGCTTACCGGAAATATAAGGACGAAGCTTTGGAAAAAGAAATGTCCTATGTCGCAAATTAAGAAACTAGGTTATCTGTTGCTTACAATATTCATATTAGCTTCATGCCGCGATAGGAGTGATTCCTCTTTGGTGAAAGCTGATAAAGTTTGTAAGGTAGCCGTCATTATGCCGTCAGAAAGCCAGGCACGTTGGGACAGAGTAGCCAAATGGGCTTTAGATAACATAGATATGGCGCAGCAGGGACTTCAGAAGCACATCCGTCTTGAATTGGAATGGCTGGATGAAAATGCAGCCGGTTGGGAAGAATTGGCGGCACGTGTGGTTGACGACGACAGCTATGTAGCCATTATCGGCCCCCAGTTATCAGTACATGCACGCCGGATGGCACAATTATGCCAGAAAAAGAAAAAAACATTGATTCTTCCGATCGCCACTTCCACCGAGTTTCAGCGCAGCTTTGCCGGATCTGGTTATGTGTGGAACCTTTCCCAGTCCGACATCACACAGTGTGAATTGTTGCTCTCTCAAGCGAAACTCTCTGAGTGCAAGGAAATAAGCCTGCTCACTTCCGACGATGATTATGGCAAGAGTTTTAGTGATTGGTTCGCTTTTCAGGTCACCGAGCTGGGTATGACTGTAGAAGACATTGTGGTTTACCATTCCGAAAACCAGATTCGCGAAGCAGTTAGAACACAGTATAACAAGCCGTTAAAGTATAATAAAGCATTGATTTTTGCTCCGGGAAGCAAAGAAGATGCCTTGATTTTTGACGATGAACTCTCCAAGCTTAAAGCTTCTGTCAGTGGCTTTTTTGAATTTCCGTTACTTCTCTGTTCGGATGTCATGAACTCCCCCTTTCTGCTTAGCCACTTGAAATATTCCAAATACGAAGGACTTTCTCCGTCTGCTACACCGGAGTCTGGTTTCAATAGTATTTATCAGGTAAAGTATGGTGAAGAACCTTTGAGTGGTGAAGCCCATTTGTTCGATGCTATCACGTTGCTTTCATACGCTTTGACTCGTCAGGAGGCTACCGGCGAAAGCCTGAATGACGCCATACTTGCCGTAGTCGATGGTAAGACCGCATGGAATGTCGGTTGGTTGAAAGACGATATGTGCCGTACCTTTTCCATGCTTCAAGCAGGAGTGGATGTCAATTTAAGCGGAGTGACAGGAGACTGGACCTTCGATGAACGTACCCATGCCAGTGTGCTCAATACAACTTATAGCCATTGGATGCTGCGAGACGGTACGTATGCTACTCTGGAATACCTTTCTACTGATGGAGGCGCTAATACGATATCCACTACCCAGGCCTGGGAATGGAAGAACAATCATATGCTTTCGTTCAACTATGACCAGCAGGACTTTCAGTATCCTGAGCTTCAAGACCGGTGGGCAGTAGTTGTCGGAGCTTCCGATGATTGGGCAAATTATCGTCATCAGGCCGATGCCCTTGCCATGTATCAGCTCTTGAAGCGTCATGGTTACGATGATGACCATATTTTATTTGTTATCGAAGACAATATTGCCGATAATCCCAGAAACTTGTACCCGGGAGTTGTCAAGGTACGTCCCGATGGCGAAAATGTACATACAGATGTTCATGTAGATTATAAACTCAGCCAGTTGTCATTCAAGCAATTTTCCCAGCTCATGCAAGGAAAGAAACTTCCGGAATTCACACAACACTTACCCTCTTCTCCCAACGACAATATCATCATCTTCTGGTGTGGGCATGGTGTACGCAACAGCTTAGCGTGGGGAAGTAACGGTGATGTATATGGTACTGACATCCGTGATATGGTAGAGAAAATGCAATACAGAAAACTCCTCTTCGTACTCGATGCCTGTTATAGCGGCACGATAGGCGAGGCATGTGAAGGACTGCCCGGCGTATTGGTTATGACCGCGGCAAATGCAGATGAACCTTCTAAAGCTGATATGATGGATCCGGAGATGGGGATATGGCTTTCTAACGGATTTACTCGTGCGTTTCAGGAAGCGATTGATACCAATGTACACATTTCTCTGAATGATCTGTATTACAAGCTTGCCCGTCAGACAGTAGGATCACATGCCATGGTGTATAATTCGACTAACTATGGCAATATGCATCGCAATACAATGGAAGAATACCTTAAGTAGAGACTACGGGCTTTTTACAGCCCGTTTAGTCCCTGCGGAAAATATCACGCGTATATACTTTATCTTTCACATCATCCAGACACACATCATAGCGGTTGGCGATGATAGCCTGCGCCTGTGCCTTGAAATCCTCCAGTCTGTTCACCACCTTCGATCCGAAGAACGTACTGCCATCCTCCAGCGTCGGTTCGTAGATGATAATCGTAGCTCCCTTCGCCTTGATGCGCTTCATCACACCCTGAATGGAACTCTGGCGGAAGTTGTCGCTGTTCGATTTCATCGTGAGGCGGTACACCCCGATGACACATTCCTTTTCCTCCGCCGGATTATAGCTGCCCCGGTTGTAGTAATCATAATATCCCGCCTTGTGCAGCACCCTGTCGGCAATGAAATCCTTGCGCGTGCGGTTGCTCTCCACAATCGCCTGAATCAGATTCTCCGGCACATCCTGATAGTTCGCCAGCAGCTGCTTCGTATCCTTAGGCAGACAGTAGCCCCCGTAGCCGAACGACGGATTGTTATAATGCGAGCCGATGCGCGGATCCAGACAGATACCCTGGATGATAGCCTGCGTATCCAGTCCCTTCACCTCCGCATACGTATCCAGCTCGTTGAAGTACGACACACGCAGCGCCAGATACGTATTGGCAAACAGCTTCACCGCTTCCGCCTCCTTCATACCCATGAACAGCGTGTCCACGTCCGGCTTGATAGCCCCTTCCTGAAGCAATGCTGCAAACTCGTGCGCCTTCTCCTCCAGCTGCTCACCTGCGATTTCCTTGATAGCCCTGTTCTCCTCATCCAGTCCCGCTATCAGCTTCGGGAATCCCACGATGATACGGCTCGGATAAAGATTGTCGTACAGCGCCTTGCTCTCACGCAGAAACTCCGGCGAGAACAGCAGGTTGAACTTCTTTCCCGCCAGGGCAGGAGAGGTACGGAACTTCTCCGCATACTTCACATACAGACTCCGGCAGTAACCCACAGGGATGGTACTCTTTATCACCATCACCGCATCCGGATTCACCTCCAGCACCAGGTCGATCACCTCCTCCACGTGCGACGTATCGAAATAATTCTTCACCGGATCGTAGTTCGTAGGAGCCGCAATCACCACAAAGTCCGCCTCCCGGTAAGCCGAAGCCCCGTCGAGCGTAGCCGTCAGGTTCAGTTCCTTTTCCGCCAGATACTTCTCGATATACTCATCCTGAATCGGGCTGATACGGTTGTTGATCTTCTCCACCTTTTCAGGAATCACGTCCACAGCCACCACCCGGTGATGCTGCGCCAGCAACGTAGCGATAGACAGACCTACATAGCCCGTACCCGCTACAGCGATTGTATAGTTTTTCATCATGGAAATGCTCTTTTGTTACAAAGCTAATATAAAATATCAGACAAGTCAAATGAAATTCTACTTTATAGTTGCGACATCAGCGCATCGAAATCTCTGCAACCGATAAAATAAGTTCTGTGTTCCCGAATCTGTGTATCCAGTTGCTTTTTTAATGCCGAAGTACAAACCTTTTCCCGGCTTGATGTCGTGAATGCCAGCATATTCAGTTGCTGTGTTAGTACATTTAGAGGATTACTTGCCACATTTACATCCGTTACCAGAATAAAAGCAATCTGAATTTGCCCTGTGTTCAGGTTACAGGTTGTAATATCTTCACATAACTTTATACTCTCCAGCAGTTTGCGTTGCAAGTCATATTTTCCTGCCTGTCTGGTTATCCTTTTTTCAAGTACTTGTTTTTCCTTTTCGGAAGCCAATGGTTTTTGAGCAATTGGCTGATGTGACAAAAACTCTTTCCACCCTTTCAGTTCAACAAAGCACAATACCTTTTCCGTATACGAAAGAGCATCAGACGAAGGAGAAGAAGCACATCCCTGCGCACTGTGCCATTGTGTTTCCACTTCATCCAGATTGATAACAGGCGTTTGTTGTAAAGAGAGGCAAGAAGGTGTGTGCTGGCAAGGAACATGCAACTGACATAGACTGCATGGTGTGACACCTGTTTTTGTCATTACCTGCTTGTAAATATGTTCAGGAGTCATATTCATTGCAGTTACAAGCCAAGGTTTACAATTTCATTCATAGGCTGTGCCAGTTTCATAAAAATCCGGTTCAAATCGTCCGTAACATCTTCCAGCACACACAGTTCGTCTTCTGTTTCCTCTGCCAGATAATAATTTACAAAGTCATTCATCGACAATTTATCAGCGAAATATCTCACGGCCTGTATGAAATAAGGACTGTGTGAACTTATTAAGATAGGGATTCCCGCTTTGGCAAGTTCTACCAGCACAGACGCGAATTTGATCTGCCATTCCGGATGCAGATGATTTTCCGGTTCATCCCATATCAGAATTTTACTTTCATCCAGCGCTTGCGTTTCCAGTAACATCTGCAAGACACCGAAAGCCTTTATTCCGGAAGCAACATTAACCGGTGCATAATTCTGTTCTCCCTTTTTCCAGTACATGTTTCGTTTTGCATTGTCAAAATAGAAATGTCCGCCAGTGATGTTATCAGTAAGTGTCTGTGCCTTTTGTATAAAAGGAGAGTAGACGTTATCAGGCAGCGAGAAACGGAAAGCATCCAGTTTCTGTGCCATATCCTTTATGTGATAATTTATCAGCGGGCGTAATACATCCTTTCCGGCAATATTGAAATAATGTCCTCCCGGCATTTGTGCATTTGCCAGGATATCTATCAGATGAATATACAGTGGCGATTCTACCAGCGTAGCGTCTTTGACAAAAGTTTCCGTTTTACATTTAAACTCCGTTACCTTATTCTCTTTTATCTGTATGGTTATATCTTTCCCCTGTTCTTCAGAAAAACAAATTTCAGACATTTCAGTATTGTATGTACAGATAGAATTAAGAAATTCGGCTCCTATGATACTTTGGAAAGCCCGTTCCAGCATTTTTTCGGAGTTACTGCTTTCGGTAGCCAATTGTACCAGTTGGTCTATGCTTCTTGTAATTTTAGCCCTTTGCTGCGGTACAATGTTTATTTTTTCCAGTTTATCTTTCAGCTGACTGACCCATCGTTTGTCATTCGCAAAAGATTCCACCTCTTTCAGGAAAGCGGCAGCAGTAGACGGCAGAATCACCCCTTTGATTTTTTCTCCCGACTCTGTCTCGGTATGCTTTACATACATATAAAGTGCTGCGCAGTTCAATCTCATGATTCTGTCCTGCGATTGTGAGTTCAGTCTGTCAGCATTACTGAGTGACTTAATGACTGAAAACAATAGCTTTCCTACTGTGCTCTTTCCCGAATCATTGTTTCCGGCAATGACAGTCAAACCATTTAGAATAATGTCAGCTTTCTTTATTTTGTTGATATGGGTAATATTCAGTCGCATCTGCTTTCTTTAATGTAAAAATGAAATAACTTTTGCACTTGTTTACAGCTTGTTTATTTCCTCCTCTGCCAGTCCCGTAGCTGCTGCAATCTGTTCGTTGCTCATGCCCAGCGACTTCAGGTTACGTGCGATAGCGGTTTGTGTTTCTGCACGACCTTCTGCACGACCTTCTGCACGACCTTCTGCACGACCTTCTGCACGTTCCGTTTCTATATTGTCCCGTAAAATCACGATATTATCCAAGTGTTTGTAATACGCGTTCAGCTCCTCCCGGCTCATGCGATCCAGCTTCAGCCGTTCCTTCACCGCATTCAGTCCCGGCGCCGTAGCATTCTCCGGCACATTTCCCGTATTCAGGTAATAAATCCATTCTTCCAGCGGCGTCTTTGCCACCCGGTTAAAATCATTTACTTTCAGTATATAATATTCCGGATAAAGCTGGCTCACTTTGTCCACTTTGAATGTCTGTTTCTGAAACGGACTCAGTTCCAGCACATCCCCTTCATGAATTCCCACGAACTCCGTCTTTCCGTGATATACAAAATCCTTGCCGTGTCCCAGAGAGAAATACACGATGTTGATGCTGTACACCTTACGTACCTTGTCGTATCCCTGTCCGCGGTTGATGTACTCTGTTACCAGCTTCGAAGCGCCAAACAGCATCCGCTGGAAATACGCATACTCATTATTGTTCTGAATCTCGATGAGCACCAGTTCTCCCTTCGAGTTTTCCGCCAGCATATCCACACGGTTATACTTGTCGAATTCATCCTCCTGGTTGCTTTCACTCTCCAGCAGCTTCTGGATGGTCACCTTTTCCTCCAGCAGTGTGGTAAGCAGTCCCTCCAGCACCGCATAATTAGCCTTGTTGCGCAACAGGCGCTTCATAGCCCAGTCAAAACGAATATAGCTTTCCATACTGAGTGCATTTAGTAGTTGATACTTACAAAGTAAACAAATAAACCTTAAAGTGCCAAGCCAATACAAAAAAATCGCCACGATACCCTCTGTCTGGAGTACCGTGGCGATTCCCGGAGTCTTATATTATATAGCATCTTCATCACGATTGAAGTGCTCGAAGAAAAATTCCTGTTTTGCTTTTAGTGAGGCAGTTTCCTGATGCATGAATTTACATCCATAATCGTATAGTGACATCGTTGTTCCATGTTCAGTTGTATCTTTAAATTTAAGATAAGTCTTGTAGTAGTTGACCAGATATTCATCGGGAGTCATGTCTGCTGCAAACAGAAAAATATACTCACATCCGATGTGTTGCATCACCTCGAGTATCTTAGGAACAATAAACATCCAGAATACCACTACTCCTAATTTTTGATCGATATTAAATTTATTCCATATTTCCCGATGCAGATCATTTGTGCAGAAGTGTACTATTTCTATGCCAGCAAATGTTTTTCCTACTCTTTTCAAATCATCTTCCGATGCTTTTTCCAGCTCTTTGATGATTTCTCCTTTTTTTGCGTAAGATATTTTTGCCAGATCATTTTTGATTAGCCCTTTACCAGTTCTGATTCGCTCTATGATAGATTCTACGGCCTGCCTGTCACTTTCATTTAAGTCTGGTTCATTTTTCAGTTCAATGACGTATTCATACAGTTCACGGATTCTTTCCAAAGAATCTACTCCTTTAATACTTTCATATAAAGAACCACACTTTAATGAAAAATAGAAAAGAATTTTTCCATCCGGATTTTTGATAAGATAGTAAGCTATGTTTCCTTTCTCATCTTCTTCGAATGCCTCATTTTTGAGTGTATCGGCCAAGCTTTCATTTTTGTAATTGATGAAATCTTCTACATACCGTAAATTATCTTCATTAGCTGATAGCCGTTCGCATACCAGTGAATAGATATTCCTCTTTTGTTCATCGGTGATTCTCATGGCAGTAAGAGTATACAGTTTAATTCATCAGTTTTTTATATAGAAGTCGGCGGATCTTTATTCTGTCAGCATCCCATCTGATATCATTGGTATCAATCTTCCTGTCACAATTTTCATTCTCAGGAATACCGTTTCTGGCTTTTTCCCAGCAGTATTCTCCGTGCGTAATACTGCTTAAACTCCATGAATCCTTACTGGCATAAGTGTCGAATACCACATCAAAAATCTTTTTATACCTGTCGGCAATAGATTGTGGTATAGCTTTCGTTAAGCTTCCATCTTTATACATTCGTCTGATACCTGTCATTACAGGACCATATTTCCAGGCTTCAAATTCCTCCTGAAAGATTGGTTCGTCTGTCTGAATGATAGATTCTCGCTGAGTAAAATAAAGGAGCTTATGCAATTTCATTTCATCAATACATTTACCGAACTGTTTTTGGTAACGCTGGTAAATATATGAGGCTATGTCAGTAACTTTTTCCATAATTCCTTTGTAGACTTTTGTTTATCACAAATGTAACAAATAAACCTTAAAGTGCCAAGCCAATACAAAAAAATCGCCACGATACCCTCTGTCTGGAGTACCCTTACTTACCAGTTGTATCGGCAGACAATATAAAAAAACGGGCAGACCGTAAGGCCCACCCGTTTCATTAGAAAAACTTATGTATCAGAAATTTCCTTTATTGGCATTATCCCACCAGAGGTGTGTACCACCCTTATCGCCCGAAATACCGTTTTTGCTTGAATTTTCCTTATTCAACAGTTCCCGACCCATGGCGACACCCTGTGCATTTGTATCATATGCGTTGCTGCTGTAGATAACTCGGCGTACACCTTCTTCCTTGTTTACTCCACCGTTACTTTCGTCTACGTAAGCAGGGAATAAGTGCGGATAACCGGTACGTCTTTGTTCAGCCCATGCTTCAATAGAAAGCGGGAACAGAGCGAAATACTTCTGTGTAATGATACGTTCCAGTTTTTCCTCGTTGCTGGCTCCTTCGTCCCATTTTACACAAAGTTTGTTTACAGCCGGTGTGTTCAGTTTCGGATCTACCGGATCTTCAAAATCAACCTGAGTTGTCGTACCGTTGATGTATTCATCCACAGCTCCTGCAGCATAAGCATCTACGCCGGCATATTTTCCGCGATAGCTCAGCTCGTTTGTCATAGATACGCGGATACCGTCTTCATACAGACTCTGTACGCTTGCAGAACCGATGTCCCAGCGCAATTTAGCTTCAGCCAGCAAGAAATAAGATTCAGCAGCCTTGAAGATAGGCAGTGGCATAGAGTATACTCCGATTGTATTTTGCGGGTCGATCCACTGAGAGAAGTTAGCCCAGTTGTTCGGTTTTCCCGGCAGACCACTGGCAAATCGGATACCCAGATACTGTGTATTGGCCGGTACTACCACCTTACCTTCCAGGTTGGTAACATCCTTGATATTCTTTGTCATGTACAACGGCTGGCGCGGGTCTTTCATACCTGTCATCAGCGTAACCAGATTCGCGTTGAATCCGCAGTCACCCCAGTTGAACATCAGCCACATTTCGTTTTCCAGACTCTTGTCGATGACAATATCCGTATTTACGGTTGCCAGCGTATTGGCAGCCGCTTCTGTAGCCACCTGTTTCAGGTCTATGCCGGCTTCCTTCATTTCAGCCTCACGTTTAGACAGACGGAGCGCCATGCGCAATCTCAACGTATTGGCCACCTTTACCCACAGTTCAGTATCAGCATTACACCAGCAGTCGAAAGTAGCGAGAGTAACCTTTTCGCCTTCACTCATTCCTTTGATATCGGTGATAGCCTTCTCCAGATCCTTCAGCATAGCTACGAACAGCTGTTGCTGGCTGTCGAATGGATAGTACGATTCATATTCTCCCGACAAGATCGAGCTGTAAGCCAGCGGACCGTAAGCATCGGTAGTCATGAGTGTACCATATGCCTGTACGACTCTCATTACGCCGGAAAGTCCCAGTGTACCCTTTTGGTCACAATCGGCGATGATCCGTCGTGTATTGTTGAATATATGCAGGTAATAGTTTTCGTACATACCTCCACTGTGTCCGCGGTTTTCCCCCATATCTCCATTGGTAAAGTTACCGTTCGGAGTCATGAAATAACCGCTGTACAAGTCGATTGTCAGGTTTGTCCAGAACTGGAACATGTTCTGCTGAGGCGGATAGCAATATTGCATCGGTTCGGTACACTGTGCAGAGAATGGCAGATCATTCGGGTCTACCTGCACACTGTTTGTGTTCAGATCTTCAAAACTGTCGGTACAAGAAGTCATCAAGTTGCTTCCTAACCACGGGAGAGCCAGCAGAATGGCATATTGATAAAATTTATTTCGTTTCATAATCAGGCTTTTTTAGAAGTTAAGTTTCAGATTCAGACCAAAGCTGCGAGAAGTAGGCAGTGCGAACATGTCTACACCCTGCACACCATTTCCAGTACCTGCAGATACATCCGGATCCATCGGAGCATCTTTGTAGAAGAAGAACAGGTTACGTCCGATGATAGCAGCTGTCAGGTTCTTTCCTACGCCGAACAGGTTACGGAACGTATATCCCAGGCTCAATTCACGCAGACGTACGTTTGTAGCATCGTAAACATAGAATTCATTGGCATACGGACTGTTGAAGTTACTAGCTCCCGTTGTAGTATACCATGCTTTCGGATCAAATTCCACGCCGTCTACCACTACCTTACCTGCGTTACGTGCATCTCCGGTACGTTTTGAAACGCCCCAGCCATCCAGTGTTGCTTCTGTCATTGACAACACTTTGCCTCCGAACTTACCGTCAATCAGGAACGATAGAGTAAAGTCCTTATAATGGAATGTATTCGACCATCCGGCGTTGAACTTCGCATTCATGTTGCCGGCATAAATCATATCCTCGGTTGTGTCACCGCTTACTATCGGGTTACCGGTAGTTTCATCCTTCATCGGTCTGCCGTTTTCGTCGCGCATGATATGGCGTACATACAAGTCACCGTACGATCCGTCCTTCTTCAGGATAATCTTGGCACCGCCGAAGTCTGTCAGTGTCAGTCCGTTTGGCAGGTCATCTACAAGTTCTACGATTTTGTTGTCGTTGTACGACAGGTTCAGGTCTGTACTCCAGCTGAAATCATCATTAAACTGCTGATACCATCCTGCGCTGAATTCGAATCCCTGGTTCTGTACGTTACCGGCGTTTACATAACGGTTGCGCAATCCCGATTCATACGGAGCAGCTACAGAGAAGAACTGATTCTTGGTATTTGTCTTATAGTATGTCAGTCCCATAGTCAGTCGGTTCTGGAAGAATGTACCGTCGAATCCCACTTCGATAGAATGAGTCTTTTCCGGCTTCAATGTACGGAACGGAGCATTTTCCGGTGGAGTGATAGCACCCTGCGATTGCAGTGAGTACAGCAGGTTACTCATAAATACCGGCACGTCATTACCTACGATAGAGTAGCTGGCACGTACCTTGAGCAAATTCACGTTCTTGCCCATATCAACAAATCTGTCGAGCAGGAAGCTACCTCCGATAGACGGATAGAAGAACGAGCAGCTTTCCGTGTAAGCCAGTGCAGACGACCAGTCGTTACGTACAGATACGTCGACGAACAAACCATCCTTGTAGCCGAACTGAGCTGTAGCGAATACAGCGTTCAGACGTTTTTCTGTATTCCAGTTATCATTCTTGCCTACAACAGACATGTTTCCGTAGTAGTTGTTCGGAGTGAAGATGTTCGGGTAATATATGTTACCGTTTCCGGGTGAAGTAAACTGAGTACCTTCAGCCCATAAGTCAACATGTGCAGTCTTGCTCTTAGTGAAGCTTGAACCGGCAGTTGCCGAAACAAGGAAATCATTGAATGTATGGCTGTAGCTCAGCAAGACGTCACCATACAGCTGATCGCTGAAGTAACGGTTATCCTTCATACGTCCCATCGGGTATAAGTTGGCGATACTTGAAGCATACAGATTATGCTGCCAGCGTTCTTCACCTCTTTCGTAACGCATACGTCCCTGGATATTCAAGTCTTGGGTAATATCCCACTTGATGCTTCCTCCAAATTCATAACGGTGACGGTCGGTTATCGGAGTCTGTCGGTTCAGTGTCCAGTAAGGGTTACTGTACTGCTGCAGTCCGGTGTTTGTCCAGTTCTGGATATTACATCCTCTCGATTCATCATACACCTCGAAGTTGTTTTTATAGTAGTTCCAGTCTTCACCTCTCGGGAACAGGTATACACCAGTCAGCGGGTTGAACAGGAATCCGGCAGCAGCCTGATTCTTCACATACTGGTTGGTATACTTGGCGCTGAAATCAATGTGAATATTCTTCAGGACATTAAATCCCACTTTCGAATTCAGGTTATGGCTGCGGTAGGTATTGCTTGGAGTCATACCTTCCGAGTACACGTTACCATAAGAGAAGTACGCCTGGATATTTTCATTACCACCGGCCAGCGAGATAGAGTTGTTTGTTGTAAATCCGGTGCGATAGAATTCTTTCGCATAGTTAGGTGCTTCCGAAGCCAGTTTTTCGCCCCAGCTGTATGTACCGTTGTCGCTGACTCCATATGTATTCTGGAATTCCGGAAGAACCATTGGAGTTTCCATAGTAGTATTGCTGGACACGTTGATTGAAACTTTGCCCGACTGAGCCGACTTGGTTGTGATCATGATAGCACCATTGGCAGCCACGGCACCATACAATGCGGCAGCCGATGCACCTTTCAGCAATGTAATAGAAGCGATATCATCCGGGTTGATAGTCGACATCACGTCGCCACCGTCACGTTCGCCACCATAGTTGCTGCTTACCTGAGCACCCGAAACACTGTTCATTACCGGCACACCGTCCACTACGATCAGCGGCTGGTTGCTACCACTGATAGACTTGTTACCGCGGAACAGGATTTTAGAAGAACCTCCGGCTCCGGTAGAGTTTGGTGTAATCATCAGACCGGCACTTTTACCTTGCAGTGAGTTGATCATGTTCACACTCTTGATGTCGTTCACATCACTACCTCCCACAGTCTGTGCAGAATACGTCAACGTTTCCGACTGGCGCTGGATACCCATAGCCGTTACCACGACTTCACCCAGGCTTTCGGTATCCGAAACCATAGAAACATCGATAACCTTTCTTCCCTTCACTGCTTCTTCCACCGTTTGCATGCTGATATACGAAAATACCAGCACATCGTCCGGTCCCACAGTAATAGAATAATGACCGTTCAGGTCGGTTACAGTACCATTGGTAGTTCCCTTTACCAATACGTTTACTCCGATTAGAGGATCGCTCATTTCTTTACTGGTAACACTTCCGCTTACAGTAATTGTCTGAGCATAAATCCCAGTCAGAAACATTCCTACCAGGAACATTGTGACTACTAGAAATGATCGTTTTTGCATAGTTAAACTATTAAGGTTAATACTCTATTTTCGATTTTAAGGTTAAAATATATTGTATATATTCTCGTTATCAATTAGTGTATTTCCTTGTAGTCAGTCAACTGTCCCGTTTGTGTTTGTATTTTGATATAGTTTATATTATTTGTATAGTTCTTGTATTTTTATGTATTCTCTAAATTATATAATTAATTTTAAATAGAGAGTTTTTTAGGAACAAAATCTCATTCTCTATAACATTTTTTATACAAAGCTCACTGTAGAAACAAAAAAATCGCCACGCTACCCTCCGTATAGAGTAGCGTGGTGATTCCCGTTTACTTCCCCGCCGCAAAGTCCTTGATGCGCTGCTCCTCACTCAGTACTACGCTACTACCGATAGATTCTGTTCTGCCGATCATCAGTAATATGCAAGTTGATATATTCGTCGACAATCAACCATTAGACTTACAATGTTTTTGCGAAGTCCTTCAAATTAATTATGGCAACTGATGGGAAAGATATATTTTTAAGTTCATTGAAATGGTGATCCTCCGTCACGATATATTCCGCATTGGCTGTTATGGCACAGTCTACGAACTTATTGTCATCCTGGTCTGCTGTAATTAGATGAAAACGGTAGTGAGGAGTTAATTTCTTTACATTTTCACGAGTAAGAATCGTGTAGATAATCGTTTCGGCTACATACTTATTAATGTTGCGAGTCATGACTTCCAGATACTCTTCTACGATTTCATTGCTTATACATAACCTATAGTCTCCATTCAAGAATGATTGCCACACTTTATGGCAGTCATTCTTCGCTGAAATTGCAATAATCAGTGAGTTTGTATCCAATACAATGTTTCTCATATTCATTTATAGGGAGTACGTTCATGTAGTTGGTAGAATTTATCGACTTTTTCCTCATTTAATTCTCCATTCTCCCACAAACGGTCAATTTCTTTTTGCGCTTGCTTGGCGAAATAGTCAGAAATAGCCTTTTTAAGTTCTGCTAATGCTTCAGGACTATCCACAAACGACATCATTTCAAGCACTTGCAATTGAGCCGGATTAAAAACTGTAGTATTCATATATTTGGATTTGGTTCTAATACAAAAGAACAAATTTTTTTCTTTATTTCCTAATGAATAAGATAAAAGGATTAAAAAAACAATGGAGAATCAAAATCTTTCAGTAGCAGGAATCGTGGCGATTTCCGGTTATTTCCCCGCAGCAAAATCCTTGATGCGCTGCTCCTCACTCAGGCGGCACACCAGCAGACGTCTGTCCTTCTCCGCTACGATGTAGCCCTCCAGACCCTCCAGCACCACCTGTCTGTGCTCCGCCGCATGCACCACACAGTTCCGGCAGTTGTACATATCCACCCGGTCGCCCACCTTGGCATTGCCCGCTTCATCCTGCGGCAGCAAGGTGCGCAGCGAACCCCAGCTACCCAGGTCACTCCATCCGAACTCCGCCGGCAGCACAAAGATATCCTCCGCCTTCTCCATCACCGCATAGTCGATGGAAATCTTCTCGCAAGTAGGGAAGAGGCGCTTCAGCTCCTCCGCCTCTTTGTCCGTAAACAAGGCAGGCTCCAGCTCGTCCATCACTCCGGCAATCTGCGGCGCATACCTGCGTATGGCATTCGTAATCGTGTCCGCGTTCCACACAAAAATCCCCGCGTTCCAGAAATAATTCCCCGCAGCCAGATACCCCTTTGCCGTTTCCACGTCCGGTTTCTCCTTAAACGCTTCCACCTTGCAGATACCCTTTGCGTCCGCTTCCCCCTGAGCAGCTATGTACCCGTATCCCGTTTCCGGTCGGGTAGGCTTCATCCCCAAGGTCACGATAGCCTGCGAGTCCGCCGTCTTCTCCAGTGCCACGGTAATGCAGCGCGCAAACTCCGCCGTATCAATCACCAGCGCATCCGAAGGCGTCACCACGATGTTCGCCTGCGGAAACTCCTTTCGGATCTTCCAGCACGCATACGCGATACACGGCGCCGTATTCCTCGCCTCCGGTTCCGCCAAAATATGCTGAGCCGGAATCTGCGGCAACTGTTCCTTTACTATGTCGACATACTTTTCCGATGTCACCACCCAGAAATTCTCTTTCGGGCAGATATCCTTGAAACGCTCCACCGTGAGCTGAATCAACGATTTTCCTACCCCCATTACGTCGATAAACTGTTTGGGATATTCGGATGTGCTCATGGGCCAGAAACGGCTTCCTATTCCGCCTGCCATGATAACTATATGATTTTGCATGCTGGTTTTTGTATTGTTTTTTGCTTTTTAGTCCCTGCGGAAAATGTCACGCGTATATACTTTGTCTTTCACATCATCCAGACACGCATCATAGCGGTTGGCAATGATGGCATGTGCCTGAGCCTTGAACTCATCCAGATTGTTTACAACCTTTGAGCCGAAGAATGTACTTCCATCCTCCAGTGTAGGTTCGTAAATGATAATCTGTGCACCTTTCGCTTTGATGCGCTTCATCACACCCTGAATGGAACTCTGGCGGAAATTATCACTGTTCGATTTCATGGTGAGGCGATATACTCCGATAACACATTCTTTTTCCTCAGCCGGATTATAGTCCCCACGATTGAAGTAATCATAATATCCTGCCTTGTGCAGCACTCTGTCGGCAATGAAATCCTTGCGAGTACGGTTACTTTCCACGATAGCGTGAATCAAGTTTTCCGGCACATCCGCATAGTTGGCAAGAAGCTGCTTCGTATCCTTTGGCAGACAGTAGCCCCCGTAGCCGAACGACGGATTGTTATAATGTGTGCCGATACGTGGATCCAGACAGATACCCTGAATGATAGCCTGTGTATCCAGTCCTTTTACTTCCGCATACGTATCCAGTTCATTGAAATAACTTACACGCAGAGCTAGATACGTATTGGCAAACAGCTTCACCGCTTCTGCTTCTTTCAGTCCCATGAATAGTGTATCTACATCCGGTTTGATAGCACCTTCCTGAAGCAATGTTGCAAACTCGTGTGCTTTCTCTTCCAAGTGTTCGCCTGCAATGGCTTTGATAGCCTCATTTTCCTCGTTGCGTCCCTCTATCAGCTTCGGGAATCCCACGATGATACGGCTCGGATAAAGATTGTCGTACAGAGCCTTGCTCTCACGCAGGAACTCCGGCGAGAACAGCAGGTTGAATTTCTTTCCAGCCAAGGCAGGAGTATTCTTGAACTTCTCCGCATACTTCACATATAAGCTTCGGCAGTAACCAACGGGAATGGTACTCTTGATGACCATTACCGCGTCCGGATTTACTTCCAGTACCAAGTCGATAACTTCCTCTACATGCGACGTATCGAAATAGTTCTTCACCGGATCATAGTTCGTAGGAGCCGCAATCACCACAAAGTCCGCATTTTTATACGCTGAAGCTCCATCCAGTGTAGCCGTCAGGTTCAGCTCCTTTTCTGCCAGATACTTTTCAATATATTCGTCCTGTATCGGACTGATGTGGTTGTTAATCTTCTCTACCTTTTCAGGAATAACATCTACAGCTGTCACTTGGTGATGCTGTGCCAGCAGGGTAGCGATGGACAGACCTACATAGCCTGTACCTGCTACGGCGATATTTAAGTTTTTAAAATCGTTCATAGGAAATAATTTAAAGCCTTTTCCACTATATGGTGCATATCATAATACTTATATTCAGCGAGGCGACCACCGAATATAACATTAGTTTCTTTATCAGCCAGTTCTTTATATTTCAGGTACAAAGAATTGTTCTTATCATCATTTACTGGATAATACGGTTCACTGCCTTCTGTCCATTCTGAACTGTATTCTTTCGAGATAACGGTTTTCGGACAAGCTTCAATGTCTGCCCCGAACATTTCGAAATGCTTATGCTCGATGACACGTGTGTAAGGTATTTCTTTTTCTGTATAGTTTACTACAGCGTTACCTTGATAGTTAGGCATATCCAATACCTCAGTTTCAAAGTTTACAGTACGATATTCCAACTTGCCGAACTGATAGTCGTAGAACTCATCGATAGCTCCTGTAAACACAATCTTGTCAGCCAATGCTGAAAGTTCTTCACGATTAGCAAAGAAATCACAGTTCAGACGCGTTTCCACACCTTCCAGCAGACGTTCAATCAATACGTTATATCCACCGACAGGAATACCCTGATATTTATCATTGAAGTAATTATTATCGAATACCAGACGTACAGGCAGACGCTTGATGATGAAAGCCGGCAGTTCTGTACATTTGCGTCCCCACTGTTTTTCGGTATAACCCTTAATCAGTGCTTCGTAAATATCCTTTCCGATAAGCAGCTGTGCTTGTTCTTCCAAATTACGAGGTTCGGTTACTCCCTGCTCTTTCATGCGTGCAACAGCTTCCGCCTTTTGTTCTTCGATCTTAGCTGTTGCTTCAGCAGGAGTAGTCACACCCCACATCTGATAGAACGTGTTCATGTTGAAAGGCAAGTTATATAGTTTACCTTTGTAATTAGCCACAGGCGAATTGGTGTATCGGTTGAACTCTACAATCGAGTTTACAAAATCCCACACTATTTTATTTGAAGTATGGAAGATGTGTGCACCATATTTGTGAACATTGATACCTTCCATTTTTTCACAATAAATGTTTCCTCCTAAATGAGGACGACGATCGATAACCAGGCACTTCTTGCCTTGTTGTTTGGCTTTGTAGGCGAATACAGAGCCGAAGAGCCCTGCGCCTACTATGAGGTAGTCGTAGTGTTGCATAGCTTAATATTTATTTGCATTATCTACTCTGTGTATATCTTTTTCCAAAAAATTTAGCTGCAAGGAAATATTTGATCTTTTGAGGCCAATTCTCATTCCCTAGTTGAATCATTTTTATTTCTTTGTATGAATACTGATTTTTTTCAATCCATACATCAAGCAATAATTCACTTACTCTTCCGAATAAACGAGCGTCAAAGGCAGGAAGTGTACTTAAATCAACCTCTTTTTCTAGTTGAAATAAAATATTAAATAACCAGGTACAGTATTTATCAGCTAGAGATTTTTTCATAATGAACATATTAAACATGTGCCCCCATGTACGTTTCATTATTTTTTCAAAAGCAGGGAGGTATTCTGGGTATACTTTAGCTATAATATTCTTAGTTTTTTCCAGATGAGTAATATCATGTGTATGTGCGTAATGCGACCATAGGCTTTCTATATAATATCTTCTTTTTTGTGGTAATATAATATCGTATTTTTTACATAGCTCTTCTGCTTGTTCCGAAGTCAATACACCATTTATTTTTTCTTTTTCCTTTTTTAATCCTAAATATCTTCTGTAATGGACTAAACCTATATAATCAACATCTAAATTTTTCCATCCCCAGTATAAGGCTGTCAGTTCACAGAAATAGGGATTTTTATTAGATATATTTATGCCTTTATTATCTCCTTGATATCCAAAGTCAAGTTCAGGATGTAATTCTTTACCTACGTGTATAGGAAGATAGATAGGATAGGATGGCATTTCGGCTTGTTTATGAGAAGCTATTAATATTGTTATATTCATAGTTACTAAGAAATAGATAAATTATAATATTGACTTTATTTGGACTGCCAAAATAAGAACATACTTATAAATTGTAGGATGATTTAATAATAACCAAGCAAAAATTTTTCTTCTTAATCCAACATTGCCTTTTATACATATTTGGATTGCCCTCCTATAAATAGGGTGGTTAATAGCATTATTATATATATACAAAGCTTCAGAATCCTTTAAACTTAATTTGACGTATTTGTTTAATAAACAAGTCGAAACCCAATTGAATATTAATAGATTATATGATAAAGATAATTCGTTTATTGATTTATCTGCTTTTTTTATATAATCATCTGATAATTCTATGAATCGTAAAATATCTAAATCTTTTTTTCGTATTCGTTTTGAAATACTAGTTATATTAGTTTGGTTGTAGCAATATGCATATAAAGGATAGACAAGTACATTTTTAGCATAAAGTATTGTTTGTAGCATAAATAGCATGTCTTCATACAATAGTCCTTTTACAAAAGTTAATTGATGATCTTTTATAAATTGAGTTCTAAATATTTTATCCCATACTTGCGTCCGAAATTTATGTTGGAATATAGCATCATTAAAATATTCTATTCCATTTGAATATTTTTTTATGGATAGCTTAGTGGGGATTTTTCTTATTTTATTAGGAAAAATTTCTTTCCTTCCTAATATAATTAAGTCATAATTACTATTTAATATATCAGATTTTAAAACTTCTATAGCAGAAGAGTCTAACCAGTCGTCTGTATCTATGAACCATATATAATCACCAGTGACTTGTGATAGGCCTGCATTTCTTGCGTCACTTAGTCCTCCATTAGCTTTATCTATTATTGTTATATTATAATTGCTATTTTCTTTATGAAAACTATTTATAATATTTAAAGACTTATCAGTTGAACCATCATTAACTAATATAAGTTGATGACCTTTTACTAGAAAAGGCTTTATGGATAATAAACATTTTTCCAAATACTTTTCAACATTGAATATTGGAAGGATGAAAGATATTGTTTTCATATATAAGTATTAATTCAACTCAAAGATTTAGAGAATTAGATTTTTATAGATTTCTGTTAGAGTTTCTCTAATAGAATTAGCTGAATAAAAAAAATTATAAAATTGTTGTTGCTTTTCTTTCATCTTCTCTGTTGAAGAGTTTAGTATTTTTAGTAATTGTTTGGTAAGATCATTTGTATCATTTTTATTAAATGTAATAGCAATTTCTGATGAATCAATGATTGATTTAAAATAGGGTATATCAGAAGTTAATGTAGGAGTATTAAAGAAGCATGATAATGATAGTACACCTGATTGGGTCGCTGAAATATATGGATATACAACAGCTGATGCTTTTTTAAATAGATAGCCAACTTCTGTGTCTTTGATATATCTATTTATAAACATAACATTAGGGTTGTATTCATTTTGTTTCAGGAGGAAACGACCCTTTCCTGCAATTACCAAAGTATATTCTTTCTGAAGTTCTTTAGAATCACAAAATGATTTATATAGAATATCAATGCCTTTATATTTTTCAATACGTCCAAAGAATAAAATATATTTCTTTTTGATGCTTTGTATTTCTGGTGGAATATCATTACCTTCCCTTATATTTTTAGATACTAATGAAGGAAATTCATGGAAAAAAATATTTTTTTCAGGAAATAAATGTTTAAGTTCGTTATATTGAATTCGACTATTTGTGACGAGATTGGGACAACTATATAAACATTTTCTTTCTTGTTTTGCTAAGGTATGATATTTCCACCTTTTGTATAATTCTTTATCACTCTCATGAGGGTGTAAATCATGTACAGTAATTAATGTTTTTATGTTGTTTTTATGTAATTTATTAATTAAAGTGTTATCTGTACAACCGTTTATAAAGTGTACTGCTGTAATGTTATGTTGAAGACAATAATCTATTAATATCTTTCGATTTTTTCTTTTATAAATGCCTAATAAGAAATCAGCCTTAGATATGATACCATGGTGATAATTTACAAACTTACACAATGGCTTCAATTCTGATTTTATATTTTTAGCGAAAAATTGATCTTCAATATCAAATAACATATAAGTTATGTTATCATCAAATGTGAAAGTGTTTATTATCTCACTTACATAAGGTCCCATTCCAGCAAAAGACATGCTGCCATATATAAGAACTTTATTTTGCATTATAGTATATCTTTTGGAAGTTAAATATTGATTTTATATCAGAAATTAAATGTTTGAATGAATGGCGATAACAACGTATCATCATTCTTAAATGGTAAATTAAATAATATATGGAAGGAAAATTTTTAGCGGATAAATATCCTTCTACCCATTGTATTTGTTCAGGTATTCTGCCTGTTATTATTTGTTTATAGGATAATGGAATAGAATAGTCACTTAAGAACTTATCTCCATTGATATCGTCATCATTTAAATGACAGAGTGTTAAGGCATCTTCTCTTATTGGAAATGTTATACTATTTAAATAAATATGATAGCTATGCATTTTTAAATTTAGATTAAGATTATTGCAATAATCTTCAATAAATTGTAATGCCATTGATTGTAGCGATTGTATGAATTGAAAGTTATTTTTCTCACTTCGTGGCTGTTCACATACTACATCTACATTATTTCCTGATGCTTTAAAATAGAGTGATGTCCCTGCTGGTTCAAATAATAGATGTTCTAATAGTAAGCAGTTAATCTGGAAAATATAACTAGAAAAATGAGAAATATTATTTTCTGTAATCCAAGCTCGGCTTCTTTTTCCTAAACGTTTTATACATATTTCTCGTTTTACAAATTGAAGTCCAATAATGTTTGAACTTAATTTCTTTTGTGATAAATAATTTTCAATCATGGATTGTCCACTACCATTCATGCTATTATTTATTAATCCAATCTTTCCAGTGGTTAATTTTTTTTCTTTTATATATTGATTCAATAAAGAAGCTTGTTCGTTTATAATGTCCTTTTGTCTTTCAATTAATATTGATAGGATATCATCAAATTTATGTTCCTTTAAATCTGATTTTAAAATAACTTTATTATAATCAAAATCTTTAATTTTAGATTTTATATATTGTGAGATTTCCGTATGATTTGAAATAAGTAAAGCATTAAAAATTTGTTTCCATTTCATTTCACGGCAATCAGGTAAGTACTCAATAAATTTTTTGATGGGATTATCGAATTGAAGTAAAGGTAGGCGAAGTAAATTTCTATTTAAGCGTATATAATCTGTTTTTTCTGAGTAAATTAATTCATAACATTGCTTAATGAAATATCCTTCTCTTGCTACAAATAGTAAAGAGTCAATATTTTCTTCATTTTTTATTTTGTGTATCCATTTACAGAATTCAAGCATGAGTGGACCTAGTACACAATATCCCATACGATAAGCGTTGGTTATATTGTTTTGATTTTGGCTCTGGCGTAATATAAAATTATAAAGATGATCTTGAAGTATATCTTTCTTATTAAATTTTATATACTGCGGTGGAGTCATTGGGTTTTGGATACGCTCTAAAGATTTTATTCCATATTCTTTAGGTTTTTGTATATCGTTATTAAGGTCGTCGCCTATATGTATTAGTTCAGATGGGTGAATTTGTAGCTTTTTTAAAACAATAGGAAATAATTTTCCAGTACGTTTAGTTTCCCCCTCTTCTCCAGAGATAAACATATAATCATACTCAACTTTAATTTTCTTCATTATCTTTTCAAATACTGAGCGAGGAAGATACATGTCTGTTGTTATAATTATTTTTTTATTTTGTCTTTTGCACCATAATAGTATATCCACCATTATTTTGTTAGGTATTACATTTTGGATTTCACATTGTTCCTCAATATTGCGTAATCGGGTTCGGATTATATGATCATAAGGGAGATTTTCATAAATCATATCAATATTTACTTCTTTTCCCCTTTGGGCCTTTCGTGCTTTATGCTCTGCTAAGATTCTTGACTTAGGAAAGTTTTTTAGAAACTCTCCATATTCTTCTTTGTATTTTAAAGCAACGATATCAAAAATTGATTTGTAATTTGTTACTGTTCTAAAAATTAGTGTATCAAATACATCGAATGATACATAATGAAATGGTATTAATTGTTGTTTAAAATAATCCATATTTTGTTCTTATGTAGGTTATTACCAATAACAACCATTCTCCACTTTTTTTGCATTAAGTGGAGTATTTTCTTTTGAAGGGTGAATCCAGTATTCATTAATAAATTTTGATACAGCCGGTAGTTCTTGCCATCTCTTGCCTATAATACCGAATAAGACTTGTGTACACCCTGCTAGATGAATTGATTGTTTTCCCATTTTTTTTATATGGGCTGCTAAAGGCATACCATATGCTCCACAGCCAATAAGAGCAATATCAAAATCAATGTGAGATATCTCTAATTTCATATGTTCTAAGGCTTCAAACCAAGTTTTGTATGGTGTCTTTATTCCTAGCATGGATTGAACAGCCTTATATGTAATTAAATGAAAGTCTGGAAGAATTTCTTCTGTTCGTTCTTTCCAAATTAATTCTTTTCGTGAATATTGATATTGTATGTCTTCAGAAAAAGGATGTATTACTAAAACCTTTTTTCCTTTAAGTATTTTTGTCCATGGATTTTTAAATAGGAAAGGGTAATAGTATCCTTCAATGTTAACTCTTTTTGCATTTATTAATTCTGACTCAAAATCTTTTTCTCCGTAGATGTAACTGCCTAAAACATCTATCTCTTTAATAGACCTAATATATTCTTCATAGAAATTTTTTAAAAGAGATGTATCATTAGGGAAAAAGCCAGCTTGATTACATAGCCCTGATATATTATATAATGTGTATAGTCCTGGTTTTATACATTTAATAAAATCCATGTACTCTTTAAATGTAAAGTGCTTTTTTAAAGAGGATTGATATTGTTGTAATGCACCAAGTTCTACAGTTCCGAATTTTGATATCATACAAGGAATATTAGAATCTAAAAGCTTATAACAAAAATCATTAGCATCTTGATTCCATAACTCTACATAATTGGTGTATTGTTTGAATTGTAATTGCTTTTTGTGAGTGTGACGGTATACTTTTCTCAGGCAATATGCTATAAATTCTATATTTTTCATACGCTAAAAATCGAAAGCCCTCGTGTTATTTTAAAATTTTTATCTTGATAATTATTCCAAATATCTTCATTTCTGATTTTTATATTTAGAGGTTTTGCTGGAATGCCTCCGATAACAGAAAAGTCTTGAAGTTCATATTGCTTATTAACAAGTGAGTTTGAAGCGACGATACAGAAAGGCGGTAAAATACTGCCTTTCTGTATCGTAGTATTGGGGCATATCCAAACTCCATGATTAATAATGATTGGAGCTGTTAGGGGATTTTGTCTTCCTGTTATTAAATTTACTGTTGGATGAAAATCTGTGTCGCTGATTGATACATTCCATGAGCAGGAAAAATGGTTTCCTATATTTATAGAATTATGGCAGTGTAATTTTAAATCTCCTGTTATACCAAAATTTTCTCCTATTGATAATGTAGCATTTTTTTTTATAGAAAAAATAGTTCCATTTCCAATAACTCCACAACCTTTAAATATTATAGTACCATTATTTTGTAAAACAACTCCTTGTTTACTAATGCAAGTTTCTTCATGTTTTATTCCTAATTTAATCATACCTGTACAAAGTTGGTGGGGGAGAACGTCTAGTATTATTTTTCCATTATGAGAGAAGCTGAAACATTTGCAACCTTTATATATAAAAAATGGTAAATGTATAGCTTGCCATATGGGTAAATAAAAAAAATTAAATACGATGGTTTTTAACCATTGTACTTTAAAAAAAAGAATAATTTTAGTTATTGACATTTTGGGTTTTCAAAATTGAATCAAATAGGTTATTAATATTGTTCATGTATTTTTGTTCTGAAAAATAATTATAAGCTCTCTCTTGTCCTTTTTTTCCTATTGTTAAGCGTGTTTCTTTATTTTCTATAAGTAATTGTATATATTTAATTAATTCTTCTTGCGAGTTATATAATAAACCAGATTCCTTATGTTTTATTATCTCAGGAGTTGCACCTCCATTATATCCTATTACAGCTAATCCAGCCATCATATACTCAACTGTTACTCTTCCAAAAGCTTCATGTGGACTTGACATTACTGCAATGTCATATTTATGCCTTGGTATGAGATGAGATGGACTGTACCCTTTCATTTCCACAAATTTCTCTAATTGATTTTTATTGATATATGTTTCGATTTGATTCCTATCTTGTCCTTCTCCCCATATATCTAATCTTATATTATTATATCCTTTTTCTTTTAATGTTTTAATAGCTTTTATAACTTCTATTACACCTTTTTCTTTAGATAACCTGCCTACAAATAAGATCTTTATTAAAGAATCATTTGATTCCGTTAAAAATTTGGTTTCTTTTATTCCTGCTACTCCATTGTAGATAAGTTTGGTTTTATTTTTTAGATATGGAGTAAATTTATCTTGTACAGCCTTTGATATACAAATTGCACACGTTAATGTCTTGTTTAGAATTTTTAAATATAATTTTTTCCCTATATAATATGTGAAATGAAAGTCATCATCAACAAGTTCTCGTATATGCATAACATGTGGAACTTTATAATAAAGTGATAAGAAAATTCCTGTTGTTGGTAGGAAAGTATTTGTATAAATTATGTCAGGTTTTTGATTAAAGTTCCTTATAAATTTGAGTAATTTAATGTCGCATATAAATTCATGTTTAATAAAAAATAGCAAATAGTATAATTGCCTAAGTAAAAATATTTTAATTTTGGGAGGAGTATTTGTTGCACAGCCATTTTGAGGAACTATATAGTATTCAATATCCATTTTTTTTAATCGTTCTTCTATGCGTCCATGTCTAGTAAGTAATACAACAATTTTATACCCTTTATTTTTGAGCCCTTTTAAGGCTGTTAGCATTGATAAATCTGCTCCACATAAATCAACATGGCAACATATTGTTAAAATTGTTTTCATAAAGAGATATATTTAGATTTTTTCAAGTAAAATGTTTTTTTGATTTGATTTTGTTGAATTATATATAAAGCAAGGCCAAGCGTCAATCCTGCTGAAAATATTAATGAACAATTAGTTGGTGATATAAGATATAAATAATAAATATATAGTTTGGAAAAAGTACCTTCTGGAGATACTTTTGTTTTAATGACGATCCATAATAATTGAAGATATAATATTAGCCCAATAATTCCAAAATACACAAATATAGTTGTAAATGCAGTATCTACAGGATAATAAGATCGATCATTTCCCAGTTTTTCGATTACTTTTGCATAATGTCCACTATATCCTGGTACTCCATTGCCAAATATGATTCTCATAATATTGCCTTCATTAAACTCTGTAAACATGTATTTGGTCATTTCAATGCGGATATCTTCTTCTTTTTCATTACTGCGTTCAATTTGGTTGGACGTCATTTGAACATACTTGATAACAGCGTTATCGCTATCACTGTTAAGCATCTTTTGGTAAATAGAACCACTAAATATATATATTATGACTCCTGTAAAAATAATTATCCATTTGTGTTTGATTTGCCACAAATAATATATAAAGGCAATGATGATTGTCGCAAAAAAAGGAGTTCTTGTTCCTCTCATTAATAGTGTAATTGAGACAGGTATTAATAGTAAGTAGAAGATTTTTTTATTTTTATAACGAGTTAAAATTAAAAAAATTATTAGTACTACAAAATCTGCTCCTGGAACTCCTAATCTAATAACCCCTCGTTGGGCAATAGAATCTGCAATTTCTTCTATTGAGCTACTTTTTTCTGTATATCCAAATAAAGGTGTAGGTATAGTATATAATCCTATTAAATAACATATTACATACAATATATATATTATAGTAATAGCTTTGACTAATGTTTGAGTTGAAATTTTATATTTTTGTAAAACAAAGTACACTACTAAAGGAAAAACTCCACCTAATGATCCCATTACAATCATACTACTCCAGGGTAATTGCCCCCAAAGTATAAAAACCCATAAAATGGAAAATATAAACATCATAAGAAGTTTAGAAACTATAGATGTTATATTATTGCCTCCCAGATTCTTTATAATTCTTTTAAAATTCGTTATAAGTAGAATTGAAAAAAAAAGTATGGCAATACCTCCATAAGATGGAATTTTTGTTTGTAAATAGTAGTTGTTAAAAAAAACATTTAGAATACAATAGATTACTACTATTATCCATATAGTCTTTTTGCTATTAAGATTTGCCATGTTTTTATAAACTTATTATAAGGTAGTTTTTATTCTTTGAATCTTTGTCTATCCCATTTAATGTCTTCTTTTACGATTTTTGCAGGATTACCTGCAGCTATACTTCCTTGTGGCATTTGTAAACCTGCGACAACACTTTGCGAACCTATTATGCAATCGTCCTCAATATGGCTCCCTTTTAGAATTGTAGCTCCATATGCTACCCAAACATGGTTACCAATAATTGTGTCTTTGGCATGATTTATACGTTTTCCTGCTTTATTTAAAATAGAATGAACATCACTATTTCTTATAACTATATTAGCTGAAAACATACTTCCAGAACCTACTATTATTTTACTGTTGTAATCACTTACAGCAAAGAAGCAATTTACAAAATCTGTATTTTCACCTATTTCTATTAAATTATTTTCGTCTTCTAATTTTATTCTTCCTCCTTCAGAAAATACAACGCCTTTATGAAGAATAAGACGATTATTATTTCCGGAAACATTTATATGCATATTATTTAATCTTGCTCCTTTATCTATAAAAATTTGATTGTTCTTTCCATTTACATTTATGGAAGAATTTATCAATAAACCTTTACATATAAAACTATTACCATTGCTATTATAATTTATGATATATAATGGTTTCTTTATAAGTAAGAAAAATATTATGTAGAATTTATTTTTGATTTTTTTTAGGTTATTGTTGATAAAGTATAAGAAGTTCATAATAGGAGTATTTTTATTGATAATATTTCATTTATTTTGTATTTAAGTATTAAGGCGGAAAATATAATGCTTACAATAATAATATATGGTAGGAAACAATAAGAACTGAGCGATAAACCTTAGTAATTCAAATTGGCTTTCCCGAATTTTACCCTCCCCCTCCACATTTATTGTTAACAATTGTGAGTTAAATATATTTTTGTAGGTTTCTTTGGAAGTGTAATTAATCACGTTTTATAATTTCTTTGATTTTGTTGTTTACAATAGCTTTTTCTTTCGAGGTGATTCCAAAGATATATATTCCCGTAAGATTGAGTATGAATGCTATAAGTGAAGTTTCAATAAAACTAATGAAGTTTATTTTGTCAAAATATCTGTGATGAATAAAAAAAGCTAATGAAGTACATCCAATTACTATCAAAATATTTCTTAAAATAATGTGGATGACAAAAAATCTTAGACTATATGATTTTACTAACTGTTTCAATAAGAGTAATCTGGCAAACAGTCCAATAGTCACGACGATTATGCTTGCTACCATGCTTATATAGGGTTGATAGCCTAGTTTTAGTATAAGATAGGTTAAGGGTAGTTCGCATAGCATGATAATGCAAATGATAATCTGGAAATTTCTTATTTTTCCGGTTGCTTGCATAGCAGTAGATAATGGGGTTGCCATGGAGTTTATCAAGGCTGCTATGAGTGCAAGAAATAAGAATTCAGTTGTATATGGAGGGACAGTTCCTAACCATAAGGATAACAGATAATCTAAGTTTACCATAACTGGTATAGAAATTATAGATAGCAAGTAAAAGGAATATCTACATCCAGCATATACTAGTTGGATTGATTCTTGAATATTTCCCGCTGCATATTGCTTGGTTATTTGTGGATTTAATGCCATAGTAAAGTTGTTGGAAAAATTACTGATAATTCCGTTTACTTGTAATGCAACTCCTCTTGTTGCATTACAAACTGTACCACAAAATATATTTAAGATAACATTTGATCCTTGATCTTTCAGTGAGAATCCCAAATTACCGATAATGCTCCATCCGGCAAATGCAAACATTTCATTGAATAGTTTCTTGTTGAAACTGAATTGATATGTACATTCTTCAAAATGCTGTTTGCAATATATGCCGTAAATTATTCGTATGATTAATGATACACTAAGTATAAGAATTGCGTATGCTATCAGTTTGTCAGTATGCAAAATCAGCAATAGGTAGACAATTACTAATTTTAAGATAACTTCTATGATACTGATATATGCAAACGCTTTCATGCGTTCGTGAGCAACAATGCATGCATTATAAGGCACACTGATTACGGTAACAATGAATGTCAGAATGGAACATTGATATACCCAGTTGGCTGCTGTCATCCTTTCGGGTGCGATATTCATGTAAGTATTTAGAAACCATAAACCGATAGTTTCTGCCAGTACTAATATAATTCCAGCAATTGCAATATGAATAGTTACAGAAGAACAGAATACTTGTTTTAGTTTATTTAAATTACCTATTCCTAATTCAAAAGAAATAAAGCGTTGGGAAGCTGCTGTCATAGCCGTATTTAAGAATGACAACATGGAAACAATGCCTCCTACTACATTGTAGATACCATAATCGTCTACACCTAATGTTTGTAATACTACTCGGCTGGTATATAGTCCTACGATGATGATTAAAATCATACGTAGATATAATAAAAGTGTATTCTTAGCTAAGCGTTTATTATTTGATGGAGTATCCATTATCATTCTAATAAATTCGTATAGAGATATTTTTTAGAATTCTTTTTTTAATTTTTGCCAGTATTCTTTGCCTAATAACTTCCACATTCCCGAACAGCAAATAGCTAAAAATGTAATTCCCATCAAAATCATTTTTCTACTTGTTCCTGAAGGTTCCAAAGGTATACTAGCTGGTTCCACAACGGCAAACACCGGTTTCTCTTCTTGTATCTTGGCACGTGCTACCTGCAACTGCTGGGCTACCTGGCTATATACCTGATAAGCAAGGTTCATGTCGTTTTGCAGACGTTCCTGTTCAGCGCGTACACTTTGTAGGGCAATGTTACGGTTGCTGTCGAAGTAATGAGCATATTTGCTTTGTGCGTCGTAATACTCCTGCTGACGTTCTTTGTAGAGTTCTTCCAGGTAGGCACAATCTTCCTTTGCTTTTTTGATGCGATAATCAATGATATACTGCTGGAGTTTAGCTACTACGCTATCGGCTACAATGGCGGTTACTTTGGGATCTTGTAGTGTAACACTGATACTAGTCTTGGCAGTTTTTTTATCTACATCGGCGGTTATGACTTTTCTTAGTCCTTCTACTTTTTGATATTCCTTTTCTGTTAACTGGAAAGGGTTCAAGACGGAATTGGTATCTGTTTCTTCGGAAAAGAGTGATTTGATAGCTCCAATAGCCATACCGGGAGCTTTCACGATATAGCTGAACCACGGAGATTTTTGTTCATCCAGATAAGCTACCAAAGTAGTATCCAGTTTTCCATCGAGTGTTTGTATTTTGATATTGAATAATTCCAGAATAAACGGAGTTGAGGCCACAATATCCGGTGCCAGGGTTACGTTCAGCGCATCGTTGCTACTGCTGGATACGCTTCCGCCTAAGAAGGAGGAAGCCAGGCTGGCAAGTCCTCCACTTGTTTTATCTCCGTTCATCTCAGGGGAAAGGGTGACTGTTACGGTGTATTGTTTGGGAATACTCAAGGCAATGATAATGCCTAGCACCACGCCTACGCCGGCTGCCTTATAGAGTGTCTTGCGGATGGCGATGATTTTACGCAGTATCTCCATCCAGTCTATCTCGAGTTCATCGTTTTCCGGATCCTGTATGTCCGGATGCTGATAGTTTTTGTTTTCGCTCATAAATGCTTTGTATAGAAAAGGCTACAGTCGGCACGGCTCGGTGGGTGAGAAAAGTTGCAGTAAAATCTTCCTTACCGCGCTTCCTGTAGCTGTTTATAATCAGTAGTTTACTTAATCAATGCCGTAATGGCAGCTGTCATGGTCGCCAGTGAGGCAATAGAGCTTGTCAGACCGACAACGTTGCCGATGTTGAACTGCTTCTTGCGTTTGCTGGGCACGATGATTTCGCAGCCGGGTTCCATCTGTTTCTTGCCGCTGCCTTTCACCTGGGCTATCTGGCCGTTCATGTAGATGATGAATTTCTTGCTCTTCTTGGCGTTCTGGCCGTAGCCGCCTGCCTGGTTGATGTAGTATTTCACGCCTTCGCCTTCCTGATAGGATACGGTGTTCGGCATCATCACGGCGCCGTCTATCTTCACGGTGTTGTTGTATTCGGGCACGCTGATCACGTCGCCTGCACGCAACACGATGTCGGCATCGCTGCCGGGGTTGGCAAGGGCGGCTTCCAGGTCGATGCCTACCGTAAAGGTGCTTTGTACGTTGATGCCCAGGGAGTCGATCATGGCGTCGCCTACCTGGCGGCGGAGCAGGTTCACTACATCCTGCATGCGCTTGATTTCTTCTGCATTTGCCACACGGGTAAGCTTGGCTCCCTTTACGTAGGCAAACTGAGTGGCGCCTCCTGCCTTGGCGATGATGCTGCTGATGCGTTCGTTCTTGCTGCTCAGGGCGTAGGTTCCGCCGTAAAGCACTTCGCCGTCTACTACCACGTTCTGCTGTGCGCTGTAGCCCGGGCTGCGGCGTACGAATATCTGGTCGTAAGGCTGGAGGGTGAATCCCGGTTCGCCGTCTACCACAAAGCCGTCTTTCAGGCCGAAAGAGAAGTTCTGTCCGATGGTAGCGGGGCTTTCGGTGCTCTTCGGATCTTTTACGCGGCGTGCCACGTCGACGCGTACTACGGAAGCCGATTCACGCAGACCGCCTGCGGTGATCACGAGGTCTTCGAGGGTCATGTTGTCGGCATACGGATAGTCGCCCGGATGAGCTACTTCGCCGAATATCTGCACGTTGCCCAGGTCTTCCAGGTCGTGGATGCTGGGGATGTAGAGTACGTCGTTTTTCTGCAGCGGGATGTCGGGCTGGCTGCCGTCCATGATGGCGCGGATGTCTATCTGCTTCACTTCGCGGGTCTTGTTCTCACGCTCGCGGTACAGTACGGCACGGCCGGTAAAGGCGTCTGCCATCAGTCCGTCGGCTTTCTCTACCAGTTCGCGTACGGTGTTCAGCTTGCCGCCCAGCTCGTAGATGCCCGGACGGTATACGGCACCGCGTACTTCCAGCTTGTTGGTGAAGCGGTCCAGAATGGCTTCGGCGGTGATTACGTCGCCGTCGTGCAGCTGGCATACGCTGTAGTCGGTGTCATCCACGGTGTTTACCTGATATTCCTTACCGTTCTGGCGCACGATGCGCAGGCTCTGGGTATAGGCGTCGCTGGTAAATCCGCCGGCGTATTTCAGCAGGGTAGAGAGAGTTTCGCCTTTCTTCATCTCGTAGCGCATGGGGCGTTTCACGTTGCCGGTAATCTGTACCAGTTCTTCGTAGGCAGGAACGATGATCACGTCGCCTTCTTCCAGGCGGATGTCGTCGCGGGTCTTGCCCTGCATGATGAACTGGTAGACGTCTACCGTGGCTACGGTCTGTCCGCCGCGCGATACTTTCACGTTACGGAGGCTACCGATGCCGCTCACACCGCCTGCACGGTAGAGGGCATGGAATACGGTAGAGAAGGCCGAGAGGGCATAGGTGCCCGGCTGTATCACTTCGCCCATCACGTTGATCTGGATGGTGCGGGTGTTGCCCAGCGTGACGCGTATCTGGTTGCTCTGGTCGGAATAGATCTTGCGGAGCTCGCCGGTGAGGTACTGCTGTGCGCGCTCGATGCTCATGCCGCTCAGGAATACGGGGCCGAGCTGTTCGAGGTTGATGGTTCCGTCGGGCGAGATCTGCTGGCGGATGGTGTTCTGGCTGGCTCCCCAGATGTCGATTACCACTTCATCGCCCGGACCGAGACGGTAGTTGGGCGGGGTGGCTATGTTGACGTTCGGTTCGAACGTAAGGTTGCGGGTGTTGAAGATGTTGCGGCCGAATACGGCGTCCTGCTGTGCCACTTCCTGTGCCTGTGGCTGTTCGTCGAGCATGGTGGAATTGTCTTCCTGTGTCTGCTCGCGCAGGCGTGCTTCGGCTTTGGCGGTTCCGGTCATGTCGCCGGCAGCGGTACCTGTCTGCTGTTCGTACAGTTTCTTTACGCGTTCGGCCTGTTCGCGGGTCACACCGCGGCGTGCCAGCTCGGTAGCTATGGTACGCTGGTCTTTGCCTTGTTTTACTCCATCTTTAGCATATTCCAGCACTTGCTGGTCGGTCATGCCCGACTGCGCCATGAGCAGGGGCGAACATGCCATAAAAATAACAAGTGATAAAGCTTTTAGTTTCATGCTTGTCTGTTAGTGATTTTATATTGTTTTTCTGAATTTACTCTTCGATGGTTTCGCACCAGGTGTAGCTCACTTTGAGCAGGGCGGTGCTTTGGGGCATTTCGATGGCGATGTAGTGGCGGCCTCCGTAGCGGAGGAACTTGCCGGTCACACCGTAGAGCGGACCGCGGCGTACTACCCGGACGGGGACGCTGTGCTTGCCGCGAAGCTTTTCGGAATCGATGAACCGCGTGCCCTGGATGTCGGGGCTGGTGGCATGCATGAAGTTCTGCATGTCGCGTTCGCTCACCGTGCAGTAGTCATTGCCGTTGCGTTCCTTCTTCAGGAAATAGACGGGCAGCGGGGCTTCGGAGGCGAACTGCCGGCACCAGTTGGCGTCATAAGGACGGTGGATGAAAATCAGGTTATGGATGGCCGGTACCAGTACATGGCTGCATTCACCCTCGCGCCCGGTGTCGCGGAGCTCGTATGTCATGGGGATGTAATGCTCGATGCCCTGCTCTTTGAGATAGGCGGCTACTGTAAGTTCTTTGTTGTACACCGTCTGCAGGGGAAGCCATACCTGTTCTTTTTCCATGTCTGTGGATGTTTGTCCTTCTGGTTTTTTGTTCCCTTTTTTCTTGATTGAATGTTTGTTGAGGTACGGATATACCTCTCTCTCCTTCCTAGCGTCTGAAAAACACTATGAATCAGTTTGTTATCTCCAAAAATGGAAGATGACGCACATCGTGCTTCTGTCTAGGATCCGCTCCCACAGCCGCATAGGAAGTCGTTCTTCGGCGCAAAGATAACAAATTTATATGCAGAAAGGTTTATTTTAACCCTTTTTTTAGATATGATCGTTCAATTTTTTTATTTTTACACAAGGACTGCCGTCTTTTTCCGAATGTGGACGCAAACGGGCTGGCTTGTCAATTTATCCGTTTTTTTTGTCGATTGGTACAAAAAAATCTCCGGATGCCGGCATCATGTGCGGACAATGTCCGGAGATTTTTTTGAATATTCGTACGAAAAGCCGGAGCTTTTGTACGAATATCCGGGTAAACTTCCTGATGTTTACTTCAACTTTTCAGCTTTTTTTCCCGTCGGGCTGCCTTTTCGGGAGTCCGTGCCCACGGAAAGCTGCTTCAGAATCCTGAACTCGTTTTCTCCCGGCTCCTCGTCGGGATCGGCCTCGCGTACTATCAGGTTCGTCTTGTGCATGATGCAGCTCTCTATGATCAGTCTCAGGGTGGTTACGTCGAAATCTATCTCGCACACCTGTTCGGCTGCCTTGAAGAAGGTGGCCAGCGTCTTGAAACGGAAGTTGCGGACGGTGTCGAAACACGTATGCGTGCCGATGCCCGTGATGCGCTGGATTTCCGACTTCGATACGTGCGACAGGGCGCACAGTGTATCGATGAACTTTCTTAATTCTTTGAGCCACTCGTCTGTCTGTTGCTTCGTAGGCTCGCACGAAGCGTATAATTTTTCGAAATATTTCATTAGTCTTGTCTCTCGGGGGTTATCTCTGCCGTATAGGGCAGTAATTAATACTCTGCCAATCGGTATTTTTACCGGTGAAAGACAAGAACGGAAGTTTACCTGTCAGGTTCTGTTGATGACACAAAGATAACGGAAAAATCGTGGCTGAACGTTTTTCTTTGCGAGAAAAACTTCCCTTGCTTTTACTCTTTCTTTTAATATATAATAGGAAAGGGTGGCAACCCTGGTGGTGCTCTTGTGGTCCGCCGGACATTGTAATAACTTGTAACTCTGAGGGTTTGCTATGCTACACTTTGGTGACGGTGGTGGCCCGCCCTTTCGGGTTGCGTAAAAAAATGAAGAATTATGGAGGTGATAACAACTATGAAAAATCCTGGCAATCTGGGCTTTCTGGTACTTTCGAGGCGACTGCTTACCCAGATGTTTGCCGAAATGTATGGAAAGTGGCATTCCGACTCGCAGGCGTATGTGTATCTGCTCATGGCGGCGTGCTTTACCGATCAGGGTGATACCCCTGGATGCCTGAAACGGGGCGAGCTGTTTTTCTCAGGAAGGGAGCTGAGTCTGCGCTTCGCCTGGAGCCGGAGGCATGTGAACCATTTTATCGGAGAGCTGGAGCAGAACGGTGTGGTGGAGGTGATGAAGGTGCAGAACTGTTCGAAGCTGCGTCTGCTGCACTACGATACGCTGTGCCGCATGCGGGTGAAAAACGGTGCGGACGGAAGGCGCAGGAGCGCGGGCGACGAGATGTTCGAGGTGTTCTGGGAACAGTATCACGACATGACGCGGCAGCCTGCCCTCGACATCGAGGCGGCGCGCAAGGCGTGGGGGAAACTGACGCTGGCCGAGCGAGAGGAGGCGGTGGGAAACATCGAGATGTATCTCTGCATGCTGCCGTCTATCGACCGGGCTCGTACGGCGCTGAAGTATTTGCAGATGAAGAGTTTTGTACTCAATTGATTATATTTTTATCTGTGTTGTCTGATGAAACTTTTTAAATTGTCAATCATTGCTGTCCGATAAAACTTTTCAAACCCTCAGTAACTTGTTGATATATAAAAATCAAGCAATAATTTTAACAGGAGGGATTATCCGTAAAGGCAATCGGATTTTCAGTAATGTGAAAAGCAGTATCTGACAGCAGTCATATTTTTAGGATTATGGGGATGGTTTATGCGGAAGAAATAGAAGGGGCGGTACTGGGGGCGTGCCTGCTGGAACGTTCGGCTCAGGCGGTGGTGCTGAAAAGTCTGCGTGCCGAGATGTTTTACCTGACGGCGCACCGGGTGGTGTTTGAGGCGATAAACGCGCTGTATGCACGGGGAGCGGCGGTGGATATGCTGACGGTGACCGAGGAGCTGCGTGCTCTGGGACGGCTGGACGATGCGGGCGGTCCGTTTGCCGTGGCGAAACTGGCGGCGGGGGTGGCTACGTCGGCTCACCTGGAGTATCATTGCGGCATCCTGTTTCAGTATTACCTGAGGCGGAAGCTGGTGGAGGTGCTGACACGGGAGCTGGCGGCGGCAAACGATATGACGTGTGATGTGTATGATGTGCTGATTGATACGCAGCGGGAACTGGGGGCGCTGCTCGAGGATTCGCCGCTGGAGAATCACTTGCACCCCATGCCGGAGGTGATGGATGATACGGTGGCGCTGGTGGACCGCCGGCAGGAACTGGCTGTGAACGGGCTGACGGGTGTGCCTACGGGCTTGCAGCGGCTGAACGAGATGACAGGGGGATGGCAGCCGGGCAACCTGATTTTTACGGCGGCGCGTCCGGCCGACGGGAAGACGGCACTCGACCTGTTCTTTGCGCGTCAGGCGGCGATGGCGGGTGTGCCGGTGGTGTTCTTCACGCTGGAGATGACGGCTTCGGAACTGGGCGAGCGCATGGTACTGGCGGAGAGTTCGGCCGATCCGTTGCGTATCCGTCAGGGCAGGCTCTCGCCGGAGGAGGTGGAGGATGTGCACCGTACGGCGGAACGGATGAGCGCGCTGCCGGTGCATGTCGACGATACACCGTACATCAACGTCGACCAGTTGTGTGTCATCGCCAAGTCGCTGCGGGCAAAGGGGCTGCTGGGCTTGCTTATCGTCGACTATCTGCAACTGCTTGCCACGGTGAATCCGGGGCGTACGCGTGAACAGGAGGTGGCGGAGTGCAGCCGCAAGCTGAAGGGGCTGGCGCGCTCGCTGGGGTGTCCGGTCATCGTGTCGAGCCAGCTCAACCGTCAGGCGGAAGACCGGGCGGGGAGTCCGGAGCTGCGTCACCTGCGCGAGAGCGGGGCCATCGAGCAGGATGCCGATCTGGTGATTCTGCTGCACCGTCCGGAGCGTTATCACATCCGGGTGGATCCCGATACGGGGTGGTCTACGCGGGGCATGGGCATCGCCACGGTAGCCAAGCACCGCAACGGGGCGACGGGAAAGGTATATTACGGGTATAATCCCAGCATGACGAAAATCGGCGAGTTCGCGGGTACGCCTGTGACTGCGCCGGCAAACAATTTAAAACGGAAGAATGATGAAGGAAAGAGCAGTGACTTATTCGGTGGTTCCGCGGGTTGATCCGCGTGATATCTCGGCAGAGATGACGTATTATGCCCGTGCACAGGCGCGGGGAGAGGTGACGCTGGGCGACATGGCACGCCGTATTCAGCGGCGGTGTACGGTGACACGTGCCGATACGCTGGCGGTACTTGTAGCGCTGGAAGAGGAGGTCTGCCGCGGGCTGTGCAACGGCGAGATTGTCCGTCTGGGTGAGCTGGGTTCGCTTCAGGTGGGAGTGAAAAGCGAGGGAGTGCGGCTGGAGGCTGACTTCCACGAATCGATGATAAACAAGATATGGGTGCGTTTCCGTCCGGGCATGGTGCTGAAAGGGATGCTGGACGGGGCGGCTTTCGAACGGGTTTCGCCGCGCAAGGAAGCCGGACGTGCCGGAAAGGGGATGCGGTATGAAAGAGAATGAACATGGCGACGGAGAATTCCGTCTGCGTATCTACGGCAAGTCGGAGCTGGCTTGTCTGTATTTTCCCGACCGTTCGCCGGAAACGGCACGGCGCAATCTGTACCGGTGGATGTACCGCTGTCCGTCCATCCGCGAAGGGCTGGCGGCACTGGGCCACGACAAGCACCGCAAGTTTTTCCTCAAGCCGGAGGTGGAGGTGATCGTGCGGGGACTGGGGGAGCCGTAAGATTAAGAGAGGCTGTTTTTTCGGAACGGGAACGGGGCTGGTGAAACAAAAAACATTATCTTTGCACGAAAATACAGGATTTTGTTAAAAAAATGATTAAATCAAGCAAGGAATAATGATTGACGGACTTATTGAATTGGAAAACGATCTGATAGCGGAAGAATGCGAAAAATATAAGTCGTCAAATCGGATTTCGGAACAAGATTTGAACACGGAAACAGTTGCTGCATTGGCAGAAAATGTGCATTCCTTTCTGATAAACAGCCTTATATATACTTTTCTCTACCAAAAAAAACTTTTGGACTCGGTGGAAATCTCAGGCAGCTATGGATTTTTGCCTGATGGAGAATATTCTCTTTATACTCAGTTTCCGGCAGAAGTAATCCCTTCTTTATGTGAAGAACTGCATATCGTATTTCTGAATGCTGTGATAGAGCGGAAGAACGGCCTTGTTTACAGAAAAAAATCGAAGCATAATCTTATTGATAAGGGAGCGGTTTATACCAGATCTTATGTCGCTTATGAAATAGTGAAAAATACCTTGTCGCGGTGTGATGCAGGGGCTGACGTGTCTGTGCTTGATTTTGCCTGTGGTACAGGACGCTTTTATGATTGCATTGTCGATATATTGGATAAAGAATATGCTATACCGCCGGAAAAAAGTATTTTGAATAATATTTTTGCTGTGGATATAGACCCTGTAGCTGTAGCGATTACTCGTATGAAGGCCTTGGCAAGGCTGAAAGAACCTTCTGTTTCGGACATAGAAAAAATATGTGGAAATATTATTCGGAGAAATGCACTGATACAGGAGAATATAATGTTTTCTGATGAATGTCCGTTGAAAAACTCTGATTTTGATGGAAAGGTAAACGGAGGATTTGATGTGATTGTTTCAAATCCTCCTTATCTGGTTCTGAAACCGGACAAGAAGAAGATTTCGGGAAATAAAGCTGACCGGATTTTAATGTGGGTGTCCTGGTTCAGAACTTCGGGGGCTTATCATTATGCGCTGGAGGGAATGTTGAATCTGTATCAGCTCTCCATTGAAAAGATGATACGGATGCTTAAGCGGAATGGTTATTTGGGAGTAATATGCCCTTCTACATTATTCGCGGATTTGTCAACAACAAAATTGCGGAAATTTTTGTTGGAAAAGAACAAGGTCTGTGAAATAAAATACTTTAGAGAAAGCATCCCGCTGTTTGACAATGTAACGCAGTCGACTAATATATTTTACCTGCAGCGATACGGTATTACCGGCAGGATAAATGTGGAAGTGGACGGGAGATGTTTTGGAGTAGAAATCGGAAGTGTGCGGAAGATTTTCGGGGAAAATATGGAGATACCTCTGATGTCGGATAGGGGGTGGGAGATTCTGGAGAGGCTGTCACAGGTACGGAAGCTGAAGGAATATCCTGAAATACGGAACAGAAGGGGGGAACTGGATCTCACTTTATATAAGCGGTTTATAACACAAGAGCAGACTCCCTACCGGTTGGTACGGGGAAATATGATTGCTGACAACGATATTGAGGATATCAATCACGAATATGTGAAGGGCGAGTTTCTCGGAACTCGTTCGGCTGAATTTCTGAAATGTGATTTTGGCAGAAGGAGGCTGGTCTGTCAGCAGGTTTCCAATATGGGAATATCGCGGAGGCTGAGGTTTGTGTATTGTGAGGAAAATGATATACTGGGAAATAGTTGCAATTACATATCGGCCGAAGAAACAGTCTTGAAGAAGATGTATATTTTGCTGAACAGCAGCTTGTTGAACTGGAGATTTAAGGTGACCAGCTCTAATAATCATATAAATAACTACGAAATAGACGATTTGCCGGTAGTTGATCTGAACAGAGTGGATGAAAACTTTACTTATTCTTCGCAGGAGGAACTGGACAGGTATGTAGGCGAACTGTATGGTTTGACACCGGAAGAGATAAACTGGATAGTACGATGAAATTATATAATCATGTTGTGTTTAAGATGGGGAAACATGAGGCGGAAATAGCCCCTCACATTCCTGAAGGTGGAAACTGGCAGGATATTCCTCTGAGCATATCGGATACTCGTCTGGATAAAATAAGGGAAACCGGAGGACGGACTACTTATTACGGCAGGTTGTGCTGGGACAAGCCAAGCTATACGATCGCCACTTATTTCAATCGGGTAGGGAACGGGTGCAATCTGCACCCTTCGCAATGTCGTGTGCTTTCCAACAGGGAGGCGGCAAGGCTTCAGTCGTTTCCCGACAGTTTTATCTTTCAGGGTTCCAATGCTTCACAGTACAAGCAGATAGGAAACGCTGTGCCTCCTTTGCTGGCCAGGTTCGTCGCTTCACTGATCATGCCTCATTTAAGAGGAATGAATTTTGTGGATTTGTTTGCCGGATGCGGAGGTATGTCGGAAGGATTCATTATGAGCGGATTCCAGCTGATAGCCGCAAATGAAATAGACAAGAGCATCATGGCTACCAACCGATATAATCACTCGCAGTATGCACCGGCTGAGAATTTTATTTTGGGAGATATTACCCAGGAGGAAACCAAGGCGCGCATTATGGAAGCTTGCGGAAATACACCGGTTAATGTGGTTGTCGGTGGTCCGCCCTGTCAGGGATTTTCGTATGCGGGCTGGAGAGATCCGAACGACAAGAGAAACCAGTTGTTCAAGGATTTTGTTGAAATGGTAAACCGGCTGAGGCCGGAATTTTTCGTTATGGAGAATGTGCCAGGTATTCTGACTATGCGTAAGGGGGATGCCATTAAAGAAATTATTGAGGCTTTTACTGAAATCGGTTATCGTGTAAATGTACCCATCAAGTTGAATGCCGAGGAATTTGGTGTGCCGCAGCGTAGAAAGCGGGTTTTCATCATCGGTTCACTGGAAGAGATTTCCATACCTCAGCCGTCGCCTTTGTTTTACATGCCATCTGTCAAGACACCGAATATGTGGAACTTGCCCGTAGCCATTACGGTGAGAGATGCTATCGGTTCGCTGCCGGAACTGGAAAACGGGGGAGGAAGTCTGGAAATGGATTATGAGCCTGTGCAGGCATCGGCTTACGACAGGCTCATGTATGGAGAGTTGACTTTCGAAGAGTTTTATAATCTACTCTGACTCGGAAGCAATAATTTTGTCGCACAGAAGTGTGATGAGTTTCCTGACTTCCTGGTCGGCTTGTGTGAAATTTCTGGCTTTGATGCTCTGCATGACGGCAGCCGTTTCTTGGGGAAACTGGTCTGTGTAAAATGTTACTTTACGGTTTTCCTTCATGTCGAATTCTTTCAGACTTTCGAAAGCAATGCGCAGGTATCTTTTCTGATTTTTCCGCTTGTTTTCACTGTCGAGAGGACTTTCGTGTATCTTCAGTTTGTCGGGTTCCAGCGGGTTGAAATCCGAAAAACGGTAGTCGTACATGGAGTATTCGGGATGCAGATAAGTCTGGAGAAATTCTTCCCCTCCTTTTTTGTAAATAAGGGAGAACAGTTTCAATACGTTCTGGTGGCATTTCAGCATGAGGGAACTGAGTTTCCGGGCATCTTTGTCGGAAGTGATAGTATTTTTGTACTTGTCCCAGATATATTGGGAATGCCAGCTTACCACCTGATTGCCGTCTGCCTCCAGTGTCAGCAGCTTACGGACATCCGACAGGGAAAGGCGATTGTTCTTCGCACTGTTGCACGCTTTGCACTTAGGGGCAAAGTTCGTACTGTGGCAGAATCCGAGCGAAATCGGACCTATATGGTCGGCCGTCATTTTAGCTGTTTCTCCGCAGACCGGACATGTGCACTTTGGAGCTTTCTGGTATTCTCCCATCAGTCTGTTGGCCAGGTTATAGTTGCCGTCGGACCATTCTTCATAAGCACGCCGGTCCTGCACATAGGTTTTCATGTTGTCTGTATGTCTGCCCTTGTCGGTAAACTGCCGGCAGCACAGTCCGTCGGAATGGTAGCCGTCGAAACGGTCCGGACAATTTGACATGGCTCCCGGAGAGAGTTTGCCTGAACACTTGGCTACATGTGTATCATATATTTGCCGGATCAGGTCGGCTGCATCTGTAAAAGATTTTACCTTGAATATGTGGGCTATGTTTTGCAGATCATTGGTATTCTTGCAAAACTGTTCTATTATTTCCTTTATGGTATAATCTGTCTGCTTCAGCTTGGTGCCGAGTTTCTGGTTGATTCTGGAAAGCGTTTGCTTAGTGGGGTATTCATAATATATGCTGAGCGCCTTTCCACAGATCTGGCATACATGTTTTTTTGTAGGATGTATCTCCCTGACTGCAACGGCATAGTTTCCGGATTTTACGGGAATACCCAGTTCCTCGCATTTCTTGTTCCACCATGCCAGACGTTTCTGTCCGGCGGAAGATTTCTTGGTAGCAACCCATTTAATCTGCGTGTCTTTTTTTCTTTCAAAATAAAGCCCTTCATATTCGGAAGCTGAAACAATGGCTTCTGTGTATTTTTGAAATTCGGGATGCCAGTTTCTGTCAATACCTTCTTCTTGTTTTTTATTCATTGTTTTCCAGTAGTTTAGTTAGATTAATATTTAATGCTTTTGCTATTTTTTCTATATTGACAAGAGTTATGTTTTTTTCTGCACGCTCTATCATTCCTATATAGGTACGGTGAAGTCCGGCATATTCCGCAAGTTTTTCTTGCGAAAGGTGTTGCTCTTTTCGGTACTTCTGGACATTTCTGCCGAATATTTCTAGAATGGAATTGCTACTCATAGTATGTTTTTTTACAAAAATATGTAGGCTTAGATTGAAATTCAACATACTATAGTTAGCATTTTGGGGGTATTTTTTGTTCTTGCTGGTTTGTTGCTTATACACCGCAAGTTTTTCCTCAAGCCGGAGGTGGAGGTGATCGTGCGGGGACTGGGGG
>OOAD01000114.1_pt1 | contig 61109 bp, 97 predicted proteins | sample 1671151 | NCBI WGS metagenome assembly OOAD01 (sample SAMN06348127, study PRJEB24527) | human gut metagenome | biome: human gut; feature: ankylosing spondylitis patient; material: feces | host: Homo sapiens | place: China | collected 2015-10
CTCCGTAATCTATCTCATAATCTATTTCATTCAAGTCTATCAACATCTTTCATTTTTATGGAGCTGGCACTCAGAATCGAACTGAGAAATCCGGGGTACAAATCCGGGGTTTTGCCATTATAACTATGCCAGCATCTTGGAGCTGAAGGACGGAATCGAACCATCATCTACTCTGTACGAAAAAGTTATTCTGCCATTGAACTACTTCAGCATATTTTGCCCGCGAAACGCGGGCGGTGTTTATCGAATGTCGAAATGACCAAAGCCGCGAACTTCCTTTTGAGCCGCGAGGTTTGCTTCGTATAGTCCTTTAAAGAAGTGCTTTACGTTCTGCTTTACACCCACTTAGATCACCTCCATTCAATTTTAGAATGCGAGTTTGACATCCGAAGATCTGAGCAAACCCTCGGACATCTAAACTCTCCCCCAATTTGCGGGATTGTTCTCAACCAATCACACCGCTGTGCGGCCGTTTTCTGATCGAGCGCGGAATCCGCCGTGTGCGTCCGTCTAACCACCTGTTTGCGAGGGGTATCGCTTGCAGATGATGCTCATTTTTGCTGGCGGTCTCTTCCCTTTTGCAACCAGTAATTCAGAAGCCAGACGTAGCTTTCGCTTCCTATAAACGCTCCTGTTTCAAATTTAGACGCTTTAATGCGCTCTTTTTTCATCTTGGCTACGTCTCCGAAGATGCCTGTTCGCACGAGCAGTGCTGAGGTTTATTGTTGTTCACGCGGACTTGCAATCACCCGCGCCGTCCGAGGCTTTCTCGAACTGCTTCGTCTTATCAGGTTCCCCTCTTATTCCTTACGCCCTTTGGGCCCCCTGTTGATTTATTCACGAAGTTCTGCTCATTTCAGACACCTTATTCTTGCGGAATGCTTGCGCCTTACACCATCATTCTGGTCGAGCATTGGGCGTTGGGCTTGTCGCCCTAACCACGGTTTAACCAAAACACCGGAAAGGTTGTGCCACTCCTCTTTTCTGAATCGACAGGAAAGGTCAGCCGATTCTCCCTCGCCGGAATCGAACCGGCCGAACCAGTCTCGCGATACTAAATCCGTAGCCATTATCAGGGAGATATAGTTGCCGCGCTTAACGGACGCGGCGCGATTAAATACCGTTGACCATTACCATACCAATGGAACCCGAAGGTCACCTGCCCGAATCGAACGGGAACCGTGTTAGCTTACCAAACCTCGGTCAGCGAGCAGAATCGAACTGCATTTCTGGCGCGGCAGAAGAGATTTGAACTCTTGCGGCGGTTTCCCGCCCTATCGGTTTTCAAGACCGACCCCTTCAGCCTCTTGGGTACTACCGCGTGTAGTCTCTCGGTGGAGATTCGAACTCCATGCTGTCATCGGCCGCTGCCCAGCAATCCTCTCCGAGAGATGTAGCGAGACGTCTTTTTATTTTTAGTGATAGTCCGAGGACATCCCGCAGGCACGGACTGTTCACCGCAGATGCTTGCAAGCCTTGTTGATCTGCGGTGCGATTCGGGTGAGGCAGGATTCGAACCTGCTTTTCGATGATATTACTCTCCGGTGTTTCCTGTTCACCACTCACCCGTAAAAGTGCGGTTTAAGGTTAACCGCAAACCTTATAATTTCAGCATCTACTGGAAGAATGTATGGCGTACCCACTTTGCGGCAACAACACCGATAGTAAATGGCCAGAAAACACCAAGCATAATAGATGCGAAGGCACAGATTCCAGACTCGAAGTCATAGTTTTGGATTTCAGCAGCTGTGACAATGTAGTTTGCTCCGCTTACGACGATACCAATTAACAAATACAGAATTGACAGCATCATACGACGCGCTCCAGCGCTTCCTCGATTGGCTTGTAACGCTCGCTGTTGAGCGTTTCCATCAGGCATTCATACGGGTCGAGCTTACCGCTCATCACCATAGAAGCTACATTCTGACTGAAGCCGCTGACCAGAGCAACACCGAGATCGTTTTCCTTAACCGGAATCGTGCCGGTGCGGCTGTTGACATTCCAGAACACGAGGCGCGGCAGTTTATAACCGGCTGCTTCATATTTCTGACGAATCACGTTAAACAGACGGGAATCCGGCCGCTTTCGGCTCCAGTAACCCGTTTGACTGCCGCAAGTTGCACAGGAGTCGAACTCCATATCAGAGATGATGAGAACGTTTTGCGGCATGTCTTCCTGCCTCATTCGATTGTTGACCGCTGTGGTTAAAATCAGGTTGAAAACAGCTTCGATGTTGGTACTTCCCATCTCGTTATACTGCTTGGCGATTAACAGCTTCTCACGCAGGTTCTTTGCTTTGGAGAAATCAACTAGCCGAGGACGAGTGGAAAACGTGATGTACTTGTCCTTGAACTGCCCGGAGGAATGCTCCGCGAAGTAAATCGCAAGTGCATTTGCTACGTCCAGTGCAGTTACGCTGCTGTGCGGGTCTACGTTGCATTTCATACTGCCGCTACCGTCCGCTACGACAATGGTGTTCCCGTTGCCGTTTACCGTATCAGGCAGAGCCTTCCAAAGCTGCTCAAACGTTTCGTTATACTCAGTGATTGCATTCCATCCAGAGTTGCCATACTTATGAACGATATCGTGCGGGAACAGAGTGCCTGCGTTAATCTTGGTTTCACCCTTAGCGAGGCTTTCCAGATAAGCACGGCGGCGCTCCTCATCGTTCCTCAGAAACGCCTTATTATAAATGAGATTTGCGCGGGACGGAACCGCTTCGTATTTGATCTCTCTCCACTGTTTTGCGGACATTTTCTTCTCGACTACATCGAGATAGCCGCGCAGCTCGGAAAGCATCTTGCGGTACTGACGTTCCGTTGTACCGAGCATTTTCTGAATCTGCTTTGCATGATGCTTGGTTGTCGCAGAAGAAGCACCCGGAGAGGGGAGCCATTTTGCAAGCAAGGAAATCGGCTGGCCGTTTTTCATCGATTCAAGGTCTCGGTTCAGCTGTTCCTCAATCAGAGGATATACCTCCGAAACAAGACCGGTGTCCAGCAGACACAGCAGGTCATCGTAGCGGCCGTACTCTGCGACCAGCTCGGTTACTGGGCGAACGTATTCTGGTAGATTGTCCGCCAGATACTTCATTACGGTGCGGAACAGGCGACGCTCTCCGAGTCCGCCGCGGACATCTCGAGCGAAGAACAGCCACTTCATTGCGGCCCTCTTGTCCTCAAAGAACGCTTTGACGAACTTGCTCGCAATCTCGGCTTCGCTTGCGCTGCGGAGCGAGGCTACGGAGAAATTCAGGTCGAGCAGCGCTTTGCCGGTTGTTCTGTAACCGACAGCGCCGTTCTCAGTGACGCTGACGTTGTAATCTTCGTTCAGCGTGTTAGCCATTGCGGTTGTAAAATCCATTTTCTTTTCCTCCTTGTTTTGATTCCACAGGGCGCATTGCAGGGAATCAGCCTGCCGGTGTTTTATGGAGATAGTTTTTATTTGCTGTACGCGCCCTTTGGAGGGATACGGGACACAAAGGTATTTTGATTAAAAGTCAAAGCCTGTAAGTTTGCTGTGAGTGTCCCTGTGGTACGGCGGGCTGGAGTCGAACCAGCGATTATCATCATGGCATATCTTTTTACTGTTAAGATTGCCGTCAGTGAACTTGTCAGCTCGCATTTTTAATGGATGACGCATTACCGTTTTGCTACCGCCGTATATTGATGGTGCGACTGGAGAGGCTCGAACTCTCACGGGAATCTCCCAGCGGATCTTAAATCCGCTGCGTCTGCCAATTCCGCCACAATCGCATTTGGTGCCGATGCGGGGACTTGAACCCCGATGCTCTGTTGAGCGGACGTTTTTGAGACGCCCTCGTGAACCTATTCCGACACATCGGCATATGGTTGCGGGAACCGGGCTCGAACCGGCGACATTCTGCCTATGAAACAGACGCGCTACCAACTGCGCTATCCCGCAATATAATGGAGCAGGTAATGGGAGTCGAACCCACATCTTCGGATTGGAAATCCGACCTATTAACCGTTATAAGATACCTGCAGATCTCCCGCGGTGACGAGTCGCGGGAGGCTCGCTTGCCGTGCCAAGCGGTGTGTGTGAGTGGAGTTTGCTCACGGACATAAAATTTCCTCTGCACGGTGAGGATTGGTCGAGGCGACAGGATTTGAACCTGCGGCATCTTGCTCCCAAAGCAAGCGCTCTACCAAGCTGAGCCACACCTCGTTGTTGCTCGTCTTTTCCGAGCTGTCAGACGAAAGAACTGATGATTCAGAACTGCGTAGGCTGTCAACCCACGGCTCAGTCGCCTTTTTCTCTTTTACTTCTCGGTGACTTAGAAGAAGGTGCCCGGAGGCCGGATTCGAACCGACAACCTCGAGATTTCAAATCTAAAAGAAATTTGCTGTCAGCGAACTTATCAGCTCGCATTATACGCGCTCTATCCGATTGAGCTACACCGGGCATATTAAGTTGGCGGATTTTTGAGGAGCCGCGGAGTCGAACCGCGAGAAACTTTTTTGCAGAAAGTTTTTTGTATGTATTTGCTGTTCGTGCGCCCGCCCGTCGCACCATAATTCTGTCACCGGACGCTCCTCATATATCGCCGGTCTTTCCCGGCTGTCAGCGGTCTTTCCCGCCGTCGCCACACTGCCATCGTTTTTTGCCTACATATACTACTATACAAAAAATCGATTTTTGGGACGCGAAATCTGAAAATTTTTCAAAAAATTTTTTACTTGGTGTCCGTGACTACAGTGCCGCCCTGAACGGTGACCCAACCATGCTTCTCGCGGGCTTCCATTTCCATTTTCTTGAGCAGCTTATCGGTCAGAGAAGCAGAAATCGTCGAGTTTGCCTTTGCTTCTGCCTCTGCTGCAATCTGCTTGGCCTGCGCGTCAGCCTGCGCTTCCAGAATCTTCGTCTGGTTCTGCACCTTGATGGTTTCCTGCTCCGCTTCAGCCTGCTGCTTCTTCTGCATCGCCGTTACACGGTCGTTGATCGTCTGCTGCAGCTGCTCATCCGGATGTACGTCGATGATAGAGGCGTCGATCACATCGATACCAAACTCGTCACCGAGCTTCTCGGAAAGAGCCTCCGTCAGCTGGGTGTTGATCTTCGCACGGTCGCCGGAATAGATGTCCATCATGGTGTAATCGGTCGTAACCTCGGAAATCTTAGATTTCAGAATCGTGCGAACGCGATTGTTCACGATGTCCTCGCCGTCCATGCCGCGGAACTTCTTATAGGTGTCCACGACCTCATCCTGCTTAAAGCGGTAGGACATCTGGAAGCTGATATTGATGTTGGCGTTATCTGCCGTTGCTACGTTAAAGGAATCGTCATCCTCGCTACCGTCGCGAGAATCCTTGGTCAGAACGAGCTGCTCATTGCCGACGGTGAACCTCTTTACCTTCTTGGTCGGACTTACGACATGGAAGCCCTGCGTGAGGATCTCGTCCTGCACGCCGCCGTTCATGCTGTAAACAACACCGACGTAGCCGGTCGGAATTCGTTCTGTACACACGAAAGCTCCGATACCGCCGAACACCAGAGCGGCCGCCAGAACGACGCCGCCTACTGCACCTTTACTCATGTTTGTTTTCTCCTTCGTTTTTGTTTTCTTCGTCCTCATCGGACATTTCCTTTATCGCATCGCCGAAGATGCTTGTCAGGACACTGCCGAGCTTCTTAAACATAAAAGCGCAGCAGGCCCAGATAAACACCCCGACGATGATACAAAGCGCGTAGAATACTGGATTCAAGTTTTTTCTCCTTAGAAATTTGGTTTGTCTGATGGATAATTTATTTTGCGAGCACTACATCGCAAACATCGCTGTCAATTGCATAAAACTGCTCTACTTTAGCGGATGCGTACTCGTCTCGCAAAAATGAGCTTAGATTTGAGGTGTTAGAAATAGTGAATTTCCGACATTTGGGGTCCCTTGTTGAATAATATCTGAATCGTTCACCATTCCCATCGAAAACATTGATGGTCATATTCTTGAAATGGCCGCCAGCCATTTCGCAAAATTCGCTTAACGTTATTTTTGATTCCTCCTTATAACAGTTTCTCATAACTTCCAAAGCAAACGGTAGATCTTCTCATTCATCTTTGACTTCCTCTCTTTCTTTTCTGCACCTCCATTTCCTCAATCAGCCGGTTCAGATACCTCCGTGCTTGCTTCAAATCCTCCACGCCGTTCTTCTGCCGGTGTCGCCACAGGTACTTAAACGCATTGCACAGGCAAAAGTCCTTTACCGCCTCTGCACCAAACGCCGCCGTCATCGCGTCAATGCACTCGATACCGCCGGACGTGTAGTGCGCCGGGTGGTTTACCGGGTCGGGCTTTACTGCTTCGAGGTACTTCTCAACATATTCGGTCATGTCATCCGTCGGATTGGACACACCAAGGGTTCGGCGCTTCGGCTTTGCGTCCTCGCCGTGATGCTCGACTGCCTCGGCAGCGATTGGTTTGTCCTTAATCACCGTAGCATCCAGCAAACGCGCAACTTCTTCCGGATTTTCAGCCGCATATCCTGCGCAACTTTTCGTGCCTATCTTGCCGTGCAGCGCGCACTGAAAGCAATACTGATTGATTTCGCAACATTCATTGAGCAGCGATTCAATATCGCCGTATAATCTACCGTTTTTCTTGAATATCATCGTTCACCCTCCTGTGTCATTCTCTCAACAGCTTTCTTCACGCCTGCCATAATCAAGCACCACTCACACACCGTTAAATACGCAGCTATATCGCGCACCGCTGTAACAGCGTCACGCGCCATTTTCGGTTCAATCGGCTTGTCCATGTCGGCTTTGGTGATTTCACGCATTGTCCGCCCTCCTGTTCCATGCTTCAACAGCTTCTTCGTATCTATCCCTGTTGGTAACAGGTGCTATATATTCTGCTCGTGAAATTACACTGTTCTGCCGAAAATAAATTCCGCATTTTTCACAACCGACACGACATTCGATGCTGAAAATAGGCATACTCACCGCATACAGCAACTTCACTTTGCGTTCACAAGAAGTGGATGCCTCTCCTCCGCAGAACGGACAAGGTTTTAATTCAGCCATTGTCTGCCCTCCTGTTCCATGCTTCTTTTGCCTTTGGATAGGTGTTATAGCAAGGGATTTGTGCGTGACACTTCTCGCAAAGGATATAAGGTCTAAAATATAGGTATTCCACCGAGATTCTGTTGCTCCCGCAGAACGGGCAAGGTTTCAGTTCAGCCATTGTTAGCACCTTCCTTTTCCAAAGCGTATTCTCTTAAATCACCGAATCCATATTCATCGTCGTATTTCAGCGAAGCGGTAATTTCTTGGCAAGTAGGACAAAGATAACAACTCCACAGACCGTTATCAATTACACAACTGCGTTCCATCGAAGTTCCACTGGGAAATTTTCGACCGCAGCCAAAGCACACATGGTCTTTCCGTGTTTTAACGGTTTTCTGCCCAATCACCTCAGCCATTGTCTGCATCTCCGTCCATATTCTTCATAATGCTTTGTACGATTGTCTCAATCAAACAGCGCTCATCAGCAGAGAAAAGTGACAGATTGCACGTTGTCTCAATCGGATCAAACATCTTTTCACAGATTAACCCGGCCGCCAAATGCTTGTTTGCTAAATCCATTGTCCGCCTCTCCTCAATTTTTACACGGAGAACAGAACAATCTATCAATCCAAGATACTTTTCCGTCGCCATAAGTAGCGCATTTCTTCGATTGGCAAGTTTTATTCTCTTTGTGGCAATAGATGCAGTCCTTGCACGGATTCCGCATTATTCTGTACCTCCGTCCATCTCTGGCGGCTCCGGTAATGGCATCCACGCCAAAACCTTTGCATCCCGTCCCTGCGCGACTTCTCCGCCCCAGTACTCACAGAACCGATACCCGATGCCAAAAGTTTGGTACATGCGGTTGTAACCCCCATAGCGGAAATACTCGTACCAACAAAGGACATGTTTGCCCTCCGGCGGCAATTCTTCGTCTGCCGGAATCCAACGCGGTCTTGGAATAACATCGGCGGCGGGCGGCGAGGCAACAATCTCCATTGCCATGGCACCGTCGGAACCGTCCACCCATTTCGCCGCCATCACCGCTCTTATGGCAGTATCTCTCTTAATGTATTCACCCATCGTTTTCCTCCTATTCTTCTGTTTTACTCGCTAAATCTCCGCTTCGTAACAGCAATCGGAAACTCGTCGATCTCGCTTGCCCACAGGCACGAGCCTTTTCCGTTAATCTGTTCCCAGATAAGCGGAAAACCGCCGATACCGTCAAACAGGCTTGCCATAGTGCCGACATGACCGAGCTGCATACACAGCCGATAAAGCACAAATCGCCAGGGCGGGAGTGCGATAGAGTTGCCGAGCGCCTTGTATCGCGCCGCGTCACTGCTTTCCTTGTGGCGTTTTCCTTTGGTGTCTACCCATTCTCCGATATCCGTCCAACCGTCCGGGTAGCCTTGCAGGCGTTCACATTCGAGCGGAGTAAGGCGGCGGACAGACGGTGTGCTGATTACGCGTCCAAATGTATCGCAGCGTCCTACACCCTTATAATCCCTTGCGCACAATGTGCTCGTTTGCTCTTTTCCGTCTAATGTGGTCGGAGTAATAATCGCCATCGGGTCGTGCATACAGTTCAGCGTCTGGCAAACGTCCGGTGTTAAGTGGTTGGCAATATCGCCTTGTCCATTACCAATGCAAATCGGTACATTGTTTCCACCAGTTCCCATTCTTGCAGTCAGAGCAGGTGCAGTCCCGTCATAAATCCGTACTGCCTCGGAGCGGTGCTGTATGTCGTAGCAGGTGTCATTGACCAAAATTGTACGTCCTGCTCCGGTGGCTCCCAATGTATGACAAGGGTCTCCGAGTTGCGGATTGTTGGCATTCGTCTTGCTGGTAATGGTTTCCTCATTATATACAACTGCCGGTCTATCAACCGTATTCAGCGTGTAGCTCTGATCTTCGCGCCATCCCTTACCGTTGCACCCTGCGGTTTCTGCGCGGTCTATTCCGTTGCCTTGCAGGCAGAACACCGTCTGATCGTTACCAGTTCCCAGTGTTCCGCTTTTCTCCGTCTGCACTAAAGCGCCTTTTCCGCCTCCGTCGCATCCGCCTCGGATTCGGACTGCATAAGCAGCGCCGTTTTCAGCTTCTCCGGCAGGTCTTTCCCTCTCCGTTCCGCTCTCCGCAAAATCCCCAAACAGGCTTTTGCGCTCAAACAGTATTTCGGCAGCGGTGCAGCCTCTAAAATCTGCGACAAGCGCGATTCTACGGCGACGTTGGGGCACTCCCCAGTATTGAGCGTCAAGCACTCGCCAAGCAACACTCCATCGTCCGTCCACGTCGCGGTACCCCCCCCATGTCGGCCATCCCTTGTCAGGCACTTCAATATCGGGGGCTTCCGGTTCGATGACTTTGATTGTTTCTTCGAGGACGGCTGCGAAATCTTGTCCTTTGTTGCTACTGAATGCTCCGGGCACGTTTTCCCAGACCATGTATCGAGGGTAAGCTGCTCCACTTGCTTCTCTCATCTCCTTAACAAGTCGTATTTGCTCCATAAACAGACCGGAACGAGCACCCGCCAGGCCGGCACGCTTACCCGCAATGCTCAAATCCTGACACGGCGAACCGCCTATAATGCAGTCAACCCACGGTGCTGTGCGTCCGTCTATTTTGGTAATGTCACCGAGGTGTCTCATACGCCCCACTGCGGCGTTCAAAATTTCATCACTGACCATCCTCATCCGCTCCCAAAATCTCAACCACAATCCGCGGATTCTTCGCATCCACCTCAAAGTGATCTTCAAATCCTCGGATATTCTTCCAACCGTCGTTCGACAGATACCTTGCTTTCACCAACGCATCCTGAATAACCTTGCGCCCAAACGCGCAGATATTATCCTTATCCCGCCGCCTGTCTTTTTCGTACCACCGGTAAATCATATACACCGGCTCCTGAAACTCCGCACCGCCAAGTTGCCGTGCCGCGTGCATCACAACGGTTTCGCACTGCTTTTTCAGCCGCGCCCCCTCCTGCCGGTGTCGTCTCTCTGCCTCGATCAGCTCATTCAGTCCCGGCAGCGGGCCTTTGATTACAAAGTTCATCTTTCACCTTCTGCTTGCTTTCACTCGTGCCGCCCACTCACTTTCCCAGTCACTGGCGGCGGGCGCACCGTTAAACATCGGCGCATCCGTTTTGGTTTTCTTCGGCTTGTCTCCGATTCTGTCCCAGATGATGCCCTTCCAACCTTGCGACATACTCAGCCGGATAACCTCGGCTACTGCCTGTTCGCCGTTCTGCTTTACGCGGTTCTCAATGGCACTGAGCAGGCTTTTTAATCCTGTTGGCTTGTACCCTTCCCTGCGTTCAGCTTTGTATCTGAGCCAATCCTCGACCGCTGAGCGTACCGGTTCGTTAAACCGTTCCGTCCAGTCCGGCTCTTTTGGCTTTTCTGGCTTTGGTGCTTTAGGCTTCGGCGAACATTTTGCCGGTGTCGTCACTTCGTCGCGTTCGGTGCTCTGGTACTCGTCGTACTTGCTGACCGTGATAACTGTATAGTGCCGATTGGTTTCCACCGTGATTTCGCCGGTCTTTTTCAGTTTACCGAGCGCCGTCCGTACCTGTTGCACAGACAGTCCGCTTTCCGCCGAGAGTGCCGCGTAACTGGTCGCAAACGCACCGCGTGGAATCTCTATGCCCTGCCACTCACAATCCTTGTAATTAGCTCTCAGCAGGACATGCAGCCACAGTTTACAGGTGGGGAGGTCTTTGTACCATCCCCACTCCGTAAGCGCACGGTGCAGCTTAATGTGCCCGTTCATTCCCCATCACCTCAGAACGGAACGTCCGAATCTTCCTCCGGCATATCCGCAAAATCGCTGTTCTCCTTCGGCTTGCCCTCGTTCTTGCCTCCGCAGAAGTCGATGCTTTCGCACTGCACTTCCCACGAGCGGCGCTTATTGCCGTTCTTGTCCTGCCAGTCGCGGCTTTCCAAACGGCCGGAAACAATGCACATATCGCCCTTGTGGAACCATGTGCTTGCGTGCTCCGCCAGCTTGCCCCACAGGACAACGGAACAGAAGTCGCTCTGATATTCTCCGTTGTTATCCTTTCTGCTGCGTTGTACCGCAATCGTACCGCTTGCTACAGCCGTATTAGACTGCGTGTGTCGCAATTCCAAATTATCTGTTAATCTTCCTTGTAAAACGATCTTGTTAAGCACTTGTATTCCTCCGTTTGTTGCATTTTTTCAATCCATTATGCAATTTCGCATGCTCTGATCGGGTCAGAACCACGATATTTTCTGGATTGTTGTTTGTCTTATTGCCGTCAATGTGATGTACAATGTCCGAAGATGTCAGCTTTCTTCCGTATTTCTGTTCAGCTACAAGCCTATGTTCCAGCACAAACCCGTGTTTATCTGCTAAGTGGTTGTCTGGTCGATATACAAGAATATACCCGCTTGAGTGTTTCTTTCTTCCTCCGGACCAGTGATAATTTTTATCTCCAGCCATTGCTTCTCTCAGCTTTTGTTTGGTTTCATCTGACATCTTGCGTCCGTACGTCGGGCACAAGCTACCGGTTTTCCCAATGTGCGGATGTTTATGATTTTTCCACAGGAATTTCACGCTTTCAATTCGCGTAGGAACTCTCATGCCTGCTTTTTTCATCTCTCTTGAGAGTTTTTGTCGCTCAATTCCGATTTCGTTCTCAAGCATTCGCAAGCTCGCGCCTTCCGCAATCCGGGTTTCGATGTATTTCCGATATTTTTCTAAATCAACTTTCATCTCCCTGTCTCCTTGGTATACTTCTGGTTTTTCTCGTCCCAGAGTGGATACATGCTTTGCAGGTACTCCCGCATTTCCCGCTTGATTTCCTTGCCGTCTCCCTGGTCCATTTTCTTGTGACACTCCGGGCACAGCATCACAAGGTTTGTCGTGATACCCATGCCTCCGCGTGCTCTCGATACAAAATGGCACGCCTGCAACACGCCGCCCCTTCCGCAGTGGCGGCAAATTCCGCCGTCCCGCTCCCAGCATTCCCGCCAAACGGCGGGGCTGATGCCCGTGAACTTCGTCTGCCGCCTCATACACCGCGCTCCTCCGGTTTCCACTTGCTCAACCAGCCGATTACCGTGCTTTCCGGTTCGGTCTCAATGCCCTGCTCCTTGCAGTCCTGCACGATAAGATCGATGAGCCGCCCCATCTGTGCCGTGTTGTAGGTGGATGAGCCGTAGTAACAGAGTAAGTACCCACCGTTGCAGTCCTGCGTCACCCAGCCTAAGCCCTGCTTGCTCCACAGGTCAGCAACAAGGTCTCGCGTCTGCTCGTTCGGATACGGCACCAGCCGGTAGTTATCCCCGATTTCGGGGATATACTGCCGATAAACCTCCTCGCGCTTCATGCCGAGCTTTGCCGCGAGCTTGCTCATAAGTTCCCACGCGAATGCATTGGCTCGCCCGCTCCGCTTGTCGTACTTGCGCTTGATCTCCGCGCAGTAGCGGCGGTTTGCCTGCATCTGGTCTACTTCCGCCCGCGCCATAGGCGCGTTTTTGATATGCAGGCAAAGCCAGTTGCCGAGGTCATTGTGAATGACCTTCGCCGCGTCAAAGTCATGCGTCATGCGGCATCTCCTTCTGCATTTCCTCTACAGCTTTCCACTTCTCCTGCAGCTCCAGCAGCGCAGCGTTCATTTTCACAATATCGCCCTTGTCCTTGGCGTACCGCTCGTCCCAAAGCTGCTTTGCAACCGCCTTGTCACCGCTGATCTTCACCAGCAGTTTCTTTACCTCGTTCGCCTTGGCTACCGCCGCCGCAACCTTGGGGTCTTCCGGCGGCTTCTTGTCCGCGTGCGTCTGCTCGTGGTATGCATCCGTGTCTGCGTCCTTGGTGTCATCGCACAGCAGCAGGCCGTTCAGCGCGTACTTGCGCGCATAGCTGCTTGCCGTGCCGGTGATCTGACTGCCGTCCATGCCTTTCTTCTGCTCGTCCTCGCGGGCAAACGCGGTGTTTGCAACGCTGCCGCCGTCCTCCGTGTCATACAGCGTTGCCGTAGAGCTGATGTAATAGCGTTCTCCCACCATACGCAGATCGTCCGTGATCATCAGTGCGCACTTGTGCTTTACGAGCAGCGGCTTTACCGCTTCCAAAATATCCTCGCAGCTGCGGTACTTGTACTTGCCAAAACTGTTATACTGCCCTTTCGGTGCTTTCAACTCGCACTGAATCGCACCCAGCTTTTCTAATACGCTCATTCTTCGTCCTCCTGTTCATAGTCGTAAACTGCCATTCTCACATCATCGAGAAAGCTCTTGATTTCCTGCGGAAACAAATCCGTGTAATCCTCCAGATACAGGCCAATAGCTGTTTCCGCCTCGCGCATATCCTGCAACCGGTTAAGCCGCTCCTGATCTGCCCTCTCCGGCGGCTCTAACGCCCGCTCGGGGCAGCCGGTGATAGTATCACGCATTGTTTACCGCCTCCATCGCCCGGATAACCTCGGCTTCGGGCACTTCTTCCGGTCCCTCATACCACACATTTTCTTCGGTGCTCTTGTGGTGGTAAAAGCGGCGGTCTACCTGATACATTCCGTTTCTTTTGCTCATGATCCATACCAAGCAGGTCGTGTTACTGATCTTTACCTCGGTGATCTTTCCTTCCGGCTTTTCCTCCAAGCTGAGGTTCATCAGCTTGCGCAGTGTTTCCTTCAACATCTTGCTTTTTCTCCTCTCCGGTGCTATAATCACCGTAAACCTATTTTTCTTTGCCGCTGTTCGGATTGCCGTCCGTCAGCGGCTTTTCTCATTCCTGCGGGTATTCCAGCTCGCCGTTGATTGGCGCGAAACACTGCGGGACCGTGTTGCCGCAATCGTCGCTCCATAGCAAAAACCTCCAGCCCATCTTGTCCACCGTCCAGACATTGGAGCCGGGTAGTTCGTCCATTCCTTCACGCAGTGACTGTTCCTGATTCTCCAACTCATAGAGCGGCACAACATCCTTTGGGCGAAAATCCAAACCGCCCTTGCGTCGCGGTGCAAACCGCATCACTCTCTCGGTATCAAACACCGAGCCATTGATTTTTACAATCATTCGATCTCCTCCCACTCAAACGCGCCCTTGCCGCTGTTTCTCCACTGACCGATACCGCGCAGGCTGCCGTAGTCAAGCCATTCACGCACTACCTTCTCGTGGTTCTCGTCCAGCAGCAGGACGGTCAACTCGCAGGACGTACCCGCCGGAACTTCCTCACTGCTCGACAGTGCAACCCGCTCACCCTGTGCCGTCTGCGCACGAAGCGGACGCTGACAGATCGTAATCTCCTTGCTCTCCGGCAGTTCCAGCACGATCTTGCGCGGCTGCACGAAAATCAATCCGTCGATGACCTTCTTGTATGCCGTCAGCTTGCCGGATTCGTTGACCGCCTTTTTCTTCTTGCCGGTTTCCGGGTCTTTGCCCGTCAGGCGTGCCAGCATGGAACAGGCATCTTTGAAAAAACCCTTTACCTGATAGTCGTACAGGAACGGCTTGCCATCCTCGTCACGGGGAAATACCGTCGTTCCGCGCTCAACTACCGCGTCACTGCCCAACGCCGCGACTTCCTCCGGCAGTGTTGCCGCGTCCGGTGCCTTACCGCCGATAAAGCGGGTGTAGATTTCCTCGTCTGCCGGACTGGTTCCCAGCAGACTTTCGGTGAATGTCAGCTTAATGTTCAGTTTCTTCATGTTTTTGCCCTCCTGTTTTTTCTGTTTGTCATTGTATTGCTTCGCTATTCCCTCGCAGAACTTTGCTCCGTATCGCCATGCCCTTGCTTCGCCTTGGCAGTTCTCTGCTTTGCTCAGTTGCTCTATGCTCTGCCTTCGCAGTGCGGTGCGATGCCTTGCCATTCAGTTGCGCTGTGTCACGCTGCAATGCTTTCACTGCGTTGCCTCGCCTTTGCCATGTTCAGCGTGTCTCCGCTTTGCCGTTGCTCTGTTCTTCTTTGTGAGACTGTGCTATGCCTTTGCTCCGCTTGGCTGTGCCTTGCCTTTGCCACGTTCAGCGTGTTCGCGCTTAGCCGTTGCTCCGTTCTTCGCAGCCTTACAGTGCTATGCCCTCGCTACGCTCTGCGTTGCTATGCCTTTCCGTTGCAACGCCGATCTTCTTCGCGCTCTCTCGCATCTGCAATCCGTACTTAGCAGCGTGCATCGCCTTGCCGATAACCCGGCGCTGCATGTCTTTGACTTTCAGCGTTTTCCTTCTCGCTTCCGTCATATCCTGTTTTCTCCCCTCAGCGGTAACGACCGCGATAGCGTTTCTGCTGCTCGTATGCCGCAAGCAGCATGCTTGCCCTTGCGCTCACCATGCCGACAGCCAGCAGCGCCAGCATGATAGCGGCTCCGGAAAACAAGTCGATTCTTCCGTTCTCGGTCATACCGCCGGAAATCAGCGTTCCGAGAAAGCTCATTCCTGCAAGCCATCCGTAGCGTTTGTAGGTCATTGGTTTCAATCCCCTTTCGCGGTTTCTTGTAACCCTCGAACGTAGTGAGAGGGTTATTCTTTTCTTTCTTTCTTAGAAAGTTAAATTAATATATATTCGACCGTAGGGAGAATATATATATACTTCTTTTCTTTCTTTGTTACTTTCTTTCTTAAGCCTCGGTGTGTTGATGGTTTGTTATCGGTGTGTTATCGGTTTGTTGATTGTGTGTTATCTGTGTGTTGATGGTCTGTTGTTAGAGTGTTACGCAGACGCTTCCGCCTGCACCAATCGGTTAGCCACATCGGCCACATGATAGCGACCGCCAGTTAAACGTGGAACACCATCTAAATACCTCTGCACGGTACGATAACTAACGCCAAACCAGTCTTTTAACTGTTTTGTGGTAATATATTCGCACCCTGCGAACGTGCGTAAACGGCCTTCAACCGTGCGCCTGCGGTTGCTTAATTCTGTTACTGTCATTCGTTCAACCCTCCGCTTTCTGTTTGTTATCGGTCTGTTGCTTAGTGTGTTGATGGTGTGTTATCGCTCATCATCATCGTTGCCGCAACGCAGCATTGCACACACAATAAGCAGCGCCATTTCTACGCCCAGTGTTGCCAGCACTCCGGCAACGAACGGGTGAATATACATCGGTATCACCTCCGCTTGTTCGCCCCTTCCCGACCGTGGTATAATAGCCGGGAAAGGAGGTGTTGATATGATGCACTTAGGTTCAGAGCTTCGCCGTATCGAGCAAGAAGCCGAATTGGAATTTCGTGAATCCATGTTGAAGCAGCTTGAAGATGAACGCCAGCAACGCGAAAAATCTGACGTAGAAGAACGCCGATTCGCGCTGAAATGGAATCGCATCAACCTTGCTGTTGCGATTTTCGCCGCGTTAGTCGGAACGGCCGGTCTTGTTCTCTCTCTTGTGTCTATCCTCTCGTAACAATGCGATCCGATAGACGATACTGCAACAACTCCAACCCAGTGCAAAACTGGATAGGCAAAGCGCTATAACTTTCAGCACCATGTCCTTCTCACCTCCGCTTATGCGCTCTTAGGATTGATCGGTTCGGTGCTGAAAAGGTACTTGTATTCGCACTTGTACAGATCGCACAGTTTGTTGACTTCTTCCATCGTGAAACGGCCGCTGCGCTTCTTGGATTCATAGGTGCACCGGTTCAGGCCGAGATAATCGGCGGTGTACTGGTTAGAGTGGCTATATCTTGCCTGCTCTGCATTCAGGTTTGGAAACATTTCATCACCTCCGTTTCAAAATTAGCATTTTGCTGATTACAATATTATAATATCAGCATTTCGCTAATTTGTCAATAGCATTCCGCAAATAAAATTAGCATTTTGATAATTTTAATCTTGACACAGATAGACGCATACTATATAATCAAAATAAAGAAAGGGGTGAACGATATGACGCTTGGTGAGCGAATCGTTGCCATCAGAAAAGAAAAAGGCATTACCCAAAAAGATTTTGCTGAACAATTAGGCATTACTGCTACTCGGTTAAATTACTGGGAAAAAGACAAACGATTCCCGCCTGTTCCTATGCTCAACCTGATTGCGGAATGTCTCGATGTAGATAGCGATTATCTGATTGGGCGAAAAGAAAGTCCTGAAATAAAAAAAGCCCCCACTCCAGCAAAAGCCGGAGCAGGGAAAGTGACTGTAGGACAGATCAGGCAGACGCTTATTCAGTTAGGTATTCTCCGCGACGGAGAGGATTTAACAGATGCCGATTTACTGTTCTTGCGCATCGCTTTTAAGTCCATTGCTGATTGGTTCGCACAGCGCGGCAAAGGTACGCAATAGACGCTGCGGATCATCAAAAGTATTGAGATAGGTGGCGAGCTTTTCGCAGTTGGGATATTTATTATTTTCCATGTTTTGTTCCCTGCCTTTCTTGATACTATGGTATTACCAATATAAGGCAATATCAAGCAAAACCGTCCGTCAAGTTATGACAATATTATATATCGAACATTTGTTCGATTCAAGGGCGAGTTTTCTAATCGCAAGTAAAGTCCAATAAACAGGACTTATGCAACACGGGAGAGTGTCAAAATGAGTTACGAGGTTTGCTTTTACAATGGACGTATATCATTCATCTTTCCCAAACCTGCTGGTGCTCTTTATGACAATCGAGATATTATCTACGATGCAGAAAGAATATCCGTAGATGGTGAAGCGCATGATTTAACATCTATTTCGTCCATTGAATCTATTCCGGTTCCTACTTTTGACAATTCAATATCGGTGCACGATGATTTAGGTGTCACCGGTTCGTTGGAATATGTTCTAAGGATGCATGCAAGCAGGCTGTGGAAAATTGAAAAGTACGACTTAGCACTTGCATGTATAGAGAAAGCAACCGAAATCATGTTTGAATCGCCCATCGGTTGGAGTGAAAACGATTTCTACCGCGTCGTGCAATGGTACGAGGAAATCGGAAGATTTTCCAAAGCCTTAGAGTGGCAGCATAAAATCGAGGAAAACTCAAATAAAATCTCGGTTGGTGCTGCACTCAGAACCCGCATCTACAATGAAGTAAAAATCAACTGTCTGGCCATGGGCACAGATCTTGTTTTGATTCCATGGGAAAACGGAAGAAGTGCAGTGTCTGCCAAATATCAAGGGCGTGTGTATACCATGCACGGAAATGATTGGCGTTTCCCTAAGCTCCCGAAATTCATTCTAAAGACCGGATATGTAGAGCCAGACGGCGCGTTCGTTCGATTCCCTATAGTCTTTTTCGACGACAGAAACCAAGATAGGATTTATTATAAAGGCGAAGAACAGCCTATGCTTCACACAAGCTGGAGGCCGTTTGTTGATGATCGAGACGAAGACGAGATCGAAGTATACAACGAATTGCAGCGCAGGATTCGTCACGACAAAGAGCGTAGGTTAAACCACAGTATATATTACCGTGTAAGGTATCTTCTTCCTGACCTATGTCCTAAATCTCTCAGCGGATTCACTCGTATAAAAAATCAGAACTCCGCCAAATATCAAAAGCTGGTAGAGGAACTAAGCGGTCTCGGTTTTACGATTCCAGATACTACAATAGCGATTGAAGAACCAATAGACCCGGAACCAAACTACCACGGAGGACGGATTATAAAACCGTTTATTCTGCCGTGGAAGTGATACGCGAAATAAAAGGGTGTCGCGTTTCGCTACTCCCCATCGAATAGCGTCGCGATTTGCGACGGAATACCGTCGGTTTAAGCTACGGTACTTTCGAGTAAAAATGTCCGTGACTGCAACCCGGTCAAAATTGTCCGGGTTCGGTGATGGGGTTTTGCACAAAAATGTGCGAAAGTACTTTCAAAGCCCCTGGCACAGCAGACGGAACGTCTCGCGGCCTTTGGGCGTAACAAGCGTTTGCGTACCAGCCCACTGGGTTTTCTCGTTGAAGCACTCTTTCACTTCGAACAGACCGTCGTTCTTGTCCTCATAGGGAAGCAGTTTGCCGCGCTTGTCACGGTAAATGTACTTTTTCTCGATAAGGAAATTAACGAAGCTCTTGGGCTTGATACCCAGTTCCTTTGCGGTTTCGCGGAAATTGGTCAGCAAGTTCCGATCGACAACCTCGTCGAAGTAACCCGCCTTGGGGCGCATGATCTCGTTCTCTACCTTTGCTGCGGAAAGCTCGACAGAGGTGCGGGAAAGCAGCTTGTCCTTTTCCTCAATGGTTTTCTGAGCGACAAGTAGGGCTTTTGCCATCAGTTCTTCGGGGCTGAGGGTTTCCTGCCCGGCAATGTATCCGCCGTTCTTGCGGATAGAGGGAATAACATCGTGCGTAATCCATCGCTTGAACGCTTTAGCCTCTGGCTTGCGAGAGCCGAGAACCAGAGTGTACAGGCCGGGCTCGTTTACCGTCACCATGTTCTGCAAGCCGCCAAGGGTATCAATTAAACTGACACCCTTTTCATCATCGTCAAGACGAGAAAGTGTCATGCTTGCGTTGCCAAGGTCAAGCGCCTTGCAAACGTCAGCTGCTACAAACCACGGCTCGTTCTCAATGTTCAGCGTGCGAACCTCGCCAAATTCAGGGTTAGTAAATGCAATGATTTTGTTGTCCATGGGTTAATTCTCCTTTTCTACAAGTTCGTTAAGGGGTACATTCAAAGCACTTGCGATCTTGCTTGCCATCTCTACTGAGCAGCTACGTCCGTTGCGAATGCCGGAAACACTCGAAACGGAAATACCGGCAAGCGTCGCAAGTTCCTTTCCTCGCATACAACGTTTTGCCATCGTTGCGGCAAGGATTACTCGATCAATACGCATATATCCTCCTTTCGCTATTTGCGTTTGCATATGTCGTAATTTAATTATATGTGCGATTGAACAGTATGTCAATATAAATTTGCAAACGCATTCACGGAGGGGATATTATGACCGTAGGAGAAAGAGTAAAAAAACTTGCAGAAAAGCAGGGTATTTCGCTTCGAGAGCTTGCTAAAAAAGCTGAATTGTCGTATAACACAGTTTATTCTATTACGCGGCGTGGTAGCGAACGAGTTGCGCCAGACACTATTTCTCGGCTTGCAAACGCACTCGGCGTAAATGTGAACGAGTTGACCGCAGATGCTTCCATCCGCGTAACCGGCGCGCCGGAAATGGTGGAGCTACAGCAGAAAGTAGCAGCTGGTCAGGCAACCGAGCAGGAAAAGCAGGCATGGCTCGAAGCCAATCTAAAAGGCTTAGAGCGTATGCAACACTCAATCGAATTCATGCTGCACGATCTCGCGCAGTATGATGAGACACAAAAAATCGCCCGTCAATCTCGGCTGACGGCAATATTCAATCAGCTTACCGAGGACGGGCAGGAAAAAGCATTGGATTTCCTTGAAATCATGCTGGGAAATCCGAAGTATAAGAAATAAGAGGGAAGTGGAATTATGTTTTGCACGAATTGTGGCACGGAATTCGAGGGAAATTTTTGCCCGAACTGCGGAACAAAGGCTGGTGAACAACTACCTGCACAAACAGTTGCCCCGAAGGAAACGCACGAGTATTACGACAAAGAAGGCGATCTAATCGACCTCTCCACGATCTACGGCGTTTACAAGGACAGAACCGGCATGTCTGCATTCTTCCGCAAATGCACCGATTACGATTCTGTCACTATCGGTAAAGCGTTAGACTATATCGAGGATAACGTAAAGCCGAAGGAATACGGCATGCTGGATGCAATCCGCATGAAGCGTCAGATTGAAGCACCGATTGAGAAGATCATAAAAGTGCAAGCAGTGAACGACCCGTCGGTTAAATTGCAAAAGGCGCAGCTTTCCGAACTGAAAAAGGCGAACAAACTACAGCAAAAAGAAATGAACGCACAAGCGCGTTGTCCGCGTTGCGGCTCCACTTCCCTTTCTGCGCATAAGAAGGGATTCGGCATCGGCAAGGCCGTGGTAGGCGCAGCCGTGACCGCGCCGCTGGGGCTGGGATTGATCGGTGCCGTAGCCGGAAACAAGGGCGCGAAAAAAGTCCGCGTCACTTGTTTGAAATGCGGAAAACAATTTTGGGCATAAAAAACGCCCACCGGCGGCAACCGGCGGACGTTATACGGGGGTAGAAATCTTGTGCAACGGAATTCTACCCTCTTATTATATCGAAAATAGGAGGAAAATGCAATGCCACGTCGAAAAAAAGACCCTCGCGGCTTTGTCCGTGAGACCGGAACGTATATGGGAAAGCACTACGACCTGAGAGCAAAAACCGAAAAGGAACTCAACGAGAAAATCAGGGCAAAACGCGCAGAGATCGAATCCGGAAGTAAACTCATTGAAGCCGGTGTTACCGTAAAGGAATGGGGAAAACGCTGGGTAGAAACCTACAAGTCCGGCGTGAAGGAATCCACGCGCAGGCTGATTGAGGGACGACTTGTGAACTACGTCTATCCCTACATTGGGGATATCCCCGTTAGCAAAGTGCGGCCACTGAACTGTCAGGAAGCGCTTAACTCTGCGGAAGGACGTGCGCCGGACACCGTAAAGAAGGTGCAGCAGGCAATCGAGCAGATGTTCCGCGCAGCCAAGCAGAACGGCTTGTGCGTCAATAATCCTGCGGAAGATTTGAAGATGCCCCGTACTGGCAAGCAGAAGAGCCACAGGAGCATTACAGATCGAGAACGTGTTATTTTACTGGAAACTGCAAAGACGCATCCTGCGGGAACGTGGGTGCTTACTCTGCTGTATAGTGGCTTGCGTCCGGCGGAAAGCCTTGTGCTGACATACGCCGATATTACAGGCGGTATGATTACTGTTGACAAGGCATACGACCGGGACACCCGCGCCGAGAAATACCCCAAGTCAGACGCAGGCGTTCGCAAAATCCCGATCATCCCCCAGCTTGCCGCAGTCCTGCCGAAAGCCGGTTCGTTCGGTGAATTGGTTTTTCCGCGTAACGGGCACTTGTACGATGATAAGTCCATGCGTGCCATGTGGCAGGGTTTCCGCGCCGCTATGGATGATACCGAACGCGAGTTGATCGCGGCGGGGAAAATCTCACCCATTGCCGAGCAACTGCCGCCTATCGTTCCCTACGATCTGCGCCACACGTTTTGCACGGATTTAGAGCGGGCGGGCGTACCGCTCAACGTCGCAAGCAAACTCATGGGACACGCATCTATCGAGATTACCGCCAAGATTTACACGCATACCGGCGAGGATATGATCGAGCGTGCAGGTGAGCAATTAGCCGCCTTGTTCAGTCCCACATTTAGTCCCATTAACGAAGTGCAAAAAACGCCTATGGCTGACATTATGCGAGAGCTGCAAGAACTTCGTGCAGCAGTGCTCAAAGCCGTATAAAATAACAAAAAAGCCTTGTTTCAATGGATTTACCAAAGAAACAAGGCTTTTTAATATGGAGCTGCTAACCAGATTTGAACTGGTGACCTCATCCTTACCAAGGACGAGGTGAAATTCCGAAACCCCACAGTATGTCTGAACTTTTGACACTTCAAAAATTTTAGTCCCATGTTTAGTCCCACTTGACCTATACATTGTACCACAGATAGCGCGGGACTTCAACACCGCAATGAAGGGAGGGCATTGCCCTCCCTTCATTCAATGCTTCACAACATACCGATAGTATGCCGCTTCCTTATTTTTCACTGCGTCCTTGTCTTCGAGCCAGAACGCACAAGCAGCGTCAACATAGTAATCAATGTTGCGGATGCCGTGTTTCTCGTTGACCTTGCCAAAGTCGGAGTATACAGCGTTCATTGCCACCCAGAATTCTACCGGGTCGTAATTCAAGTTGTGCTGCTGCATTACCTGCTTGCACTGTTCAAACGTCCAGTGCGGGCCGGTCGTGCCGTCAGCGTTCTGCATGTTGTGCAGCCATTCGTCCGCCATGTCCTTAGTCATACGTCCGGTGTGCGTGCTGGACGCATAGCCCATAGTGCGCTCAGAACCGTGCGTCTTGTCACCTACATAAGAAGTATCCCCCATGTAAGCATCATCGTCACGAAAGCCGATAGGGCGCATTTCGTCCTCGTAATCGGGGTACTCGTCATACTCCGGATATTCCATGCTGCTTTTCGGCGCAAAGCGTCCGTCAGAATAACGGCGATAATTCCGCATCTCCGGTTCGCCGCCGTGAATACGCTCATCATAGTAACCGTAAGGCTCAATATGATTGTACCGATACCGCACGCCGTAATGCTGGCGATCTTCGGGGTACGTCTTGCGGATTCTCCATTCCTCCGGCGAAGCATTCTCTCGGCGGGTGTGCTGCATCAACAGCATTCGGGTTCCTCGTTTCATGATGATACCCCCTTACGCCGTCGGCGCTGTGCCGTTAATAGACCGCAGCGTGTCAGAATGAGAGCAGCAGGAATTACCGAGCATTCGGAAACTGCCGCCGCTGGACGAAGTGACCACCCGGCAAAGGTACTTGTGACGGGTGTCCAGATTAAACACTGTCGCCTGTGCGCCGTTGCATTTCAGCAGCGGATACGTTACCGTTCCGTCGCCGATTGTGATTACTACCGGTGCGCCGATGATCGTTGTGCTCGGAATGTTCTGAGCGATTACGATTCCGTATACGCAGCCGTTCTGGTAATCTCCCGCCGGAATGTTCACCGTCAGCACGCCGCTTGCGTAAGTCACGCCCTGTGAGATACGCAGGTTCGGACACAGTTTTTGTACAGGCTTGCAAGCCATAATCAAAACCTCCTATCAAAGCCGGGGGAATGTCCCCCGGCTGAACGTATCTCTCACATGCCGCAGCAGGTGTTGCAGCCGCAGCCGGAAAACTGGTAAGGTGCCGGAACCGGGAACGCCGGTACCGGAGCCGGACGCAGAGCGTTTACAAGGTAGTTGTTCTGCGCCTCCTGAGAAGCCGCGAACTTCAAGGTCTGGTTCTCCGTCTGGAGCGCCGCGATCTTCTCTGCCTGACGTGCAGTTTCCATCTGGTCAATCCGCGCAATGATACGGTCAGTGTCGTTGTGGGTAGACTGGATGATATCACGCGCATTAGTAGCAGCGTTGTAATTGGTGTCGCAGAAACCGCGTTCTACCTGACGCTGCGTATCGCAGCAGCAAGAAGCCATCTGCGTGCCCAGAGCAGTAAGGCCAGCAGTTACGCCGTTAAAGCCAGTGTTCATGTTCTGGTTTACGCCGTTGATAAGCTGTGCGTTCTGGTAGCCGAGCTGGCAAACCGAATTGTCCACGCCGTGGAAGCCGTTAGAAACCGCGCTGCCGAGCGTGTTGAAACCGGTAAGCATCCCGTTGTTCATGCTGTAAAAGCCGTTGCACAATCCGTCCTGAATGCCGAGAACGGAACGGGACAGGTTGTTGAAGTTGAACTCACTGCACAGATCGGAGCGAGTAACCGCGCCCTGATACCCTGCGCCGTTCGCACCGTTGCCGCCGTTGTTGCCCCAGCCCCAGCCGTTGCCGCCGAAAATCAGTGCAATAATCAGAAATGCGAAAATCCACGAGCCATCGCCGCCCCACATACCGGAGCCGTTGTTGCTACCGTTGCTGTCCTGACCCAGTGCATAGCCCAGAGCCATCGAATCGTCACTCATAGTGTAATTCTCCTTTTCAGTTATATTTGATCGGAACCGTACGCTTTCCGAACATGACAAATTCACGTCGGATTTTCATCAAGATTCCGTAACTGAAAAGGGAACCGTAAAAAATCGTCTGTTTTTTTACAGTTTCGTATTTACTTGATCTTCATGCCGAACTGCTGTGCAAACTGATCGAGGTCGATTCCTCGTTCCTTTGCAATGTTCATCGCCATCTGCCGCAGCGCGTCCGGGCTTTTGCCCTGCATGGATTTCATTAGGGTGCTCACCATGGGATTATTGCCGGTCATTTGGTTCAGCATCATCATGGGATTTCCGCCGTTCCTCATAAGCTGCAACACCTGCATCATCGGATTATTTACCATCGTTTGCACCTCCCAGTTGTTCACATAACTTGTTAAACCGTCGGATAAGCTCGTTGAATTCCGTTCTCGGAACATAATCTGACAAATCTATTTCCGCAGGTTTATTCGTTTCCGGCTCCTGTGCTCTGCGATACATCACAAAGTCAGCACAGCCGGTTTGCAAATTAAGCTGTTTGGTGTAAATCGCGCCGTGTGCCGTGTCCGGCATGATAGTAAGCGCACCGGAAAAGTCCGTCTGTACCGCACGCGCTTCCTCCACGCTTGCCACAGGTCGAACAATATGCTGTGGAGATTGCACCTGCTGTTGCATTGGTGTCTGCATTGGCTGTTGCGGGTACTGCTGTTGATACTGAGGCGTGTAGCCAGTGTAACCATAAGGATATGCCATTAACCCAGCACCTCCGTAACGTGTTCGCTGATGGATTTACTTACCGCCTCTTTGTAGGATATATACTCCTCTAAGCAATCTGTGTTGCCTGCGTTGCGGTAAACTGCTACAATGCGACGAGCGCACTCAGGGTCATACCCCATGCGTTCAAGTCTCTGTTCGTAACTCATGCGATCACTTCCTTATACTTTCAGTATAAGGTCTGCCGGGCGTGAAAACCTGTCACAAATCTGTCAACTTGCTGTCACAGCACGCGCAGCATTTTGCATTTGATGCTGTTCAACCGACGATGCACCGTGCTTTCGCTCATGTGCAGCGTCATGCAAATCTGAGTAATAGAGCGCGCCGATGTTCGCAGATCAAACACGGCGCGCTCTTCTGGTGTAAAATTGCACTCACGCCGGAAGTATTCCACCTCCGGCATTGTAAATTCCGTTAATTTCATGCGGTATCCCCTCGTTATGGTGTCACCGCATATCTTTCCCCTTGTATAAAAAAATCGGGTGCGACACACTTTCGCGCTTCGCACCCTATAAAAACACACCGTCCCACGTCCTCTACGTCTATACCCTATGTAGGTTCATAAGGCTTCGGGGAGCGCAGGAACAATGCGTTTTTTCAATTCTGATAGGATTATACCATCTTTTGTGTTCGTCCGCAACTTAGCCGTAAAGGTGCGCACGGTCGTTGATAACCAGTAGGCGCAGCAGGTCGGTCGTCAGCGCCAGCTTGCCCTGATCGTCGCCTTGCAGAAATCCCTTATTGATGAGCTTCTGAACGGTCTCTTTGCCCCATGCGGGTACTGCGTCTACCGTGTTATATACCTTCTTGGCGTTCTCAGCGTTTGCAATCTCCTGCTTTGCGATTGCGCGGGTCTGTGCTTCCGTCATGTCTTCAACCTCTTTCTCTGTCAGCATGGTTTTGAACTTCTCCCACAACTGAGGATTGCGAATCCACGGTTCGGGACAATTTTTTCTCGTCACATCATAGTGACGGCACACGCGCGATACCGGAATATGGTACTTTGCCATCAACTCCCGCGTCAGCTTTGCGGCGTTCTTCATCGTCGCTTCGGGGATGACGTATACACCGTTTCGGATGATACTGCACATTTCAATGCCGATGCTGTTTGCGTTCCGGCAGTCGTTGTAGTAGCTGCCGCCGCGCTCCCTGCCGCAATGCCATGCCGTGTCGCCGTCCTTTACGCTCTGCACGATTCTTTCCGTATCCACGAAATAATGTGCGCTTGCGTTCAAACCGCCCTCACGCGCGAAATAATCCGCGTTATTCTGTGCCGTGTCACCGTTGCCGGACGTAAAGTGCAGGCAAATCCAGCTGATTGCAAACGCTCTGCCCTTGCGGTAGTTTCGTTCGTTGCACTGTTTGAATGGAATACTCATTTACTTTACTCACCCTTCTTCTTCGGTGCGGTGTAGGTCAGCGCCGTTTTGGAATCCGTAATGCCCGCCGTCGTCGGGTCGATAAACACACTCAGCACCGCAAGGCACATCGTGCAGAGCTGCACCGGATTTTCCAGCACCGAAACAATACCGTCCCACACAGCCGCCCAGCTCGTAAACGTCTGCGGGTCAACGCCAATGGCCGTGATTGCCACGCTGACAATACCGACCCAGAACCACGGGTTCTTCATTCGTACAGGGATATTTACCTTCATACTCTCACCTCGCAATATGGTCTATAGCAATCCCTTCTAAGAACTGCTCGTACTCCTTGGTTGTTTTTTCAATGGCCGCAAGTCCTGCTTCTACCTCACCGTTGCAGTGACCGCGCTTTAATGCCATTGCTACGCCAACGGTAAGCTGACAGTTTGCGTTAATCATTGCAAGCTGTAAGCGTCCCTCTTTGGCTCGTTGTTCCGCCCTCCGGTTTACCCGCTCCGTTTCTTCCTTTGCTCGCTTCTCGCGCTTGCCGGACTGCGCCGCCATAGCAGCGCAGATAATTCCGACAGCACCCGTGATAATGGTGCAGATAACCTCCGTCGGCATAATTAAATACCCACAATAGCAGAGGTGTTATATTCGTACATAGTTTGTTCCTTTCCGGGCATTCGCCCTATCAAAGTGTACATTTTTCTTTTATTTTGAGCACTTTACCGCAATTCTGAGCATTTAGTCGAAGATATCGTGCAAACGATCTTCAACCCATACCGCAACCGTGGACAGTGCCGCCCACGCAATGGTAAACTGCGGGCACACCTGCCCCATGATGTTGCCGGGCACGCCAGAGTAGTCCCATACATTCAGACCGAGCCAGACGTTGAGCACCAGACCGGCCAGCAGCTCCATCACGGTGCAGATCACAGCACCCTGTGCCATCTGCAAGATGATCGGAGGGTGCTGCTGAACCTCGTCCAGCAGTCCCACCAGTACAAAACATACGCCGCCGAGGATACCCATAGACCAGTGCGTGTAGCCGCGCCATGCGATCTCGATCAGCATGTACAGCACGCCGCCGATCACTGCGAACAGCAAGTGCTCGAGCACAGACTTAGGCGTAATTCCACGCAACACTCAAGACCTCCTCTGCCGTCGTGGCATTGCGGAGATCGACTTCCGCCGCCTGCTGGATGCTCACGCGCGGCTCAACATAGGCTGCAATCGCCAGTGCCAGCGCACACAGATCGGCATACTGCCAGACCGTACACTCATCGCCGGTCGAGTTCCAACGCAGCTCACGTTTCACTCCGGCAGACTCTGCAACCTGCTGCACCGCCAGCGCCGATGTAAGCTGTGCCTGCTTTTCCGACGTTACAGCATACTTCTTACCATCCGTCCATGTCAGCGGATTTTCGGACAGCCATGCAGCGAGGTCAGTCTTGCTGTCTGCGATACGCTGCTCACGCAGATCATCAACTGAGGTCAGCGGTGTGCCATACAGCTCCTCACCGACTGCCTGCAACAGCAGTGCGTCAGCCTGTGCGGTCACACGCTCCTGTAAGTCATCGCCATCGGCAATCTCGGTGACATATTCGTCATACTCCCACTGCGGGTTTCCGTCTGCGTCTGTGGTTTCAACCGGATTCAGGCAAAACCTTACCCACGCGCGTCCCAGCTTGTTCGGCAGGCTATTCGCGGAGATTTTCTCCGGCTTGTTGTCGCCGTGTACCTTCATTTAGATCACTCCTTTCTTATGGCTCGCACAGGAGACGCGCGGAAATGCTCGAGCTCGAATACGGCGAAGTGCTGCCCGCATTGAAGCACAACAGACCTGCATTCGCACCGTAGTTCCAGCGACCGCCAACACACAACACGCACCAACCAGAGGACGACCACATGTAGTCCGGAATGTACGTCGTTTCCGAGCCGCCGGTAGTTTTGGGAATGAGCAGACCATTGTCTGTAACGATCAAATCCTTAATGTAGCCAGATGCAGGCAGTGTACCAATATTGGTGTAGCCGGTTGCAGTATCATCCGCATATTTACTTGGGTCAGTACAAGCGTAAGCCGTTGTGCCATTGGCGTTAAAGCCGTCTACCAACTGAAGCACGTTGCCCCACAGGTTTTCGATTGAGCGATACTGGCATGCTACGGCACCGTCCGAGATTTTACTTCCTCCAGTTCCCGTATGGTAGACCATTGTATCCGTTTTGCCAGAGGTTACAGCCGACGATTGACCGTTTGCTCTGCCGTATGCAATCTTGTTCTGAGAGTTCCAGTCCGCAAATTCCACAATATACAGAAAAATAATTGCGCAGTAAGTTGCGAAATCGTAAAGATGGAATTTCGAGCCGAGCGACTTAGCTTTGCTTCGCGCAGTTGCGCGGGTGATATTTACATACGGAGAAACGCCAGTCTTACTGTACCCATCACCACCGCTGTTCATGTGATATCTGCCGACATACTTACCACTGCCCGGATGTTTCGTCATGCCAGTTTTCGGTTTGTCCGAAACGTAGAAATACTGCTTTGTACCGTTTCTCTTCGCGGCAACATAAAACTCTGGGACAAACACCATAGTGTAGTCATTCGATCGTGCGAAGCTGCTATCACCCTTCCACGCCGTCACCGTACCAGACGCATTAAGGTTACATTCTTTCATACCGCTCCAAGGTGCATACGCATCAAAAGGCGAACTGCCCGAACCAGTGCCAACAGCCGGAACAGGTTCAGTTGTCACCGACCGCGTAACCAGTCCGTAAGGGTCGGTCTCCGGCGTTAACCTTGTCAGTGCCGTGCTCGAATTGCTCGTATCCCACACCACGCCGAACACATTTGCATAGAAGAGTGTCAGCGACTTACTCTGACCACTGGCGGTAATGCTTACTGTGCCCTCTGCTGTCTGGTCACCCTTGATAGCCTTGATTGCCCAAGTGCCAGCCTTGACGACCGTAAATACCGCCGTGCCGGTGCTCGTCTTGGTCAATACCGTGCTGCCCAGTGTCGCCGTCACCGTCGAACCACTGTCTACGGTTACGGTAATTGTACTCTGGAATTTCTCAAGATTGACACTCAGCGCCGTAAAGTAATCCTTGGTCGTAACCTCGGCGGTGTACATTTCGCCGGTCAGTACCGCACTCAGGGTGTAAGTAGTGTTAATGCCGAGCACGCTTACAGTTGCCGTCAGACTGCTGTCCACCGTGCCGGTGTAAGTTTCCCCGCCACCCTTGAGCGTCCATACCTGACCGACAAAATCGCTTGCAAACGTCAGCGTAATATAAGAACCGCCGCCGCCACTCGATGCATCAACTGCACCCGGAACATTGTCAGCCGTAAAGCCTACAAGCTGTCCTTTCTTACCCCTTAACCCATCCTGTTTACTGTCCCATGTAGCTTCCTTTTCGATTACCGCGCCGACCGCAGAATCAATCTGTGCGCCGGTGTGCGAAGAATTGTAAGCCATGCCATCACTCCTTCATGCAGAGAAATTCGTTTCCGTCCGCGTCGAGCATGGTTTCGTTGCTGTCAGACGGGATAAAGCCCCAGTTGTCGTTCCAACTGCCATCCATACCCTGTGCGTAGAGGGAAATGCGGTAAGTGCCATCGCCAGAGAGTAGGAAATCATCGTAGACCTCGAACTGACGTTGCGTTACAGCAGGAGTTTGGGAGAAGGACGCAATGAGCGTCCCTCTCCCTCTGCCCCATTCCTCGCCGGACTTCGTAGCGCGGCATTCAAATGCCTTGTACGGAATGTCCGACTGAAATGCAACAATCACCTTGTCGAAGCCAGAAACCGCCGAAATCCTCTCTCCCGTGATGGAAAAAGTCAGATTTGGAGCTGCCATTTACGCCACGCTCCAAGTACCGGCAGCGTTCTTTACGAACACCTTGATGATCTTCACGCCGTCACCGGAAGATGCAGCTTCGAGGTCTGCGCCGTTGATAGTGACATTGATTGCAGTGTCGGCCTTGTAGCCGCCCTCAGTGCCGCTGGTGTTGGTAGAACCGGAAGTAACCGGAATCTGCGTACCGGCGTTTTCAAGGCTGGATTCACTCGGAACAACCTTGATTTTGTATTCCTCGAAGTCCGCGTTTGCAGAGAACGAGAACGCAGATACGTTGAAGGTTGCCACCTTAGAAATCTTGCTCTTGTCCGGGCCGGTAATCGTAACAACCGGAACGGCGGTATCCAGAGTAATCTTTGCAGTAACAGTTGCGGTTTCGTTGCCTACGTCGTCTCGTACCTTAATAGATACGGTTTTCTGGCCGTCGCCAGTGGTCAGCGTGATCGCCTTAGACTTTACAAACGTTGCCCATGCCGCTTCGGCTTCCGTTGCTGCACCTGCTACGCCCCAAATCTTCATCTGGTAGCCGGTCGTTACGCTGTCCGTCAGACCAATCGTAGCCGTTACTGCCGTACTGGTTGCATATGCAGCACCGTTGTTCAATTTGAGGGTAAGCCCGGCAGGCGCGGTCGTATCCAGTGTTAAATTAAAGAAAGATGCCATGTTTTACACTCCTTTTGTGTTTAATTCAAGGTAAAGGTAGGAACTCTTGCGGCGATAGAGCAATTCATCGCCCAAATACGCCTCGTAAATTCCCATCTTTCCTAAGAAATACGCGATAATGCTTTTGTCTCCGATATACATTCCGTCACCCCGTTATCAGATAAAGCACAGTTTCATCGTGCTTTTCGATTGCGTCATACTCTGCACGGGTCAAGACGCGAATAGCGGAAACATCATTCGAAAACACGTTGCCATGCCCACCGCCCGATGCGGGTACACCGGTATCTTCTTCGCCAATCCACCAGTTACCGTTGTCTCCGATGAACGGAGTTAAGCCCTTCGCGCTTACGCCCGTGTCCTTGCCCGCAATTACCCAGTTGCCGTTATCGCCAATGGTCGGGTAAGTGTTGGCAAGCGCTTGCATTCGCTTTTCAAGTTCGGTAAACGCTGTCGGAATTTCCGGCCAGTGTGCGTCACCGCTCATCGTAGGCGGGATGTATACATGGATGCTGTTTGTGCTGCGCGTTTTCTCGCCTTGCGTGCCGTGTAGCTCAAAAGCATATTCACCTGCAATGGGAAGGTTCTGCGCAGTCAGCAACACCGAGATTCCGGTTTCGTCCTGCTGCATCGGCAGGATATCCATGTTTACGCCCGCTGACACATACATTTCCCACGTCCAGTCAGGTGGGAGATCACCTGTAACTGTGATGGAGCGCGTCAGATTATCATGCTGGCGGGCAATTACTTCACAATCTGCGGTAAGCTCCCAATCGTTGAAAAGAATCATGTTCCGCCACCCTCCAATGCCGCGACACGCGCAGTCAGTGCGTCTAATGCCGCTTTAAGTGCATCGTTTCCGGCTGAGGTGTCGTTTACTTTATCGACTGCATTATCAATGTCCTCACCGCTGTATCGGCTTGTGTAGTAAGTATCAGCCATTAAACAACCAACCTCCTTCCGTATTTGTCTGAAATGATTTTGCCGTTCTTGTCATGGACTGCACCGGAATCAGAAAGTGCTTTAGGCAGGCGATAATAAATAAGAACGCAACCCGGTGCACCGTCAGTCCCGCTTGTTCCTGCTCCGCCTGCTCCTCCAGATTCTGATGAATAAGTTGCGTTGAGCGTTACAGCACCTACACCGCCGCCGCCACCGCCACCGTGTCCGCCGTGTCCACCAGCGCCGTATATAGTCGGTGCTATAATTGCATCTGGAGTTCCACCGTTTCCTCCTGTATAGCCATGAATTGTTCGCAGGCCGCCACTGTTCATAATGGCATTTCCGCCATCCGAACCATTTATGCCATACGCAGCGCCACCACCGCCACCGCCAGAACCGCCTACAACGGTTCCATCTCTTTTGGTTCCACGAACGCCAGTTCCACCCTTTCCTCCGAGATATGTTAAAACATCGCCTCCCGAATTGCCGCTCACCTTTTCGTCGGTGCTTGGAGCACCTCCATCACCGCCATCTGCGCCTGTGATTCCATCGGTTCCCCATACACCATACGTTATTCCCATTGTCGGTTCAAAAAATCCCTCAGAAGATGATGCGCCATCTTGCGATGTATATCCCGCGAAAGAAGTGTCCGTGCCAGCTGTTCCTGCATTCACAGTATCAGAGGAATATTCTCCGCCTACTCCTTTAACGCCGATTTTTGCATTGAATTGATCGTTTGGAGTTACTTTCAGTTCGATAGTATAAATTTTTCCGCCCTTGCCTGCGGTTCCTCCTTTTCCTCCTTTTCCTCCTTTTCCGGGGCGTATTCCGTGGGTATTGGTAGCTTCATCTGTACTTTCGCCGTTTTCACCGCGTTCGCCTGAATCGCCGCCTGCACCGCCGCCAATCAGAACAATACGGACACTTGTAACTCCATCCGGCACAGTCCACGTCCCGTCTTTGGTCAGAACCTCAACCGTATCGTAATACTCCTGTTCGCCGATATCCTGCGGCTTATAGCCGACCAGCACGCTTTCTTGCGCTGCCAGTCTACCGGACACGGTAACGTCTGCACTTTCAATACATCCGCTTACTTCACCGCCGTAAGGGTGCGTAATCTGCACTACATCGCCGGGAATTTCGCGCTTGATGGCGATTTTGTTGTTGATGCGCTCATTGTGGCTGTAATATTCGGCAAGGCGTTCCGCAACAGCGTTTGCGTTTACCAGAGATACAAGCGTTGCGTTCTCAACCTTTACCGTGTTGTCAGACTGTTTAACCAGACTGCGGCTGCGGGTGTTTGTCGGGGTGATAATCTGTCGCGTAACGTGAGTGTACTTCTTGCCATTCAGCACGCCGGAACCGGCGGTAACGATAGCATAGTTTGCGCCGCTTTCTGTGATTTCAAAGCCTGTGGCTTCGAGATCATAGCACGGGTCTTCAAACGTGATCTTATCGCCCGCTGAGGTAGTGCCGTTGAACAGTTCCGTAACTTCCGTTGTGCTCTGCGAATAGGCGTGCTCAGTAACGATAACCTCCGTAACCGGAGTTGCATATTCTACCGAGCCGCCCGCATACATTTCACTTGCAGTGATTTCGCTGGACTGTCCGTCCCACAAACCCTCAATGCGGATTGCACCGTTATAGTCCACTTTAAGCGTTGCACCGATAGCAAACAGCACTTGCGCAAGGTTTTCGCGCCGCGTTGCAATAGGAAGCCAACCGTACAGCTTGATGTTGGCAATGTTGGACTTCACATAACAGGTCAGCGGCTTGCAAATGTCCGTACACACTTCGCGCACAGTTTTGCCGGTATAAATACCGCCATCGTGGTAGGTTTCATCCAGCAGGCCAACGGTCGAGGTGCAGGTAAAGTGGTAAGTGTTGATAGAGGTGCGAGAGATTGTCTGCACATAAAAAATCCCCATCTGATTTCCGTCATGGTAGAAAGTCAGTGGGGTGTTACGGATAAACTCCGTTAAACTGGTATCATCCGACTGCACATCAAAAGAAAACGTGTCGATTTCCAGCGAGGCACTGTTCAGCGGACGCGCATAGTACGCATTTCCGCTGATTACATCGTGTGCATCGAACGTGCGGTCAAGATATGTGATTGTATTGGTTCCCATGTGTCACGTCCTTTGCGGTGCCATTGCGATAAACTGAACGGAAAGTCCCGTCCAGTATGATTCTCCGGGTTTCTTGCGAATGAGATTGTCTTGTCCGGCAGTAACATATGCGTTAAACGTAAGCGTGCTCTGTGCATACGGAACAACAATTCTGTGACTGTCCTGCGGTGCACTCAGAACCTCGTACAGCGCATCGTAGTCGCCGTACTTGCCAACTGCGGGAAGAATCGTAATCTCGTAGTTGTAAAACGTACCGATGATATCACGAATCATTGCGCCGCTGAGCGTTCGCTCTGCGTTCTTGCCGTCAAGCACCTGAAATTTACGGGTAAGGCTTGTAACAAGGACGTTGTACTTCTTGCCGTCTACGGTAAGTTCCATTTATGCACCTCCTGTTACAAGACTTACGCCGCGCCGCCGCGTTTCGCCGCTGTTGTACGGTCCGGTAATGCGTGCAAACTTCGCGCCGTCGATGTACAACTCGATAGGCTGACTGCTGTTGCCGGTGCTGCCGCGTGCATCCAGTGCCGCGTTAAACGCATCAATCATGGTGGACAGTGGGGTTTCCACATTCACGCCGCTTTTCTGATCGCCCAGCAGCGCGAGAAATTCGCTGTTCGGGCTGATAACTGCACCGTTTGCAAGGGCGGGGATATCGCTCGTAGAAAGCGCAACAGGTCGATCGGCATTGCCGAGACTGTAGGCTCTTGTGGACGATGCAGATCGTTTGCTTGCAGCGTTGATGTTCTTATACACCATGCCAATGCCGATAGCCAATGCAGCAGCCGCCGCGATAGCACCCGCTGCGCCGGTTACTGCACCAAGTGCAACAGCCAATGCAGCAACAGCGGCAACAATTCCGTAAATAACGGTTGTTGCACGTTCCAGAGGAGTAAGATTGCTCCATGCACTCATAATTCCGGCAGTCAGCGCAATTACAAGAGCCAATACAGCCGTCAGCGGGCTAATTCCGGAGACTACCTTTCCGATTGCCGTTGCCATAGACGCAAGCTGCTGAATGATAGAAGTAATTTTGAACGCTGTAACAAAGCCAATTACTGCGTCAGTGAGAAGTGCAAGCAATGTCTTATGCTCCGCAAGGAACTGAATCACGCTTGCAAGCAGGTTAATCAAACCCGGCAATCCGGTTTGAATTACCCACGTCAGCATCGGAAGGACAACATTTTCGTACAAATCACCCAGTACATCACCGAGCGAATCCGCAAGATTCTTGATTGCTTGCAGGATATTCTTGATAGATTCCATAAGCGGCTCAAAGTTAAGATGTGCCGCCCATTGTGCAGTAGCTTCCGTGATTCTGTCGATATATCCGAGAATCGAATCCACAATACCGAGAATTGCTTCCCAAATTTGCACGCCGTTGTCGTTCTTCTCCCACGCTTCCTGCAATCTCTGCGAGATATTTCCAATCACGTTTGCAATATTGGTGACGATGGAAATGATGTGCCCCATAATGCTTTCGCCCAAACCGGCTTGATTCCAAGCAACAAGGAACGCCTGACCGATGGAATTTACAAAGCTAACAACATTCGTAATCGCCGTCATGATTGCCTGCAACATGGCTTGTCCTGCGTTACCATCGTTCCATGCCGCAATGAACGCCTGACCAATAGATGTGATAATCTGAATGATCGTGTTCAGCAAGTTCATGATTGCTTGCAACATCTGTTCGCCCGTGTTGTTCGTGTTCCACGCATTGGTAAACGCCGTTGCAATGGCGGTAATCAGGTTGAAGATGGTTTGCAGCAGCAGTTGAATATTGTTCAGCGTTTCAAGTCCGGTTCCGTTCGTCCAGATTGCCATAAACGACTGACCGATAGCGGAAACCATGTCTTTCAGCGCAGAAAGAGCGTTCTTTGCGCTTTCAATAGTCTGCTGTCCGTACTGCGCCCACGAATCCTGAAATACTTTCCAGAAGTCAGTGAGCCATTGCGGTGTCTGATTTTTTGCTGCGGAATAATCCGTATCAAACTTAGGTGCGCTCGGGTCGGTCGTGTTATTGCTGTTATTGGTTAATTTCTGGACTGTATCGAACGATGCAAGAGCCTTTTCGGCTTTCTTCGCAGACGATGCCGTGGAATCCAGTGCATCCGTTTGCTTGTTCAGTTCCTTTGCATTTTCCTGCGCTTGCTGTGCGGTCGTACCGAACACAGACGCGATAAACTGCGCCATCTGTGCCGTTACCTGTGCAAGAGCCTGCATCAGCTTATTCAGCCATGGAATGATAGATTCATAGATAGGCTGAAACGCCGTCAGCAGGTTGCTTTTCACCTGTCCGAACGACTTTGCAAATGTCTTGTTCGCAAGCAGAGCCTTGCCCAAACGGTCAGCCATTGCCGTAAGCGCTTTGGAAATCAAGTTGAAGAACAACGCGCCCGCAACGATAGATCGCAGACGCACACCGAACGACTGCACGCCGCCCGTTGCTTTCTTCATGGACTTTTGGCTGGAACGTCCGAAATTGGAGAATTTGGATTTGAGCTTGTCAATCGCAGCGCCCAATTTGCCGCCGAGCGAATTTTGCAGACTGCCGACAGACGTTTTCAAGCCAGCGCCTAAACCCGCAACAACTCGTTTCAGCTTAGCCATTTTGGAATTTGTCTGACTTACGAAGTCGTTCATTTCCGATTTGGACTGTTTCAGCCCGGCCTTCATGTTGCCTAACTGCGTCGTCTCATTGTCAAGGCTTTGCCGTACATTCTGACCGGCGCTGCTCATCGTGGACGATTGCTTGATCTCGGCAAGCTGTTGTTTCAGTTGTGCCGCTTTATCATCTGCGTTTCGCAGAGCTTCGCCCAATTTATCCGATTCAGCAACAAGCGAATTCAGCTTTTGTGCCGATTCCGAAAATTCCTCCTGTGGGATTGCGCCCGTTGCCGCCTGTTTCAGTTTGGTGTTGTAATCGCTCTGAGCCTTTTCAATCTCAGCGTTTACTTCATCCAACCGAGCAGCCAGACGTGCGGCTTCTTTCTCCGTTGCTGCAAGGTCGGCTTGCATTTTAATGCCCTTCGTGCCTCCGGCAGCTACCTTGTTCCACTGTTCAGCAAGTTTTTGTACCTTTGCGGCTTGTTTATCTACGGCGGCTGATTGCTTCTCAATGTCTTTCGTCATTTGTGCAATCTGCTTTTTCGCTTGTTCGTCGCTTACAGTAGCGTCGATTCTGATAGAGCCATCCGCCATTTATTCACCGCCTTTCTAATTGATCTGCGCCCAGAAAGCGTCAATAGCTTCCTTTTCCTCTTCGGAAAGTGCGGGTGCAGGGGTTAAATTACGTTTGAGACGTTCGTATTCCTGTTTCTGTTTTCCCTTCATTTTGCTTGTGTCCGTGCCTCTGATTTGCAAGGCATGAGACATTGCCGAATCTTCGTTAAGGCTTTCCATCATTGCCATAAACTCAAACCAGTGCAGATTGACCTTGTGCAGCTCAATGCCGAACGTCTGCCGGAACGATGCGTACAACCGCGCAGAGTCGAAATCGAACCACATCATGCGTTTACCGCCGGGTTCAATCTCTCTATCGTCGCCACAGCGAACAAACCACTGCAAACCTTCCAGTGCAATGTCAATGGGTGGCATCCCTGCTCCGTAAAGCAAGGATAATGCCACCCATACACGGTCATTATCGCTTAAATTCGGGTCGTCCAGCGCAAGAGAAATCTGAATGCCGATTCTGTAATCCGTGCGAATCAGATACCCCTTGTAAGAGCTTGGCAGGCGGTCGAGCAGCATGTTAAACACTGCCGACACGCTCCGCGCTGTACTTGCTCATGTTTGCTGCACGCTTCTCAACGTGGCTGTCAATGATGGGGGTAAGCTGTGCGAAGAAATCAAGGAACTGGTCGGAGGACGGAAGAACCGCGCCAAACACCTTCGCGCAAGTATTTTCGCCAATCAGCGCGTCGATTTTGTCCCTAACGTCTTTGTCAAACGCTACGATATCGTCCAGAGTGTCCAGAACGTCGCCTTTCTTCTCAGAAATAGCCGTTGCCTTGTCTTTGATTTCATTCAGCAGGTCGAAAAAGCCTTTGACAAAGCTATCATCAGACAGCGGAAGGGAGATCGTCTCTCCCTTGTCGTTGACTTCAATAACCTTTACGCCGCTGTTTACGCGGATACTATCCATTCCTCGTTACCTCCTTATACGGATACGTTCGCAGTGAATACCGGTGCGCCACCGGTGATCTTAACAGTGCCCGGAATCGGGTCGCCTACATAGTTCAGCGTATATTCCAGCGTCGGAGATTCGCCGCCCGCGCCGCCGTAGGTATCAACCTGTACAGATACTTCCTGTACTTCTGCAACGTAGGTTGCAGTGTCGCTGTCACTGGTAGCATTCCACATGTCCACGTTCAGCAGCCATGCGTGAGAATCTGCCAGAGTAGCACGAGCGCGACGCTTCTTGTCGATAAACTCAAACACACCGTCGCCCTTGGTGCACTGCTGAGAAACGCTCATGGTCGGCTGATAGCCGGTAATCTCAGTAGTTGCAGAATCAGAGATAATATCCTGCTCGGTCTCAGTCTGTGCACCGTAGTCCGTAGATGCTTCGGTTACATTCTTGCCGATTCGTGCCCACTTTGCATCCGAATACTCGCCCATCTTGTCGGACGTATCCAGAAAGTGTGCAATCAGAGGACGTTTAATCTTTTCAGTTGCCATTTTTACACCTCAACTTCATAGTTAATGGTTAAGAGGATTTGGTAATCCTCGGTTAAATCTTCGTATCGAGCGATAAGCCCCGCAGGGGTCGTTCGCTCAACAGATGTGACGGTCATTCCCTCGCCGAGATCAGGCGGGTTTTCTTCCGCCCATGCTCCCAGCTCATTCAGCAAGGATTCAACGTCGAGACGTTCCTCGCTGTCGGTCGGCAGGGCGCGATACATCACGCCGAACGGGTACTGTGCAGCATATCCGCCGTCAATGTACTGTGCGGTTTTATACGCGCTCTGTACACTGGTAAGCATCATGCCTGACCGTTCCGGCGGGAGATATTCAAACTCGATTTCGGGAGCATAGCCTTTCAGCCACAAAAGAACAGCCCGTGAAACACCGTCTTGTTCACGAGCTGTTACCGTGTTCAATTTCTCACTCATCGGTCAAAATCTTGCGCACTCCTTCCATCCAACGCGTTTCATTCAACGCCTTGCTTGCCTCGAACCAGTGAGGACGCGCATTCTTGTGCATCCCCTTGCTGTATTTGAGGTTCCGGTCTGTCAACGCCTTGCGCGTGCCCTTGGGTGCAAACGTACTGCCGGTTGCCGGGTCAATCATCACCTTGCCGTAATACTGGAATCGTGCATAGGGAGAGGCGTACACGATGGTATTCCCCTGCCGGTGCACATTCATTGCCAGTGCTCCGGTTCGCGCGGGAACAAACTGATCAGTGTCCTTGATGATTTCCTCACAAAGCCACTTGTTAGCCTTTACGACGCGCTTTTCCAGTACGTTTTTTGGCACTTTCAGATTCAGAGAATAGCGAATCATCGTCCGCCCACCTCCAAATGCTGCAACAGACCGTAGTCATAGCGTGAAATGCTTGTCACCCGGTATGTCTCGTGCTTCTCACGGCATTTCTGGTAGCTGCCCTCATCCGGCACATCACCACGGGCGAAATAGTCCTTTTCAGGCGATAGCGTAAGTTCGCACGGCAGAGGGATATGCAGCGTGACGGAATCCGCGCTGTTAAGTGCGGTTTTCGTTGCCGCTGTGCCTCTGGTGCTTTCCAGCAACACGCCTGTAAGCACGGTTCGGCCGGACGGCTGAAAGATCGTCACAGTGTGCGGTAATTTCATGCTGTCACCTTTGCCCTTTCAAACTGTGTCGGCAATTCTGCCGCTTCGGAAAATGCCTTGTATTCGCGCCGTAACGCTTGCAGACGTATCTTTGCATTGTTGGCTTGCTCGGTATCACCGGCAGCTTCAAACGCCATCCTACGCCGTGTCTGCTTCCTCATAGCTGTTTCCAACTTGCGCTGCATCTGCGTCGCTTCGTAGGCGGTGTAAGTCTTGCCCTGATACTCAAACGGCGGCGGGTCGATGTTCTTTAGTTCATCGTCCGTATAGACGCGCTCAGAAACGCCCTCCAAAAACGGATGCCGGTGGTGTCTACAGTTAGCGCCCTCCAAGCCGTCAACCTGTCCCAATCCGCAAACCTTGTAGATATTCGGGTACTTGCTGCCGTCTTTCGTGGCGTATACCTTGCCTTGCCAGCGCTTATGATTTGACCAAACGTGCGGTTTGTCCTTATCGCGTGCTCCACGATGGGCGGTCACTTCGTATAAGTCGGTTTCCAACACCTCCGCCGCTTCTTCGGCATACTTGGATGTAACCTGATTCAGACCGGTTACAATAGCGCGCCGCGCCGCAACGTCAGCATGGTTCATCCAACCGGACGCATAATCAACGGTACGAATACCGCTGTCAGCCAGTTCCCGTACAGCATCTTCAAGTGCCTGCTGCACCGTAAAGCCGCCGGAGTACACTTTCATTTCTGCCTTATCAAGCACAGCCTGATAGGCTTTAGCGATAGGGCGGAACACGATTTCGCCGTTCGTCTGCACAGCAAAACCCAAAGAACGGGTAATGTTGCGGTACTCATCGAGCATTTGCTTGCGAATCAGTTCAATTTCTCGCGCCGTCACGATTTCAAGTGGCATTGTAATACCTGCCTTGTCGGACAGCTCGCCGTAATACTCGCGGTTCAGCTTTACAACGCGGTCAAGCGCATCCTGCACTTCCTCCGTGCTGGCCTTGGTATGATTTGCGATACGCCGTTCGATGGTATCCATATCCAGACCATATGCTTTCAGCGTGCGTATGTCGTTGATCGTTACCTCATTCAGTTCGCCGGTCAGCTTGAAGCGAGAGCAAATCTCACGCAACAGGTCATCTTCCATTGCGAGGATTGCTTTCACAAGCGGTTTAGGCGCGTTTTCAAGGTATTCCGGAGTAATAGGATACTTCATCAGCCGATACCGCCATAGAGTAAGCCAGTACCGCACAAATACTGTGCGATAAGTCGCTTTTGCCGATCTTCAATGCTCTGCACCTGTGCAGCAATAGCAGAGTTAGCGCCGTAACTGCGAGACCACGAGCCGACACTCTCAGAGGATACCGCGCCGCCGTCCGTAGAAAAGACGGCGGATTCTGCGGTTTCCTGATTGTGCATGACTTCTGCCAGCGCACAGTTAAGGCGTTTTACTCGGTGCATTACAGTGTCGCTCAGAACGCCGTCAGAGCGTCCGAGCGTTGCGCAAGAGATAATATCCGCCGCTCTCCCTGCTACGCGGTCGTAATCCTTCTCATCAATCAGATTACCCTTATAACAGGTGCGGTAAAAGTCATAGTTTGCGTACACGGCGGATTGCTCCTTTCTTTACGACGGCAGGGTTACAGTTGCAATGTACAGGCCGTTCGGGTCGGGCAGAACCGGGATAAACATACCGGATGCCTTAGTCCAGATTGCAACCGGGTCAGGGGTCTGCCACTGGGTCATGGTGATGTACTGGTTCTGCGATGCAGCAGTAAATGCGCCCTGTGCTTCCTCTTCCGGAGTTACACCCCACAGACCGGCGCCGAACGAACCGTTTGCCATGGTTGCGAGGAACGCAATCTTGTTCTTCGGGAAGTAGCGCTGAGTGGTCAGCGTTCCGTCTGCCTTTTCGTAGTTGTAAACCTGATCGTTTACAGTGATGCGCTCGATGCCGAACAGGCGGGAGAACAGGCTCGTAATTTCGTCCTGAGTTGCCAGACGACCAGCGAAAGCAGAGCCGAAAAGCGCGTTCTGGATAACAGCGCTCTTAGCAAGCAGGCTGAGAACAGCAGAGCTGGTGACGATCTCACGCAGTACACGGCCGGTTGCAATAGCAGCGTCGCGCACGCCCTGAATATCGTCGAGGATGGTCTTTGCCTTTGCCTCGGTAGACCAATCGAAAGCCTTGTTCGTGTGGTCGGTCGGAACACCGAAGTCGATAGTGGTATTGACGTGGTTCTCGTTGATGGTCATCTTGCCGGTTGCAAGAAGCTCCTGCTTTGCAACCTCGGTACGGGTCTTTACACCCTCGGCCAGACGCGCCATATCGTCAAAGATATAGTCGAGAATCTCGTTGTTGGTGCTTACGCCGTGGTTGCGGAGCAGGCGGACACGCTCAGAAAGGTTGATCTTGCGCTTGATGAGCAGCTTCTCAACGGTTACGATGCTTGCAGTCGGGCGGGAGCCGATCTGTGCCTCTGCGTCGAGCGCGTGCACGGTTGCCATGGTCGGCAGGTATGCACTGTCAGACATAGCGAGATACTTTGCGGTGATGTTCTGCGTCTTCTGGTCAGGGAACAGGCGGTCGCCGGACAGCTCCGGGCGTGCAATGTTGAAATTCTGACCGAAGTCCAGCAGTTCAGCTTCTTTCAGCAGTTCTACAAATTCCATAGGTTATTACTCCTTTACGCTCTGGTGGTTTCCGGCGCGTTAACAAAAACAACGCCGCTCTTTTCGAGGGTGGACTTTGCGCCAGTCTTGGAGCTATCGTCCGCGCTCGGCTGTGCGGGCAGGCGGTTTGCATATACACGGCCAGCAACAATAACAGCAGCTACACGGTCGCCGTTGGTTACGTCCACATCCTCAAACACAATGCCCTCTGCGGTGTTGTCGTTCAGCGGGAAGATAGTGCCCTGCTTAACAACCTTTCGATTGCCATCAGCAGTGCCGAGGGTTGCGGGAATGAGACGGGTCTTGGTAATCAGACCAACTTCGCTTGCGAGGATAGACGGCTTGCGTGCACCGTCAACTTTGTTTACATAAGTGCCCATAGGTTATTTACTCCTTTCCCTTGGGTGCGAACTGTGCGGAATACCGCTGCGCAGCCAGACCGGCAGCACTTACCGTATGCGGTGCGGGATTCTGAATCGGATTTGCAAACGTCGGAGCGGGTTTTTCGCTCTGAAATGCCGCCGGGTCGGATTCCTGCTGCTTCTTGCAGTAATCGTCAAAGCCGGTCAGCGTGCCGTCCTTCATTTCCAGCTTGTTTGCGGTCAGGTCAGCGATAAATGCCTTTTCTGCCGCCTTGGAGGTAAACTTAATACCCTTTGCGGCGATACCGGCGCGTACTGCGTCCGCATAATCGCGTGCATCAAGTTTGCTCTGGAATTCTGCGGTGTCGGTGTCGTACTTCTTCTGCAGGGTGTCGAGCTTGGTCTTCAAGTCGTCCGCGTCGCCCGCATTCTTCTTCAAGTCCTCAATGTCCTTGTCGCGCTGGGTGAGCTGGTCGCGCAGGTCGGTAACGTCTTTCTTGGCTTCTGCCGCCTGTGACTTGTATTTCTCAACGTCCTTGCCGTTCAGTGCAAAAACCTTATCTGCCTGTTCGTCAGTCAGACCGATTTCTAACAGTTCTTCTTTCTTCATGTGTGTACTCCTTTCAGATTAGGCGTTTTAGGTGGTCGCCGTCACCGATCTGCCTGCACTTTTAGGCTTGCAGGATAGCCAATTTCCGTAGTTTAATGCCGTTGCGGGCATGAAAAAAGCGCCTTGTGGCGCTTGATTCACTTTATCAAAGCGGGTTATGCGATTATCAAAGTCGATTTGCTAACAGTTTGATTATTCCTCTCCCTCTGTTAACTTTTCAGCGTTCGGCATCATTGCCCGAGCTTCTTCCTCGGTTACGCCGTACTTCTTTGCAATGTACAGCTCGCCTCGAATAAGACCGGCAGAAACGTCATTGCGCATATCCGCAAGTTCTTTCTGCTTGCTCTCGGTGTCCTGCACAACGCCGTCTCCCCAATCGCACTGCAAGTCCCAATCACCAGCAGGCGCAAGACCGTAAAGCGTGGCGTAAACGTCCATGCCATACAGCAGGCCGTTCAGAGCGTGTTCAAGTGCCGCCTGCGTATCCCTCACGGTGACGTACATTGTCTGCTTACTGGATACGATCTCGGTTGCAGTTGCATTTACCGTCTGAGGGTCGGACAGCGTTCCGAAAGACAAGCCGCAGTTCAGCTCGATCATCTTCAAGGTATCTTGGAATCCCTTGTATAGCGCATCGTTGCGGAATTCCGGCGAAAACGCCTGATAGAAGTCTACGTTTTCAAACGGCATCCGGCGGAACAGACGGTCACGGAGCAGCGGGTTCGTGTGCGATAGTCCGTGCTCATCTACAACGCGCTGCGGAATCGCAGAATCACTCATCAGGATACGGCGTTCGCCGCTTTCATATTCCCACATGAGCCGTTCCCACTGTTGGTCAGCCTGCCGGATGAGGTCAACTGCTGCGCCGCTGTAAAGTGACACACCAAGCGGACTTTCTGGTTCGATGTTGTTTGCAATCGGCACTTTGAAAAAACCGAAAAGCGGACGTTCTACATTCTGAATCGTCGTTTCCGGTGCAATCTGTGCCCAGTCCTCTACAGTATTCAGCGGTACTTCCGAGCCGATACTACCGTTCTTGTCGGAGTTGTACGCCTTGTTCTTGATGGTGTACACGCCGCTTTTCAGTTCGTGGTACTCCAATTTGGTATAATATCGGTTCTTTTCTCGCTTGGTATCCGCGAACACTGCCGCTGTGATTTCGCCGTTGCTGTCAACACTGACCGGGTACGCGCTGCCGACTGTGTTAAAGTCCACAAGCACACGGTTCTCTGAGACAAACGGCTTGTAGAAGAAACCGCCGACCGAGAGACCCTTTTCAACGTCAATTCGCATGTGTGGAATCATACCGCGCAGGCTTTCGTTTAGGAATTCTGCTCGTGCGCCGCCATCAACAGTGATGGTGCTTTCAATGGTGGTTGGGCGTGCTACTGCTCGGCAGATAGCCGACGGCAGGCCGCAAGACGTAACATTCCGGTTGCCGTGCTGACCGAGCCACTCGGCATCGTCCATATACATCCGTCGCCACAGGTCAATGTTTGACTGCATCGTGGAATCATAGACCGCCGTTGCCCCTGTCAGTTCTTCAATTTTGTTTGCCGGAATCATTGCTTGCCTCACCGCCTTTATTAACTGCTTCAACCGTTCAAACATTCACAAGCCCCCTTGCTCTAACCTCTCGGCGCACTATCGTCTGGAAGTAATAGCGTGATGCGTCCATATCATGGTCGAACTCCTTGATAACCGCATCTTCGGGGGATTTATCGTCCCACATATACATGCCGAATTCGTCGATTGCTCCGGTGCAGCTTGCATTGTACTGTGCATAACCAGCAGCAAGCAGCGTTCCCATCAGGCGGATACCGTCAAGCACGCTGTTGTCTGCGTCACGCACACGGAATTTACCGTGTCTGCGGATTGTTTCCTTGAACGATGCAGCCGAGGGGTCAATAATGATCGCCTCGATATACTGACCGCCGACGAACGTTTCAAGATCGGCGTAGTATTCCTCATCTGTTTTCTGTTTCTTCTCCTTGCGGCTGTCGTGCCGATACGCACGCACGCAAGTTGATTTGCAGGTCATTTCATCAAACCGCCAAAGCTGGAACACGGTCGGGTTAATCGTGCCGTAGTCACAGGACACAAACCAGCGATTGCCGGAACCTTCACCATCCGTAACGTGCAGTTCGGTCGAGAACATAGGATAAACCAGACCCTCTGCAACACGTCGCATACCGAGGATATCACGCTGATACCAGATGCTCTTGCGGTCGTATGTCGCAAGGATTTCTTTCAAGCGTTCATCCGATACAGAAAGGTTGTCTGCAATGGTGAAATGTCCGTAGTTGAAACCGTAGTTTGGGTTCTCCCGCTGCTTCCCCATATGGAAGTTGAGCACGTCCGTGTAGTACGGGTGGTTCTCGCCCTTCGGGTTAAGATCGTGATAAATACCGCGGTCGCCGCTCGTCATGGTACGGTCAAATACTTCCTGCACAAACTTAGGGTGGCACTCGTTTGCCTCGGTGATATACGCAAGGCCGTAAGTGTTGCCCTTGATGTTCTTCTCGTCGCCGTCTTTACGACCGCCGGATACAAGCACGATCTTCTCAGCGCCGTTCCGCGTCTTGACGTAGATGCAGTCTCGGTTCTGGTACTTACCTACCCGGCAATTCTGCTTGCCGAAATAGTTAATCATGCCGTAACCGTCGCAGTCGATGATATTAAGCATTGCCGACGCAGTAGAAACGCCTGCAATGAGGTGGAATCTGTTCGGGTGCTTTTCCAATCGAGCACAGAACGCCGTTGTTTGCAATACGTTCTTACCGCCACGCTTGCCGCCCTCGGCCACGTTGAACCAGCTATGAAGGGATTTATAGAAATAATCCACTTGTTTTTTCGTGAACGGTGCGGGGATATTATCCATCTTCAAAATCCTTTATGTCTCTGTCCGGCGCGGGCTTCATCAGCATATCGACGAGTGGCAAAACGCCGTTATCGTTATTTTCCTCGGTCGGCGCTGGTGTATCGCTCTGTCCGAGGTACTGCTTACCCATCCAGATAAGCATTTGGATGTTTCCGCCTCTTGCGGCGTTGAACTGCCAGTGGCGCAAGCTGAGTTTCATTTCTGCCACGCCTTTATAATATGCTTCGGTTACATCTTTACGGTTGCTGAACGTCGAGCGCGAGAAGTCCAAAGCCTTTGCAATTTCTTCTTGTGTGTTGCCCTCACTCGCAAGCTCTTGCACCGCTTCAAGGTCAATCACTTTCTTTTTCCGTCCCACGTGCTACCTCCTTTCTTTTCCCAAAAGAAAACCGACTGGGAAATATATCTCAGTCGGTTGCTTTTAGGAGTTGTGATGTTAGGTCGAGGACGACCGAGCCGTAGACGCTGCCGCTGCGCGGCGAGAACGGCGGTTGGCAATTCGATTTCTTACATTGCCGAGAATCGAACGGATTCTGCTACCCATACATTACACCTCCTTTCAGCGTCATTTTTGCTCATCTATGAGCCTGCCCAAGTAATCTTTTGAGCCTTTACCGATACGAGCAAACTTCAAATCCTCGGTTTTCACCGGTCTTTTCACTGCTCGCGCAAATTCTTTGCCTTCGATATACTTCAAATCGCCATCAAAATCGAGCGATCCGAGAAATTCCTCTTTCTGTGCGCGGCTGGTAAAGCAAATGCAGCACCAATATTCCGTATCACACATATCGCGGAATCGTTTGTTCTCTGCGCTCATGCGCTCGCGGAAGCTCTGCTCTACTTCTCCGAGTTCCTCTAAGCACTCGCTTTCAAACTGCTCTAATTCGATGTGACTGTTCTTTTCTTCTTTCTTCGGCTTATCGTCGTTCCAGTATCCCATTACTTTTCGCCCCTCCTAAACAGTTCCAGTTCAGCCAGTGGAAACCACGTCAGAATCTTTTCGTAGTCTCTCGGGAAGTTCTCCTTAATCGGCTTTAAGAACCGGTAATCAATGCCATCAAATGTGCGTCCGAACAGCTTGTAGTCAATCGGCAGTTTTACGCCGCTTTCGTCAAACTCTCGGATTAAGTCAGCTTTTACCCAATCAAACACCGGATAAAACCGCTTGGCATTGTGGTTGATTGCTCCATGTGTTTTCATTGCGATACGCCGCATAGGACTATCTGCCATTCTAACGCCGGTGGCTGTGTATACACTGCCCGGCAGGCGTTTGCATTCGCGGATGATCTCACCGATTGCCGCGTCATCGTATTCCTCGCCCGGCATATCCAGTGCCTCTATCTTGGTCACATGCTCCGGCGGCTGGAAAACCAGATTGCGCAACAGGCGATACATCGATCTGTGCGGCAGACGGTAAATGTGTGTGCCGAAAAAGTCCTCGTAGTAAGCAAGGCTGTTTTCCACAAACTCCAACCCCGGCACAGTGTAACAATAATACGGGATTACATGCTTGAAATACTTCCTCAACTGCAACCACGCTGCAATGCTGTCCTTACCTGTGGAAAATGCTAAGATCGCGGTATCGCATTCCTCTGCCATAGTACGGCAAAGGCTTTCGCCGCTGCTTGCATCTACTCTATCATACACTACGCTTTGTCCTCCTCTTTGTCTCGCTCCATCTGGCAATCAATCGCACGGGCGATAAAGCCATTCACGCTTTCTCTCCGGCCTTCCACATGGGATTTGATTTCTTCTTTCTTTCCTTTCGGCAGGGTCAAATTAACTCGGTCGTAAGCCTTGTTGATGTACTTATTGGTTGCTTTCTGCTGTGCCTTGCTGGATGGCATATAACAGCACCTCCTAACGATAGCTATTATACGCCTTATATATATTTGTGTAAATATACACAATCCACAAATATACTTGCGCAAATATAGTTATTTTGTCTATTGCTATACTTGCGCAAATATATTATACTATAGTCACAGTAAAGGGAAACACCAAACACCGAAAGGAAGTAATCAATATGTTAACTAACCGAGAAACCAACGCAGCAATCAAGCGCGAACTGAAAGCCGCAGGCTACAACACCAAGTCCTTCAAGGTATCCGTTAAGGATTGCGGATACAGCACCAGCGCACATGTTACGATCAAAGATCCGGCTGTTAAGCGCAGTGACGTTGAGAAGCTGCTCATGCACTGGGACGAGATCGACCGCGACGAGCGCACCGGTGAAATCCTCGCAGGCGGCAACTTTTATATGTTTGTCGATTATGAGTACGGCCTCTTTGATGAGGTATCCGCCAAGTACATCGACGAGGCGGAAAAGGTGCTCAGAAGTTCCGAGGACATCGTAACGGTTCGTCCTGGTCTCCTGTACTATGACTACCGCCTGCACGACAACAAAAGCCGCTGCACCGCCATTGGCGGAGCGAAAGAACTTGCTAAGTACATTTACCTGTATCAGCAGTTCGGCACGATCGGCGCTTAAACGGTTCTCGCGGGTTCACCCTTAAAGCCCGCATCCATAAATTTTAATCAGGAGGCTACACACCATGAACACCATCAAGCACACCGAGTACAAACACAACGGCCGCCGCGTTATCCTCGACACCTGCGAACTCGCGCCGGGCAAATACGAGACTATGCTCCTGTACCCCAACGGCCACGAGATCGACTGCCGCACGGCACGCACCGAGGCGGACGCAATCGCAGACTTTGACGAGCTGCTGACCGCCTACCCGGCAGACACCAAGCCCGCAGCGCCCAAGCCGCTTACCGGCAAGTACGCCAAGCTCCGCGACGATCTGCGCAAGGTGTACGAGATCGGCAAAGCCGCAGCCGCACAAGTTGAGGACGGCGGCACCTGCAATTTAGATGCGCCCTCGCTCCTGCTCCCGCGCTGGCAGTCCGCCAAGATTGAGCAGGCTTGCAATGAGGCCGGATGCGGCTGCTTTGAGTGGAAGTGCTTTAACCGGCGTTGGGTTATCTGCTTCCACATTCCCGGTCAGGCATACAAGCGCGAGACCGCTGCCGAGGTAATGACCAAGGCGCTTGCTGATATGGGCTATGATGCCCTTACCTACTGCGCTATTGACTAACCATCTTAACCACACCCGCCCCGGAGGTCACGAGGGCAGAAAGGACTTACCATGGTACGCATCACAAAAGCAGAATACGACCGCATCGGCAGCGACTACAAATCCACCTATCAGGATTACCAAGGTAATCACCCAGAATGGGTTGGACGCCGTTGTGCATTTCTTCCCGGATACGGTACTATCTTATTCATTGAGGGTGTCAGCTTCGAAATTGTTTAATCTCCCGCCCGGCTCACGCACCCGCGGCGGAAGATATAAAAAACGCTTGTCACCGCACCGAATCAGCGGTACAATATACATAACAGGAGGTAACAACAATGACCCTTACCAAAGAGCAGCGCGACCGTATCGCCGCAGTCGCGGAAGAATATGATTTTGATTACGCATGCATCGCAGTCCGCAAGCAGGAAGAGCCCTTCGCGCTCGGTGAGATCGACCACGTTTCCCACATCTGGGACAACGGCGAGGACACCGGCGAGGAACTCAACGGATTATGCGGTATCAAGGTAAACGCGCTGGATGATTCCGCGCGCTATAACGGTGACTATTTCGGTCGCCACATCGCCGTTATCGCGGGTAACTCTTACGAGTACGGCGAGGACGCAGGTGAGGTTATTATTTCCGATCCTGTTGTTATCTCCATCATCGCATAGGGAGGCAATGCCATGCCAACAAGAGCACCCAGAAAATGCATCTCCTGCGGTGGGGTTTTCCTGCCGCAGTACGATGATCAGGTAAAGTGCCCGGATTGCGCCGCAAAAAGCATTAAGTCCACCATGCGCCCGCGCACCTGCCGCCAGTGCGGCAAGGTGTTTGATGGTGGTCCGCGTGCGTGGTACTGCCCGGACTGCCGCGCCGAGCGCCAGCGCGAAGCAAACCGCCGTCAACGCGAGAAAGGCACCGTGCGCCCTCTTGGCTCCACCGACTTGTGCGAGGTATGCGGCAAGCCGTATATCGTCAAGTCAGCACGCCAGCGCTATTGTCCGGACTGCGCCGCCGAGGCGGTCAAAGCCGCCGATAACGCCCAGGGCCGCGCCTATATGGAGGACTACCGCAAGGAGCGCATCCGCCACACCGACCGATTTTGTAAGGTCTGCGGCGCTGAAATTCCGCCAGACAGCCCGGAAAAGTATTACTGTTCCGATGCCTGCCGCCAGAAAGCCAAACAGGAGAGCCAGCGCAAGACGGACAGCAAGCGCGGTATAACCGCCGCCCCGCCGAAGTTCGTTCCCTTTCCCAAGATCGTGGAAGCACATGCTGTCGGCTATGTTCTCCCGCCGCTGTTGCAAGCCGACGGACCATTTGAGATCGTAGAGCGCTATCGCAATGAGGACGGAGAAACCCGTTTCCGCGCACGCTGCAAAAAGTGTGGCCGCGTGATTGACCGCTCTCAAGTGTACTTTTACTCGTCCGAGGTAAAATCATGCGGTTGCGAAAGAAACCTGCACATAGGCGCAGGTAAAGCCATTTCGGCGGCGCACGCCAAAATACCGCACATCTGCATGATGTGCGGAGAGCATTTCACCGGCGGCGCGCGGTCTAAATACTGTCCTGCTTGCCGTAAAAAGCATGTAGCCGAGTTGAGCAGAGACTACTTCCGCCGTAAAGCCGGCTGGACCGAAGAAGAAATCCGTCTCGGCCACAGAATTAAATAGCATGACAAACCCCGCTCACCAAATCCATAAGGTGAGCGGGGTTTCCCATTATACGACTGTTTCGGTTTTGCAGGACTCGCACCTGCTTTCAGCTCTATGCAAACCGGTATACCTCCACAGGGAGGTATGGGCGCTATCGTCGCGTCTGTACGTCGGGCTTTTACCGAGGCTTGCGCCGCTGTCCAGAACGGTTGTATGAAATCCAGAAAGGTAATAACCTCACTTTCGCAAGTTTACTTGTGTTTCCGTCCTGATGATTAGGTTGTTTATTGCAAGAGATAAACAGGCTGGTGCTCTTTCGCGGCGTGTACTTAGCCGCCCGAAAGCGCCGTATCGGCTTTGTTCGCGCCGGTTGTTTTGATCTCGGCTCACTAAGTCCGTGTGAGTGCTTATCCGGCAGCACTCGCCCTCTCATTATGGGCTGTTCGGCGTTGCTCTCCGTCGTGTCGCAGTTGCTATCGGTCTGTAATCCGGCTGATTTCCTCGTAAGGTTACAGCGGGGAGCGACCCCGGTTGCGGCGTGCCTGCAAGCACCCGCTGAACTCTGCAAAGCCGTTGCAGCAGCTTCACAGGCGTTCGGAAACAGATTGTCCGTCTTTCCGGACCGCCAGAATATTATCGTCCTCGTTGGAGGCGTTTTGCTCCCTCTGCCTCATGCAGCTTCGGGAACAGATTGCCTTGCACGTTGTCCACCATGCAAGGCTTGCAAAAGTCCGCCACGTTGCCCTTGGCTAAAAAGGTTCTGTACGTTACCCATCCGGCCTCACGCAGCCATCCGGGCATGTTTGCGGTGCCTGTTGCCCGCAGGCTCCGCATTCCATTCTCATTGTAGCGTAAATGTTATTACTCCGTCACCCTCATGCAGGCTTTGGAGCATATCGGCGTGCCGCGCAAATGGCACGCCGAAAGAATAGAAAGGATAATCAATGCCTTCGTTCCGCGAAAGGCGTTTTGCTCCGCCGCCCTCATGCAGACTTTGGAGCAGGTCAGCGGCAGGTCTCCCCACCGCTTTAAGTAGGTGTTTGGGGTTAAACAGAAAGGCTTGTCACCCGTCAGCCCTCACGCAGGCTTTCGGGCGTGTACCCGCCTTTCGGCGGGTTGAAAGCGGAGGAACGAAACTCCGTGATTCCGCCCTTTAGGGCTTTTATCACGATATCATTATACCACCATGTTTAGTATTATTGTGTATTGTGTTTTCCACAATGTTATGCACAGCCTGTGCGTATCCGTTCCACTGCCTGTAAAGCTCTTACATGCATTTCGCCCTTCACATGGGATTCGCTGTAATTCTGGTTACGCGCCACGTCCCTCCATTTGCATCCGTTTACATACCGGTCGGTTAGCAACGTCCTGAGTTCGTTGCTCGGAACTTTTGCGATCGTGCTGATAATCTCAGCCCGCACCAGATCAAGCCGCTCCTGCTCTCGTTTGATTTGATTGTTCAACTCAATGTACGCATCCGCCTTATTCGCAGTAACATCACCGCCACCGCCCGGCGTTTCCTTAATAGTCGCCGTTGCACTCGTCGCTCGTGTCCATGCTTTTACACGAGCGTTTTCCAACGACGCAATGTAGTTCTCGATTCCTACGGCACGCAAAAGCCATTCTTTAGTCGTCGTGTGCCACTACCTCCTCCATGCCGTGCTGTGTATATCGCCTGCGTCGGCTGATTCTCGCCGCCTTGCGGACGCAACCCGCACCCGGTTCACATCCGCGCGATTTCCCCGTGTCGATCAAATAATGACACGCCCATAGCTTATACCATTGGCTTGTACCCAGTACCCGCCAGTATGCGCACCCAGCGCATTCGCTTTTCTTTTTCATGCTAATGCTATTCCATTCTCCCGCAGTTCTTCAATCAGATCGTCGATTTTAACGTATTTTCGGGCGATACTGTCTGCGAGGTAGTTTGTTTCGTCCCATATCCGCCGTAATCGGTCATAGTCGTACCCTTCTTTATCCCGTAGAACGCTAAACATAATAGCCCATGTAGACGCAACCGCCGTGTTCGTTGCGTCTCGTTTGGCTTTTTCTATGTCACCCTGCGTCGCCGGTATTCGGTATGGGTTGACTTTCTTTTTCTTCGCCATTTCCGTACCTCCAATTTTCATACCGCCGCATCTCGTCCAGATACTGCCGCATCTCCGCGCTGTACCGCTTCACTCGTCCATCCGCTCCAACATATCAAGGTACTTTCTCGCCATCGCCGCCACCTGTATAGCCTCGCAAGCCGCAGCTTCGGCGTACTGCCCAATCAGTGCCACCTGCAGCGACGTTGGGATACCGTCACGGATTCGGCGCCAGAGCTGCTCCATCGCCATCTCGATACTGTCGCATTCTTCCCGCAGTTCCTCGGATTCCTCCGTAATGATTGCCCATCCCTCGTGCTCCGAGTGGAACTGCGGAAAACGCTCATTTGCGCTTTCCAGTTCCTTTTCAACGAGCATCTTTACGTCTTCACTTACTGCATTCATTATTTTCTTCCTTTCAAACACAAATCATCGGCGGGTGCGGAATCTCCGTATCTACCGGTTTCCATAGGTGCAGGCAGTACGGATGGTTATTGATGTACTCCGACTTAGGCGGGTGGAATTGCATAACGCGCTCGTCCTCGCCGAAAAACATATCCTTAATAGCGCACATCTCGTCCCACGTCGGGCAGCACTTGCGCTGTGCAGAGCCGGGCGAAACGCTGACGTGTTCCCATCCCATGCCGTTGCTTGCGATCACCCGGAACGACTTGCCGCCGACATACACCTTGAAAACACCGTTTCCGCTGTCGCCGGTGCAGCCGTAAAACTCGCGTTCTCTGTCTTTCAGCCGGAACTTGTCCAGCTTGTGCAGGTCAATCATACAGGTTCACTCCCTCAATCTCCGCACGGATTTCCAGATCGTGCAGGTATTCGCCCATGTGACGTTTCTGCCGCTTTAACAGGTCGATGGAGCAGTTCGGCGTAAACTCGAGTACGCCCGCCTCGTACTTCGTCACAATCCGGTGCAGCTTTTCATAGCGTTCCTTGGTCTCGCGGTACTCGCGCTTCATGTGCTCCTGCCATGTGTTTGTATCGGGGTCAGGCTCGTTTGGTTCACTTCCCAGTTTCGTTTTTTCTCCAAGCGTTTTCATTAGATGCAAAGCATCGGCGCAAATCATACCGAACTCGCATCTATCCTCGTCGTTATCAAAGTCAAACAGTACCATATTACGCGACATCAATTCCGCGCATTCAATCGCTCCATCAATCGTCATTTTTCATTCTCCTTTCTCTGCGTATCTGTTTTACTGCGTCATTAGTCATGCGATGTCACCGTAACCGGAACGATCATCTCTGGCAGGAAATTCACCTCGTAGTGGAACTTGTCCACGTAAGCTCCGCTGACGTCCTCCACAACGTAGATCGTCCAGTCGTTGAGGTACACAAGGTGTTTCTTGTAAACGCCCTGCCCGGTTTCGACAGTCACCTCCAGCTCGTTCTCGCTGTTGTTCGAGATGGCGAAGTTGCCGATCAGCTCAAACACCGGCTTGTCCGTACGCGCGTTGATGACTTCCAGACGGCGCGTGACGTTGAAATTGTCCGCCTCCTTCGAGATGTTGTACGCAACGCGCTCGCTCTCCCTGCAGGCCGACAGACTACACATCATAGCACCGCAGAGCAGTGCCGCCATGATTTTCTTTTTCATTTTTGTTCCTCCATGTATTTTCTCATAATTTGAACCGCCATGCGGCAGGCTTCCTCGCACGCAGCCATCATCTTCTCGTAGCCGTCCAGCTCGCCATAGTATTTGATCTCTCCTAACGCCTCGGCCGAGGTTGCCGGGTCGAGGATGCGGATTGCTTGGTTAATCGTCATACTGTCCACCTCCATAATGTTCAACAATGTACTGGTTCGCCGTGGTTTCCGGCGCGGTTTCCCATGCAATCAAGCCGATCACGTTCGTGAGCAACATCACACCGACAAAAATCAATCCGCAGGCAGTGTATAAACCAAACACCGGTACCCCTTCGCTGTTGCATATGACACAAGCCAAGAGGATAAAAATTGATAAACCTATCGCCAGTGCGCCCAAAATTACAAGCCATTGAAACTTGACCGATTCCCGCGCAATAACCTCCTGCACCAGTGTTTCCGGTGTAACGCCCATCTGGGCGGAGATTTCAGCAATGGTCATTCTTCCACCCTCCTTATAGGTTCGTATTCTCCTAAAACATAGTCACTTGCTCGTTCTAAAAGAGCCGGATTATCTCTGAAAAATCCCAGTCCTTTGTTGCAGCTGTTGCATAACATTCCCCGAATTCTGCCGGATTGATGAGAATGGTCTATTACCAAATTCTTTTCGCTTCCGCATATCTGGCATTTTCTTATTAGTGAATCGTATTCTTCTTTGGTTATCCCGTATGCTCTTTTTGCTTTCGTAAAAGCAACCTTGTCTTTGTTTTTATTGACCCAGTTTCTGTGCTCTTCTCTGCATTTTTCGATATTATTTTTATATCTTTCAGCGCTTTGTTTTGAGCAGCACTTTTTGCACCAAGAAGTCAGCTTTCCTTTATGTCTGCCTGATTTCTGAACGTAAAATTCAGAATCCTCCAATAATTTCCCACAGCGAGGACATTTTTTCAAAGCACGTTTCCTCCCTAACAGCCCGTCCACCGGACAGCCTCAATCGCAACAGGTTTCTTGCGGTACTTCATTCCGTTACTCCCTCACATTCCGCCCCGCAGGCCGCATAGCCTGCAAGATCAATCCAACTGTCAGCCTTTCCGCCGCCTGCCGCAATACGCGCAATCTTGAGCAGCGCCATCATCATGGCAACGTCGTTCGCGTCGATATACACACCGCCCGCCTCATCCACGCACGCGCGCCTGAGGTATGTTTCCCAAAGTTCCGCGATCGTCTCAAAATTATTCTCCGGCGTGCCGTAGTCCTGCTCGCGCTGTCCGCATACGCACTTCTCCGCCGCGTGCAGGATGTCCGCACGGGTCAGTTTGCGCTTTACGTCCTCGCTGTTTTCCTCGACTACCTCGCGGATGTCGGGGGTATTGTCCGTATGACTGGCAGCGTGGCATAAAGCATAAGCATCTTCGACAGTCAAGCGGAGACCAAAGTCTATTTCTCCCTTGTCCTCGGCATCGCAAGCCATCTGTTCAATCGTGTTCAGTAGAATACTCATTTTGCGTTCGTTATTCATGATTACTCCTTTTTCGGTGCCCGGCTTGTCCTCGATCACATCATAGCCCATGAGTTTTGCGTTCAGCCGTACGCGCCCCATATCTGCGTCCTCATACGCCCATATCATACTCTGTCGCACATCGTCCGGGAATTTAAGTTCCGTCTTTTCGCCATTATGAAATATCTTGCGATCTCCGAGGAAAAATACGTCCACAGCGTCCTCGAAGCTCTCGTACACCTTCCCGTCTTTCTTAAACTTCATATTTATAAGTCTCCATTTTCAATATCATCTTTTAGTGATAGCTTACGGCCACACATAAAACAATAGTTGATTTTGCTGGGTCTACATTCAGCCATAGCAACTAATTCATAACTATTGTCATAAAAATTCCTGTGAATTATAAAGTCGCCTAAACATTTTGCGTCTGTACGGCAATAGGGACAGTTCTTTTGTTCTTCGGTCATTCTTTTTTATTCTCCAGTTTCATACGCTTAATAGCGTTTTGCACGACCGCTACAATCGAACAACACTCACCAATCGTGAGATACGGTGCGATATCTCGTACCGTTGCGATAAGGGCACGCGCCGCCACCGGTTTAATTGGCCTGTCAAATACCTCATTGTTAATTCGATCCATTGTCCGCCCTCCTGTTCCATGCTTCAGCAGCTTCTTCGTATCTATCCCTGTTGGTAACAGGTGCTATATATTCTGCTCGTGAAATTACACTGTTCTGCCGAAAATAAATTCCGCATTTTTCACAACCGACACGACATTCGATGCTGAAAATAGGCATACTCACCGCATACAGCAACTTCACTTTGCGTTCACAAGAAGTGGATGCCTCTCCTCCGCAGAACGGACAAGGTTTTAATTCAGCCATTGTCTGCCCTCCTGTTCCATGCTTCTTTTGCCTTTGGATAGGTGTTATAGCAAGGGATTTGTGCGTGACACTTCTCGCAAAGGATATAAGGTCTAAAATATAGGTATTCCACCGAGATTCTGTTGCTCCCGCAGAACGGGCAAGGTTTCAGTTCAGCCATTGTTAGCACCTTCCTTTTCCAAAGCGTATTCTCTTAAATCACCGAATCCATATTCATCGTCGTATTTCAGCGAAGCGGTAATTTCTTGGCAAGTAGGACAAAGATAACAACTCCACAGACCGTTATCAATTACACAACTGCGTTCCATCGAAGTTCCACTGGGAAATTTTCGACCGCAGCCAAAGCACACATGGTCTTTCCGTGTTTTAACGGTTTTCTGCCCAATCACCTCAGCCATTGTCTGCATCTCCGTCCATATTCTTCATAATGCTTTGTACGATTGTCTCAATCAAACAGCGCTCATCAGCAGAGAAAAGTGACAGATTGCACGTTGTCTCAATCGGATCAAACATCTTTTCACAGATTAACCCGGCCGCCAAATGCTTGTTTGCTAAATCCATTGTCCGCCTCTCCTCAATTTTTACACGGAGAACAGAACAATCTATCAATCCAAGATACTTTTCCGTCGCCATAAGTAGCGCATTTCTTCGATTGGCAAGTTTTATTCTCTTTGTGGCAATAGATGCAGTCCTTGCACGGATTCCGCATTATTCTGTACCTCCGTCCATCTCTGGCGGCTCCGGTAATGGCATCCACGCCAAAACCTTTGCATCCCGTCCCTGCGCGACTTCTCCGCCCCAGTACTCACAGAACCGATACCCGATGCCAAAAGTTTGGTACATGCGGTTGTAACCCCCATAGCGGAAATACTCGTACCAACAAAGGACATGTTTGCCCTCCGGCGGCAATTCTTCGTCTGCCGGAATCCAACGCGGTCTTGGAATAACATCGGCGGCGGGCGGCGAGGCAACAATCTCCATTGCCATGGCACCGTCGGAACCGTCCACCCATTTCGCCGCCATCACCGCTCTTATGGCAGTATCTCGCTTAATGTATTCAGCCATTGTCCACCCACCTATTCCATGCCTTAATTACATCCTCAACCGCACTCGTTCCGACACGCTCGCTGTCGGCTGCAGTCCATGTGGTTGCACCGCATTTGGTGCAGAGCACTCTCACGCCGTTGCTTACAAACAGGCGAGCTTTTCCACCGCAGAAGGGACACGGTTTCAGTTCAATCATTGTCTTCACCGCCGCCCATCTTCGCCGCCTCTACAAACCCAAGAACCGCATCCACAATCGCCTTGTCAATTCGCGCCTGCAAGCTGCATTTGTTTTCGCAAACAACAGGCATTTCAGATAGGCTCTTGTTATAATAAGCCGTCTTGCGGACAACCCACTTGCCGTTCCAAAAATAAATAGAGTATCCACTGGATTTTGCCGCCTCCATCTTTGCTGACTTTGCAGTACCGGTTTTCACAAAGTAGCTTTCTCTCGTCACCCACGGATTTTGGTATATCTTCATTTCGCACCGTCCATCTTCGCACCGCAATGGCAATACGGCTGTCGTCTACTCTCTACTCTGCCGCAACGCGAGCATCGGTAGTATCGTTCCGGCATGATATGGTCGCCGTCCAAGAATGAAATCCACTTTCCATGCACCACCGGCACAACATCTACATTACGCTTTACTTCAAATTCTTCGTTCAGCCACCGCCGTACATAATCCAACTTATACGAGCTGAAGCCGATGTTCATTTCACCGTTTTCCCAGTACATAATGCTGTAATACGGCTTGTCCTCACTGTTATTTACGATGATTTGCGCAAAACAGGTTTTAATCTTTTCGTGATCAGCCATTTTCGCACCCCTTTCCCAAATGAGTTGCACTTTTCTGCTTCTCAAAGTAAAACTCAATCGGCTTTTCATTCTCGATCACATTCCCGTAAACTACGCCAACCTTATAGATGTAATTTTCGCGCAGCTTTCTCGGAATTTCCGCGATGTAGCGCCGGAATGTTTCCAGCGTATGAGCTCGCTTGTAATGATTGCACATTCGACAGGACGGCATGAGATTCGAAATATCATCTGTCCCCGCATCTTCAATTCTCCATGCCCTCAGTGGGAGAAAATGATCCACTTGCATATCTTTGTATGCAATCTCTCTGCTGCAATAAGCACAGTGCCCGTCGTATTTGCGGTATACTTCTTCGCGGGTTTTCTTACTTATTGCCATTGGTTTTCTCCTCTGGCAACTCCGGCATAGGCATCCAGTGAGTTACTTCGCAGTCTACCATGCAGTTGTAAACATCGTCCGGCGTGAAGCAGCGGCTCTCCCACCAGCCCTCCGGGACGAAATAATCGTCATGTTCTTCGTCATAGCGACCGTACTCCCAAATATCAGTCCAAACCCAGCAGCTTTCTTCCGAGAGCTGCTTTCCGTTTTCGTGGATTGCCGTTGCGATAAATCTACGACCATTGTCATTGCAGACAATCATCACTTCGGTTTCGGGTTTTGGCAGGCGTTCGGTTATCGGAATCCACCGCACCACCGGCACAACATCGGCGGCAGGAACGTCGCGCAACTCCCAAAGCGGATTAAGCCCCTTTAGGTGCGCTTCTCCGACTGCATCTTCCGCCGCTTCACGCTCAATATACTCAGCCATTGTTTTCCTCCCATTCCTCTGTTTTACTCGCCAAATCTCCGTTTCGTGACCGCGATTGGAAACTCTTCGATTTCACTTGCCCAAATGGTTTCGCCACCGAGTTCATTCCAAATCAACGGGAAACCTCCGACTCCATCGAACAGGCTTGCCATCGTTGCCGGTCGGCCGAACTGTTTATACAGTCTGCTAAGTACCCATCGCCAGGGCGGCAGTGCGATAGAATTTCCCATCGCTTTGTATCGTCCCGTGTTTGCGCTCGCCTTATGTCCCTTCCCGTTTGATCCTGTCCATTCTCCGATATCCGTCCAGTTGTCCGGAAATCCCTGTAGCCTTTCACATTCAAGTGGCGTCAGCCGTCGAATGAATTTATCCCTGTCGGGCTTTACTTCCATCACCGCCATTGGGTCATGCATGCAGTTCAATGTCCGGCACACATCTGACGTGAGATGTGTCGCACTGGCTGCCTGTCCATTTCCTACGCAAACCGGCCGGAACAAAAGCGGGATTTGGTTTCCGCCTGTTCCCATGCGGGCTTGGAGTGTCGGAACATGCTGACCGCATTCTCTGATGACATCACAGGCGTGCGTCATATCAAGAATTATGCAGTCTTCGACTGGATCTCCAACGCTAGCCGCAGATACTCCGGAAGTTCCTTCTTGTTTCGTTCTGCTCTCTTCAGAATTCCCTGACACGCCTTCGCGCTCAAAAAGTATCTCGGGAGCGGATTCTCCTCCAAAATCTGCGATAAGTGCGATTCTACGGCGACTCTGGGGGACTCCCCAAAACTGTGCATTGAGTACGCGCCAAGCGATACTCCATCCGTCTCCCATGACGCATCCGGCAGTTCTCCATTTGCCCTTCGGAGGTTCAGGAATAACGGCATTTGGTTCGACGATCCTCGCGATTTCTTCGAGGACTCGGCGGAAATCTTCTCCTTTGTGGCTGCTAAAAGCTCCGACGACGTTTTCCCATACCATGTATCGAGGACTTGCTGTCCCTGAAGCTGCTTCACTGTGTTCCCTCATTTCTCTTACAAGTCGTGTCTGTTCGAAGAAAAGAACTGATCGCTTCCCCTCAAATCCCGCTTTAGATCCTGCGATACTAACATCT
>OOAD01000137.1_pt1 | contig 56644 bp, 42 predicted proteins | sample 1671151 | NCBI WGS metagenome assembly OOAD01 (sample SAMN06348127, study PRJEB24527) | human gut metagenome | biome: human gut; feature: ankylosing spondylitis patient; material: feces | host: Homo sapiens | place: China | collected 2015-10
ACTTTCTTAAAGAATTCTGCAGTTGGGCATTATGCACCAAAATTTGCGAAGAGCCAAATAAAAAAAATATATAATACAGCATGCCCGACACACTAAAAGGGGAAGCATCGAAACGACACTTCCCCTCCATGGATTGGATGAATTATATAATCATCTGTCTCGCGACAGGTTGACTATCAGATTTACTTATAGATTTCTACGTCATCTACAGCGATATAAGCAGGTGCATTATAACCATATTGTCCCTTCATATCGTCAGAAGCCTCATAGTTTACCTTCAAGCTGCTAATCTCGCCGAGAGAAGATAGGTCAACATACTTCCAGTCCTTCAAAGATGTTGTACCATCCTGAACAGTGTACTTTACAGTACCTGTAGATGTAGTAGTAGTACCATCAGCCTTGAAACCTTCAAACACAACAGAGATTTTAGTAGTGCTTGTAGCTTTTGCACAGAAGCCATTGCCATTAGCCATCACATTGAGGAAGTAGGTACCATTGGTAATCCAAAGGCCCTTCATGGTGTGAGCCTTGCCATCCTTGAAGTCAAATATAGCAGGGTGTTCACCATAGCCATAAATCATCAAGAAGTTCGTACCAGAGTGAGGAGCAAGACCTGTAGGGATGGCAAGTTGACTTGTATAATTGCCATCGTCTATTTTGCCACTATAATTTGACACAGCAGCACCACCATTTGAATAAGACCATGACATACCAGAGCCATAGCCATAATCTACACCATTTATCTTTGAATGCAAAGAAGTTGTAGCATCAGTCCACTCATAAGCACAATTTTCCTGAGAGAAGCCCTGACCACTCTCACCATATAGTAACTTACCTCCATACTGAGCGTTATCAATCAAGGCATTCCAGTTAGAACCCTCAAATGTGATGGTCTCATACTTAGGAGAGTTGTCATCGTCATCATCACTACATGCAGTAAAGAAACTAGTGGCACATACAAGTGCCAACAAATAAAAATACTTTTTCATCATTGTTCTTTTGTTTATTACTAAAATTATCTTATTATTTATTATCTCTTTCTACTCTTGGCACTGATTGACTTCTGTAGATGCAGGTCCTCAGCCCCACTCACTTCTGTGGAAGTCTCACCTAGCCAACCACACATTTGATTCTGTGCACTATACACTCTCACGAAGTCGATGTGGTCGAGTGCCACTGACTTGCGATTCTTATCAACTGCCCATGAAATATCGAAGCTACAGCCATCGATGTCGCTATTGCTCACATTGTCAACATATCCATATCGGAAGGCATCACAAATCCAATGGGTTCCAGTGCCGCTGGTATCATGACCATTACGTGGCAAAAGGGTACCCTCGAAACGCAATGGACTTGACAGCCACAAAGGGAAATATTCCTGGGCATGAAAAGTGTTGCGATTAACAACTCCACTCTTGCCCTGATTGTCTGTCCACGGAATATCTTGCATGGCATCCTTGGTATAGGTTATCTCATAGCCATGTACCACCTTGCCCACACTGTCAACATCAGCACTACCCGAAAGTTCATACCAAGGATCGTCGGGCAAACCATTGCCATTCACATCCTGCGACACCATCACGATGCCAGGCTCACTATTGTCCTTGAAAGCATTGCCCTTGATGTAAAGGTCTTTCTCACCTTTCACATTCGCTATAGAATGATCGAAATGAAAGGTGATGTAACCACCATAGGCACCCAGACTCACCAAACCGCCCTTGTCTCCACCGATGGCTTCTGTACATTTTCTTGCCATCGACTTAGCATCGTCACCCTCCTCATATTGAGGCATCGAATTGACGAATTGTCCTGGAGCCGGCACATACTCATCCACCGCCTCGATATACTTACTGTACTCCTCGGCAGGTTGACTCGGCTCAGATGACAACTGAGGTTTGCGATAAACAAACGCTGCCTCTGCCGGAATATCGCCCGTCCACACTCGCCAATCGAAGGTGCCATCCGCCTTGAAGTGAAACAACTCACCACTTGACACGTAATTCTTAGCATCCATCAGATAGAAATCTTTCTTCTGAGGATTGACAATGATGCCGTATGGCATCTCGATGGATTGTATCTCCGGAGCACTAGACAAGGAATGAGCAATTACCTTGTGTTGGCTGACATTCACGATACCATACTCTATCGAATTTTTCTTTGAAGTCTCATTCCACTGCACACCTATATAATATAGTGAATCACCCACGATACACATGTTGGAGACCGGCACTTCCAGTTCACCTCCCTTTTCCATCTGCCCTGCAGCATTAGGCTTGAGCCAATACAATCGTGAAGGCACCTCCTTGTAGTCGCCTCGGGAACTCACCCATAGCTGTCCATACTTATCGGCACGACAGCGATGCAAGTTGATTGCCACATCAATCTTCCGCTCCTCCTTAAAGGTCTTGAGGTCGATGACGCTCACCGTACGATCGTAGTTGGGATTACGATAACCGCCACTGTTGGCAACATACAGTTTGCCATGCACAACAGCCAATTCATCGGGCTGATAGCCCACCGTCACCTTGTCCACTACCTTCATGGTCAGCGTGTCCACCTTATAAACAGCTCCCACTTCGGCATCCTGGCGCATATTCACAGGAGCCACATAGGCACTCACATAGGCAAATCCCCCATCAAAGGCAAGGTATCGACAGTTGGGGATGTCTATCTTCGCTACTTTTTTGCAAGTATAGGCATCTGCCACCTCCACCTTGTTGGAGCAGTTGATGACCATCCACAGTTTGGAGCCATATATCTTGATATCATTGCCAACATCACCCAGTTCCTTAATCTCGTTAGGATTGCGTTCAGAGTAGATGTTGCGATGATAAATGACGTTTTCACTATTATCACCCGACAAATCCAGATAGTCGAGGGTAGCCTTGTTGCTGCCCATATTGCCCTGGTTGAGCAAGTAGAGTCCCATGACATCGCCCTTCTCTGCCTTACTGCCTGTATCCTCAGGCTCAGATGAGATGACGGTGTCGCTATCCCGACACGACTGCATACATAGAGCCAGTAAACAAAGCAAGGCTAAGAACCAAGACTTCGCCAGATTGGGTTGATGATATATCTTATCCTTCATTTTTTTCAAAAGTTATATTCCAATGTCAGCATATAATTGCGCTTCGGCATCGGATAGTTAAGTATCACGTCATAATCCTGACTGAAGATGTTGTTGACATCCAGTCTTGCCGACCATCTCCTGGCATGATAAACCACGCTCATGTCGTGCGTATACCAGGGCTGGAGATGGTTGTAGAGGATGTTCTCTTGCTGCGAATAACGTTCACCGGAATAGATGAAGCTATACGCCAAGTCCAACTCTCGCCATGACAGGCCCAAGATAGCAGACCCACTGTGCCATGGGATATAAGGTATCTGGTCCTTATAATAAGAGGTATTGGGATCGGTCACGTCGCGAGCATCCTGATAAGTGTACTGCAAGCGGGCCGTAACTTTCCAATCCTTGGCTGGCTCCAGTCCCACTTCTGCCATGGCATCGACGCCCTTGATGTGTACCTTGCCCAAGTTGAGCATCGTCCAACGGAATTGCTGCCCCTTAGGATAAGCCACAATTTTGTCGTGCACCGTATTGTAATAGCCATCCACCTGTAAGCGGAAATGGTCGACGATGCCTTGCTTCCAATCCTTGTTCAGCACAAATCCCAGGTCATATTGCAACGCCGACTCAGGATTCAACTTACTGTTACCCATGTCGGCATAGTAGAGGTCGTTGAAGGTCGGCATACGGAAGCTTTTCTTAGCGAAGGCCCTCACTGCCAGCAACTTGGATTCGAACGGATAGACATTTACAAAGAATGCTGGCGTCAGTGTGCTGCGAGATGACGATGACGCCCCATACTCCACATGGTCCTTGACCACCTGCTCCACCAACGAGGCTTGTGCCTGGATGCGTGATAACGTCAATGCCGTGGCTAACGACACGAAGTTGGAGTAACGATGAGGGAAAGCAAAGTCCACCATATTGGCATTCAACTTGTTCCACTTGAAGTCATAGCTCATTGAGACACTCCACTTTGACAATATCTCATAGACATTCGAAGTGGAGAAATACATCTCCTGCTGACGATAGGTATTGTCTACATGTATCTGCGTCTCATCATTATTGACATAGCGCGTCACATAATAGGCATACTTAGCCAATGCCTTGGTAGAGAATTTGTCACCAAATGACTTTTGGAATACAGCCTGTCCGAAGGTATTGTGGTCCCACTGGCGTTCGCCTCGTCGCCACACATTGTTGACGATGGCACCAGGTATTCCCCTTTCCGAATGGTAGGTGTACGCCTTCACGTTCCAATATCCATCGGCAATGCCTCCCCTCACGTTTTCCTCGATACGGAAAGCCCAAATGTCACCATTGTGGCGCACGGCGGTGGTATCATAAGCCACCGTATTGTCTTCGGTCACTCGCCTATAACGAAACTTATAGCGTCCGCTCGACGTCAGCACACTTGTACTTAACGAGGAAGATATATGATCGGAGAGTTTCTGCTCCCAAAGCGATGAAAACCGGAAGGTATCGCTCGACCCATACTTAGCCCTCACCAACAAGTTGTATCGCCTGCCCATCATGAAGCGAGGAGCCTTGGTACGGATATAGACGGAGCCAGCATTACCAAAGTCGCTCGCTGGTTGGAAGATGGCACTACGCTGACCGTTGTAGAGCGAAATTTCCTCCACATTGTCGAGTGAGAACTGCCCCAAGTCTATCTGCCCGTTCTGTGCATTGCCCAGTTCGATGCCGTCATAGAAGATACCCAAGTGATTGGTACCCATACTGCGAATGTTGACTGTCTTGATGCCACCCACGCCTCCATAATCCTTGAGCTGCAGGCCAGAGAAATAACGCAAGGCATCGGCCACCGACAAGGAATTCAACTTTTTGAGTTCCTCACCTCCCAATGTCTGTGATGGAATAGTTTCCCTGGATATCAATCGTGAGGTAACCACAACCTCTTGGATGTGATGCACTCGTACAGAGTCCTGCGTTTCGCCATTGGCAAAGGCAGACCCTGCAACAACACCCAGCATGGCTATTGCAAACAATCTTTTCATCTACTATTATGTTTTTATCTTCATTCAAAAGCCTAACCCACGAGGCTCAATGATTTCATCCTCCATCACTTCCTGATGGTAGAGATGGCAACGGCAGGTCTTCTGACTTGCGTCCTCAAACTCATGGCAAGCGGTCTTCCCGAAAAAATGTCAGTGACCATATTGCTTGCCGCAATAAGACGCTTACAGCAGCGGGACTGTCCGGGCTTCTCACCCGATTCCCTTTTAATCACTACGCACTCATCCTGCCTGAGGCGGCAGAAGGTGGCAGCGAACCAATTGCGGGTGCAAAGGTACTATAAAAAAATGAATAAAAGATAACTTTATCCGCTTTTTTATTCCAGCAAGGATAAAATTATCTTTTTATTCAAAGTTCAGTTTATTCTTTTACGATTTCCAGAAGTTCTGCAAAATCATCGATAATCCATTCGGCAGAGGCGAGCTGTTGGCGGGTTCCGTTGCCATAAGTCACGGCACAGGCCTTGCAGCCGGCATGATGCGCCATATTTACATCGAAGGTCATATCGCCCACTACAAGGGTTTCATCTGCCGTTCCCTTCATCTCCTTCAATGCCGTGAAGACCATATCGGGTGCCGGCTTCGCATGCTCCACATCATCGCCTGCAACAATGGAAGAGAATATATCCTCCAGCTGCATCTGATGCACGTATCCATCCAGCGAGCAATGGTTTCTACTGCTGGCCATACCCAATACAAACCCACAGCGGTGCAACGCTCTCAGGGTTTCTATCACATGAGGGAAGGGCTGCACGATCATCGTCATCTTGTTCTCCAGGAAAATCTCGCGATAGGTTGCTGCGCATTCCATTCCCTCCTCAGCACTCATTCCGAAGAGCGAAACGAAGGCCTCATCCAATCGAAGACCGATGGTCTTGGCACAAGCCTCCTCCGATTTCACTTCCAGCTTTCTTGCACGCATCGTATCCTGCAGGGTCTTCACTATGAGACTCTGCGAATCGCCGATGGTTCCATCAAAATCAAAAATTATATACTTCATTATTCTTACCTTATTTGAAAACGGTCACAAAGGTACAGATAATAGCTGAAACTACAAAGCAAATTGCTCACGAATTGCCTTTATTATATTATTACGAGCCACTTCTGGCTTCATCGCCTCGTCCAATGGCATTTCTTCAGGAGTAACCTGAACAACTCTATCAAATCCTGCATCCAGCATAGCCTTTCTATCGCTAACTCCGCCCGATACTAGCCATATTTTCTGATTGGTAACATGCTCAAGAATTCTTTGCGGCAACTTCCCCATCAAGGTCTGACGGTCGCTATGACCTTCGCCCGTAATCACGAGATCAGCATCCTGAATGAACACATCAACCTCTATTTTCTCTAAAAGCAGTTCAGCCCCTGGACGAGCCTCTGCATTGAAATATTGCAGGAAAGCATAACCCAGTCCTCCGGCCGCACCAGCCCCAGGAGCCGCACTCCTATCATATCCGAAATGCTTGGCACTTACCTCGGCAAACTTCCTTGCCCTATCATCCAACATCTGCACCATCTTAGCATCAGCTCCCTTCTGAGGGGCAAAGACATGAGCCGCCCCATTTTCGCCGCAAAGCGGGTTGGTAACATCTGAAGCCAGCACAAAACTGCATTCCTGGCGGATTTTCTTCCAGTCGTCGCCCATCGCCTTGAGCATTCCAATGCCGCAATCGGATGTGGCACTTCCGCCCAAGCCCACGATGAAACGTCGCACGCCCCGGCGATAAGCATTCATAATCATCTCGCCCACGCCCCAGGAAGTAGCCTTCATCGGGTTGCGCTGTTCAGGCTCAATCAGAGCCAGTCCGGCGGTCTGCGCAATCTCGATAATCGCCGTATCATCCACGATTCCGTATTCCGCCTCAATCCATCTCATCAGCGCATCATGGGCATGAATCTTCACTCGCACTCCCTTCATTGCCGAGAGGAAAGCATCGAGCATTCCCTCTCCCCCATCACTCATTTCCAGGGTAATGATTTCGGGAGAAGCATCTTCCGCATTCCATTCCTTCACTCCCGAAGCAATCGCCTCATTTACCTCTCTGCTCGAAAGGCAACCCTTATAAGAGTCACAAGCTATTATTATCTTCTTATATCCAGTCCCATCCATCAGCCTGAGGCCATCATTTTTCCTATCCATATCCTATTTATATTATATCATTCCAAGAATCATCGCCTATCAAGCGATTCCCCTTTCAGCCCGCAAAATTAGCCATTATTCCTGAAACCACAAACCTTTTTGGGAAAAACTTTCAAAAACAGATGCTTCTGATAAGAGCAGATCTCTTTTCATATACACTATTCAAGTTTCTTTACTTCAAAATATTGACATATCCCTTATTCTGTACCAATTCAGAATTTAAATCAATGCATTTCTGAGGAATCGGGAAGACAGTGGTGTAGCCGGAGGATTCACCCTGAAGAGGCGTACGGAGATCGTAGGCACCGGTGAATTTGCCGAAACGGATGAGATCCTGACGACGCCATCCTTCCCATACCAACTCCAGCAACCGCTCTTCCAGAATGTTATCGAGCGTAGCCTTACGGTAAGGCATTCCCACACGGGCACGAATCCTATTCAACTCCTCATCGCCATTCTCTCCGTTTCGAACCTTTGCCTCTGCCTTCATCAATAAAGCATCTGCATAGCGGAAAAGAACTATGTCGTTACTCTGCAACTTGCCGTCCATATAAGAGGTTCTATCCACCTCATACTTCGCCATCCTCGCTCCAGCCGTCTTGACAAACTTACTGTTGGTCAGGTTTTGAGCCACTTCAAAAGGCTGATACTCCAACGGTTTTCCATTATCCATCAGCAGTTCATGACCATCTACCTTTACCACTCCCGCCACAAAGTTCATCTTGCAACGGGCATCTTCATCAGCCTCGCCATAATGATTGGCTTTCATCGTAGAAATCGTGGCACAGGTACCATTCTCACTTCCCCATCCCAAGACACCGCCATGCGTATAATGGTAAGAGCGGAAGAGATAATGGAACTGGTTGGTATAGATATTCTTATCCATCGGAATCGTGAAGATATTCTCCTTCGATGTCTCATTATGCGTAGAGAAATTGAATGAATCATCCGACTCCAGGACATAGCCTTCTTCTGCCAGTTTATCACAATAATAAATGCAGGTTTCCCAAGCATTCAACTTCCTGCAGTCCACCTTATCGCCATTACGCAAAGAGGCATCAGAAGCCGGCACAGAGAAATGAATGTCACTTCCCTTCGGACGGCTCGCATAACCCTGGGTCCAGTCATCATACATATAGATTTCTGCATTCAAAGCCAACTTCGCCAACAGAAAGTTGACTACCGGCTGGGTGATGCGACCATAATAATTACCTTCCTTATTGCTGTGCTGGTCGGGAAGTGAAGGCAATACCTGCTGCAACTCCTGAAAGACAAACTGGAAGATAGAACTGCGATCTGTCTGCCCTTGGAACAGGCTGGAATGGAGCTGTTCTGCACTGGAAAGGACCAATGGAACCCGACCGAACATGTCCATAGCATAGTAATAGAACATAGCCCGGATGACTCTTATCTCAGCCCGATATTCCTCCTGCTGTGCGGCAGAAAGCAGGGCCGACTTGTTGCTGATAATATCCAAAGACTTATTAGCCAGCACGATAACCTTATAAAGGTACTTCCACGTATCATAAAGAGACTGGTCATCGGCACTCCACCGATGCTGGTACATGGCATTCCAGAGGCCACCATCATACCAGTCGCCGCCTCGAATCGGAATCATCGCCTCATCGGTGGTCAGCGTATTATAATCGTAAATGCCACGGCAGGTGCCCTGGATGCCCTCACTCTCGTTAGCTCCACCTATATAATTATAGAGAGAAGCCACAGCATTGATATAAATATCAGATGCAGAGCCATAGATGGCATCCTCGTCCAACTGATCCTTAGGATGTTCGTCCAGGCAGGATGTCATAGACAATGCCGCCAGCAGCAAAAATAAAAATCTATATCGTTTCATAACTTTCTGATTTTAGAATTGAACACTTAAACCCAATGAGAAGGTTCTGTAAACAGGATAAGTCCGCTTATCATCAATACCCATCGTACTGTTCACCACGTAGCTGTTAATCATCGGAGTCAAGCCGCTGTAACTGCTGATGGTGGCAAGATTGTTGACACTCGCCGAAACTCTGAGCGACTGCACCACGCCCTTTCGGATAGGGATATCATAGCCCAGCGTGAGATTCTCTAAGTTGAGATAATCGCCCTTCTCCAGCCAATAATCAGAAACATTCTGGTCAACGATATTCTTCTCAGGAGCTCCCTTCAGCACATTATAATCCGGGAAACTCGACATATTGGTGTAGGCTAAGCCCGTACCATTGAATATCTTATGTCCGAAGGCTCCGTTCATCTGCAATGAAAGATACCAGTCGCGATAACGGAAACTGATATTGGAACCCAACGTTACTTTAGGAGTAGCCTGACCGGCAATATATCTGTCACCGCCATCACTCAAATCTACGGTTCCGTTCTTGTCCAAATCTTCGATATCATAGCGGTAATGCCCATTTCCATCTTCTATAATCCCCTTGCAATGAGGAAGATAGAATACCCCCAAAGGCTGACCAACTATCTGATAGACCACATTGTTGTAACCACCATGCTGACCGGCACCCGACAAGGCACCCATCGCAGTAATATCGGCTGCCGACATCTGCATTCCGTCATATTCACCACTCAGCGAGAGGAGTTTGTTCTTCTGCCAGGAGAGATTCATATTGATATTCAGTTCCATGTCCTTCTTCTGGATAGGAGTGAAGGAAACGCCGACCTCCAAACCCTGGTTGCTCATAGAACCCAGGTTTGCCAACAGTTTATCATAGGCAAAAGGCGGAACCGGCACATCATAGGCATAGAGCATGTCGGTGGTCTTGGAATAGTAATATTCTGCCGTCAGAACCAGCCGGTTGTTCCACAATCCCAGATCAGCTCCGATATTCCAGGTAGCGCGGGTTTCCCACTTCAGATCAGGATTGTTATTGCTAATCATTCCCATCGTAACCGTAGGAGAACTGTTCACCGAAACAATACCATTCTGCCGCACCGTATTCAAAGTGGTATAAGAAGATATTCCGCCAAGATTACCTGAGCGTCCATAGCCCGTACGCAGTTTCAGCATGGTAATTTCCTTGAGAGAACGGAGACATTTCTCCTGCTTCATATCCCAGGAAAGAGAGACGGATGGGAAGAAACCCCAGGTATGGTCATTGCCCACCATCGAAGAACCGTCGCCACGCATGGAAACCGAAAGACTATACTTATTATATAAGGTGTAGTCGACATTGCCCATCACAGAAGCCAGGGTCGGATCTTCGTAGTTGCTGTCTGTCCCACCGAAAGGCCGTGATGCAGCAGCACCTATGTTATGGTAATACATGTCGTTGTTGGTGATTCCCTTAGCAGAAGTCCAGAATCCCGTTCGGATATCCTTCTGATATTCTGCACCCACCATTGCCTTCAGATTGTGGATTCCCCACGAATGCTGATAGTTAAACGATACATTGGCAAGCCAGTCCTCGCTCTTGAACTCCCCACGATAGAGATTGCCCTGCGCCCAAACCCAGGTAGGACAGAACTGGTTGTTCTCGTTGGAAGCATAACTGTATGCTCCGAAGGCAGAAACACTCAGAGAATTTGTCATATCATAGTTCAACTTCAGATGAGCATTGAAGTTCATGTTCTTCGTATCATTAAGCTCCTTGAGCAAGGCACCGGGAGGATTCACCTGAGATGCAGCCCCATTCTTTACCCAACTGCCGTTCAGCTTATCATAAGGATAAGTAGGATTCATGGCATCGGCAGAATAGAAAAGCGCCTGACTGTCGAAGATATCATTGTTCTTGAAAGACGAACCGAACACGCCGAAATCTCCCGTCAGTTTATCGCCAAACGCCTTCTGGGTGACATCAATCTTAGCCACCAGATTACGATAGCCCTTGCTCCGAATAATCGTGTTATGATCGATATAGCCAAAAGAAGCGCGGTAGTTGCTCTGCGGAGTGCCACCGCTGAAGGCCAGATAATGGTTCTGGATATTTCCGGTTCGGGTAATCGCCTTGCGGAAATTGGTATCATATCCCTTATTGTTATACTCCAGCCCATACTTCTGTGCAGCAGCTATGTATTCGGCGGCATTGAGCATCTCCATACTTTTGTACATCGCCTCTATACCATAGTTTCCCTCGTAAGAAATCTGAAATCCCTTACCCGTACCCTTCTTGGTCTTTACCTGGATAACGCCCGAAGCACCACGGGAACCATAGAGTGCCGTTTCGCTGGCATTCTTCAGTACTGTAAAGCTCTCTATATCGGCGGGATAGATTGTAGCAAGCGTCGCCACATCAGAAGTAACACCATCAATAATCACCAGAGGATCATTGCCGCCCATGATAGAAGTTGTACCGCGAACCCGGACGGAGTTCAACATAGCAATACGGTCAAGGCCATTGGTAGTGACGTTAACACCTGCCGTCTGTCCGCTCAAGGCATCCAGGGCATTATTGAGCACACCCTTCTTCAGAAGTTCAGGCTCCACTACACTCACCGAACCTGATAAGCGCAAGGAGTCTAGGCCTTCAATGTTCACAGACTGAGCACAGAGGGTTTGGGGTGCAAGAATCATCGCACCCATCGCATAAAATATGGTTTTTAAGTTCTGTTCCATAACTATTTCATCGTTTAGTCAAGGTTCAAATCGATTTTCGATTGCAAATATAATAAAAAAGAGTGATTCAAAGTCCATTTCCTTGAAAAAACTTCAAAAAAACCGCAGGCTTAAGAGTTAAGACAGAAGAAAAGCTCGCCAAGACGTTCAAAATCTTAGCGAGCTTTCTCTTTTTATATCAGCATTTTATATCACTTTCACTTCTATCACATTCTTCGCAGCCTCAGCACTCGAACCACCTACGAATATCTGATATTTGCCGGGAACCACACGCATGGTATTGGTCTGGGAATCCCAACCCTCGAAACTCTGGCGAGGCAGACTGATGGTTACCTGCTGCTTCTCGCCCGCCTTCAAAGTAATGCGCTTGAAGGCTTTCAGGGTCTTGATAGGACCCTCAGCATCATCCATTCTACGGATGTAAACCTGCGCCACTTCCGTTCCTTCCCTATTACCTTTATTAGATAAAGAGAAGCTCAAGGAATAAGCCGAAGAATTCTTCACTCTTCGTTCTTCACTCTTCACTTTCTTCAATGTCGGCTTTCCATATTCATAAGATGTATAGCTCAATCCATGACCGAATGGGAAGAGAGCCTCACCCTTGAAATAACGGTAGGTACGATTCTTCATCGTATAATCAAGGAAATCAGGAAGATCGGAAGTACTCTTATAGAAGGTCACCGGAAGCTTGCCCGATGGATTCACCTCGCCGAAAAGAACCTTTGCCACGGCTTCGCCACCCCGTTCGCCCGGATACCAAGCCTGAAGGATAGACTCCGCATTTTCGGTTTCAGGAACCATGGCAATGGCACTGCCCGAACAGTTGACGAACACCACTCGCTTGCCAGCCCGATGCAACATCTCCATCACCTTGCGCTGAGCCTGAGGCAACTCGATATCAGTTCTGTCGCCACCCTTGAATCCCGGCTCGGAGACCTTCATCTCCTCACCCTCAAGACTAGGAGAGATTCCACCTACGAATACCACCACGTCAGCATCGCCAACCTCAGCCAGAAGCTGAGACTCGGTTGGCGTATAGTTCTTCACAATGTCAAACTGCATCACCGCCATATCGGTCTTCTGGAAATAATCCACCTGAATTTTCACCGGCTTTCCAGCCTTTACGGAGATTGGCTTGTTGAGCATCTGTACACGGGCACGTCCCTTCCATACATCCGCCACCGTATCGCCATCAATGATGAGCCGGTAACCATCATCACATCCCATTCTGACGTTCAAGGTTTCATCCTTTTCCGGAGTAAATACGCCCTCGTATCGGGCAGAGAAATTGGTAAGGTTTACGCCCGGTGCAAAGACGGTATTTCCACCATTACTCTGATTGATAGGCGAAGTCATCATGGCTGTAGCCACCGGCTCGCCCTTCATCTCAGAATTGTTCCAATAAGTAGCCTTCATGCCTTTGCTGCCATCGGTAGAAGTCAGAAGATTGAACTTGCTTTCCGTCACCTCATTTCCGGTCAACGTGCAGGCAGGAATATACTTGGCGTCCTTCACATATTTTCTGATGCCCTGCAGGATGGTGGTGGTAGAAGTAGGATAACCCGAATAGTTGCCCCACTGCATGATGGAATCGTTGGCATTCGGCCCCATCACGACTATCTTCATTCCTGCTGATTTCAGCGGCAGGAGATTGTTCCGGTTCTGAAGAAGCACGATTCCCTCTTCTGCCATCTTCTCTGCCAAATCCTTATGCGCCTTGCTGGCAATGACGGAAGATGGAATCTGAGTCCAAGGCACGTTCTCGTCCTGATCGAAATCACCCAGGCGGAAACGGGCTACCAACAGGCGCTTCAAACTCTCGTTCACCTTTTCCTCGCTGATCATTCCCGTCTTCACCGCCTCAGGAAGCGAACGGTAAACGCTTCCGCATTCCACGTCGGTTCCGGCACCAATTGCCTGCGCCGTAGCCTCAGCCGGAGTCTTAGCCGTACCATGTCGGCCAGGCACATAAAAGTCGTTGATGGCTCCGCAATCGGAAGTAATCAATCCCTTGAATCCCCATTCATCACGAAGAATCTGTCGTTCATACCTGGCATTGCTGCAGCATGGCGCTCCGTCAATCCGCTGATAGGCGCACATCACCTCTGCCACATTTCCATCCTGCACCAGCGATTTGAAGGCAGGCAGATAAGTCTCCCACAAATCCCGCTCAGGCAAATCCTCTACATTGAAACTGTGTCTGTTCCACTCCGGACCGCTATGTACGGCAAAATGCTTGGCACAGGCTAGGAGCTTGACGTATTGGGGAGCCTGTGAGGAAGGCGTAGCCAGAACTCCCGGAGCCGACATCGGTTTACCATCGAAGGTCTGTCCCTGCAATCCATTCACCACAGCAAGTCCCATTCTTGTGGTCAGATAAGGGTCCTCGCCATAAGTTTCCTGTCCACGCCCCCATCGTGGGTCGCGGAAGATATTGATGTTCGGAGTCCAAAAGCTCAGACTCTGGTAGCGCTTGATGTTGCCGCTCTTCTTCGCCTCCTGCGCCTTGGCTCTAGCCTCATCGCTCACGGCAGTAAACACCTTATATAATAAGGTATCGTCCCACGAAGCCGCCATGTGCATCGTGATAGGAAAAACGGTAACAAATCCGTTTCTTCCCACTCCATGCAGCGCCTCGTTCCACCATTGAAACTGCGGAATGCCCAATCGGGCGATAGCCGGAGAAGTATCCATCATCAACTTCGTCTTCTCCTCCAGGGTAAGACGGGAAAGCAAATCGTTGGCTCTAGCCTCAGCAGAAAGGTTGGCATTCTGATAAGGAAGAAGCTGCTGTGCGCTGGCAGAAAGCGACATCGCCATCAGCATCGCCATAAAAAATAGTTGTTTCTTCATTGATCTTATATTATTTATTCGATTTATGCTTTGATTTTTAAGTTGGTGACAAAGTTACACTTTTTTGTTGAGATAACCGCATTATCTGGCAGAAAAGTTTAAAATATTTATCCTTTCGTGCCAACATTACCACTTTCAGTCCGCTGGCACATAAGTTGCAAAAACAGAGAGTGAAAGCTGAAGCCAAAAGATAAAGGAGTTCGGAAGAATGACGGAGTTTCGAGGCGAAAGCAAAAAAATAACAAGAATATTAACAAGCAGAAATCCCGACGGAGCCGTAAGGAACCGAGAGGACGAGTAAAATAAAATTTGGAGGTTTTAATTATGTTGTTAGCACGTAGAAATAATGATTCAGATTGGTTGAGTAACTTTTTTGATGATACTTTATTCAATACCGAAGTAATGCCACGTATGAATGCTACTGCTCCTGCCATTAACATCAAGGAGACAGATAAGAATTACATCATGGAGGTTGCAGCTCCTGGTTTGAAGAAAGAGTGGGTTCGTGTAAACATCGATAACGATGGTAATCTGAACATCGCCATCGAGAACAAGATGGAACACAAGGATGAAGACAAGCACGAGCACTATCTGCGCCGCGAATTCTCTTACGGCAACTACCAGCAGTGTTATACTCTGCCTGAGGATGCTGATCGTGAGAAGATTTCAGCAAAGGTAGCTGATGGTATACTCGAGGTCGAGATTCCAAAGCTTACTCCTAAGGAGGAGGCTAAGACTACAAAGAACATCGAAGTCAAATAATCATCTCCCATAAATGATGGAGGCAGATTCCAAAGCAATTTGGAACCTGCCTTTTTTTGTGCCCTTACCTGAACCATCGCATTTTTCATCTACCTTATTATTATGATTTTCATGGAGCAGCCAAGAGTTTTTCACCATAAATCTTTTTTCTTCCATAATTAATATGTAATTTTGCAGGCAGAAAAGCAGACATGAAAACTTCTGCTTATAGATTTCAGAATATTAATATAAGAAACAGATGAAGAAAACAATTCCAGTAATAGGCATGGCTTGCAGCGTATGCTCTGCCAATGTTGAAAAGAAGCTGCAGTCGCTCGAGGGCATTAACTCCGCCTCGGTTTCCCTGGCAAGCCGAACTGCCCTGGTAGATTATGACCCCGACATTATCTCTCTGGAAGATATGAAACGGGAAATCAGCAACGCCGGATACGACCTCGTTATCGAAAACGACAGAAGCGTGGAGGAAATCAACCGCCGTGAGTTCACCCTCCTGCGCCGCCGAACCCTCGCTTCCTGGCTCTTCGCCATCCTGACCATGTGTTTCTCCATGGGCTGGATTTCCCTGGGTATGGAGCAGAATATGATTTCAGATGGCGTTGCCTCAGCTCATCACTCGAGTTCCTTCGCCAACCAGATTTGTCTGCTCCTGGCACTCGCAAACCTGCTCTACTGCGGCAAACAGTTTTATGTTTCCGCCTGGAAGCAGCTCCTGCATCATACGGCAAACATGGATTCGCTCGTAGCACTCAGCACCCTCATCGCCTTCCTCTTCAGCACCTTCAACACCTTCTTCGGAGAAATGGTATGGGGAGCGAGAGGCATAGAATGGCACACTTATTTTGATGCTTCCGTGATGATTATCACCTTCGTGCTGACCGGCAGATGCCTGGAAGAAAAGGCAAAGGACAGTACGGCGAGCAGCATCCGACAACTGATGGGAATGCAGCCGAAAACCGCCCGACTTGTGACTTACGAGAAGATAGAAGGCACAAACGACTACAAGATGGAGGAAGTTCCGATTTCCACCATTCAGATAGGCGACATGATAGAGGTAAGAGCCGGCGAGAAGATTCCGGTGGATGGCGTGGTTACCCAGGCAGAGAGTTTCATGACTCCCGATGCTGCCTATGTAGATGAAGCGATGATCAGCGGCGAACCGACTCCGGCGATGAAAAAGGCAGGCGACAACGTGCTGGCCGGCACCATTCCGAGTCAGGGAAAGCTCCGCATGAGAGCCAAGCAGATTGGCGAGAACACCGCCCTGGCACACATCATTCGCATGGTTCAGGAGGCGCAGGGCAGTAAGGCACCCGTGCAGCGCATCGTGGATAAGGCGGCTCTGATTTTCGTTCCAGCCGTGGCAGCCATCGCCCTCATCACCTTTTTAATATGGTGGCTGATAGGCGGCAACGCTGCTCTTCCGCAGGCCATCCTTTCAGCCGTAGCCGTATTGGTCATCGCCTGTCCATGTGCCATGGGCTTAGCTACTCCTACCGCCCTGATGGTAGGCATCGGCAAGGCGGCACAGAAGCAGATTCTCATCAAGGACGCGTCGGCACTGGAGAATCTCCACAAGATCAACGCCCTCGTCATCGACAAGACCGGCACTCTTACCATTCCTAACCAGAACATCGATTTCACCAAGCAGGAGGATTTGGATCTGGAGACGAGAGAGACCCTCAAGCCTCATGCCCAGGAAGCAATGAAGCTGTTGCAGGAAAGGGGAATAGAGGTCTATATGATGAGTGGCGACAAGGAGGAAGCGGCTCACTACTGGGCAGAGAAAGCCGGCATCAAGCATTACCAGAGCAAGGTGCTACCTGGCGACAAGCAGGCATTGGTAAAGAAACTCCAGGACGAAGGTAAGCAGGTAGCAATGGTGGGCGACGGAATCAACGACACCCAGGCTTTGGCCCTTGCCAACGTGAGCATGGCGATAGGAAAGGGAACGGATGTGGCGATGGATGTGGCGCAGATTACGCTGATGAGCGACGACCTTCTGGCGATTCCGGAAGCCGTAAAACTGAGCCAGAAGACGGTTCACATGATTTGGCAGAATCTGTTCTGGGCGTTCATCTACAACATCATCTGCATCCCGTTGGCTGCCGGAGCCCTTCATATCTTCGGCATTGATTTCCAGATAACCCCAATGTGGGCAAGTGCCCTGATGGCCTTCTCCAGCGTAAGCGTAGTGCTTAATTCGCTGAGACTGAGATTAGCGTAAAATGATAGAAAATGGATTTTACCCCATAACCTCCCCCTCTACCTTGCAGCTGTCGAACCCCATCTCCTTGGCTTTGTCAGGACCGAAGGTGAAGTAGATGGCTTCGCCCTCATCACAAACCTCGCCTTTAGAGTTCTCCAGAGTCAGGTGGATGGTGACGATGTTGCGACGCTGGCTGGCAATGTGACCACGCACCGTAATCTGCGAATCGGTGGTCATCACAGGCTTCTTGTACTTCACGTTGAGCTGCATCGTCACACCCGTGGTCTGCAGTTTGCGGTTGATAACCCAGCCTGCCACTTCATCCATCAGCATACTGATGATTCCGCCATGCAGGGTGTTGATCCAGCCCTGGTAATTCTCGCCGGGATTCCAGATGGTAAGCACATCCTCACCCTCTTCCCAAAACTCAAGATGCAATCCTACAGGATTGTTTGGGGCACAGCAAACGCAGTTGTAACCCTCCTTGTTCAAATATGGATTTAATATCTTCTTCATTTTCTAACTTTTTTAAACAATGCAAAGGTACGAATAATATCTGATAAGACAAAGTTTTTAAAAAATATTATTGTTGGTAGCCGTTTAATACCTAAAAATAAGGACTGAACAGAACCTTCCATCCATATAAGAGAACCACAATACCTAGAAATGAGGATAACAAAGAGTACTTATCTATTTAGACTAAATAAAAATACTAATTATTAAGTATTGCAGGATTTTAAAATATCAAGTATCTTTGCAGCGTGAATTAGAAAGATGCTCGCAGACGGCGGGCAAGTGAACAAGAAATTATACAAAACATTAAGAAATGAAGAGAATTATTTTTATTATTTTAGGCAGCATCAATATTTGCCTTGCTTATGCACAGAGCTTTAACGGACAATATATTTCTGAATGGCAATGGGACATGAACAAAAATACGAATCTGATTAATCAGCTGAGATTGGAACTGAGTGTTCCGATAGGAAAAGGAAAGGATTCGTTCGAGGCAGCTACGCTGCATGTGGCAAAGACCAACGATGGCATTATTGATGACTGGCAGGGATTTTCGAACATAGATGCAGACAACAACTTCGCCATGCTTGCCGTGCTGGGCTACATGCACGAGTGGAATTCGGGCCATCTGTTTGTGGGTGTGAGAAACGTAAACGAGGATTTCTTCACCTCTGATGTTACGGCACTTTTCCAGAACAGTTCTGAGGGAATCTTCCCTACCGTTGCATCCAGCTATCCGATAGCCAACTATCCGTATTCGGGGCTGACCCTTTACTTTGATGTAACCAAGGGTGGATGGACTTTCAGAAACAGTCTGTATAACGGCGTAGGATATAATGGCTGGAAAGCCCACGACAATCCTTTCCTGGTCCGCCCGAAGAAGGATGGAATCTTCAACATGTCGCAGTTGGAGTATGAACATAAAGGTGGAAAATATTTTGCGGGTGCTGCCGTCCATACCCGTCAATATCCGATCAACGAAGATGGCGAAATGGTTTCTGCAGATGATTCCAAGGGCAAAACAACCTGTGCCTGGTGGATTTACGGAGAGCAGAGTGTATGGAAGGCTGGCGACAAGAACATTTCGTGCATGGTGCAATATGCCGAGAACACCAGTCATCAGAATGCCTGCTACCGATACGCCGAACTTGGCGGCGCCTATCAGGACGATAAGAACGAGTGCGGCTTGTCAGGCCAGTACGCCCGCTTTCAGCAGGGTTCAGAATATTCGCTGGAAGTAACATGGAAAAGACAGCTGACGGAATCCATTTCCCTTCAGCCATCGTTCCAATACATCAAAAACGACAATGGAGATTTCACGGCGCTCAGTGCCCGACTCTATGTCAGTTTCTAGCAATCCATTTCGGCAAGACCAGGGTGCCCATCACCAGGAAAGGGTAATAGAAGATGGCGCGCCAGAGCATGGCGGCAAGGATGGCTACTGAGGCATCGGGCAGGAAATCAGCATAATAAAGGCGGAACATCAACTCTGCCACGCCACTTCCGCCAGGCGTAGGACTCAGAATGGAAATCATCCACATCACCCATTGGCGGCACCAAGCCACCAGCATGTTGCCCTGACAATGGAAGGCAATGAGAATAGCTACCACGATGGCGAATCTCGACAGCCACGCCAGGGAAGTATAACCCATCAGCTGCAGCCAGAATTTTCCGCCCTCCAGCTTTGCCTCCTCCGAAGCCATCGTCATCTCCTCGGAAAACTTCTCTACCTTGGGCAGGAATCTGCGAAGGAAAGGAATCTTGCAGCATCCCTTCAATACCCAGCCCAGAATCTGAGGACGATGCAACAACAAGAGGTAGAGGATGGCCGTCCAGACAGCAACGATAAGGGTGCTGACGATGAAGATAACCTGCACTCCGCCCTTAATCCATTCGTTCGTAGCATCCACAGAAATCCCCACTCCATCAGCCAAGCTGAACAAGAGATGCGATGGAACACAGAAATAGAGCAACACGCAACTGATGGCAAGAAAAGCCTCATCAGCCAGCAGGGCTGCAAACATGGTGAAGATACTTCTGCCCATAGAAACTCCCTCGCGATTGAGATAGACAAAAGCCAATCCACTTCCCCCCACCGCCGAAGGAGTGACGGCAGAAGTAAACTCGCAAAGTACATTGATGCGGAACGCCTCGGCTACGGATAACTTACGCTGGCAGAGATGACGGAAACGGAGGGTGAGCATCAGATTCTGGACCGCAAAGAGCAACACGCCCATTACTACCCCCAGAAAGAACCTGGGAGACAAATCTATCCTGCTCAGAACTTCCACATCAAACTCCCGAATCATCATTCCAACGATGACCACCAGTCCGATGGAAGCCGCCAACCATAAATGCCATTTTTTCATATTACTCTCAAAATAAAACTATACCTTAATTATATATAGTAATATAACGATTAAATGGCTAATCTATTTTGTTGTCTGTCAATTAAATATTAATATCTATCCAAAACTTCTACAGCAATGTCCTCCCAAGAGCGCACCAGAGTCTCCGCGGCTACCGTATAGTTCATCTGCACCCAACTGCTCGCCGTCTATCGTCGCCTTTGCCAAATCAATCGTCAGCGAATTGCCGAAAGGAGTTTTGCGGATAATGCTGTAATACTTTTTACCGCAGCAAAGGTATTTAAAGGATGTTACTTGCGTGTTACAAAGAAATGAAAGAAGAGTGAAAGCATTGCCTTTTTACAAAAAGATTTAAAAAATGGGACTGAATAAGACAAGGTAACGATATTTTGATTATATTTGCAGTATTATTGCAAAACTAACAGATTTACGATATGAAAAAACTACTCTTATCCATCGCCTTTCTGCTCCCTGGTATGGGAATGATGGCGCAGACTCAGGTTACGACTGCCGAAGGTATCCTCGAAGGAAAAGATCTCTCAGGCATCACAGTATTCAAGGGTATTCCGTTCGCTGCCCCTCCGGTAGGAAATCTCCGCTGGAAGGCTCCGCAGCCTGTACAGAAATGGCAGGGCGTACGCGAGGCTAAGGAGTTCGGACCGAACCCGATGCAGGAACCCATCTTCGGCGATATGAACTTCGGTGCGAAGACCAACAGCGAGGATTGCCTCTACCTTAATATATGGACACCGGCAAAGACCATGAAGGAGCATCTGCCGGTACTCATTTATTTCAACGGCGGAGGACTGATGGCGGGTAGCGGAAGCGAACCTCGATATGCGGGCGATGCGATGGCACGCAAGGGCATCATCTCCATCACAGCCAACTATCGTGAGGGCATCTTCGGATTCTTCGCCCACCCACAGCTCTCTAAGGAAACATCCTACAAGGGTTCCGGCAACTATGGATTCATGGACCAGGTGGCTGCCATCCAGTGGGTAAAGGATAACATCGAGGCTTTCGGCGGCGACCCTAACCGCATCACCATCGTAGGCGAATCGGCAGGTTCCATGTCGGTCAGCGCCCTGATGGCTTCCCCTCTCTGTCAGGGACTCTTTGCCCAGGCAATGGGTTCCAGTGGTTCGGTGATGGGATTCAAGAAGGTGGCTACACAGAAGGAAGCCGAGGAGAAAGGAGTGCAGCTTGCCCAGAAAATAGCCGAGAAGATGGGTAAGGAAACCGGAAAGAAGGTGAAAAAGAACGTAGGAATGAAGAACCTCAACGAACTTCGTGCCCTCCCTGCCGAGGAACTGATGAAGCTGGCGGGCGTAAGAGCGGTTCCGGTCTATAACATCGACGGATATTTCATGAAAGAACAGCCTGCAGAGGTATTTGCCAAAGGCGAGCAGACCAAGGTGCCTCTGCTTATCGGCGGCAACAACCAGGAGATGACTCCATTGGCGGTATTGATGGGCAAGCAGCCAACCGTTGAGAATCTGAAAGCTGGCGCCAAGGCTACTTTCGGAGAAGAGAACATCGAAGAACTCTTCCGCCTCTACGGCATCAACAGCGATAAGGATGTATTGGAGCAGCCGGGCGTGAACCTAGCTTCGGATATCTTCCTCGATTATTCTACATGGAAGTGGGGCAACATGCACAAGCTGACCGGCGGACAGCCTGTTTACCGCTACCGCTATTGCCATCCTCGTCCTGCTATGGCCATCAAGGGCAAGGTGGCTGCATTGGCTGGCGGCGTGGTAGATGCCAAGGAAGATGCGGCTCCTGCGCCACAAGACAAGGGAGCCGTTCATTCTGCCGACATCGAGTATGCAATGGGTACATTGCCAACCAACCGCGTGTTCAACTGGCAGCCGGAGGATTATATGATCAGCGACATCTTCAGCCAGTATTACGTCAATTTCGTAAAGACCGGCAATCCGAATGGTCTGGGTCTGCCTGAGTGGCCATCCACCAACGGCAAGGCAGTAGCCCCTGTGCTTCAGATAGACGTGAATACCGTCGTAAAAACTGATGCCCAGATGGAGAAGCGCTATGATTTCATAGACAAACTGTTTTGGAAGAAGAAATAATTCTCTCATTACATTGAATCAATCGGAATACAGATTTCATTGAATAAACCAGAAATAGAGATGTTTCAGAAATTCATTATCAACAGAGACGGAGTACTGAAGTTCGGGCGTGTCTACCTGCACCGTGACATGCTGTCACCCGGCGAGCAATGCACCTACGGGGGCGGTTTGTGGAAGATAGATGAAGGCAGAGGCGCCATCGTGCTCTACGGCAGAAGTTTCGACTTCGGCCCTCCCGATTTCGACTTTGTGAAACAGATAGACTGGACGGGCTTGGGCGGCACCCCTCGCCCGCTCTTCTATCTGCCTCATTGGCCTAGCGAAGAAGAGATTGTGCCAGTCATCATCAATTAAGAAAATAGTATAATATTCTATAATTTTCTGTGTAAAACTTGCGGATAACAGAATAAAACACTATTTTTGCGAAGAGAAATCCTTCTCGGGGAAAGTGCTCTCTAAGAGAAGAGATTTCGTAAATAAGTAACAATTAAAAAGCAGTATAGTATGAAAAAGAAATTAGTTTTGACAGCAGCCGTCATCGCTGCATTATCAGTTGTCTCCTGCAATGGCAAGAAGACAAATAGCCAGGGGGCTGACCAGGATAGCCTCAGTTATGCTGAAAATGATTCGCTCAATTCCAACGATGTCATTCTCGATTCCATTGCCGGCACCTATGAGGGTACTCTCCCTGCTGCCGACTGTCCGGGCATCAAGACCGTTTTGACGCTCAACGCCGACAGCACCTACCAGTACTCAGCCGACTATCTGGAGCGCAAGGATGGTCACGACGAAGCGAGCGGTATCTTCAAGGTATTGGCTAACAACGTGGTAGAAATCACCCGTCCATCGAGCGGCGAGACATCTTACTACAAGGTAAAGGATGCCAACAGCCTCATCATGACCGATTCGCTGGGCAATGAGCCTGAAGGCGCCATGGCTAAGCACTATGTGCTGACTAAGAAAAGGTAAAAGGGTAAAAAGGTAAAAGGGTAAAAAGAGCCCCCTAGCTTAACATTCCGCTAGGCTCTTTTTACCTTTTTACTTTTTTACCTTTTTACCCTTTTATCTTTAAAACGCCTTTTTGCCGGTTCTCACAGCGCCATTATTACAAACCTGTTACATTCCTGCCTTTCAAGTTAAAATCAATTAAGTTTTGCACCGGAACCTTCGCTATTCCAGATATTTTTCCTAATTTTGCGCCCACGTTTCTAACAGATGAAATGATTTTAAGATTCAATGGTATATACTAAATAGATTAAGGATAAAGAAAAATGGAACATGTTTTTACTGAATCGATGTTTTTGGTGGGATTCGTGATTTTCATCGCCGCCATACTCGTATTAGACATGCTGGTCATCGACCGAAAGGCACATGTGGTGTCTATCAAGGAAGCCGGTTCATGGACGGCTGTATGGATTATTCTCGCGCTCGCCTTCGCCGTATTCATCTATTTCCATGGTGACATGGTACACGGCATAGAGAACTTCGACGACCTGAAGCTGATAGCCTCGCGCTATGCTTCGCATCTCAAACTGGACCCGAACGACTATGAGGGGAGTCTGCAGCAATACCGGCACTATATGACTATCTCCTACATCTCGGGTTATCTGATAGAGAAAACGCTCTCGGTAGATAATCTCTTCGTGATGATGATGATTTTCACCTCGTTCGGAGTGGACAAGAAAGATTACCAGCACGTACTGAACTGGGGTATCCTGGGAGCCATCGTGCTGCGCTTCGTCTTCATCTTTGCGGGTGCTGCGCTCATCAGCCGGTTCGCCTGGATATTGCTTGTATTTGGAGGATTCCTGGTTTACAGCGGTGCCAAGATGTTCCTCAACAGAAACAAGAAGGAAGAGATCAATGCTCAGGAGCATCCGGTGGTGAAGTTCATGCAGAAGCGCCTGCATCTGGGTCCGCTGGTGATGACGGTGGTATTCATCGAGTTCTGCGACCTGATTTTCGCATTCGACAGCATCCCAGCCGTATTCTCGGTATCGCTCGACCCGTTCGTGGTGTTCTTCTCGAATATCTTCGCCATCCTGGGCTTGCGTGCCCTCTTCTTCCTGCTGGCAGCGATAGCAGACAAGTTCCGCTATCTGAAGGTGGGTGTGAGTGTGCTGCTGGTGTTCATCGGTGTGAAGATGCTCATCCACGATTTCTTCGAGATTGATGCAGTCAGTTCGCTGGTATTCATCATCCTCGTACTGCTCGTCAGCATCGGGGCTTCGGTGGTGATTCCGCAGAAACAGGAAGCGTTGGAAAATACGAAATAAGCAAACCATTCGTAAAGGAGATTATCATCAGGTAATCTCCTTCCAGGAAAACATAAAAAGGGCGATTGCTATTCCCCACGCAAGGGATAAGCAATCGCCCTTATCTTTTATGAACTCAGTTTAGAAAGAAGAGCAAATGAATTGGCTTTCCCTTCGGCCGCCGAACTTTGTTTCTTCACTCTTCCCTCTTCACTCAATTTACTTCCAAGGATTCTCTGTTGGGTAAGGCAGGCTAGCTGGCTGGTTGTAAGCGATATCCTTGATGCCGAGATACTTGAATACCTCGAACAAGGTCTTACCTACGTGAGAGAATGCTACGGCTCCGTGGTGTGGATAACCCTTCTGAATCAATACGTGACGATAGAAGCGGCCCATCTCGTTGATGGCGAAGATACCGATACCACCGAATGAACGGGTAGGAACATCGAGAACCTCACCCTCTGCGATGTAGCTGCGGAGATTGCCCTCAGAATCGCACTGCAGACGGTAGAATGTGATGTCAGAAGCTGCGATATCACCCTCCAAAGTACCACGGGTGAAGTCTGGTTTACCACCATTCTCCAACAAACGGTTTTGGATGAGCTGATACTTAATCTTACGGCTTGAACACATCTTGCACTGTGGAGTGTTACCGCAGTGGAAGCCCATGAAGGTATCAGTCAACTTATAGTCGTACTTGCCCTGGATATCCTCATCATAGATATACTTAGGAACAGAGTTATTGATATCGAGCAATGTAACGGTATCGTCAGAAGCACACATACCGATGTACTCAGAGAGTGCACCATAGATATCTACCTCGCAAGCTACAGGAATGCCACGGCTAACGAGACGGCTGTTTACATAGCAAGGCTCGAAACCGAACTGGCTTGGGAATGCAGGCCAGCACTTGTCTGCGAATGCTACATACTGGCGAGAACCCTTGTGAGCCTCTGCCCAGTCGAGCAATGTCAACTCAAACTGTGCCATTCTGCGGCTGAGGTCAGGATAGTAGCAGCCTTCGCCCATCTCCTTGGCCATATCAGCGCAAACCTCATCGATACGTGGGTCGTTCTCGTGCTCCTTGTAAGCTACGAGAAGGTCGAGCTCTGAGTTCTCCTCAATCTCAACACCGAGTTCGTACAAGCCCTTGATAGGAGCGTTGCAAGCGAAGAAGTCCTGTGGACGTGGACCGAAGGTGATAATCTTCAAGCCCTTCAAACCGATGATAACGCGAGCTACTGGTACGAAGTCCTGAATCATCTTAGCTACGTCCTCTGCTGTACCTACAGGATACTCAGGGATGTAACCCTTCAGGTGGCGCATGCCGAGGTTGTAAGAGCAGTTGAGCATACCGCAGTAAGCGTCACCACGACCGTTGATCATGTCGCCGTCACCCTCTGCAGCTGCAACAAACATGCAAGGACCATCGAAGTTCTTTGCAATCAAAGTCTCAGGAGTCTCAGGACCGAAGTTACCGAGGAATACAACCAAAGCGTTGCAGCCCTGCTCTTTCACTTCGCCCAAAGCCTTGAGCATATCTTTCTCGTTCTCAACTGTAGTCTGGCAGTTGAAAATTTCACCCTTGTACTCTTTTACGATGTTCTCACGGCGCTGAGTAGAAAGCGCGATTGGAAAACAGTCACGGCTAACGGCAATAATACCGAGCTTTACTTGTGGAATGTTGTTGCTTACCATAATTTTAGTTTATTACTTAAGTTTTTGTATAAATTGCTTATATTTATTGATTCTTTTCTAATTTGTTTGGCTGACAATTATTCATTGTTCCGAGCACAAAGGTACAAATATATTTTGTATCACCAAGCGTTTTAAGGAATTTTTAATTCAAAAAAATGGCGCAAAATCGAAATTCTGCGCCAAATGTAACATATGATAAAGTTCTTGATACATTTCATACATGTCTCTATTATCATCTGATACCCCTTTTCTGCCTTAACATCTTCTTTAATATCTTCGCAGCGGGCGGTACCGGATGGTGTAAATCTGATTGAAGTACTCCTTCCAGCTGTTCGGCTCCTTGTCATCATCACGCACGATGCGGATGCCATAGAATCGGGTACCCGTCTCCTTGTATTCCCGGAATCTCGACAACAGCTGCTGTGGCGGATCGGGAATCAGAAAGTCGGTAATCCAAAGCACATCGGCATTCACGTAATGGAGTCCGTCGTTGTCGAGAAGTTCGAACATCTGGTTCATCATCTTCTTTGCCGAAGTTCCGCCGCCGATAAACGGAAGGTGTGTTGTGGTTGGCTGGCGACGGATGCCTCGCCCGGTATGCGCCTGCCCGTCTCCAACGGACGGAACTTCATCTGCTTCGGCTGATTCCATCATAGTGATTCCGATTCTCTTCAGGCGCTCTGCCTTCCGCTTCGCCATCAGGTCGATGGCACGGGTACTGACGGAGAAATCTATCAGGAAGCAGTCTCGCTCCAAATCTTCTGCCGTCTCTTCCAGCAAAGAGATGAGTGTTGAGGATATCCTTTCGGGCGTGCCATACATACTGGCTGAGGTGTCCAGACAGACGATCATCGGACCCTTGCGGGAGGCATGGGTAAAGCCCAGTTTGCGGGATGGTTTCGACATTTCGCTCTTATAACGGAAGGTCTGGAGTCTTCGCGTGCGATACTTATAGATAAAGAGTCCCTCCATATCCTCGTCGCTGTATTGCGCCAACTCCAGCGGAAGAAGGGAGTTGAGATCATCGCCCACGGTAATGCCCTCGATATCGCTACCCGCTGAATGCTCCATCTTCATCTCCACCCCCGAGGCGATGGTGAGCCTATCTTTGCCGTTGGCATCTGCCACACGACCCATCTTCGCCACAATCTCCTTAATTTCCGGATATTTATCCTGAATCTTCACCTGGTTCAGGCGACGTTCAAACTCCGTTTCCGTCCATCCGTTCGTCATCAGTTCCCAGGCTTGTACGGCTCGCTGCTCTGAAACGCCCTTCGTCTTCATGTTGCGGGTTATCTGGTCCATCATGCGAACCAATCCCGTTTCGAAGTTGTTCTGACGCAGGGAGATGAAGTCCTTCAGCTTGTTCAATACCTGATGGTCGATGCAGACCTTCCAGTCTCTTACCAGTCGTTCCCAGTTTTCGGGTTTCGAAGCCCCGTCTCCAGTCATCAGCTTGAGGAAGAAAGGCTTATCGAACCCATCTTCAGCATGTTCCTGTTCCAGCTGGTCGAGCAAGGGGAGCCACACCTGTTCATCCATCCGCTTGAAGGGAGCCCAATCGAGCACATCATCAGCCCGATGACTCTCGGTCCAGGCACGCTGGCGCTGGAACCGCATGTGGTGGACGCATTCCACGATGAATTTTCCCACGCTATCATAGAACACCTTGCTCTTAATCTTGCTGTTCACCACCTGTCGCACGAATTTCTGCACCTTTTCGCCAGTTTCCGGAATCGTTACTTTCAGGGTAAAGAGATGAATCAGATAATCCTTCAGCGGGTCTTCCTTCAAATTCCAAGGCATGGCGGTGCCTGTCGGATCAGGAATCTTCACCTGTCCCGACTTGCAGAAGTCATCCAGCATCTTCAAGTAATACTGTGCCTCCGCCAAATCCTTGTTATTCTGGTATTTCATAGGAGTAAATCCTTATTTTTTCTCCATCAGATATTCTGCGAAGATTCTTGCAGCACTCTCTACTTTGGCTGCGCAAGGGCGAGACTTGTAATATTCTGCCGTTCTTGCCGAAGCCACATAGCTGGACTGCGCTTTCTCGTGGCCCTTCAAACCGAGGATTTCGGCACAGATGATGCTGCCGTTCTGTTCCTTCGATTTAGCAAGCAAATCCTGCACCACCTTATAGCATGCCGACTTGCCCTCACGGTCATCCCCCTCGGTCTGTCCGCAATCCAAGCCAACGAGCACCACGATGCCCGAAACAGCACCGCACATCATTCTCATTCTGCCTACTCCACCACCGAAGCCGGCACCAATGCGCTTCGCCATCTCATCATCAAGACCATATAAATCGGCAAAGGCTGCCACTACCGACTGGCAGCAGCCATAGCCCTGCATAAAGTTATCCACCGCCTGGTGAACACGCGCCTCCAACTCAGGAGTCAATATTTTCTGTTCATTCATCATGTTTAGATTCTTCTATATATAATAATGTAATAGGAGGCGATTAAAACTCATAGAGTTTCATCGTATCCTGACGGGTAAACGCCAGCTCCTTATAGAAATCGCGGAGATAAGCCGATATTTCCGCCTTATCATCAGCAGATGCGAAGAGATTCTCACCCAACTGCTTTTCCAGCGAGCTCAAGCCATCCGAAAGAGTTTCTATCTCCCCCTCGTAATCCCTGCCATCCTCCGAATTCCTGCGGACACGATGATATTTGATGTCCTCAGCAAGCGCATTCTTCATCTCCACGAGTTTGTCTGCAAAAGGAGAAAAGAGGGCACGGATCACGATGTTTCGGATAGCATCCCGCTCTTCCGGTTCCTGCCACAGACAATGGTAGATAGGCAGCAAATCGCAGATATCCACCTCTTCCCTATCCTGCATAAAGGCTGAAGTGCGAAGCAGGCGGACGATATTCTTCCATCTTCGGTCACTCACATAGATGTTTCTGCGCTCGGCAGCCTCATCCACATTCACGGTTCTCAGAGATTTACGGATAGCGGAAATTGCATCAAGCACCTCAATTTTCACGCCAATCTTACCGATACGCTCCGTCCATTCTGCATACTCCTCAGCAGTAATAGCATTTGAATTCGCTTTTCCTTCGGCCGCCGAACTTTGTTTTTTCACTCCTCGTTCTTCACTCTTCACTTCCAGCAGCATCGCCCGGAAATTCTTCTCCAGCTTAATCGGTCGGCTTTCTATTCTGATAACGAATCGGTCCCAGAGCGCCTCCAGTCCTTCTCCCTTAGCCGGCAGCTCATTGCTTGCAGCCACGAGAAGCTTCAGAGGAAGATGCATTTCCCGATTGCCGTTTCTGAAGATTTTCTCGTTAATCACCGTAAGGAGCGTGTTCTGGATCGCAGGTCCCGCCTTCCAGATTTCATCCAGGAAAACCACATCGGCTGTAGGCAGATACCCCTCCACCGCACGCTCGTAAGTATCCGAAGTCTTCAGTTTCTGAATGCTCACCGGACCGAAGATTTCATCGGGTGTAGAGAATCGCGACATCAGATACTCAAAGCTCTGAGCCTCCCTGAACGCCGTCTTCAACTGTCTGGCCACCATACTCTTTGCCACACCCGGAGGTCCCAGCAGGATGATACTCTCACCTGCCAGAGCTGCCAGGAGCGAGAGCGATATCTCCGTCTCCTTCTCATAAATGCCCCGGTTCATCTCACCGAGTAATTGTTTGAATCTTTCAAGCATATTCTTACTTTTCTATTCAGAATCATATAAAGACAAAAAGAAGTTAAGAGATAAAATTCATTATCCCTTAACTTCCTCATATTCTTTTATATAAATAAGGTATGGCTTACTTTACGTTGCCCACCTTAATCAAGTACTCAGCAATCTGAACTGCGTTCAGGGCAGCACCCTTACGAATCTGGTCGCCAGTCAACCACAATGTGTTACCATTGTCATCAGCCAGATCCTTGCGGATACGACCAACATATACATCGTCCTTGCCGGCGCTCTCCAATGGCATTGGATAAACGTAGTTCTGGGCATCATCCTTTACGGTTACGCCTGGAGCAGCCTCCAAAGCCTTGCGGATGTCCTCTACTGCCAATGGCTTCTCTGTCTCGAACCAAACACTCTCTGAGTGAGAACGGAGTGAAGAAACGCGAACGCAGGTAGCACTGGTGCGAACATCAGAGTGCATAATCTTGCGGGTCTCGTTATACATCTTCATCTCCTCCTTGGTGTAATCGTTAGGAGTCATCTTGTCAATCTGTGGAATGACATTGTATGCCAACTGGTGAGGGAACTTATTGATATGCTCAGTCTTACCGGTCTCGATGATATCCTTATACTGCTGCTCAAGTTCAGCCATGGCAGCAGCACCAGCACCCGAAGCACTCTGGTAAGAAGAGATATGAATCTTCTTGATATGGCTTAAGTCATCGATAGGCTTCAACACTACTACCATCATGATGGTGGTACAGTTAGGGTTGGCAATGATGTTGCGAGGGCGGTTCAGGGCATCCTCAGCATTTACCTCAGGCACAACCAGAGGCACGTCGTCGCACATACGGAATGCGCTAGAGTTATCAATCATCACGGCACCATACTTGATGATAGTCTCGGCAAACTCCTCTGAAGTGCCGCCACCAGCAGATGTGAAAGCAATATCGACATCTTTAAAGTCATCGTTATGCTGCAAAAGTTTGACCTCATAGTCCTTTCCCTTGAAGTTGTATTTTCGTCCGGCAGAACGCTCAGAACCAAACAACACCAAATCATCCATAGGGAAATTTCTCTCAGCAAGGATACGCAGGAATTCCTGTCCTACTGCGCCACTTGCACCAACAATTGCTACTTTCATAATCGAATCTTTTAATTTATAAAGTTGTTATAAGTGTAAACTGTGGAAGAGAAAGCCAGCCTCCTTATCATCTTCATGATTCCTCATTTTATGATAGCTTCATGATTCCTCATTATCTGATAGCCGGAAACCGCTTATTTTCTCAAATCCGCTGCAAAGTTAAGACTTTTTCTACAATATCAAGCATAAATTCCCAAAAATTATTGCTTTTTGCTGCAAATTTATCATTTTTGCTTACTTTTCTGCAAGAATATGCAGAAAATTGGAGAAAAATAGTTGCAAAAAACTTCGGTAGTTCAGTTTTTAATCGTACTTTTGCAACAGAATCATAATCATTAATAAGAGGATAGAAATATGTCAAGACCAATCAAAGAAACGCCCATTCTCTATGGCAAAGCAGCACGTAAATTTGAAGAAGAAATGCAACGTGTTGAAAACATGACCAGAGAGGAAAGAATGGCTAACAGAAAAAAAGTAGAAGAAGGATGTTCTGCATTTCTTAAGACTGTAAAAGTTTGCATTTAAGCGATATGAAGTTACTTTCTAAGGTCATCCCACTAGGCTCGCAAGACCTGCTGACTGCAGTGAGCAGACCTGCTGACTAGGCTCAGCAAACCTGCCGAGCCTAGTGACAACTTTCAAGAAGGTATATCCTTGTACTCCTGAAGATGGTTTCTTTCACTCAAGTAGCCGTATCCGTTCACCTGACGAGACGTATTCTTTCATCCAAAGAGACGTATTCTTTCACTTAAGGAGACGAATCATTCAAGGCACGGAGACACATCCATCAATGTTTCGACTACCATACTTCTATTCCAATAGGTTCTTTACCTGTACGTTCAAGACAGCTATTCCTTACCAAGGTTTCTAGCTTTTCAACCATTTTACGTTTGGTTTCCTTAGAAGCATTCCAACGACGCAACGCTTCTTCTCTTGTTATCTTTGTTGTATTCATTCTTTATTCCTCCTTTTTTTAGTTCAAATTACAATTGCAAAAATACCTCCCGTCAATATTTATAACCAAAATTCATATACCTACAAGTTGTGAATCTAGCGATAAAAACAAGAGGATTGAGAGGCTGGGAATCTCTGTTTTCTGCTCTATATTAAGAACAAGACCTATAGTTGTACGACTATAAAGTTACAGTTGTACGACTATACATGCTATGGTTGTACAACTGTAGAGTTATGGTTGTACAACTATAGGGGTTATAGTCGTACAACTATAGATTTTCCTCAACGGCATCTTCTTGTCAAGAAATCACAAACACCTGATTATCAGCAAGTTCTTATTCCTCTTCATATTTGCGATATTCTCAAAGAAACAATAAGCGTCTGGAAATACGAAAATCTCAGGCAAGCTAATGTAAAAAAGTTTCATTCTTAACAACGCCGCATCACTACATCTTCAGAATATACTTACAGATTACCTACTTCATTTTCCATCCATCAATGGTTCCCGTCTTCGATGAGAAGTTGCAGCCTATCTGATAAATCTTTCTGCCATCTGCTGCATATTCCCTGGCATAGCCCATATCCTCTATCTGCTTCAGAGCTTCCTCTGCCGAACCATCACGCTTGAACTCGAAGATGTAGATATAGTTCGGAGTCTCAACCACACAATCTACCCTACCTTCGCTTTGCTGCTTTTCGATGAAGACCGTGAAGCAGCTGATCATTCTCAATACGAGATAAAAGGTGTATTGGAAGTAACGTTCCTTCTCGCGTTCATCGTCCTTACGACGCTGGTTATAAGGAATGCTGGCAAAGAAGGAAGTCATCAGATTCTCCAACTGATGGCAATCTCCCTTCGACATCACATCTACTACCTGAATAATCCAGGCATCCGTTGACTTCGATGGCTTCAGATAACTGGAAGCTACCAACGTCAGGAAACCGCTCCTCACTTCATCATTCGGGAAATCCAGAAGATAGGAATCGGTATCCATATTCCAATCTTTAATGGTGAGATAACCGCTCTGATAAATCATAGGCAACGGTGCTTCCACATCTGCCTTGTAGTCGATAAAACTACTCGTAGGATAAAACCTGTTCACCATCTCGTTGATGTTCTCATCAAAATGAGACAATAGGCGAACAAGATAGGTTGGCGAACCGGTGCGGAACCAATAATCTGCCAGAATCTTCTTGCTCAGCGCATTCAAGATACTGAAAGGATTATAGATATCAAGCATATTAGGACTGAAGTGATAACCATCAAACTTCCTCTTCAGTTTGTATTTCATCCCTTCCTCCGTCGTCTTGTATCTCACAGCCATCGCCTTAATTTGCTCATCAAAGGTAGAATACAACTCCTCTTCCGTAATACCACAAAGTGCCTCATAATGCTCGTCCATACTGATGTCGTTAGGCTGATTGAAACCACTGAACACGCTTACCTGCGAGAACTTGGTGACACCCGTTAGCAAGACAAACTGCAGGTCATCATCAGCTTCCTTGAACACAGAATATACGCCTTTGAGCAGATTGCGATTATAATCCTCCAAAGTCATCTTTCCATATTCATTCTGCACAGAAATATCCATATCCATCACATCAAGCAAAGGCTTGTCATACTCATCAATGAGTACAACTGCTCTTAACCCAGTTTTTGCGTGAGCTTTCTTGAGTACGGCCCGAAAGCGACTACTCAATGTCTTGGCAAACTCATCCTTTCCATATAACAATTCTGCACGGGCAATAAATTCCTCCAAAACATGCTCCAGAGTATAAGGTTCAACATAATTCTGTCCGCCAAAAGAGAAGTGAAACACAGGATATTGCTTCCATTCCTTCTCCAGATTATCGATGGCAAGCCCCTTGAACAACTCCTTTTTTCCCTCGAAATAGCATTTCAAAGTAGATACGAGCAACGACTTTCCAAATCGTCGTGGACGACTCAGAAAGTATATATTGCCATTTTGCACCAAATCATAAACGAGGCTAGTTTTATCAAGATATACATATCCACCCTCTATGATTTTTTCGAAGTCTTGTATTCCTATAGGATATTTCATATTGCTGCCATTTTAATTTCTTTCGGCAAAGTTACAAAAAATAATGATACAAGCAAAAGAATATTCCGAAAAAAATAACGAGATTGCAAAATACCATATTTGTGGGATTGTTGACAAGGAAAAAAAATAATACCTTTGCCTTTTGAAAATAATAGTTTAAAATCATGGTAGAAACAATGAATAATATTGGAAATAGACAGCCGGATAGCAATGCTGGCTGCAGTAAGCAAAAAGGTGTGAAGAATAAGCAAACCCGGCAGCTGGTACTATGGATTGGCGCTTTGATAGTAGGCGCCGTCTTGGGGATATTCGGCATCAGCTGGCTGGATAGTCTGATGAACTTCATAGCCACGGTCTATACCCGCTTATTCCAGCTTCTGGCAGTACCAACCATAGCCTTGGCAGTTATCACAACCCTGGCATCCTTGGGCAACCAGGCAGATACCGGTAAGATATTCCGCCACGCCATCACCTACACCCTGCTCACAACGATAGCAGCTGCAGCAGTGGGACTGGTGCTCTACAACATCGTTTCTCCAGGCAATTTACCTACAGCCTTGGTACAGAGCGGTATGGCGGATGTTCCCCAAAAGCTGGGAGAAACCAGCTATTATGACCATATTCTTGGAGTAATACCCAACAACATCATCAAGCCGTTTGCCGAAGGAAATGTACTCTCTATCCTGATTTTGGCGGCAGCAGCAGGTATTGCTTTAGCCAAGATGCCATCAAGCGATAAGAAAGAAGTCGTGATGAAGGGATTGTTTGGATTACAGGATCTGCTCTTCATGCTGATTCATGGATTAATTTGGGCTCTGCCTCTGGGTATCGTTGCCTTTGCAGCACAACTTTCAGCCCAGTTCTCTGCGGGTATCGTGATGGCTTCTCTAGGAAAGTACGTAGCTGTTATCCTGGGAGGTAATGTCATTCAATTCTTCATCATCCTTCCGCTCTTCCTCTTGGCAAGAGGCTTGAACCCTATGCGTACACTGGGCAAGATGATGCCGGCAGTATTAATGGCTCTGTTTACAAAGAGTTCTGCTGCTACGTTGCCGGTGACGATGCAGACAGCAGAAGACAGACTGGGAGTTTCCAATCAGATTTCCCGCTTCGTATTGCCTATCTGTACCACCATCAACATGAATGGTTGCGCTGCGTTTATCCTCGTAACCTCCTTATTTCTGATGCAGAATGGAGGAATGCCTTTACCTTGGACTACGATGATTCTCTGGCTCTTCATTTCAGTTATCTCAGCAGTGGGTAATGCAGGAGTACCGATGGGATGTTATTTTCTTACCCTATCTCTGATGTCCGGCATCAATGCTCCTATCGGCATCATGGGCATCATCCTGCCAATCTATACCATCATCGACATGATTGAAACGGCAGAAAACGTATGGTCAGACTCCTGTGTCTGTGCCATGGTGGATAGGGATTTGAAAGAAGAGTCCAATTGAAAAAGTATTCTCATTAAAAGTTTAACATACATTCATTCTTCAAGCAACAGACGGGAACAACTGAGGAGGGAAGTATCTATCGAGAACAAGAACAAGAACGAGAAGAAGGAGGAGAAGAAAGACGATGTTAAGCACATTGAGGTAAAGTAATCACTCATCACGTGCTAAGCAGCTTTCTGGATGACATTTCATTGCACCCTAGAAAATAATTAAAACGGAGGGCTAGTCCTGGTAATGGGCTAGCCCTTTTTTTGTGCCGGTTCTCATATATATACATATATATATGTGCCGGTTCCTTTATATCAATATCAAAAAACACCTATTCCAATACGAATACCTTCGTTTCATGATTACTGCAAGAAATCATCGTTGCTTACCTTTACACCAAGTGGTCCATAGTCGCCAAGAGCTTTGTGAGCAAGCTGCTTGTCGGGATCGGTCACATGGTCGATAGGTTCGCCAGTCTTATCCTTGTAAGCAGTAGGTGTCATGGTTGCGATGGAGTGTATCCATTTCCTGTCTGGAAGAATGTTCCTGTACATGACAGCCACAATCTCTCCGATAGGATTGCCGTCTATGTTCTTTTTCTCACTGTCCCAAATGAAGAGATTGACATACTCTCCGTTGGCATTCATTTCGTTCACCTTGCTCTGTATGGCTGATAGCTTAGGATTCTTTTTCAGGCAAACCACAAATGTTGCTTTCTTGCCATCGGCATAGCGAGCCTTCGCATCATATACAGACATATATGAGCGTGTGTCGCTTGCTGAGCCAATGCAGATAGACCAATAACGTGTCACAGCTTTTCTGTATTCCTCAGGCTTTGTTGGCACCGTGGCCGGTATGAAGGAGAATGTGAGCACAGAGTCCTCGCGCAAGTGCGTTCTTCCATAAAGGTATGCCGTGGAGTTGTTTGGATAGTACATGCTAACTGGAGCAAGGAAGAATGGCATCTCCCTGTTTTCGTCGGATTTCTGTGTAAACACCTTCGATGTTATCTTATAGACATTTGATACAACGTGTTCTGGCACGTAGGTCTCATGCAAGTTCATGTCGAGTGCAGTGATGGCTGGCAGTTCTACTCCTGCGTATTCATCTTTTTGGCTTCCATCGGCAGTAGTGCCCAGGTAATGTCTGAGAACTACAGCTACTTTGTTCACACCTTCTTTAACTTTCACCACATTCTCTCCAAGTTTGTCTATTACGCTTTGTGACGTTCCGTTTGGCACCACATAGAGGGTGAAATAGTTCTTTCCAGAAGTGGTTGCGACGAAAGGATTCGTGCTTCCGTTATCTGCCGAGATGTCCTGGTCATCGATGCCTGCAAAAACGTCTCCTGTCATATCATTGTATAGTGATATGCTGAAATATCTGCAATGAGGATATTCTCCTTTCAGGCATAGAATCTTGTCACTGTTTTTGTCTATCTCATAGGTGTATTCCCAATAATTGGAGTATAAGTCCGGGTATGCTCCGAGAACTTCACCATCGCCTTTCAGGGTTGCGCCCCATTGCTCCTTTGGTGACACGGTAGGGATTTTTATATCGTTGTTGCTGTCGTCATCGGAACATGCGATGAATGTCATTGCCATGATACAACTTAGCAATGAGGTCATGATAATTTGCTTGATTTTCATACTTCCTGTTTTTTTAAATTAATATACTTTTTGTTCTCACTCTGTTTTACTTGATTTCCACTCTGAACGGTCCAGATACCGAGTTGTAGAGTAAGTCACCATTGTCAAAGAACTGTATGATGGCATATGCTCCATTGGCCCGATTGTCTTTGCCTAGGATTGTGCGGTGGCGTGTGGTGCCGGTGCGCCAGTCGAGTCCGGTTACTTCCCATCCTGTGGCATCGTTCCATCCACTTACGAATACCATTTCAGACGATGTGCTTACAGCAGGAATCATGCTTGGTGAACTGACGTCAGCACGTGTCCACTTAGCCTCCCACTTGTTCTCCTTTGTGTTCCAGCTCACGCATTCAACACCTCTAGGAGTCTCTATGGTAGGACCGATTGCCAGCACGCCTATAATCTTGTCGTTTATCTTTTCCGTTGTCTGGCTGATATTGTTCACCACAAAAGCGTCGTATCCTGCGGTTACTACGGATTGCTCCGACTGTACCCATTCGGTAGAGGCTGGTAATCCGCACGTTATGTCGAACGTTCCTGCCAAACGTTTGTTGCCGGAATCTACAGGCTTGGCATCGGCAGGTATGGCGTCACGCCAGAAAGCTACGAGTTTCATTCTCTTTGCTCCGTCTGTTATCACTACGAGTTTGTCCTCGTCGTTGCCAAATCCCATTAATGTAGGGGTTGCTCCTGTACCATATCCGAGCTTGATACATGGTGCCATTGGACCTCCGTCATACTCGGCTTTCCATGCTCCATCGCTCTCGCTGTCAGAGAACTTTCCATTCTTGCATATCAGCTTTTGCATGAGTCCCTTGCCGTTGGCCTCCTTGGCGTTGCTTGCCACATATACCCCGCCGTTCTCATCCACGGCTATTGAGTTCGTCAATATCTGGGTGCTTGCCAGTGGGTAGGTATCTTCTACCGTGGTCAACTCACGGTTGAGTACAACAAGAGCATTCTGTGCCGCCACGAGCAAATGTCCATCGTATGTCATGGTAGCTCCCACCAGCGTGTAAGAGTTGTTGATATACGGTGTGAGCTTAATCTGACTGTCTAGCTCTATGCCTTCCTTTGGATTATTTGGGTTCTTCAGCTTGTATCTTGCCATGATGTGTCCAGCATTGGTATATACATAGTTGTCCTTGTCGCACAACACATAGTTTCCATTGGCTATAGACATCTGTGGGGCAGCACCTAGCACTCCGGTTACGGCTGTAGCAAGTTCTGAGTAAGATGAGTAGCTGGATGTCAAGATGTTGAGTTGTTCTTGAGTTTTCATTGTTATTCCAGGCAAACCAGCTTCTGCGAGTCTTTCAAAATTGCCGTTGGATACGTCTATGATAGACACTCTGTCGCTGCTCATTCCCCACATGTATTTTGGGGAAGTGGATGCGAGCGTCATGAGGTTCACAGGACCGCTGCTTGTTGCCTTGCATTTCGTCAGGTCGGCATAGAACGTGCCGTCCTTCACTTTTGCAGTGAAAGCATCGGTCTGAGCCGAATTGAAATGGGTGATGCTGTATTCCTCTTGTGCCAGCCAAGGGTTTGCCTTTGGCTTGGATAGTTCTGCCAGAGGAATGTTAGGATTTCCGTTTTCCCCATTGTTGTCATCGTCTGAACAAGCAGTAAACATCGCCGCTCCTATTGCGAGGATGAATAATGATAGATACGATTTTTTCATAATTATTTATTGTTTTAAAATGAATACTCGTTTTGTAACAACAATTCCGAACCTACCAAAAGAAGGAAGAACAACAGTATATAAATATAGAATTGTTCTTGCTTGACGAAATCAGCGAAACTGAATTTCTTTTTCCAATGATTTCCAAGATAGAGACGGTAGTCGCGTATCATCACAAGGATGAACACTATGATAATCACAGTCACGATCACTACAACAATCATGATGAGATTTTCATCTGAAATTGAAATGGTTGGTTCTGCTCTTGTCATTTTCATTATCTGTTATGTTATTGATTCGATTGCAAAAATAGCTTTTTTATTTTGAAAGTGATAGTAGCTTTCCTATGGTAGTTGTAGCTTTTCCACAAAAAAAGTAGTAGCTTTCCTAGGAAAACTACTACTTTTTAAATAGTATTTAATGTAAAATTACAAAAATACACATTTAGATGGAGGCAAACTGTTTGCGCCATTGGCTAGGTGACATGCCCGTTTTCTGTTTGAATATACGATAAATCCATGTGTGGGATGAGAAACCACACTCTGTGGAAATAGCGTCAATGCTATATTCGGGGTTGGCTTTCATCATGCGAACTGCCTCATTAAAGCGAATGTCGCTAAGCCAGGTTCTAAAATTGGTGTATTCTGACTGGTTGAAGTATTCTGTCAGTTCGTTTTTCTTGTATCCCAACTTGGTAGCTAGCGAATAGATGCTAACTTCATAGTCCTTATAACATCCCTCTTCACACCATTTCTTGAGGGCTAATTCTATTTCCATCTTTCTATTTGCTGTCAAGATATTTGTGCTATGAGTGTTCTTATCGTCATTTATGTCTTCTGCTTCCGTGACTTTTGCCTCTGCATCATTTTCATCAGAAATGACTCCTTTGGGTGTGATGTAATAGCCCATAGCAATGAAAGTGTGGACGAAAAAGATGACAGAGAGTAACATCAAGGGACCTATTATATATAATAAGGTATTGAAGAGGATTGCTACAGGCAGGAGTCCAGCAGTGAGGTATAGCAAAATGACGCTGGCTTGCGAATAGCGCACGTATGGAATCAAGTCACTTCCGAAATTTTCCATGAGCTTCTGCCTTTGGGTATTTGTTTCTTTGCGAATGATAAAAATAAAATATGCCATGCTAGCCACAAAAAGACCGAGCATCACATAGAGCATATTGCCAATGTGTAAACTATGACTTTTGAACATGCCAATGACGAAAACCAGGGCAATGAGTATGTATGCCATCATACTACGCAAACAATGACGGCGCACTTTGCTGCCTGTACTCTCTATGTTGATGATGGAGAGAGTGATGGCAAATGCCACTGGGGTATAGAACAGTATGTTGAATGCTGCGCCCACATCGGTACCTTGTGCACGGAGTCCATGAACCATCTGTAAGAGGTAGTGGACGGAGAAGAATAGCATGGATGCAACGAGAAGCCATCTTGATATTTCGTAGCGCCACACCTTCCATCTCACCTGCAAACTTGCCATGGCTAATTGCAATGCCAGCATGGCTGTAATGACGCAACATACAAGTTGCAATATGAATAACGATGTCATAATATTGTTATTACCTTAATTCCACAACACTATTATAAATCAAACCTTTTAAGCCCCAGAACAACAAAAAGTTGCTCAGGATTTTGCCATGTGAGAATTTTCACTTATCTTAGTGTTGCGAAAAGAAAACAAGCAAAACTCTGACATAACATGGCAAAGATACAAATTAAATCTGAGAAACTCACTCCTTTTGGAGGATTTTTTCGGGTCATGGAGCAATTTGACTCCACATTGTCTTCTGTAATCGACTCAACCCTCGGTCTAAGGTGTAGATTGTTCGGTTGTTTTTTTATTTTTTTAATCCTATTTTTCCTATGCATTCAGCTAAAATTCATACCTTTGCATTATCTTTTCAAAAAACAACAAAATGTAATCAATATGAAACAGAAAGATGTTATAACGGGATGGCTTGTCGCATTCATTATCAGCTGTATGATGCTGACGGGATGCACCGAAAAATCCAGGAAGCTAGAGAAGAAAAACGTGAAAGTTGAGACTATCTCCGTGGGGAATACAAACCTGGGGGGAACGAAAGACTATGTGGGAACCATCGAGGAAAAGATGGGATCTACACTCAGCTTCGAGATAGCCGGAAACATCACTTCCATACGGGTGGAAGAAGGAGATAGAGTGAGCAAGGGACAGCTGCTCGCCACCATCAACCCTACCACCGTGAAGGAGGCTCACCGGGCAACACTCACCACCCTGAAACAGGCGCAGGATGCCTACAGAAGATTCCGGCCCCTGCACCAGTCGGGAACCATCTCGGATATGAAATGGGTGGAGATAGAAAGCAAACTGGAACAGGCAAAGGCGGCTGAAAGCATCGCCCGCCAGCAACTCTCCCACTCTACCCTCACAGCTCCTTTTGCAGGCGTCATCGCTGCCAAGAACGTGGACTTGGGAACCTACGTGCTCCCCGGACAGCCTGTGCTGAAACTCGCCAATGTGGCACAAGTCAACGCCAAGATATCCGTACCCGAAGCTGAAATATCTCATCTGCACGTGGGCGACAAGGTGAAACTGACGGTAGCCGCTCTTTCGGGTGCCATTTTCCGGGGAACGATTTCAGAAAAAGGCATCGATGCCAACCCCATCTCGCATACCTACGATGTCAAGGTGGGCATCACCAATCCGCAGGGCCGTCTGCTCCCAGGCATGGTATGCAACGCCCAGGTGCAGGGTAGCGCTGCTACCCCATCCCACATCACCGTTCCGCCACAAAGCATTGAACTGGATGTAGATAACTCCCGATTCGTATGGACCGTGGTAAACGGAAAGGCACATCAGCAACCCGTAACTACCGGCGATTTCGAAGGCGACGGCATCGTCATCCTTTCGGGACTGAAGGCTGGCGACCAGGTTATCATCAATGGCCAGCAGAAAGTTTCTGAAGGAATGAATGTAGATACAGCAAAAAGCGATAACCGATAAAAAAGTGGAGGGAAAAGATATGAATCAAGAGACAAGGCTAGAGACAAACAAACCGGGGGATTCCAAAAAGCCGGAGAGAGACTCCGCCCTTCGCGACCACATCAAGGCACGCATCACCAGGAAGCCCAACCGCATCATCAAGCGCTCGTTCATCGAGTCGGCGATGTGCAACCACAACATCGTGCTGCTTCTGATGGGCATGCTCGTATTTCTTGGCATACTCGGCATCTGCATCATGCCCAAGCAGGAGATGCCGCAATTCACCATCAGGCAGGGTGCCTGCGTAGCCGTATATCCGGGCGCTACATCCGGAGAGGTGGAAGAACGGGTGGCTAAACCGCTGGAGAACTTCATCTTCGGATACAAGGAGGTGAACAAGAAAAAGACCTATACCCAGAGTAAGGACGGCATGCTGATCGTGTTTCTGGAACTCAACGACGACGTGGAGGACCGGGATGCCTTCTGGAGCAAGTTCAAGCATGGCCTGCAGGCCTTCAAGAGCTCCCTTCCTACGGGTGTCCTTGCCCTGCAGGCTGTGGATGACATCGCCGATACCTCTGCCCTGCTCATCACGATGGAAAGCAAGCAGAAAACCTATAGGGAACTGAATACATACATAGACCAGCTGAAGGACAGACTGCGCCGCATTGATGCCATCTCGAACCTGCGAACCTACGGACTGGAAAACGAACAGATAAGCATCTGCCTAGACCAGAACAAACTGGCCAAATACGGCATCGGCCCCTATAAGATTCTGAACGACCTTGCCCTGCAGGGCTTCACCACCGTGAGCGGAAACCTGGAGATGGGCAACCTCAACCTGCCCATCCACATCACCGACTCATACAACAACGAGCGGGATGTGGCAGAACAAATCGTATATTCCGACCCCAAGGGCAACATCGTGCGCCTGAAGGACATCGCACAGATTAAAAGAGAATATCCGAAACTGAATAAATACATCAAGAGCAACGGCAACAAATGCGTGCTCCTATCCATTGAAATGCGACCGGGAAACGACATCGTGAAGATGGGAAGAGACGTACACAAGATGATGGATGATTTTGAACAGTCCCTGCCAGGCGATGTACACATCAATACCATTACCGACCAGAGCAAGGTGGTAAGCGAATCGGTGCTAAACTTCCTGCGCGAGCTGCTCATATCGGTCATCTCCGTCATCATCGTGGTCATCCTGCTCATGCCGCGCCGCGTGGCAGAGGTATCAGCCCTCAGCATCCCTATCACCATCTTCTCGTCGTTGGGCATATTCTATCTTTTCGGCATGGAGCTGAACACCGTTACACTGGCTGCCCTCATCGTAACACTGGGTATGGTGGTGGATGATTCCGTGGTTATCATCGACAACTACATGGAGAAGCTGGGCCATGGCATGTCGCGCTGGCATGCAGCCATCGCCGCTCCTAGAGAGTTCTTCATGTCGGTGCTTTCTGCCACGCTCAGCATCTCGCTCACCTTCTTCCCATTCCTCTTTACCATGCATGGCGACATGGGCGATTTCGTAAAATCATTCCCCTGGGCCATGTTCATCATCCTGAGCATCTCGCTCATGGTTTCGCTGCTGCTCACACCTTATTTACAGTATATGGTGATTCACCAGGGCATCAGCAGCCAGCACAAGCCCAACGCCCGCAAAAAGCCGCTCGACTATCTGCAGATGGGGTACACCTGGCTGCTGAAACGCTGTTTCGCCTTTCCACGCACCACCCTCGCTGTGGGCATCATGCTGGTGAGCACCGGAGCCATCATCTTCGTACATCTTCCGCAGAGAATGATGCCTATCGCCGAGAGAAACCAGTTTGCCGTAGAGTTCTATCTGCCTAGCGGAACCACCGCTGCAAGAACCGCACAGGTGGCAGATTCTATGGCCCACATTCTGCAGCGCGACCCGCAGGTAACAGCCGTAACCACGTTTGTTGGTCAGGGTTCACCCCGTTTCCACACCACCTATGCGCCACAGATTGGCGGTGAGAACTTTGCACAGTTTATCGTGAATACGGTAGATAACGATGCCACAGAAGAGGTACTCGACCGATATGCCGACCGATACTCCAACTATTTTCCCGACTGCTACATCCGCTTCAAGCAGATGGATTACAACAACGCCACCTACCCTATCGAAGTAAGAGTGAGCGGCGACAGCATGGGCGACCTGAAGGCTGCCGCCAGGAAGATAGAAGCCTGCATGCACAAGATAGAAGGCATCAACCTGATTCGTACCAACTACGAAGAGCCCCAGCCTGGCATCAGGGTAACTCCAGATGCCACCGAGGCCAACCGGCTGGGTGTGAACAAGACCATACTCTCTGCCGACCTTGCCATTCATTTTGGCGATGGCATCCCGATGGCCACCCTTTGGGAAGGCGACTATCCGGTGAAGATGGTTCTGAAATCGGAAAACGACAGCGACCTTGCCAATGAATACATCCCCGTGATGGGAGGAACATCGAGCGTTCCACTCCGCCAGCTGGCTAAGATTTCGCCCGACTGGCACGACGGCAGCATCATACGCAGAAACGGCGTGCGTACCATCTCTATCATAGGTGAACCTTTAAGGGGATTCAATGCCAACCGATTGGCCAACGAACTGAAGCAGGAAGTATCCAAACTCCCGCTAGATTCCAGTCTTGATTGGGAGATTGGCGGTATGGCAGAAAAGGATGCCGAAACCCTTCCTCAGGTTACATCGGGCGTGATGATAGCAGCCTTGATTATCTTCTTCATCCTGCTCTTCCATTTCAAGCGCATCAGTCTGGCACTGGTGAATCTCTCGTCCATGTCGCTCTGCATCTTCGGTGCAGCGATAGGCCTTCTGGTTACGGGTTTCGACGTGAGTCTTACCTGCATATTGGGCATTGTGAGCCTGATGGGTATCCTGGTAAGAAACGGCATCATCATGCTCGACTATGCCGAGGAACTGCGCCGCGACAAGGGGTTATCGGTAAAGGAAGCCGCCTTCCAGGCTGGCGAGCGCCGCATGCGCCCTATCTTCCTTACATCGGCAGCCGCCTCGGTAGGCGTACTGCCTATGATGGTAGAGAACAATACGCTGTGGTCGCCAATGGGAGCCGTTATCTTCTTCGGTACGCTTATCTCGATGGTACTCATCGCCACCATCCTGCCAGTGCTCTATTGGCTCGTGTTCGACAAGCACGGCAAGTATAGTTTGAGGAAGCAGTAACCACCCCTGTGTATTAAACACTTCGTTCTCATCGGTTGTGATGCCAATAGGCATCGGTGCACCCGTTTTCGGGTTCACAAATTGCAAAAATATCACCATGATTGTAGGATAAGGACAGAAAAACTTTGTGCTTTCAAGATTTATTCGTACTTTTGCAGTCAAAAACAGAAAGGGAGGGATGAATGCAGATGCAGAAATCCCTCTTTAAGTATAACAAAAAAGAAGAAAGCCTATGTTCCATATCGCTCAATACTTCCCTATCACAGACCCTACGTTGATATTCTTCGTAGTGCTCCTCATCATCCTCTTTGCCCCTATCATCATGGGTAAACTCCGTATCCCGCACATCATCGGAATGGTGCTGGCAGGTGTGCTCATAGGCAAATACGGACTGAATATCCTGGAGCGCGACTCTTCGTTTGAGCTCTTCGGAAAGGTGGGACTCTATTACATCATGTTCCTCGCCGCACTGGAGATGGATATGGAAGGCATGAAAAAGAACAAGTCGCGACTGCTTATCTATGGCCTGCTCACCTGTTTTATACCGTTCTTCCTCACCTATGGCATGAGCATCTGGCTGCTCCACTACTCTGCCAAGGCTTCCTTCCTGCTGAGCTGCATCATGGCATCCAATACGCTGATTGCCTATCCTATCGTTTCGAGATACGGACTGCAACAGAAACCGAGCGTTACGCTGAGTGTGGGATCGAGCATGATTTCGCTGCTCATAGCCCTGATTATGCTTGCCGGACTGGTAGCATCGTTCAGCAAGCATGACGGCGTACTGTTCTGGGTATTCTTCACCCTCAAGTTTGCCGCCTATTGTGGCGTGATGATCATGCTGATTCCCCGACTTACAAGATGGTTCTTGCGAAGATACAGCGATGCGGTGATGCAGTTTATCTTCGTACTTTCGATGCTCTTTATGAGTGCGGCACTTTCGCAGATAGTGGGCATCGAGGGCGTATTCGGTGCTTTCTTCGCCGGTCTGATATTAAACAGATATATTCCGCATGTTTCGCCGCTGATGAACCGCCTCGAGTTTATCGGCAATGCCCTCTTCATTCCTTATTTCCTGATAGGTGTGGGCATGCTGATCAATATCAATCTGCTGTTTCAGGGCAGTCATATTCTATGGGTCGTGTTCTGCATCGCCTTCTTCGGAACCCTGGGCAAAGCCATCGCAGCCTATATCGCCTGTTTGGGTTTCCGATTGCCACTTTCTTCGGGCCACATGATGTTCGGACTCACTTCGGCTCATGCTGCCGGAAGTATCGCCATGGTGATGGTAGGTATGCATCTACTCGTAGCACCGGGCACTTACCTCGTCAACGATGATATGCTCAATGGTGTGGTTATGATGATTCTGATTACCTGCATCATCTCATCCATCCTTACCGACCGGTCTTCGCAGAAGATTATCCTGAGAGACAAGGAACTGCCTGATGCGGAAGACGACAAGAAGGTGAGCGATGAGAAGATTCTGGTTCCGGTGAAATATCCTGAATATGCAGACAACCTGATGAGTCTGGCGTTTCTGGTGAGAAACCAGAAACTGAACAGGGGACTCATCTGCCTGAATGTGGTATATGAAGACAAGGACATGCGATACAACCAGGAACAGGGAAGACGGATTCTGGAACATTGCAGTCAGCTGGCTGCTGCCACCGATGTGATGACGCAGACCCAGGTTCGTATTGCCGCCAACATCGCTAACGGCATCAAGCATGCCTTCAACGAGTTCCAATGTTCTGAGATTATCATCGGAATGCACATGCATCCTGAGGTTTCGCCGAAGTTCTGGGGAGAATTTCACCAGAGTCTTTTCAACGGATTGAGCCGACAGATTATCATGGCACGCATCAGACAGCCGTTGAATACATTGAGAAGAATACAGGTAGCCGTACCTTCGAGAGCTGAGTTCGAGCCGGGTTTCTACCGCTGGCTGGAACGACTAGCCCGACTTGCCGGCAACCTCGACTGCCGCATCCAGTTTCATGGCAGAGAAGAGAGTCTGGCGCTCATCAATGAATATATCAAGAACCGGCATCCGGAAGTGCGTGCTGATTATACCCAGATGATTCACTGGAACGAGTTGCCACAGCTGGCTTCGCAGATATCTCCAGACCACCTGTTCGTGGTAGTAACCGCCCGTAAGGGAACCGTATCTTACAAGACTGCACTGGAGCGTCTGCCGGAGGAAATAACGAAATACTTCTCAGGTACCAACCTGATGATTATCTTCCCCGACCAGCATGGTGATTCCTACGGCGACCAGCTTACCTTCGCTGAGCCTCAGCATCAGGAAGAGATCAGTGCTTACGAATCATTCCTGCAATGGTTTAAGAAGAAGTTCAGAAAATAAAGAGAAAACAAAGAATACTACTAAAAAAGGTCGCCAAAATGCTGGCGACCTTTTTTAGTATATAAACATTCAAAACGATTCGGATTAATCAAATCGATTCGAATGATTTATTACTTCTTACAATCGTTTTTCAGGGAAACTTACTAAGCATAGTCAAATGTTAAAAAACACCCTAAATACGAAGAATTCCACAACAAAAGCCTTTAATATCAATCTTTTTCCTTACCTTTGTGTTCTATATTTGGCAATTCTTAAAAAGAAAAGTCAATCGGTTTTTCATCTAACCTCTGGATATAACATTGGAAGATAAAATCAAACAGCCTTTAACGGCTAATGCTTCATTGTATAATGGGCAACCTACCGACACAGGTTCATCGTGTCCAAGTGCAAGACTTACCTCTTGTACGCCCTCCATCTCAAAGAACAAAGGTGGGGTGTCGGTAAAGAATGTGCCTTCACGAAACAAGCAATGGTTTGTATTAAGAGTTTCTTATGGGCGTATTATCAAGGCAAAAGCATTCGTTGAGGCTAAAGGATTGGAATGTTATGTTCCTTTGCGATATAAAGAGGTAAGAAAGCAAGGAAAGAAGCGAATCATCACGGAGCCTCTTCTCCCCTCTTTTCTCTTTGTTCATGCATCAGCAGAGCAAGTTGATTCTCTTTTGCAAGATAAGAACATCAAGGCTTTTGAAAATAGAGCTTTGTTGAGTTACTATTACGACCATACTTCACATTGTGAAAATGCGCCAACCAAGAATCCTCCTCTTATCATTGCCGATACAGCTATGGATAATTTCATCCGTTTAACCTCCATACATAATCCTCACATCATCCCTGTTACTTCGGATAATATCAAATATAAGTTAGGAGATGAAGTAGTGATTACAGAGGGTGAGTTTAAGGATATACATGGTAGAGTGACAAGGATTGCTGGTCAACAGAGAGTGGTGGTAGAACTTTTTGATGGATGCTTGGTGGCTACGGCGTATATACCAAAGGAGGCTTTGTCATTCTTTAAAATATAAAATCTCATAAAAATATATCAAAATGGTATACCAATACTTGCCAACCAGATTTAGGCAACCTTATGAAGAATGATAAATTGCTTGAAGCATGTCATGTCTGGTATCAATGATCCACAAGATTTACAATCAAACTTATCTAGTATTTTTTTACAACTTTCATTATGAAGCGCTTTGTTTTGCTTATTATAAGTGTTTTTACACAAATTCTTCTTGTAGCACAAACTCAGTTTGACTACATGGACGATGACGCAGTTGCTGGTGGTGCAGATAAAGCACTAAATGGCATAATAATTATTGCCGTCCTTGTGATTGCAGCGATTGTGTTGTTATTTATTATAAGTGCTTTATTAAATGTCTATTATTGGTTTAACCCAAAGGCAGACCCAAACTATAAGAGACTTTTGGCAAAACAAGAACAGGAAAGAAAACATGAAGAATATGTAAAAGGGAAAAGAAGACATGCTTTTCCTAATGCTGTTGATATAGGTCTGTCTGTTAAATGGGCATCATTCAATTTAGGCGCTTACAAACCATCAGATGTAGGAAGTATGTTTTACTGGGCAGAAAATCAATCATCGACTATAGGATATCCGAAATATTGTAAAATCAATATTGATGTTATTGGTGATATTGCAGGCGATGAAAAATATGATGCAGCTACAAACATGCTTGGTAGGAATTGGCGTTTACCTACAGAAGAAGAATGTCGAGAACTCTTAAATATGTGTAAATGGGAAACAAAAGTTATTGATGGCATTGAGGGCAGATTGGTTACAGGACCTAACGGGAACAGTATATTCCTTCCTTTTAATCAAAAGAACATCATATCAGGGAAATACGTGTCAGGACATTACTGGACATCAACTCCGCATCATGGGAGTGAAAGCGCAAATGATTTGAGATTTGGAGAAAATTGTAAACAACCTGCTGAATTATGGTGTGCAACGGCTTGTCGCTGTTTGTTCGGCATAAGACCTGTTTATACTACAGTTACAAGAGCTATGTCCGAAATTCAGAAAGTAACAGAAACAAAGAAAGCTTATGAGCAAATTCTGGAAAGAGAACCTCGCCTTACGGACACAGAATGTAATTATAAACACTATCAGGAACAATGTATAATACACGAAGATGAAAAGGTTCCAAACAGAAATCCTCTATTGGGTGGCATTTGTTTTGTTGAAGATAAAATTCTAAGAGACGAGCATGGCATTATTTATAGTTTGGATGGGAAAAGGCTATTAGAAGGGAGGCATTGTGATTGCAAAACATACAGAATTAAGGAAGGAACCGAGTTCGTATGTAATGGCGCATTTAGCAAGGATGCCTGGGAAGACTTATTTAACAAAAGACAAAAAACGCTTGAAAAAATTATTCTTCCATCTACACTTCTATATTTTCCGAGAACAGCTGTTTCTGAGGATTGTTCGATAGAATCTTTAAGCCCCAATTATAGTATAATCAACGAACTACTTATTGATACAAGAAAGATGAGTGTGGTTAAGTGTCTCAATCGTTATATTCAAAAAATTGAAATATATGAACCCATTGAAGAAATAGAGGAATATGCCTTTGCCAACTGTAGCGTATTACAAAGCGTTTCTTTACCGAAGTCAATGCAGAGAATTGGAGAATACGCATTTCGAAATTGTGAATTATTATGCAGTATAAACCTACCGGATTCTATTGACACTATTTCAACAAGTGCTTTCTCTGGTTGTAAAGTTCTTCACATTAATCATTTGCCAAAGCATCTTTCTCATATTGGTGATTCTGCATTTCAGTGGTGTATAATAGATGGTGTAACAATTCCGGAGTGTATAAAAGAAATCGGAAAAAATCCTTTCTCGAAGAATACGAATAATTTAACTTCAGCATCCTCTCGATTTGTTATTATAAATTCATTATTAATCGATTCTGTAACTAACGAGTTAATTCAACTTGTTGATTCTGCTGTTAAAAATGTTTTTATACCAGAATACATAACCAAGGTAAGGGATAATGCATTTATGCATACAGACATTAAATCAATCGCAATTCCGTTTTCCGTGAAAGAATTGGGCAGTGGAATATTTTGGAATTGCAAGTTTTTATCAAGTGTTCAACTTGATTGTATAATAGAGAGACTTCCTAATTCTATTTTCGCATGCTGTTCATCTCTTACATCATTCGATGTGCCTGAGTGTATAAAGGTTATTGAATTCGGCGCATTTGATAGATGCACAAACCTTCAAGCAATTAATTTAAACAAAGGACTTAGGATTCTTGAGAATCGCGCATTTGAGAAATGTACAAATTTAGTGTCATTGAACATTCCTGAGTCTATAGAGAAAATTGGAAATGGTTATGGCTATTGTTTTAAAGATTGTAAGAATCTAAAAGATGTTATCTACGATGCAAGAGAAGCAGAAATTACAGGCTTACCTCTGGGTGTAAATAAATTGACAATTGGCCCCCACGTTAATAAGTTACCAAAGAACTTTCTATGCAAAAATCCTGTAATAGAGGTTTTAGTTATAACCAACAATGTAAAGCGAATTGAAAAAGGATGTATTGCCGATTGTCCAAATTTAAAAGAAATCTCAATAACTTCAAAGGACATTGTGATTGAAGAAGGATGGATTAGAAACTGCAAAATCCTTCAAATAATTAGAATACATGTAAATGCATATGAACAAATTCTTCCATTAATACCGAAAGAACAAAAAATAAAGGTTAAGAAGATATTTGATCATAAATTCCTATTTTTCAAATGGTAGCTTTGCAATGAACAAACCTAACACAAAGATTAAACGATGGGGTATTGTCGTAGTACAGTCACTTACCCCCAACGATGTCAAAACTGGAGAGAATCTGTATCATGATGTTCTCCAATATAAAGAATATCATAAAAGAGAATCATTCTCTTCCTTTTATGATGTCAATTCCTCTGATGAATTTCGTTTAGCAGTACTAGACATTGAAAAATCACTCTCGGAAGGGGATATTCTAACCCTATAAGCACGGCAAAACGAAATGTGTGTACCTCAAAAAACGAAATGTGATTTTTTGAAAAACTCAAAAAATCACATTTATTTTACAAAACAATAAAAACTCATTCAATTACTGAACAAAAAAAAGTGCAAAAATATCGAATAGTGATTTTTAGCCACTATTCTAAAGCCATTTGAAAAGCGTTTTAAAGCTATTCAAAAAGCGTTTTATCCCGTTGTTTTAATATCTTCACATAACGTTTAAACGTTGTCAAAGATATCCCCATTTGTGGGAAAATATAATGCCGCCAAACATTTTGCAAGCAGCGGCTTTGGTTGCCTTTTTCGTAATTGGCTCTTATATATTTCTCAATGGTTGAAAGTCTAACTTCTGCACTCAATGTCATAATTTTAATGTTAAATAAAAATACCACTATCTTTATAAACTCCATACAAAGATAGTGATATTTCCCGAATTAAACAAATTTTTTTAAGCGTTTGCGCTAACTATTGCGCCTATTCCTTTGTTTCGTATTGGTAAACAGATAAAACGCTTATCAAATCCCACGATAGTGGCACGTTCTTCTGGGTCATCTTCGCGTGAATACATATAAATATCTCCGTCTGCTTTCATAACCTCATCACCAAAAAACGCAAAAGAGCAAAAGTTATTTGTTGATAGGTCACCATATGCAACCTTTTTAACGCTGTTTTCTGTTATGTTATAGGTTGCCATGTGAGGAAAAGCAAGTGTTCCAAATCCTGCAAATCGGGTCGGTTGTCCGTCCACGATGTTTGTTAGATCCTTAAATAGTTTGAGATCCTCAAGGAGTAAATCTGAAACGTGTTTAGGGTGGAGCACCAAATAACGCTTTTCAAGCGGAATTTCCGCTGTGTCAAAACGTTCTTTCAAAGTCAGAATATCTGCGAATGTTAAGCGTTTACGGTTGCCATCTACTGCGCCTGTTGTTAAAACTAACGGGGTAAATTCGCTATCTTCATTTGGAGCGATAGAGTGAGCCGCTTTTATTGCTACGCTCTTCTGTAGTGTTGAGCGATGCTGCCTTACTACGCTTTCTAGTTTATTATAGCTATATTCTATCGCTTCGGGACGTCTTACAATAGTGTTTTCTGTCTCGAATGTGTCGAGTTCTAACTCGTTGTCCTCATCTTCACGACCTACGATTTTTATCGGGTATGTGGTGTTATTCACCAATACTTTCGGGTCGATACCAGCGGAAGCAATATGTATTTTATCATTTTCCACTTCACTCGAAAAGTCGAGTACAAAATTAAGGAAACCACTCTCAGGGTAAAAATTTTCTTTGAGCTGATTAATCCAAACTTCTTTGTTTAATGCCATATTCTTACTTAATTATTATTTGTTATTGTATTCTTGCTTTAATAATCTCATATATTCGCCAGGGTTATTTTTTAAATAATCTGGGTCGTTTTTACGATACCAATCGAGCGTTTTAACCTCAATATTAAGGTTTCCGCCATTTAATAGCTTTTGCAGCAAAATAGGGTTGTTTTCTAGCGTTTTAGGGTCATATGTACGCCAGTCATCCAAATCCCATTTTTCCTTTTCTGCATAGTATTTAGCCGCTCTTAATGGTTTAGGTTTAGCTTTTAAAACCGCCATTAGAGTACTAACCCCCATAGTTAGAGCAATGTTTTCAAACAAAGGACGTTCTACAGAAAAAATGCGTCCTGTTCTTTGCGCTGAATCTAATATGTTAGAAATAGCCGTTTTTTCTTCTCGTTCACGGTCTTTCAAATAGTTTTTAAACGCTGTTCGATTACTTTTTAAAAGTGCCTTGTAAACCGTTCTTTGCTCTTTGTTGATTAAACCCCTATTTATTGCACGTTCCAAACTTTCGTTTGCGTCTTCTTTGTCTTTTTGCGCTATAATGCGTTTTAAAGCGGTTAGAATCTCGTTTTCTGTTGTTGGTGCAGTAATACCAAGTAAACGGCACAATTCGCCCATAAGTGGAGTTTTAAAAGCGTTTGCGTTGTTCTTACTAAAATATCTATTATTAAATTCTCGATAAATGCCGTCTGGAGTGTTGGTAGTGGGTTTTTCATTTTCAAAGATACCATCTATCAAACCCATTTCAAATGCTTCATTAGCAGTAAACCAATGGTCTGAACCATCAAAAAAGCGTTTTCTAACTTCTTCTGGAGATATTTTGCACTTTTCAGAATAAATGCTGCAAAGTGTTTTTTCTATATCTTCTATTTCTGTTATACACTCTTTTAAATCTTCTGTAGTTCCGTTGCAATTAGCACTAACACGATGAATCATTATTTTAGAGTATTTACCCATTTCAACGTGCTTGCCACATAAAGCGATAACGGAAGCAATGGAAGCAGCCACACCGTCCACAAAGATTTTTATATCGTTTTCACAATTGAGAATAGCGGCAATAATAGCGATGCCAGAGTAAACCTCTCCGCCATTACTGTTAATTCTGATTTCTAGCGGCTTGTTTTCTGCATCAGCTTGCAAAATTTCGCCTACTATATCGGAACACGTAACCTCGCTATTATCACCAATTTCCCCATACAGAAGAATAGTGCTTTTATTTTTTTCTTTTATAAGTTTGTTGTAATATTCCATAATTACTTTGCTTTAAATACGTTGCAAAAATAAGAAAAAACCATTTTGGCACCAACAAAAAGGCTCAAAATGAAACTTTTTTCTGTTTTTATTTGGTCGTTTCAAAAAATAGTTGTACCTTTGCGGCATCCTAAAATATAAGTTATTATGAATAAAGAAAAAAAATACAAAAAGATAGTTGGCACACTATGGTGTGGTAAACGGAAACGTACCAGCGGCTTAACTTGTAGCCGTAGGACACCTAAAGTGTGCCTTTTTGTAAACTTCCAAAAATACAAGTTATTATGTTACAAAAGCGTGAATTACCGTTTAATAATGACGGCTCAGAGTACAGCACATTTCTTAAAACTAACGTTGTTTTAAAGAATGGAAAAGAGATTTCTCTTTTTACTTTTGTTCCCAAGGGTTTTTCATTTGATGATGCTATGGCAGGTGTTACTTATGGGGTATGTTTGAGCTGCCGTGCTGTTAGTGCTCAAACAGATATTTATAGTATGGTTGATGGCGATATCAAATTATTCGGCACAGGTGAAAAAAGATACTTTTAGAAATAGTATAATTATAAAGAAATGGGGGGAAGCAAATTGCTTCCCCCTTTTTTAACACCCACATTACTAAACTTTAAAACCAATAAATAATGGTTTTTCTATCATCTTCTGACCATCTATCGAGTATCCCGAGTTTATCATTTCTCTAATAATTTGCATTATTCTGCTTTCTGACAAAAAAAACTCACGTTTACTAAGAATCTGCAAAGCATCATCAAACCTAATCCGTTTTATTTCTGTCCAGTAGAAATAACGCTCATATATTCTTTTATTACGTTCTGTAATAAGTTCTTTATCTCGTCCTTTTCCCATGCCATTTATTTTTTGATGCAAAGGTAATAAAGAACTATTCAAAAAACAAATATAAGTTTCATTTTGGAACCAATGTTTTATGGCACACACATTTGGTTTCTTATAAAATAATAAATATAGACACTTAGCGCACATTTAAACGCACATTTAAACGCACATTTTAAGTATACAAAAGGATATTTACATATTTTTCTGTTAGATGAAACCCTAAATGTAATTTTATTTATTCTTTACAAAGCATTAGAGTGTTGATAACTTATTGTTTAGCAGAGATTTAACGTTTTAATTTGCCATTTTTGATAAAACTATTAAAAAGCCCCTAAAATCCCCCTTTTTGCCTATAATGTTACATTTTCCGTTTGAGTAGTGTTCAAATGGTTGTTGAATATCTTTTGAAGCGTGTTTTATCTCTTGTTATCAAAGTAAAAAGATACTGAATTTCAGTGTTTTAAGCCTTTCTAAGCCCTTTTAAACGTTTGCTGCATAAGTTATCCATGCCGCCATTAAAAAGCCCCTAAAATCCCCCTTTTTGTCTATAATGTTACATTTTCCGTTTGAGTAGTGTTCAAATGGTCGTTGAATGTAACATGAATGTTATATGAATGTTACATTTCGTTTTTTGTGCCGTCCTTCCTCTATTTCTCTCTAACTCTATCTATATCAGGTCGTTACTCTGATTTATGGGTCAGCACTAATTTACACATTTCGTTTTATCCCCCTTACCTACAACTCGAGACTCACGGCTGTGACGAAGGTATCGGTTTCAATAATGGAGAAATTCTTAAATGGAAGGATTTCTACGATATCATTAGACCTCTTAATATTAAAACGGGACACTTGTTATTTATTGTGATGGCTATGTGTAAGAGTGTTGCCATGATTTCTTCGATAAATCCTGAAAAACGTGCTCCATACAGAGCGTTTATATGTACAACGAGAAAGGTTACTTCTGACGAAATATATAGAGGCTTTCTTGCCTTTTACGACAAATACTTCAATTTACTAGATGTTTCACATGCCCTCACTGCCTTGCAAAATGAAGTGAAAGATGATAATGAGTATTCTCCTTTTCAAGCGTTATCTGCTGAAAGCGTTTTTGATGAAACATTTAATCCCAACAGGAATATTTCTAGTCTAGTGGATAATCAGTTGGAACAATTAAACATCCCCATTACTGATTCAACGAGGTCAATAATGGCTTATCACATTCAACAGTTACTGAAGAATTTGCATAACAGGTTCTACAACTACTATAATTTCAAAGACCTTTATTGATTTATGCTAGAACTCGAACTACAACAATACCTCCTTCGTGAGTACCCACAAGAGAATGCTCGCTGCGAATGGAAGGAATATAAGAATTTGAAGAACTCGTTCTGTGGGGACGAGAAGGATGATGTTATTTCCTACGTGTCAGCTATTGCCAACATGGAGGGTGGACATCTTGTGATTG
>OOAD01000138.1_pt1 | contig 56542 bp, 46 predicted proteins | sample 1671151 | NCBI WGS metagenome assembly OOAD01 (sample SAMN06348127, study PRJEB24527) | human gut metagenome | biome: human gut; feature: ankylosing spondylitis patient; material: feces | host: Homo sapiens | place: China | collected 2015-10
AATCATGTATTTTTCAAAGCCTGAACAAGTAGCTCAAATATTTAAGAAAAATATTTCTCTTGATTTATTATAAATAAATTTCTAATGTTTCAATTATCAGAATAGATTTCTAAATTTTCTAACGCAATTAATCCCAAACTGCAATTGGAGTACAAATGTAAAACCATTTGTACTCCATTCTGGCATTCTACTTGGATTTACTTTTTCTTTCCACCAGTGCCCTTGCAGCCAGCGCAACCTTCGCAGCCTTTGCAACCACCACATGTAATACAACCAAAAGGTACTGCTTCTCCTAAGTTGTCGCTATCGCCGCCAATAATGTAGTCATTACTTAACATATCGTATTCCTCCTTTCCTTAAAATTTAGAACGTTAAAATAACGATCTATTATATTAAATAAATCAACCTATATAAATAGATTAACTATTTAATCCGAAATAACAGACATATCAAATATTACTTCTGCATTATCAGAAAAAGTTTTACCAGTAATTTGGGCTATCTTTTCCCACCAATCATCTATTTGTGACTGAATCTTGCTTTTATCCTCCTTTACAGCCTCTAGAAGATACATTTTTTCCGGATGATAAGGTATTGTAAGCATCAAATCATCTAATGCTCTAAGTTCATTGTATAAAAATCTGGCTTTAACAGCTAAATCATTGTCTATTTTTGTATATTCTGCTTCCATAATGCCATCGCTCCTTCTTATCTATATCCAGCAAACTTTTCATTTACTATCAGTTCTAATACTTCCGGATAATCATGTTCTTGCAATATATTACGCCCAAAAGGTGTTTTTACATTTAATTCTATTAATCGTTTTTGCAGCTTTATTGCAATCTTTTTTTCAATTCCTCTTAACTCACACTGTTCTTCTGAAGGAATTTTTAGCTCTCTTGTTTTCTCAAGATTGTTATAGACACATCTATGGCAACTGTTTATATCACAACGATTGCAAACTGGAGAATTGCACATTTTGTATTTACTCTGTTTAAGGTTTACATGACTTTCAATGTTTCCTAAACTTTGATATTGACCACTAAAATAAAAACTAGAACATGGATATAGTTCTGCATTAGGTGCTAATAACAAACTAGAATCTCCGGCACCACAATTCATTTTATCTTTTGTAATCATCATATCTGTCAGAATATTAACCTGAACAATTTTTCCTTTTATGGCATATTCAAATATCGCATCTGCCACTTGTCCTAATGCTCGCTCATAATGATTAAAATCAGATGATTTCATATCATCCCAATCATCAATGATAATATTTACCTTTTTTGAACAAGGAAATAATTTAGCACATATATTACTAAGATCATCTATATCCTTTTTTTGTATATGCAATAATATTTGCGAAAAATACTTATCAAAATTTTCGGGAATCTCCTCTCCGTCAACTACAACAATACAATTATTATTTTTTTCCTGCTTGGCAAGAGAAAAAGGTTTAATCCTAATAACTTCATACTCTTCTAACACCTTTTCAAAATTAACATCTAATTCTTTATCATCATATACAATAACAGGTGTATAAAAATTTTCCCTTGCAAAATGCAAACCTTGTTTAAAATCATCAAGTCTTAAAATATTATCATACCTCTTACGCTCAATCTTTGAACAATAATCCACAGCGTTATCGCTCATCATTATATATAAAAATCGCTTACGATCTAAATTAGGAACGTGCCGAACAACTCCCTTTTTATTTCTCATTCTTGCCCAATAATAATCATTTGCTCTAGCTCTGGCTTTATGCATCTTACAAATTGCCATTTCTCTAACAAAAATGCTATTATATTCATTTTTGTTATAATTGTTTCCAACACACCAGCCACATCCACTTGCGATAGGACATTCAAGGCACTCTTGACTACTTTGATTAGAAATATTTAGTACTTCAAAGGGGCGTAACTTATTAAAATCAACACCTGTTTCTACATTACCTACTGATCTATCATCTTTATGTAATGCAAATGGCAAAAAGCGAACACAAGGATAAAGATTACCACGATAATCAATTTCAAAATTATTCTCTCCACAATTACACCAATTCAATTTTAAGCGTTCATTGTTATAAGGTAATCCCATTGTTTCTGAAAATTGACCTCCAGCAAATTCCACAGGGCAATCATTATCTATCATATAGTCTGCAAGTTCTCGTAGTTGCCTTTCATAAATAATATCATCGCCTTCATGCCAAACATCCTCATTAACAAGCGTGGCAACAATTTCCTTTATTCCTAATGAGTTAAGAAATATTAGGCTATCTTTTAAATATTGTAAATCCGCACTAGCAAATGTAACTTTTGTTCCAGCATTAGGAAATTGTGAAAGCCATAGCGGAACATTTTTTAGAACGCTTTCAAAAGATCCCTCTCCGTTTCTAAATATTCGATTCATATCATGTTTTTCTTTTATGCCATCTATAGTCATACTGATATTTAAGCAATTACGATTTTTTTCAATAAATCTTTGAACAAGTTTGCTATCATATAAAACCCCGTTTGTAGTCAGGTCAAACCCTACACGCCCAAACCATTTATGCTTTTCTTCATATAATTTAAATTTAATATAATCAACAACTTCATCTATCATCTCGATTTCAAGCAATGGTTCTCCACCCATAAAATCAAATCTTACAAAATTATAATTTGTTCCATAACCTAATGCAAAATCCACTGCCTTTTTTGCAGTTTCTATACTCATACGAGAGTTTTCATTTTTACATTCATAACAATATTTACAAGCTAAATTACAGCTTTGTGTTACTGTAAAACTGTAATTCATGGCATCAACTACTGAGCCTTGATTAACAGTATGATTTCTGTATGTTCTGTCCATATCTGCTCCTCCTATATATAACATCAATTTATAATTATTATAAATTAAATATTGTTTATTTTTATTAACTGTCAAAAATACGACATTTGCTGACAAAAAAAGGATTTTTTTGTCCTACACCTAAAATTTCTTTAGATTTTCAGATACTTTTAAATACACTAATAACTATATCAACCATCTTAGCAAGCACTGCCTGTGTCATGACACAGGCGAAATTTTTCACATTCAGCCTGCCGACTGAACGGAACAAATTTCCATAGGGAAGTATCCCTAACCCTCTTATGTTTTTGTGCCGCTTTTCACAGCAAAGTCATTGACCTTTTTCCGCATTTTTGCTACAATTTCTCTTGGATAATTTTATCCAAAATCGAATAAATTTTGAAACCAACTGTTGTAAAACATCGAACATTTTACAGCAGTTTTTTTGTACCCAAAATCAGGAAGGAGTATCAGAAATGGCAAACAGAAGCCGCACCAATCCGGTGCAATTTTATCTTGATGATGATGAGCAGTATATCCTTGATGAAAAATTTAAGCAGTCCGGCATGAAAAGCAAGTCTGCTTTCTTACGCAAACTCATTTTGTATGGCTATGTCTATGACGTGGATTACAGCTATCTGAGAAATTACAACACAGAGCTTGGACGGATCAGCTCCAGCTTAAACCAGATTGCGAAACGGATAAACAGCACCGACCACATCTATCAGGAAGATATGGACGAAGTAAAGGAGTTGATGAATCAGGTATGGCATACACAAAAATCCATGCTATCAAAGCAACCGTTGATAAAGCGATAGATTACATCTGTAACCCGGACAAGACCGATGAAAAAATGTTCATTTCTTCCTATGCCTGTTCTCCTGAAACCGCCGCTATTGATTTCAAATATACGCTGGATCACTGTCGTGAAAACAGTCCCAATAAAGCCTATCATTTAATCCAGGCTTTTGCTCCGGGAGAGGTCAGCTTTGAAGAAGCTCACCAGATTGGAAAGGAGCTTGCCGACAAAGTTTTAGAGGGAAAATATTCTTACGTTGTCACCACCCATATTGATAAAGGTCACGTCCACAACCACATCATTTTTTGTGCTGCTGACAACATCGAACATGACAAATACCATGATTGTAAACAGAGCTATTATCGCATCCGAAAATTGAGTGACGAGCTGTGCAAGGAACACAACCTGTCCGTCATTATTCCCGGCGGGCAGCGTGGAAAAAAATACAACGAATGGCAGGCGGATAAGAACGGAACCTCCTCAAAACCACAGATCAGAAAAGACATCAATTTCTGCATCAAGTCGGCTTCCACTTATGAGGAATTTCTGCTTCTGATGAGAGCCAAAGGTTATGAAATCAAAGGGGAAACTTTTGAGGAAGGAGCTGCCAAATATATCTCATTCCGACCTTTGGATAAAGACCGTTTTGTGCGTGGCAGCACCAAATCTTTGGGGAAAGAATACACCAAAGAACGCATTAAAGAACGCATAGAAATGAAACGGGAACGTAAGGCAGTCATACCCAAAAAGGATTATTCTGCCCGCAAATTGATTGATACCTCTGATGAAAAATTTCAGAACAGTCCCGGTCTGCAAAGGTGGGCAGCTATTGAAAATTTAAAGATTGCTTCACAGAGCTATAACGAAGCTGGTTCCCTCTCCGAACTGGAACACAAGATTGCAGTGAAAACCGAAGCCGGGAAGTCTGCCAAGCAGAGTGTCGTGGAGCTGGAGCATCGCATCAAAGACCTTGCGGAAATCATCAAATATGCTGAGCAGTACAAAGCCAACCGCTCCTATCATATCGGCTACAAAAAAGCCAAGAATCCGGATGCTTATTTCCGCAGATATGAAAGCCAGATTATTCTTTATGGTGGCGCAAGGCGTATGCTGGAGCAGGTGGGCATAAACTTAAAAGGCTTGAATGTCGATAAACTGAAAGCAGAGCTTGAGGAACTGACAAAACAGAAAAATGAGCTGACCTCCACCTATAAGAATTGTGAAAAAGAGGTGCGTGATCTGAAGCGGAAACAGGAGAATCTTAATCAGTATCTCGGACGAACCACGCCGCCTGATGCTGCACAGGAGCAGCTGGAAAAAAAGAATACTCCAAACCTGTAAATGCGCAAAAAAATAGAGGTGCGCAAGACACCCCTATTCCCTAAACCTCTTGCAAAATCTGCAATAGTGGTTTATAATCAGGTTAGAAACCGAAGGATATTAGCGTGTCCAACGGTTGCACAATCGGAAACTTATAAAGCGTTAAGTTTATTAACGGATTACAGGCTATCCTCTATTGCGAGTAGAGGATAGCCTTTCCGTTTATTTGCGGTTATGTTTATTGTCTATGTATGTCAAGGCTGCAAATACAACCAATAAAAGCGTAAGCACTTCTAAAGTATCCATACCGACCTCCTTTCCGTCTCCAGAAAGGACAACCGCAAGACTATCCCTACTTGCTCTAATCTGACTGAAAATATTATATCATTTCGTGTCGAATAATACCAGCACCACTTACGATATTTCCTCTGCCGGTTCCAATACCACCCCGGCAAATTCCTCATCGCTCATGTTCTGGAGCTTTCCTAACACCTGCTCTGCAAGCTCCTCCATATCGCTGTCCTTTATGTGCGGCATTACCCGTCTGATGTCCTCCATCAGCTCTGTCTTGCCCTGCCTGTCAAATACACACATCAAATTGATTTCTTCCACTGTGAAATTACTCATAATCTTACATCTCCCTCTGTGATTTTTTCTCTGCTTCTTTCTCCGGTAAAGTCCGTTCCGCTTTATCCCGCTGCTCTATGACAGCCTTTTTCTCCGCCAGCTTTTCCCTTACGGAAATTCTGCCTTTTGTCTGCTCCTGTTCCTTTTTTTCGGCTCCGTTGTTCAGAACATTATCAATCATGTTGTAATTCTGTTCTTCCAGCTCCTCCACTTTTGCAAGCGGTTTATATTCAGCCAGCTTATCCAAAAGCTCTTTTGCCTTTCTCGCTGTCTGTATGGCTTCGCTGTCATCAATCCCTGAACCCTGTCCGAAAATGTCTGTAATGCCCTCTCTGACACCTTCAGAAATGACCGCATTGAGGAAGTCATTCAGATACCCGGTATTGCCGCTTCTGATGTCCTCGGTAATGTTCGCAACCTGTGCTTCCCTGTCCTCAACTGTATCCTGATACTGATAGGTGTCATAATCATAGGAAAACTGGTCTATCTCCGAAGCAAGGATAGCCGCCTGCCACTTCTCCAGAGAGCCACGCACCTCCATGTCCGGCAGTTTATCTATCAGCTCCGCTATGACCTCGATTGCCTTTGGATTGTCCGTAATGTCCGGTACATAATCCAAATTCTCCAAATCAACCACTTTTCCGGATAAAATATTCACTTCCACATCCTCATAGGGTTCTGTCCCCTCGGTGTGAATGTGAATGCCAATGCTTGAAATCCCATTCATCCGCTCCGGCGGTATCCTGCTCCAGACAGTGATTGCTTCATCAACACTGGCTATATCCTCATGGAACTCTCCAAGATTATGAAATTCCCCACACTCCGCCACTGTCAGGGTAACGGTTGTCTCCAGTATGGCTTCCATCGCAGCCGCTTTCTGCATTTCCTGTTTTTCTGCAAGGTAGCTTTCCACTCCCGGAAGATAAGCTGCAAGTGTTCCGGTCTTGCCCTCTGTGATAGGATTGATGTCAACTTTTACGCCGCCAATCGTAAGATCGTCCTCGTTAAAGGCATTAAACAGATCATCTTCGTTTTCTCTGCCCTTGTATTCCACAACGATGTCAAGATCGGAACCAGCCTGCTCCAGCCCCCGGCACCTGCTTCCGGATACCACCACATCTACAAGGTCTATGTCTATCTCATATTCATCAATCTTGGATTGCAGATATTCCCATACGGTCTGCTCTATATCGTCCTGTGTCTGTCCGTTGATACCGTTAAACAATTCCTCTGTCCTTGCCTTGAAATCAGCAATGATCCTGCTGTTTTCTGCTTCCGGCACTTCCGCCTGGATACGCTCATTTAACTGTTCACGCTCCACCGCTTCCGTTTTCTCCATAAGCTCCTCATAGTCCACCGGGATACGCTCATCCTGTTCTGACAGTCCAAAGTCCTCCAGAACGTCCTTTAACGCCGCATGAATGGAGATATCCGGATTGTCATATACCCCACCGTCAAGCAGCTTGTAATCTGCATCAAAAACGGAATAATCATAACCCTCCGTACAGGTCTGTATGCTGACAAACTTATCTTTTATGGAAAATGCCATCTGCTCCGGCTCTTTTACCTCAAAATAAGGATTATCCCATTCCGTAATCGGTATATCTTCCACGATATGCTTCTGATTGGCGGTAGGCATCAGGTTATCCATTTTCCCCTGTTCATAAAGCGTATCAAAGCGGCTCATATAAAGGGAAATATCATCAAGACCGCCCTGTTTTAACTGATGCTCAAAACGCTGTTTTACAAAGTCTTTCACTTCCTCCGGTGTCATTTCCCGGTGGACTCTTACCTTGTCGATACCGATACTGTCACTTAATGTCTGTAAATCGTCCATGAAGCGCCTGCTTTCCTTTGCTTCGCTGCTGTGGGTAAAATCAAGGGACAGGACGTTTTCGTTATTCCTTACATGGATCACATCAAACTCAATGCCATGCACGCTGACACCAAAGGTTGTCCTTGCCTTGTCATCACTGTACTGTGCATCTTTTCCCCGGTATGCCTGAAATGCTTCCATTGCTTCGGAAATGCTGTCAAAACGCTCCAGCCTGCTCCTTTCGGGGCTGTTCTCTGCCCATGTTGATAAATCGGCAATGACATAGTAAGATACCTTGTCATTTTCAATGTCCATGTGCTTCTGAAGCTGTCTTGCTTCCATGATAAGCTCAAGCTGTGACCTGCCGTTTACCATATAGGAACCGATATTATTCTCCTTATTGAAAAGCATATTTGCCATTTCACGCTCTGCTTCATAGAGGGCATCCGCAGCTTCCTCATAAGTATCATAATGCACTCCTGCAGGTGTGATGTCCTTAATCTGGTTCTGCAAATGCAAAAGTCTGTAATCCCCGTCTGCATACGGATCGTCAATTGCAAAGTAATTCTGTGCCAAGTCAAGCACACCGACCTCACTCCATTCATTGTAATTGACAAGGAACACTTCATTTTCCCTGTCCGGCTCGTCCTGTGCGTGTTCCTGTGCAATCTCCGAAAGGATCTCCTTTGCTTCATCAATGACCGGAGCCTGTTCTTTTGTATGCTCTGCCATAAGCTCCTTTGCAAACTCCGGCACTTCCCTGTAACCGAAGGAATCCACATAATAGCTCGTATTCTCCCCGTTTTGATGAAGCACCACCACATCACTGACGGAAAGGGAATGTCCCCTGAAGTCTGCCGGACGATCTATATTAAAGCGGGTGTAAATATCCTTAAGGCTTGTGCCTTCCTCCAGAGGTGCGGTATAAATCAGGTCATAATTCTCCTTTGTAACCGCAATCTCCTTACTTTCAAGGTAGTCGATGTTCATAAAGTGAATATCCCTTGCTTCTCCGGTGTCTTTGAGCTGATAGATACCCAATCTGTCCTCACTGCCATATAAAAGCTGTGCTTCCCTGTTAGCCGGGTTTTCCTCTAATTCCTTTTTCATGGACTGATGTTCCAGAAAAGCACTCCAATCGTCTTTTTCCACGCCAAACAGTCCCTCATGCTTCTCCAGATTGTCGCTATCCTCAATCAGCGTTTCAGAACCATCCACATGGAGCTGGTAAATGGTCACATCTTCCCCGAAAAGTTCCGCTGCCTTATCCTTCGTCAACGGGAGCATTTCATTCCATGAATAACCATACTCGTGCATCTCGGAAAGTCCCACCATTCCGTCCGGGAGCGCTTCAATCTCTGCCTTTGCATCAATGACAGTAAGTGCTTCATTGACAGGCTCATTTTCAATCATGTAGGCAAGTTTCTCCGCTAATGCTCTAGTTTTTTCGATGTCATCGAGCTTATAGTTATAATTCACAATCAAATCTCTTTCATCATCGGTAAAGACCGTTGCACCATGCTCCATACAGTTAATAAGATTTTCCGCCTGCTGAATGGCTGATAATTCGGAAGATGCCCTTACTCCTGTGTCTGCATCGTATTCAAAGTCAAAGAACTGCGGGGCGTGTTCATTCAGCCCGGCACTGGAGCTAATCAAGGTCATTTCTGCCCCATGCTGCTTCAGATACTCCGTATAATCCCCGTCCCACCCGGAATCCGGTAAGAGAGCCATATCATTAAGCAGCTTTCCTACCTCATCCGGGGACATATTCGTGATTTTGGAAATCTCCCATTCACTTCCCATCGAACCGGAGAATTTTATGACCACATCCCCGGCAGCAATCGGCTCCATTGCCTTATCATAGACTGCCTGCTGCTCTTTCATATCTACAATCTCATCGGTGTCAGTATTATAGCGGACATCAAGGTGGTATTCTCCAAACTCTCTGGTTTCTTCATTCGCAATCTCCGTAGTCCATGCTCCTCTGCTCTCCAAATATGCCTGAACACTCAGCTTATCGTCCTCGCTCATGGCAGAGAGGGCATCCACAAGCTCTTGTCTGTCCATTCCCTTGACGCTGACAAGGCTGTACTGCGTCAGATCATCATTCTGTATCAGAAGAATACTCTCTTTGTCCTGTTCCTGCTCTGCCATTCTGTCCATCTGCAATTCCGCCAGCCTGTTCTCAATGCCTGTAATCAGCTCCGAAGCTGTCTTTCGTATGGCATCGAGGGAAGATTTCAGTTCCTTCATATCCTTGCCGCTGCTCCAGCCTGCGATATAACCAAAGGAATAATCCGAGGTATCAATCCCGAACCGCTGGCATACCGTATAAGCAATGCTCTCCGCTTCCACTTCCTTTGTTCTGCGGTCTTTTCTTTCCGCATCTTCTATCTCCTGATTCAGCTCCCTGTCATGCAGTTTTGCATGTGACACCTCATGGACAGCAGTTTTTACTGTCTGGCTCTGGCTCATGCCCTCCTGTATGGCAATCCGGTGGTCTGTGGTATGGAAATATCCCTTTGCATCCCCGTCTATATCTTCATAGGTAATAGGAACCGGAGAAACCTCCGTAAGTGCCTGCATAAAGTCCTCATAATCCTCCACGCTGCACGAAAGCTCATTGACTTCAATATCCGGCAGATCCTTTCCTTCCGTCTGTGACACGTCAAAAACCGGAACCACACGAAAAGCGGGTATCTTAATCTCCACTTCCTCGGTAACGGGCATCCCATTTTTATCAAGCATAATCTCTCCCGTTACTGGATCAAGTTTCTCCTGCTCCTCTTTAATCTTATACGGTGCCGGGGCAAGGATACGGATACCCTTTTCCCCCTTTTTAACGTGCCTTTCAAAATTCCTCTGCCAAGCTTTGTATCCGGCTACCAGCGTAGCGTCAGGCTTCTGCATCGCAATCAGCATGGTGTTGTTGAAGCTGTAATTGTGGAATTTTGACATGGTATTAAGGTAAGATTTATATTTCTCACTCTCAAAAAGCTCCTTTAACCCCTGCTCCAATTTTTCCGTAATTTCCTGTACTTTCTGTTTTTCTGTCTTAGCGTCTGCCATTGTATGTCCTCCTTGTCCTGAAAACAGGAAAAAGCAAATAGATCACTCTACCTGCTTCCTCCAAAACTTTACTTGTCTATAAACATTCTTCTTTGCTCTTAGCTTTCTGCTTATCCGGTTCTTTCTTCTGCTGTTCGGATTTTACTTTCATCTGCGACAGCTTTTCCTTAACAGACACCCTTGCGCCTTTCTCTGCTTCCTTTCCGGTATCCAGCCCGGCAGAAACCTTATCTAGCTTATCCACTGCCCTATCTATCCGGTCTATCTGCTTCTGCAAAGCTGCGATATTCTTCTTAACAGGCATATTCATTACCCTTGTAAGACCGACACCCGGCTTTTCGTCAGATATTTCCTTTGTGCCTTTTCCGGATATAAGCCGCCCCACGTTGGCAAAGCTGTTCCCGATCTGTTTTAACTCGTCTCCGATGCTGTCTATCTGGTTGGCGGTCTTTTCATAGCTTGTAAGTACATCCACCATCTGCTCCCGGCAGCCGGAAAGCACCGATTTCACACCGGAAATGCCTTTCTGAAGAACCCTGTTCATTTCCTCCCTGCCTTTTTCCTTAAAAGCTGTAACTGCCTGTGCTGCAGTATCAATCAAATGGTCTTTCAAAGCTGACAGACGTTCTGCTAAACCGCCGATTTTTTCCTGAAGGTGTGACACCTGCTCCAACAGCTTGCTGCTGACCGCCTTCGGCTGGCTCTCCTGCATCTTTGCAAGCTGTTCCCTCACGCCCTGCAATTCGTCCACCATTGCCCCAAGCTGAAGCTGCATCCCGGCAATGTACCTTAAAACCTCCACAAAGTCCTGTGACTGCTCTCCCATGCCCTGCTGTCCCATGATCTCCGTAAGCTGCTTGATTACGTCCATTTCTTCTACATTCTGCTCTTTGTTCTGTTCGTTTGCTTCCATAGCTTCCTCCTTATAAACTTTCTTCTTTTCCTTTGCCTTTTGTTATATCCGGCTTCTCCACTGATTTCTGAACATTCGCTTTATTCCTGCCTATCTTGGCGCTCATTTCGGCAAGTTTTTCTTTGACCGACACACGCCCTCTGGAGCTGTCCGCTAACATCTGTTCCTTGCCATGCTCTGCAATGCTCTCTGACATCAGGAAACTTGAAACAGGTTTTAAAGGCTCGTCTGCCACCGCTTGGGTATCTTCCGCCCTGTCCGGCTCACTGCCTTTTGCCTGTTCGTCCTGCTCCCCGGCTTCCGGTTCCTCATCGTCCAGACCGATACCCTCATTGCCTTTTTCATCCATGTTAAGAAGCGCATTTAACTCGGCAAGCCGCTCCAGCTTTTCTGCAAGCTCCTCCTCTTGGGCAAATGGTTTTGTGACCTCCACCTTTGCAGTTTCAAGTTGATGCTCCACATTTGCAAGTTTCTGCTCCACCTCTGCCGCCTTTTTCGGCATGGCTTCCAGAACATTGGAAAGCCTTTGCAGATTTCCAAGGGGATCGGCTCCAATTTCCACCTCATGGCTTAAACTCCCTTTTAAATTGATCGTGAACTTGGAGTAAAACGAATCAAACGACACACTCATCTTAAAGCCCTGAAATTCTCCTATCGTTACTGCCATATTCGGCTGCTTTGCGCTCCGGCACATATCAATCAGAGTAGCTCCCGCTTCTTTTTTGTCCGTAAATATCCGGGTGCCGATTTTCATGGAAAAGATATCTTTGTCTAGCGGTTTATTCTGCGTGTATGTCTGCACGTCCGCACGATACCCTGCAAGCCTTTCTTTCATGGCAGCGATCTGTATCGGGTAATGCTTGGAGATATTGTCCTCCAGACGGTATTTCTGGCTAGTATGGTTCGCCTTTAACAGCTTCAGCTTCGATACCTGTATATCCAAGTCCATCTTTTCTTTAATGTAGGGATTGCCCGTTGCGAGAGCTTTTACCTCTGCATACGATAACGCCGCTTCGTCAATATCCTCACAGCTTCGTACCGGGGACTTGCTCGTCATGATCTGACCGATGAATTTCTGCTTGTTCTCAATAAGCTGCCACGAATAACTGTCGAAGGTGCCTTCCGTCACATAGCGGAAAATCTTAACCTTTGGATTCAGGTTGCCCTGCCTTAAAATTCTTCCCTCCTGCTGTTCAATGTCAGACGGACGCCAGGGAACATCCAAGTGATGCAAAGCAATCAGCCTGTCCTGTACGTTGGTTCCGGCTCCCATTTTTGCAGTTGAACCCAATAAAAAACGAACCTGTCCGCTTCTTACCTTTGCAAACAGCTCCGCTTTCCTTGTTTCCGTATTGGCATCGTGAATAAATGCGATTTCTTCCGGCGGGACACCCTTTTCGATCAGCTTATTCCTGATGTCCTCATAAACATTGAATGTACCATCTCCTTTCGGTGTTGATAAATCACAGAAGATAAGCTGCGCCGACTTCTGTTCCTTTGTTTCCTCCCATATCTCAAAAGCCTTGTCCACACAGGTTGCAGCTTTGGAGTTTTCCTCATCGGGAAGCATATCGTCAATTAAACGCTGGTCTAACGCCAGCTTTCTTCCATCATTTGTGATTTTGAGCATATTATCAACATAAGGGGCAACCTCCCTGTTTCTGACCGCTTCGGCACGATCCGCAAGGGACTGCACCATATCCTGCTGATATTCGCTCGGTTTTAACACCACATTTTCATACTCTGCTTCCGGTACGGGAAGGTTTAACATATCCGGTGTCTGAATGTCCGCACTTTCCTTGAAAAGTGCGATCAGCTCCGGAAGATTGAAGAATTTTGCAAACCTTGTCTTTGCCCGGTATCCGGTTCCCTCCGGCGCAAGCTCTATGGCGGTCTGTGTTTCCCCGAAAGTAGCCGCCCAACTGTCAAAATTGCCAAGACCTAACTTCTGGAGCGTATTGTATTGCAGATAGCGCATATTGGTGTAAAGCTCCGTCATGCTGTTGGAAATCGGCGTACCTGTTGCAAAGGTAATGCCCTTGCCCCCTGTCAGTTCGTCCATGTACTGACACTTTGCGAACATATCCGAAGATTTCTGTGCTTCCGTCTGTGCAATGCCCGCCACGTTCCTCATCTTGGTGTATAAAAAAAGGTTCTTATAGTTGTGGCTCTCATCTACAAACAGCCTGTCAACGCCAAGCTGTTCAAACATCACCACGTTGTCCTTACGGGAAGAATCATTCAAGCGGTTCAACCTTGTCCGCAGGGATTTCTTGGTCTTTTCCATCTGCTTAATAGTATAACGCTCGCCCTTTTCTGCCTTAACCGCTTCGATTGCCATTTCAATCTCCTCGATCTGACGCTCAATCATGGCTACCTGTCTTTCGGTGGACAGCGGAATTTTTTCAAATTGACTATGCCCGATAATGACCGCATCATAGTCCCCGGTTGCGATACGGGAACAGAATTTCTTACGGTTGGCAGGCTCAAAGTCCTTTTTCGTGGCAGCCAAGATATTCGCTCCCGGATATAACCGTAAAAAGTCACTCGCCCACTGCTCTGTCAGGTGGTTCGGCACGACAAATAAGCTCTTTTGGCAAAGACCTAACCGCTTACTCTCCATTGCTGCAGCAATCATTTCAAAGGTCTTTCCTGCCCCGACACAGTGGGCAAGAAGGGTATTATTTCCGTAAAGCTGGTGTGCCACTGCATTGAGCTGATGAGGGCGGAGCGTAATGTCCGGTGTCATGCCCGGAAACTTTAAATGCGAACCGTCATATTTCCTCGGTCTGGTGGAATTAAAAAGCTCGTTGTACTTGGCACATAGCGCCTGCCTGCGCTCCGGATCACGAAACACCCAATCTTTAAAGGCTTCCCTTATGGCTTCCTGCTTCTGGCTGGCAAGCGTGGTTTCCTTTTTGTTAAGGACACGCTTTTCCTTTCCATCTTCTTCTATCGTATCAAAGATACGGGTGTCACGAAGATTTAAGGAATCCTCTAAAATACGGTAGGCATTTGCCCGGCTCGTTCCATAGGTCATATTTACAAGGGCATTTCCACGATCCGCATTTTTGCCTTTTACGTTCCACTGACCTGTTACATCAGAATACTGCACCGCCATAAGGTTGCGGTCAAAGAGATAATCCGGCGCTTCAAAAGTTTCCCGCATGAAGTCCTCGATGTATTTCGTATCAATCCATGTGGCGCCGATACGCACCTCGATCTCGCTTGCATCAAGCTCCTTTGGCTGTACGCCCTCAAGTGCGGTTACATTGATTGCAAACTCCGGACGGTTCTCTGCAAATACCCTTGCGGTTGCCAGCTTCTCCCTGGCATTGCCGCTTAAATATTCGTCCGCTGTTTCCCACTTCTCTGTGACCGGGTTCTGGAAGATTACTCCGGCAAGCTCCTTTGTCACTTCCTCCTCACTTTTGCCTGTAAGCTCCGACATATAGGCTAAATCAACTTTTGCCTTTTCTCCAAGCGATACCGCCAACGCTTCACTTGCGGTGTCCACGCTTGTGACCACTTCCTGCTTCTTGATCGTCCGCTTGGAAAACATATCCGCCTTGCCCTTAAAGTTGCCCTCATCGTCCAGCTTTTCCAATGAACAAAGCAGACAGTAGCTTGAATCCTGATTGAAGGCTCTCTTGTTGGTCTGTGAATTGATCAGACCGTATTTTTTCGAGAACGCATCGTACAGCTCGTTAAGCTCTGTCTGCTTATTCTTAATCATATTTTCCGGGTATTCATTTAACTGGAAATCAATCAGCTCCTGCGTACAGTCACGAATCTGCACCATACCTTTCATTCGCTGCTCCATCGTCTCTGACACTTCCACAGGCTTCATAACGGAGTTTTCCCGGTAATACACCCGCTCGTCCACTATTGTGTAACTGTAATTTTTAACTCCCGGATCGGCAGGAATGGCTTCCCTTGTCAGTTCATCGTCAAGCTCATTAAACTCTACTGCGTCAATGCTGCCCTCGATGTGCGACATGGCTTTTTTAAGCTGTTCAGACAGCGGAATGGAATTGTCCGGGTTACAGGTGGCTTCCATGCCAAACGGTCCCGACACCATTTCCATTTTTCCTAAAATCATCTCTGGGTGGTCTGCAAAATAGGAGTTCATGGCAATGCCATCTTCATTCTGGCTTAAATGCACCCAATCCGGCTCTAAATCAACCACCCTGTCACGTTTCTTAAAAAACAAAATATCCGACGTGACTTCCGTTCCCGCATTTTCCTTAAATGCTGTGTTCGGGAGCCTGACCGCCCCCAAAAACTCGGCTCTCTGTGCAAGGTACTTTCTGACTTCCGGGCTTTTCTTGTCCATTGTTCCCTTTGAAGTGACAAATGCCACCACGCCGCCCGGTCTGACCTTATCTAAGGTCTTTGTAAAAAAGTAATCATGGATCAGGAAATTCTGCTTGTCATAGGCTTTATCGGACACCTTGTACTGTCCGAAAGGCACGTTTCCGATTGCCACATCGAAGAAATCGTTTGGATAGTCCGTCTTTTCAAAGCCTGTGATCTTCACATCGGCTTTCGGATAAAGCTGTCTTGCGATACGTCCGGTAATCCCGTCCAGCTCCACGCCATACAGCCTGCTCTCCTGCATCTTCTCCGGCAGCATACCGAAAAAGTTTCCGGTTCCCATTGCCGGCTCTAAAATATTGCCTTTGGAAAATCCCATCTTATCAATCACATCATAAATGCTCTGAATGATGACCGGACTTGTATAGTGGGCATTTAAGGTGCTTTCCCTTGCGAAAGCATATTCCTCCAGAGATAACAGGCTCTTTAATTCCTGATATTCTTTCGCCCAATTCGCCTTACTCTCATCAAAGGCATCGGCAAGACCGCCCCACCCCACATATTTTGCTAAAATCTCCTGTTCCTGCGGCGTGGCAATGCGGTTTTCACTCTCGATCAGCTCCAGCGTCCTGATTGCTTCCACGTTCTGACGGAATTTCTCTTTCGGTGCAAAACCTTTTCCTGTGGTTTCTTCCGTATCCGGCGTAATGCGGTAATTAACCGCTCCCGATTTATCAATCTCCGGCTTGCTTTCTTCCAGACCTTCCCGGACTGCCTTTGTACCAATGTCAGACAAAGTATCTTCCTGCTCCTGCATATCATCTTCAGAAATGTCCTGCCCTTCATGTAAAAAATCGGATAATTCCTCATTTTTCTGGTTAAACTCACTCCATATTCTTTCTGAAACAGCAGAAAAATAAGGAGATTCATCTTCCATAATGCTATACTGAATCTCCTGTAAGTCCTCAAGGCTCTTTGCCCCGACTATTTGAGCATGAAATTTATAATATAATGCTTCCCTCTCAAGAATACCCTCCAAACGTTCAAGCTCCGGCTCCGACATACGCTCCAAAATATCATTTTTCTCCGTATGAATGGTAAAGCCTTCTCCGTCATCATGGTATTCCAGAGTGTATTGCAGTTTATCATGTTCCCCACGAATATCACACTCAAAATCATAGACAGTTGTCCGTGTGCTTCTGATGTATTCCCTGTTTATCAATACAAGATTCTGGACATCATCAGCAGTCAAAGGCGGTTCTTCTGTGGTCATTTCTTCTTTCTGTTCCGGCTTTTCCTCATAACGCAGCACATATTGCTGTGCGCCCTTTAGCAGAGCGTCCATTTCCAAAGCCTTCTGTGTATTTCCGCTGATTGTCTGAAGCATCACATAGTCCGCAGCTTCCGTAAAAAGGAAATCATAGACCTCTTTTCCCTCTAAGGTTCGCTCCCCGTCAGAAATGCTTACTGCCTGTGTATCCTCATTCCAGCCGACCACTTCTTTCTGGTCTAAAGCTCCGCAGATTTTTACCACTGCCGACATTTCAGACACTCTTTTGTTTAACTGCTCTATGTCTGATTGTCCGGTTTCCGGTTCCGGCTTTGGAACATCTTCTTTGGAAGAAGTGTCGGTTTCCGGTTCCTCCCGGTCCGGCAAAGGCTGTTTATCCGGTTCCCGGTCTAACTCCTGATATAGCCTTACCATATCAGTAAACCCATCAAGCACAGCAGGGTGTGACGTTACAACCAGATCTCTGGTATTCCAATCCGCACCCGGAACGATACCTTTTGCCCATTCCTTATTATTGACGGAAAAACGCCCGTCATGTGACAAGTGCGTGATTGTATTGGCAAGGACATATTCCACCCGTTCCTTTCCATACTGTTCGATAACGCCCTGTGCGGTATCTCTTGGCAGCGTATAACCGTCAAATTTCTCCGCAATCGCCTTTTCAATGGCTTCCTTACATTCCATGCGGACACCATGCTCTAACTTCTCCTGTTCCTTCTGCATGGCTTTTTCTACCTTCTCCTGCTTGTACTGTGCATAGGCTTCCTTGCCCTGTGGGGAAAGATATTTGTCCTCATTCACAAGCTCCCTGATACGTTTTTCCACCACGTTCCACTTTAAAAGCACCTTTGCGTAAGGACTGCCATAGCTGCCCTTCTCCAGACGGATACCTTTGGCATCGTGATCTTCGTGTCCGCTGTCGCTTCCCGGAAGTGCGTGGGAGCTGCCGCCCGTACCATATTCATTTTTCAGGAAAGCAATGTTGTCTTTCTTGTCATGCCCCTCCATGAAATACTCATAGATACGGAACCTGCCATGTTCAAAGCCGCTTCCGCCTGACAGCCTGTAATCAATCTCATCCTGCGTGATAAAGTCCTCACGCTTTACTTCCACCGTATCAAGCGCCGGAAATTCTTTCTTTTCCACCCTCAGACCTGCTATTTCCTCCCGCAGTTCCTCCGGTGTGTAAACAAATCGGCAGCGCAGCTTTTCTTCTCCTGAATCAAGCGCCCTTATCGCCCTGTCCATGCAGGTGCTGATGACATCTATTTCCTCTCGGTTTGAAAGCATCTCCATCAGGTGTGTGTGGCTGTCCGGAAAAATATGGTTTATGGAAAGTTCTTCCGGCATTTCCCCCATACCGTCCCGGAAAAAGAAATACAGGTTGTTGGCAATCCGGCTTCTCTCGCTCTCGTCTACAAGGAATGCTTCATTTGCACTCATATAAGTGCCATTCTCCACCATAGACCGGATATGGCTCTCTACTTCCTGCCAGCTCATGGCTGCAACCAGGTTTTCCTTTGCCGATGTGCCATAGCCCGCACGCATACCGGATTCATCAAACCATACGGAAACAGGATTTTCCCCGAAATCAAAACCTTTTCCCGTTGTCCGGTACTCCTTTTTCAGAAACTCCGCCATTTCTTCCGGTGTCTTTCCCTGCTGGTACTTGGCATAGATACGCTTCCTGCTGTTATCCCGTCCGCCACCACTTCTAAGAATGGTGTCAAGCTGCTCCTGCGGCAAAGAAAAAGCAGCGGGCATGGTGTATTTTACACTTGCCTGCGCTGCTGCGATAGTGCCGACCTGTTCCTCAAAACTTGGGAAAAGACTTAACTGCTGATAGGTTCCCTCCGGCTGTTCGATATTTAGCTGTAAATCAGTTCCGTCAGCACGATCTCCTCCGCCGAATGCCTGATGTTGTTCATCTTCTGCACCCAAAGCATCTGATTTTCCGCTTTGAGCTGTTCCGTCACTCCCTCTTTCTCCTTCATCTGCCCGGTCAGAAGCTCCATTCTCTGCTCTGCCTGCTCCTGTATCGAAAGCAGGTGTTCCTTCAGCTTTCCTTTCAGAAGAAGCCCCGTATAAACCCCGTTCTTGTTCTCCTGTAAGAATTTCTTCCTCATCAGTCCGTACTTCGTGAGCGTCCCCTCCGGCTGTCCGTCTGTCTGTAACATCGGTATCTGATAGTCCCCGTTCTTCTCGTATGTCAGATTCATCTTTCTGGCTCCTTTCCCCGGCTTCTCCGGTCTGTGTGATAAATTCTCCGTCTTTGCTTTCGCTTTCACGCTTTAAAGCATTGTAGCGTGTTTCAGAGGTATTTTCAAGTCCTTTTTCTCCTAAATTTTTCGGTTCTAAATTCTGAGCCTTTTCCCTCTCATACACGCCGATTGCTTTTCCTATCTCCATCAGGATAGGCTTGGATAAATCCGATACGCTGCTTCCAAGCTGTGACAGTGTTTCCACCGTATTAAATTCGTGGATATAAGGGAAGTCTATTTCTTCTGCAAGCTCGCTCTCCTCCATGCCGCACCGTTTTAACACTGTATAGGCGATACTGTCAGCCAGCGTTTCCCTTATCCTTACTTCCACGTTCAGATCATCAAACTCCTCCAAAAAGCTCCCTTCCTTGAGATATTCCATATCCAAAGCAAGCTCTTTGTAACAATCCTCTGCAATCCGTCCGGCAATCTCCCGGATACGCCCTGCAAATCCGGCTTCCGCATTGGTTTCCCCGTATATTCCCTCCAGACGTTCAAGCACCACTTCCGTATGCTCCATGCGCATCTCCCACAGGTTGGGAAATCGCCCGATTCTCCTTGCCTTATGCACGTCTGAAATATCAAAGACATATTTCAATCCGGAAAAACTGTCCTCATCAATCAGTGCGATGCCTTTTGCCCCCTTATTTACCCAGCAGTGCATCTTTTCATTCCATATCTCTATGGAAGCACAGGCGGTTGCGTCCGGTCTTTGGGCATAGATTAAAAGCTGTTCTTTGAACGGATATTTGTACAGTCTGGAAGCGGTATTTAAGTACCGCCTCCAGCTTTCTTCATTCCGCACGACTTCTTTTGCGGTTTCCTCTGCCAGAGCGGAAATCAATTTATATTTTCTCATGGTAAACCTCCATTCCTATTTGATTTTCAGCAACAAAAAAAGGTGGCTATGGTTCGTTCATGATCCATTGCCACCAATGACGGTAAACTTTATTCAATTTTTGTCTGCTCCTTTCTCCTGATTTTTACATAAGAAAAGCACCTAAGATTTCTCCTAAGTGCATTTTTCATTTTATTCTAAATCATTCATTTAAAAAACCTTATGAATAATTCGCTTTATTGTATCATGTGAGATTCCTATCTTATCTAATATCATGACATATATCATACATCTGGCTAACTGATATGTATAGGCATGTATATTTTCTAAGTTTTTAGGGTGTCCATGCCCTATCTCATTTCGCATCTTAGAAAAAATGTGCCCTAAATTGATATTTACATCAAGACTAATTTTCATTCGCAGAGCCAACGATTTCTTATAATCATTTAAAATATCTGAGTAATTATTTAACACATTATTAAACTGTTCCTCTAAAGAAAAATCAAGTTTATCAAAATCATCTAATATCTTTCTCGCATATTTTACAATTTTATCCTTCTTTTTTCTCGATGTCTGTTGCTCTTTTAATTCTTCAACATCACTTTGAAAGCAGTTTTTAATATATTCCAATAGTTCCTCTCTTAAATCATCACTTTCATCCTGATGAACTAATCTACACGATTCATTTATGACAACATCATTTGCCAACTGTTTTATCTGCTGGAACTCTGAATTAGTTTCCGCTTTTGTTTCCTGTGTCCGATCATATTCCCCTTCAAAACTTAATGCACATTCCAGAAAACTTGTATGGCTTACTTCCTTATATTCCCTGTCATTATCTGGAATAAACAACTCATCCGAAGTATCTTTTTGACGCCTTTCTGCTATGTACTGAAAAAGTTCTCCGAATTTATCCCCAATATCTCTTGTGAGAATTGTATTATTATCTATGTTTGTATATTCACCCCTATCTATCGTTCTAAAATGAACAACTCCCGTTTTTTCAAATTTTTTATCTTCGACTCTCTTATAAATAAAAATTTCATCGAATTTAATATTTCGCCGAAAACTTAAAAATTTCATAAAATCAAATACCCATAGATAACACTTAGGTATCATTTCAATTCCAACCGATTCCTTAAATTCAATAAAAAATCGTGGCGTACAAGTACCTATATTACGTTCTCCCCACCTATCATTATAATAAATTGCGTAATCAATCCCTACTTCACATAAAATTCCATCGACCTTCACTGGATATTTTGTATTTATTTCCTTCCAATATTTAGGTTCTTTTATATATGCACGTTTCTCCCAATCTATTTCGTCATCAATCCGCTTCATTACACTAGCACTACCACCAGCAAATATATCTATCGGCTTTCCAGTAAACATTATTCTATCAAATTGTGAAAGATTATCCGGTGGATTATTATAGCTTGAGTAGACATACCCTTTACATGAAAGGCTCCGCCCATTATATATACACCCAAACATCTTAAAATAACGATTACCTAAAAGATACCCCTCAACAATGTCCTTTTCTATTATTTCATTTTGCAAGCGTAAAAAATATTCTTCATCTACTATAACCCTAAAATTCTCATGATTCTCCGAAATAAAACGAATTTCGTTTTCTTCAAGACCATTCAAATATCCTTCTAGCATATATCCTCCCATAACACTTATATCTATTTTAATATATCATGGAAATTATATCACTCTGTTAGTTATAACTCAATTTCTTCTTGTATTTTTCCTACATTGCAGTTGCAGGATACTTAACGTATCCTGCAACCTACTATCAATTATTCATAGAAGCCATGATCCTCAATGCCTTTCTCCAGAATACTATGTATCAGTTCTTCAAGCTCCACTCCGTTAATCTCGCTGACAACGATCAGCTTTGCGAGGGTATCCTTCGGAACGGATACCGCATAGCTCTCCTCATCTGCACGAAGCTCATGGACACAGATGCCAAGCCCCTCCGCAATTTTGCACATTACACCAAGCTCCGGCTTCTTAATCCCTGCCATAATATCAAGGATTGTGCGCTCCGGTACACCGGAAATCCTTGCAAGCTCTGCAATGCTGATTTCCTCCTCTTTCATCACGTTTAATAACTTATCTCCTGTTGTAAACATATCCTGTTCCTCCCTATTCTGTTTTCTTTTCAAATGAAAATGTATTGTCCTTTGCCTGCTTCGGTGCAAACCTGCTCTTTACTTCCATGAGCCGCTTTTCCATCATGGAAAACATGGTTTCCACCTGCTCCTGTGTGTACTCATAATTGCTGCGGTTGGAAAGGTTCTCAAGCCTTCCAATGGCATCAATGACTTTGTTCACACGATACTCCCCAAGACGGACAAACTTGTCCGCCCTGCTTTCGTTATCCGCCGCTTTCTTTGTTTCTTCTGCTTCCATTTTTACGTCCTCCTATTATTTCTTTTTCCCGCATGAAAATTTCTTCTTGGGAAATTCCATGACAAACTTAAACTGCACTCCGGATTTTTCTTCTCCGTCCTTTGTGTAGTGATATTCCTCCGTACCGTTTGGAATGATATAGGCATCGTATTTCTTGCCCGCCTTGCTCGTAAGCCCTTTAAGCAGCGTCTTTTTCCCGGCAAGCAGACTTGAAACCTGTTCATCGGAAAGAGAAACTCCCATGATCCGGCTCACATTCATACCGCACTTATTTGTGCAGTAAGCTCCATATTTGCCCTTTACCACTTCCCCGCCGCAGTTCGGGCATTTTCCAAGCGCTTTCTGTTCCTGTGCAAACATCTTTTTCTGCTCGTTGCTGACTTCATGGTAGGTGCGGATAAGGTCATACACCATTGTTTCAATGTCTGCCATAAATTCCTCCCGTTCCATTTCTCCCTTTGCAACGAGGGTAAGGGCATTTTCCCAATCGGCGGTGAGCTTCGGGGACTTCATCACGTCCGGAAGCACCGTAATCAGCTTCATTCCGTCCTCTGTCGGAATCAATCTGCAAACTGAACTCCGTTCAGTTTTCTCACGCTTCACGAAACCGTCCTTAACTAACTTCTCAATAATGTCTGCTCTGGTGGCAGGTGTGCCAAGTCCTTTGCGCTCCACATCGTCCCCCATGTCCTCATTTCCGGCTCTCTCCATAGCAGACAGCAGGCTGTCCTCCGTAAAGTGCTTCGGCGGTGTGGTGTAATGTTCGCTGATCTTGGTCTGCACACCGTCAAAGGTCTGTCCCTCGGAAAGTTCCGGCAGCTTCTTATCTTCGCTGTCTTTTTCTTCTGTTGTCTTAAAGGAACGCTTAAAAGCATCTTCAAAATCTTTCCACCCATTTTTCAAAACTGATTTTCCGAAAGTAGCAAAGGTATAACCTCCACAGGAAAGCTCTGCCTTGACGGTTTCATAAAGATGTTTCTCCCCCGTAGCGCACAGTAACCTGTTGGCCACAAGGGATAAAATCTTTCGCTCCGTTTCCGGCAGAGCTGCAAGGTCAGCTTTGGCAATCTCCATTGTAGGGATAATCGCATGGTGGTCTGTGACCTTTTTGCTGTTCAGCACTCTTTTGATGTCCGGGTTGAACATGACATTTTCCTCAAACAGAGTGGAGCCAAAAACCGCTTCAATCACGCTCCCTGCGGTCTGCTCCATATCGTCAGACAAATACTGGCTGTCCGTTCTCGGATAGGTACACAGCTTCTTTTCATAGAGGCTCTGCGTGTACTCCAAAGTCTGCTTTGCGGTAAAACCAAATAAGCGGTTGGCGTCCCTCTGGAGCGTGGTAAGGTCATAGAGCTTCGGCGGCGCCACCGTCTTTTCTTCCTTTGACACAGACGTGACAAGAGCCTTTCCGTTCCGACAAGCTCCTGCTTTTCTTTCTGCTTCTGTTTTACTGTCAATCCGCTCTGTGGCTGCATCCAAGCCGCCGCAGAGGATATGCGCCATAAAATACTGTTCTTTCTTGAAATTCATAATCCTGCTTTCACGCTCCACAAGCATTGCAAGGGTGGGTGTCTGCACTCTGCCCACCTTTAATACCTTGCCGCCATACAGTACCGTAAAAAGCCTTGTTCCGTTGATGCCCACAAGCCAGTCCGCTTCCTGTCTGCAAAGTGCGGAGTGATATAAGTGATCGTAATCACTTCCCGGCTTTAAGTTCTCAAAACCGTCTCTTATGGCGCTTTCCTCCATAGAGGAAATCCATAAGCGTTTCATCGGCTTATTGCACCCTGCCATCTCATAGACCAGACGGAAGATAAGCTCTCCCTCCCGTCCGGCATCGGTGGCACATACAACCTCGTCCACTCTGCTATCATGTAACAGCCCGTAAAGCACATCGTACTGCTCATTTGTATCCTCCTTGATCTCATACTGCCAATGCTCCGGGTTTACGGGTAAGCTCTCGTAAGTCCATTTTTTCCACTGTTCTCCATAGCTCTCCGGCTGTGCAAGCTCGATTAAATGTCCCACGCACCAGCTCACAAGATAACCGCCGCCCTCAAAATATCCGTCCTGTCTGTCTAACGCTCCCAAAACCTCTGCTATGCTTTTTGCCACACTCGGCTTCTCTGCGATTACTAACTGCATTTATTCGTCCTCCTCATCATTCTGATTGAAAAAATCTTCCTCTGTATCCTCATCTTCCTCATCATCTTCTATGGTTTCTTCCTCGTCCTCCTCATCGTCATCTTCGTCAAGAAATTCCTCTTTCTTTCCTTTGGCTACCTTGAAATAGTAGCCTGCACCAATGCCGAGGACAGCAAGCACGCCGATCACGATATAGGTTCCCATCGGATTATCCGTTTTTGTTGTCTGCTCCGTTTCCGGCTCCTGTGTATCTTCTTCCGTATTTTCCTCTCCGTCCTCCGGTAATTCTTCCGCTGTTTCTTCCTTTTCCGCATCTGTATTGTTATTCGGCAATGCACTGTCTGTCACAGGGATTGCAGACTCTAACGCTGCGGAATTTTTCGGAAGCGTTTCGCTGTTATCCGTTGTCACGTTCAGCAGGTCATTTTCGCTGATTTCTGTGAGGAAGTAAACCACTTCTTCCTCCCCGTCCCTGTCAATGATAAGGTAAAATACCTTTTCATTCTCCGTCTGAATGGTATAAAACTCTTTTTCCTTCCCGGACTGCTCCGTATCTTCCGCACCGTTTTCTGCCTGTTCTGACGCAGCCGCTTCCTGCATGGCAGCTTTCTTCTGTTCTGCAAGGCTGGTTTCCGATGTGGTATTTCCCTCACTGTCCGTCTTGGTATGCTCCGTTACCTGTGCGGTGGCAGAAGACGGGTTTGTCGGCTCTGCGCTGACCGGAAGCTGTTCTGCCGGATTGCCCTCGCCGCTGTCCTCCGCTTCCGGATCGGTGTAATAGGGATTGGCTGTCTTATAAATCTCTGACATATTTCCGGCATTGTCCATGGCGGAAATGGTAAAATACTGATACCCCGCATCAAACTGTTGCAGACGGATATTTAACACACCGTTTGTAAGCTCCGTAAATTCATATCCGTTCACATAGACCGCCTTCACGCCGGAATCGGTGTCATGTGCCTGTATGCTTAACAGACCATCGCTGACCGCCGCATTTAAGGTAGGCTTGGTAAAATCAAAGCACTTGATATAGCGGTTTTTCTCATAGGTTTCTCCGTTCTGGTCTTTCACCAACACATAAACGGTGCAGTTTTCGGAAATCTCCACATGCATATCCTCTGTGATGTCCGTCCAGCTTCCATTCTGTGCAATCTTTACCTGAACGGTCTTAATGGTAAAGTTTCCGGATTGTGCCACATCTTCAACCGAGACAGGTACCTTTGTGGTGTCATTGTGCCACCCTGTCGGTGTGCTGATCGTGATTTTCACGTTGGGACTTACATACTCACAAAGGGAATAATCCTCCTTGCAGACCTCACATTCCTCATTGCAGCCTGTCTTTGTGCATTTGCTATCACAGATACACACAGGCTCCGGCAGATCATTGCCGGACACCGTAGGACTTTCCGACTCTGTTTCACCCTCATTCTCTGCGGATTCTGTTTCCCCGGTATCTTCTCCGGTGCTTTCCTCCAAAACATCCATATCCTGTGCATGGACATCTACCGTATTTCCGCTGTTTGCCATAAATGCCCCAATCGGCATACAGAATAAAACCGCTGAAAGTACCAGCGACATAATCACTTTATAGGATAGTTTTTTCTTCATTTCGTGTCGTCTCCTTTTCTTTTTGTGCTAATAACTGCAAAATCTCATCCTCGCTGAATTTGATAAGTAATTGCAGCTTCTCGGACGAGATTTTATGCTTTTCAATAATATCCATTTTTTCGGCTCTCTCTGCCATTCGTTTCTGTTCTTCCAAGTCCTTTAGCTTCTCCTGCAAAGCCGAAAGCTGTCCCCGGACTTTGGAAAGTTCTTTATCTATTCTCTGACTTTTTGTCATAAATCCTCACTTCCCGTTAATTTAATCTGCCAAAGCTGTAAAAATGGCTCTGCCAGTATGATGAATTGATAGAAGCATAGCTGATCGGATCTCCGCAGTGTATCATTACACCGTTTCCGCAGTAAATGCCTACATGACTGACCGCACCTACCGAATTGTATGTGCCTGTAAAAAAGATAATATCCCCCGCTTTGGCTTCACCTGCTGATACCGGAGTACACTGGTCATAAATGCCCTGTGCGGTGGTTCGTGGCAGATTGTGTACGCCGCTGTTGGTAAATACCCAGCACACAAAACCGGAACAGTCAAAACTTGTGGACGGAGAAGAACCGCCCCATACATACGGGTAGCCGAGATACTTCGCTGCTTCCTCCATAAGCGCCTGTACGGTTGCATCGTCATAGGAATCCGGCGGTATGACATTTCCCGGAACACCACCGCCACCCGGCGTTTCTCCATAAAGCGTGCCTTCGCCCACATCAAAGTAAAATAACGGGTTATAATACTCCCCGTTATACAGACATTCGATATGCAAATGGCTTCCGGTGCTGCTCCCCGTATTTCCCGTAGTCCCGATAACCGTTCCTTTGGCTATGCTCTGCCCGGCACTGACTCTTAAAGTGTCCATGTGGGCATACTTGGTTGTGTAACCGTCCTTTTCAATGACAACATAATTTCCATAATAGCTGTCATAAGCTGCGGTTGTCACCGTACCGTCATGCGCTGCATAGACGGTTGTGCCTGTCGGCACCGCTATATCCACGCCCCTATGCAGCTCCTCATTTCCGGTGTTCGTGTTCTTGCGGTATCCGTAATAGCTTGACACATAGTTATACCAGTACAAATCCACCGGGGAAGCAAACTCCTGAAGAAGCCCGCCTGTTTCGGAATACATGGCAAAAATCTCTGCCTGCTCCGCATCCATTTTCCCGGCTGCAATGGTTTCTAATGGCTTGACGGTAAGCACAACCCTTAAGATGCTGACCTCATATTCCTCCTCTTCCTCGTATTCGTATTCTTCCTCTGTTTCCTCTCCCGTAACCGGATCAGTGACGGTATGTGTGCCTGTTTTGGTTACTGTCCTTGTCCTCGTTTCCGTATCCGGCGTTGTGGTCAGCGTATACATTTCCTCAAAAAGTGCCTGTACTTCGCTTTCCACCTCACTTGCGGTAAACTCCGTATGAACAGCCGATAAATACCCGATCAGGGTAAACGGATTGTGTCCGATTTCTCCAAGATTATAGGAATACTCATCATATCCCGGATAATCGGTTTCGATGTTGTCAATCTCATTCTGTAAATCAAGCTCCAGTCTGGTAAACTGTAAATCCGTTACATCAATCTCTGCCGGTTCGCTCAAATAGCTTGCCGCTAAAACGGTGGACTGCGTGTCTGCAAACATCGCCCCACAGGACGATACCGAGGTCATTATCATAACCAGAAGCACCGCCACGATGCCCACTGTTATCAGTACGCCCGCATTTTTCCCTGCTATCTCCTGTAACTTTTTTGCTATGGCAGTTGCGGTATTGGCGGTCTTTGATACTGCTTCCTGTGCCGCTTTCGTGGAAGCGCCCTTTTGTCTTGCCTTCAGGTACTCCCGCTTGATGCGCTGTTTCTGTAACCGCTTCTGCAAAGCCTTTTTCTGCATCTGCGGGTTTTCCTCCAAAAACTTCTGATACTGGAAGTTGACCTCCTTCTTAAACTGCTTCTTTTCCAGCTTTGCCACTTTCGCCCGCCGCTTCTGCTGCTTACTCTTATGGTGCCGCTTGACAAAGCGGTATACATCTTCGGCTTTCTGCTCGGTCTTGTGTGCACCCTCCACCGCTGAATTTTCTTTCTCTGTTTCAGCAACCTTGCTGTGGGCAAAATTGGAAGCCTCCGCCTCAAGCCTGCCTGTGATTTTCTTCACAGGGCTGTCCGGCGTAAAAAGCTTCTCTTTTTTCACAGCGGTAAGCACATACTTCGCCCTGCCTGTCTTTTCATCAAAAACACGCTCAAGGGAATACTCCGTTTTCTTTGGCAGCTTCTTTCTTGCAGCTTCCGTCTTTTTTCCGGCTTTCTCCGCTTTCTTTTGCAGCCTGTCTAACTTCTTGCTGCCATGAAACTCTGTATCGGCTCCCTCTGTAAAGGTTGTGTCCTTCGTCTGAAAGTCACGCTTAAAATCAGAGTTCTTGGTTCGCTCCCTGTCCTGATACTCCCGCCTGCGGTATCTTCCCTTTTTTTCCGATTGGCGGTAGGTGTCCCTGCGGCGGTAATCATCTTCCGGCTGCCTTTCCTCCTGCTTTTTGCCATTTTCCTCCGTAAAGGCGCTGTTTTCCTGTGAAAAATCAGTTTTCTTCTTACTGCCTGTATCTGTGTCCTCAGACCTTTTCTCACTCTGTCCAAAGGTGTCCTGTTTCTGATACTGCTTTTTCTGCCTGCTTTTATGTGATCTGCTGTCAGGCTTCTGTGCCGACTTCTGGACGTTCTGTCCAAAAGTTTCCGTCTGTTCCGACCTCTGGACATTCTGTCCAGAAGTGCGGTCTGCATCTCTTGGCTGATGTGTCCCGGATTTCTTCTGCTGTCCTCTTTGGGAAGTGCCAGCTCCTTTTGCAGAGCCGCCCTCATGAAAAGCTCCCTTATCCTTTGCAAAATCAGCCTTCTGTCCTTTCTTTTTCTCTGCCACTACTGATTATCCTCCTGTTTTGTGCTGATTTCTTCCGGTTTGGTATTCATAATCGCATAGGTCTTTGTGTCTATCGGGTATTTATCCACGAATGGAATCACCACGTTGTCAAACAGGATAAGACCGCTTCCCGGTTCTGAATTTGTCACATGCGCAAGCTGCTTTTCCGAAAGCCCTAACTTGTCCGCAAGTATCGCCTGATCCTTTGCGTTCTGGTTTAACAGATACACAAAATCGGAGTTGCCAAGAATACCCTCGATTTCCTCCGACTTTAAAAAGTCCCCTACATTCTGCGTCAGACCTGTCGGGATACCTCCCCACTTTCTGAAACGCTTCCAGATTTCCACCGAATAAATGGCGGTCTGCTTCTCCTTTAAAAGAAGGTGGAACTCATCACAGTAATAACGGGTGGCAATCCTACGCTCCCGGTTCTGTGACACCCTGTTCCACACCGCATCCTGCACGATCAGCATACCAAGCTCTTTTAACTGGTTCCCCAAGTCCCTGATGTCAAAACACATGATACGGTTTTTACTGTCCACGTTTGTGCGGTGGTTAAAATAATTCTGCGAACCATGCACATACAGCACGAGGGAATTGGCAATGCGCTCCGCCTTTTTGTTCTTGTGGGCAAGCAGCGCATTATACAAATCTTCAAGGAGCGGCATATTCTCCGGCACAGGGTTTTCAAAGTAGGCATCGTAAATATGGCGGATACACTCGTCAATGATACCTTTCTCATCATTCTCCAGACCGTTCTTTCCTCCGGCGATCAGGTCACATAGGGTAATGATAAAATCCGATTTCAGCTTTAACGCTTCCTTATCCCCTTTATGGCTTAACTGTATATCCATAGGATTTAGATAGTCTTTGGAATTGGTTGCCAGCCTTACCACTTGCCCATGCAGCGCACCCACAAGGGCGAAATACTCTCCCTCCGGATCACAGATAATCACATCGTCCCTTGTCATAAGGAAACAGGATAAAATCTCCCTCTTTGCGCTGAAACTCTTACCGCTTCCGGGCGTACCTAAAATCACTCCGTTTGGTGTACGAAGCCTTTTCCGGTCTGCCATAATCATGTTGTTGGAAAGGGCGTTTAACCCGTAATAAATGGCAGGTGCGGGCATGAACAGCTCCTGTGTGCAGAACGGGACTAAGATAGCGGTACTCTTGGTTGTCAGCACCCTTTCAATTCCCGTATCGTTACACCCAATCGGTGCCGATGCCATAAGCCCCTGCTCCTGCAAATACTGAAGGCAGCGTAAGTTACAGTTTGCCTGCTGGATAATGCCGGACACCCTCTGCGTGATGTTCTCAAGCTCCCTCTTTGTCCTGCCGTAACAGGTAATCAGGAAGGTCATTTTGACAATCTTCTGGTTGCTTGTGTTCAAATCGTCCAAAAGCTCTAAGGTATCCTTTTCATAAGTGATAATGTCCGTAGGCAGAATGTCCATATCGTAGCCGCTGCGGACTGCCTTCTTCTGCTCCTCGATCTTCATTTTCTGAATGTTGGTCAAAGCTCCCTTTAACATCTTGATCGCCTTCACCGGGTCCATCGTCTGCATGTGCATGGTAATGGTTAAGTTATCATCAATGTCAAGGAGCTTCTTTAACAGCTCGTCATTGAATCTCGGCGCAATAATATCCAGATAAGAAACGCTTCCGTACATACTGCCGGACTTAAACCTGCTTGGATAGCGGAAATCAAACCCCGGCGGCGCTATGTAATCCTTTACGCTCTTACCGGACTCCGACAATTCCTTAAATGAAAAACGGAAAGGCTCCATCGTTCCCTGATTGAAATACTCATGCAGGATACGAAGTCTTTCCTTTCCGTCTAATGACCGGGCATTTGTGCCGATGTTATTAAGGTTCCTTATCACATCTTTCTCGATATTATTCAGTTTACTCTTTGCTTCCTTATATCCGGTACTTTCCACTCCGAAGATCAGATACTTGGACTTGATGATACCGTTATTGCCCTTTGCGGACTGATGCTTTAACATCTGCGTGTATTCCTCCCGGATATCGTCAAAATCATCGTCCTGCAGGGGAATGTCAAACTGGTCTGCAAGCACCTGTTCACTGACCTGTCTGTTGAACAAAAACAGTTCAAACTTTATGGACGGATCAAAGTAGTTGATGAGCTTGCTGTACTCCTCTAAAATATCTCCCTGATCTTCTATCTCTAAAAGGTCATAATTGATGTCGTAAAACTCCACCATTTTCGTGTAAAATTTATGCGTTACCTGACAAATACCGTCACGAAACATCTTTTTAAAAGTAATGGTTTTCTGTGCGGTGTCAGGCTTTGCCTGTTCCCTGCCATTCCCGGCAAGGATACGCCTAAGCTCCGCTAACCGCTTCTTTTCCGAAAAAGTAAGCCCGGCTCTGTTTCCTGCCTGCTTATTCTCCGGCGGTCTGTGCTTTCCGGCTTGCGCCTTTCGCTTTTTCTTCAAGAGAACGCACCTCCTTCTTGATTTTTTCCTGTTCCTCCAACTGCTCGTAGAGGTTCTCTGATTTATACGGTCTGATTCCCGGCGTAAGCATCTTCTGTCGTATCATAAAATACAGAATCTTTTCCGCAGGGAAACCATCCCTTTCATACATTGCCAAAAAGAAAAATGGCAGCATCACTCCCACCATGATAAGAGCTGCCGCCTGTGTCCCTAACACTCCCTTTGTAAGAAAATACAATGGGACGCCTGTAATGGCAGCTCCGCTAAAGCAGATGCTCTGTCTTTTGGTAAGATTCAACGCTACTTTCGTTTTGATGCCGCTTAAATCTTTTGGCACTGATACTGATATTGCCATGATCTGCTCCTTTCTCAAAACAAAAGAGCGTATAGATTTTCACTATACGCCCTGACGCTATTACTTTTATTCAATTTACTACTGATATTGCTGCATCAAACGATGATTCATGGATTAAAAAACTGATTAATACTGTCCATATCTATACTGACAGGAGTAACTTCTACTTCTATACTGTTTTCTATTACTTCGCCACTTGGAGCTGTTGCAGTGACAACAATCTCATGGACACCTGTTTCTGTAAATTCAACGTTTTTCTGCCATTCCGTTGCATTTTTTCTCTCTAATGACACTGTATCCTCTCCACCAGAAGCAAGATGTGCTGTTATGATAACAGCGTCCGTTTCAAAATTCAATGATGCGGTCATATCAATTTGCATACCTATATTGAATGTACTATACTCTGGATACAGGTATATTTTATATTCGGGTTCTGATTCAGGCTCAGACTCAGATTTATCATCAACAATTTTCACTTCCGATTCCGTTTTTGATTTCCACCTGTCCAAAATCCCAACGACTGATACCCCGCTAATTGCAACCAGCAATGTGATAATAGCTATAATTACAGGCAACTTGGATGTACTGCTTTTCTTGATTTCACCAATATCACTTTTCATAGCATCCAACTTTTCATTCGTATGCTCCGTATTTTTTGCAATAGTCTGGCTGCTTTCTTTGATTACATCCAAGGTACTTTTAAATTCTCTGTCCGCTTTTCTGTTTCTTCCCATTCGTATCACCATTCATCTTTTATGTCTGATGTTAATACCAGTTCCCAACTTGCCGCTTTTGAATAAATTATATCATTCAGATACTATATATACAATGTTACACCCTCCTTTTGATTCAAATTTCACGCCGCTAAGAAACATCTTTTTTAGTGGGCATTGAAAATTGATTTTGATAAGGAACCTGTCTTAAATAAGCTGAAGCATAGGATTACGGTATACGCTGCCACCGACCACAATGCACTGTGGAGGTTGCCCGCTACTGCCACGCTTGCCACAAGCACAGCATAGATAGCCACACACACCATAATGAAAAATCCCTGAAATGCTAAAGCGAGAAGTCCCTTTAAATAATTGGTTCCGACACTTCCCCATTCCCTATTGGTAACGGTTGCCGCCGGAATTGGTGCTACTGATACATAAAGATAAATTTCAATCATGCGCCCGTATAAAATGACGGTGATGAGGACGGACATGATTTTCATTGCAAAGCTGACGATCATGGTTTCCATTCCAAGCCCTATCAGTTCGCCTATTCCCATTGTGGAAAGCTGATTGTTGAACATGGTAGTAAGCGTAGCCTGCACATCCAGACTTGTGGAACCGGAAATAGATGCTGCCGCCTGTGTCACCACATGGCTTCCCACATCAAATACCGCCATCACAATATCAAAGGTCTGGCTGAGCAGGCTGACAGCGATACAAGCCTTAAATAAAAAACGGAAAAAAAGGCTTGTATCAAAGTCATGCATGTTGTTTTTGTCGATTACCATTGTTATCAGCTCATAGACAAGCACGAAACTGATGATCATTCCCGCTATCGGGACAATCACATTTTCGGATAAGGTCTGAACCATGTTAAAAATACCGGAGTTCCATGAGCTTGGTGTCTTGCTGACCTCCCCGGCAATCGTGCCTACCTTGTCATTCACATCGGTAAACATGGTTTCCAGATTGGACAGCACCCACCCTTGCAGCATTTCCTTTATGAATTCAGTAATTTTATCAATGATTCCGCCCATTTATCTTATGAAAACAGGCTTGTAAGCTGAGGGATCACCGTCTGCGCCACGATAACAATGCCGCCGCCTGCCATGAGCTGCTTAACGCCCTGTGACTTTGCTCCGGGATTGTCATTGCCATACCCCTCCAGAAGATTGATAACTCCCCATACTGCTACACCTGCTCCGATTGCGGTTACTACGGTCTTTAATCCGGTTACTGCTGTTGTAAAAAATGACATTTTTCTTTACCTCTTTCTTTCTCAAAATTTTTAGTGAAAGAGTTTTTCGTGCAAAATGCCCCGCCCTATGGTAAAATCAGAACAGGGCATTCCTTTAGGATTTCCCTGACGGGCATCCGATACCTTCAAGTTTGCCGACTGCGGTATCGGGTGCTTTCTTTTCTGTCCTAAAGTACATTCAAAACTCCGCTTCCCTTTCCGGGAAAAATTCACTTCTGGACGTTTTGTCCAGAAGTCAGGTTGATAGTTCCATATTTAATTGTTTTAAGCTGCGATCTCCCCGACATCTTCCACTTCATCAATAGTGTCGTTGTTCCTTATCTTTGCTCTGTTAAGGTTCTTCACATATTTTTCGATGTCAAAGGCGTTCTTCTCGTCATAGTCAGAAAGCAAATGGTACTGCTTATGCTTGGTTATATCAAACTTATTGGAGAAGAATGGTCTTACTCCCCTAAGCTGCATAATGCACTTGCCGCCGTCCATGACCGCAATCTCGTCCTGACTCATAAGCTCCTTTCCGGTCTTTTGGTAATTCAGTCCGTAGGACTGGCTTGTACCCCTCGTATCCGAGGTATTGTAAAGGTCAATCGTTTCTTTACCCAAAATCTCCGCCATCTCTTTTAAGGTGGTCTTTTCCTTTCCTCCGAGGAATAAGGTGGTATCACAGTTGCCTTCAATGGTGTCAGCGTTGTCCTTATAAATTGCTTTGAGCTGCGACTTTGACTGCAAAATAATAGAAGCTGATATTTCCCTGCTTCGGATTGTAGCGATCAGCTTCTCAAACTTTGGTATCTGCCCGATGTTCGCAAACTCGTCAAGCAAGCAGCGCACATGCACAGGCAGCCTTCCGTTATACACATCATCTGCCCTGTCACAGAGCAGGTTAAAGAGCTGCGTATACATGATTGACACGATAAAATTGAATGTATCGTCCGTATCGGAGATAATGACAAACAATGCTGTCTTTTCGTCCCCTAACATATCCAGCTCCAATTCATCATAGCTTGTCAGCTCACGAAGCTCCTTAATGTCAAATGGTGCTAACCTTGCACCACAGCTAATCAGTATCGACTTCGCCGTTTTTCCCGCAGCCAGCTTGTATTTCTTATACTGCTTTACTGCGAAATGGTCTGGTTCTCTCTCCTCCAGCTCATCAAACATCAAATCGACAGGGTTCTTAAACTCCTCATCGTCCTCCCTTGCTTCACTGGCATTTATCATGTCAAGCAGGGTGGTAAAATTCTGTTCTTCCTCCACGCACTCATACCAGATGTACCCGATAAGGGCTGTGTAATAGAGCTTTTCGGCTTTCACCCAAAAATCTTCTGTGGCTTGCTGTCCCTCGCCTTTTGTATTTAAGATAATGGTGTTTACGAGTTTTAAGATGTCTTTTTCGCTCCGGATATAAGCGAAAGGATTATAATGCATCGATTTTTTAAAGTTAATGGTGTTCAGCACTTTTACTTTGTACCCGTTTTTTAGGAGCATCTTTCCACACTCCACAAGCACCGTTCCCTTCGGATCAGTGACGACATAGGAGCTGTGCATCTGCATCAGGTTCGGCTTCACAAAAAATCTTGTCTTGCCAGAGCCGGAACCGCCGATAACAAGAATGTTCTTATTCCTTGCATACTTCGGCTGTTTTGGTCTGCCGGACATCATCAGCCTTTCCGTTTCTGTCAGTATGACATTGTTCTCAAAGACTGGATCAACATAAGGCTCTATATCCTTTGCATTCCCCCACCTAGCGGAACCGTATTCCACGCCACGCCGGAACTTCTTGGCATTCTTGGCTTTAAAATACACCGCAAGACGGAGTGCGGCACTGCACCCTGCACCTATCAGCAGATCTTTCGGGAAAAAGCTCGGTAATGGATTGGCAAATAGATCATTCAGCCCATTCATGGCTGCCATCATCTTATCGGAAGCATTCTGCCCCGGCGATACACGCCAGAGCCACGCTATTTTATCGCAGAAATAGCCGACAAGAATATAAGGCAGGCTCATTAGAAAGAGTTTCTTTTTATCAACATTCCCTGCCTGTGCCTTGAGCTTTTCCGGAACCGCTTTTAAATCTTTGGCAATACCGTCTATAATCTTACTCATAACGTCTGCCCCCTGTCTTTTTGGTGTTCCCTTGCTCTTTCCCGGTTCTTATCCTTGCCTAACAGCTCCCTGAACTCTGCCAGCTTCTCCTTAACGGACACTCTGCCATGCTTCTTCTCATTAACTTTTACAAACTCCTTAAATGCCTGTGTGATCACATCGGCATCCTTGCCCTTGAAAAATACCATATACTTCGGAGGTTCCACCGTCCTGTCCTTTTTCACAGCAAAGTCAACATTGTACTTTTTCGCCACCCGCTCAAAGGACTTGATGTTGTTATCCGTAACCTCAATACTCGAAGCTCCCATACCCTGACCGACCAAATCTTTCACTGATATTTTCCCATGCGTTGCCTGTTTCCCGGCTTTCCGGTGTTCCAGATACATCTTCATGGCTTTTTTCAGTACATCGGAGGTCAGCCTTGAGGACTTGAAAACAAGGGCAATCGTTTTCTGTGTTACTTCCTCCTGCATGGTTTTCCTCCTTGATTTTTTGTAGCTGTATTTCCGTTATGGTGGAACATACAGCCTGTGCAGCAAATATTTCATAAGCTCTCCTTTCCACTTCTGGACGTTGTGTCCAGAAGTTGTATAAACGCAAAAAAGGGCAGCTACAAACCTTTATGGTCTATAACTGCCCTAACGCTGTTTTACTTATATGTATCTTCTATAATTTTCAATCCATAATATATTTATTCAATTCCGATTCACTCAAAATATGTGCCATAATTTGAGCTTGTCCTTCATGTGCTGCCCTAAATAGCCTATGGTTTCCATCTAATATCTCATAAGTTCCATCATCAAACCGAACAACAATAATAGGATTACTGATATCAGTTGTCATGGCATATTTAGAATTAACTGTGCTATCTGGCTTATATATTTCATTAACGTTTATCATATCTGCTTGTTTTTCACTATAATCCGCTATCAACAAGTCAACATTACAATGTATTTTTCTACCATTATGCTGAAAAGTACACATTTGATTAGGTGGTAGAAAAAATTCCCCATCTCCCTTAAACTCCAATTTCATAATCTTTTCCTCAAGAATTATTATAATAATTTTACATATTATCTATATCTGATTTCAGAACACTGTTTTATCTTTTTCCCTACCTGTTTCCGTTCCAATGCAAACACCATATCCCCGGAACGCTCAAAAAAACCTATATCTTTCTTCCAGCTTACTCCACATTTACAGTGTTGTAAGCCAATAAATTGTTGTTTCATTTTTCTTCCGCATTCCGGACAGACCTTATTTGCCATTTCTACTCCTATTCCAAAAGATAGATACTGCATAAATCAGCATACATCTTTCCATCTTCAAACTTCACATCATCAAGTAACAATGCCTGAAATAATACTTCCCGGACACCCTCTAATTTTACCACACTAAGCTCTGTTTCCGATAGTCCCTCCAGCTCTATATTTTCAAAAGCTACTGCTTTTCTTGCAGTCAGGCAATGCGTATATAAAGCCATGATGTATTTATCAGACATCACAAAGGCATAAGTAGCTCTGCCCTCATAATCGTATCGGCACTTTTCCAATTCTTCCTCAGATATGGTAAAAAAGCATCTGACCGTTTCCAGATAGACCTTCCCCTCATAGTCCGGCTTATACTTCTTTATCAGACGCTTAATCGTTACGAATATATTATTTCTCTCATAAGTCAGTATGGTTCTCTTAAAAACAACCTTTTTCCCTTTCATATCCATGTAAACATTGTTTCCTACCGTTTTTCCGGCAAACTGCTGATACTCTCCAATCCGCAGCAGATAAGAAAGCACCTGCAACAGCTTTTCTTTTGAACTAATCTCATTATAGCTGTAATCTCCGAAACCTAACTGTTCAAACTGTAAGGGTGTACTGCCCTTTTTGATCTCCCGTTCCATTACCCTGTCCACATCTCTCATTGATTCCATAACAAACTCCTTCCATGCAAAAGAGCAGCCAATCACTCGCTGCTCCTGTCATAAACAATATTTAATTTCCCACCTCTGGACGTTGTGTCCAGAAGCGCCATGTCCTAGCTGATGCCTTTTTCCTCCCATCCGCCGCCATACATATCGTGATTGACTTCCTGCTGATAAAAATGGTGCATCGTTGAGGGTGCATTATACAGTGCAGTAACCATGTATGCCTTGATATTGCCTATCTTGGTTGTAGTGTTCTGCATACAGCCAATGACATACTCCAAGTGGGAGCTGTCCAGCTTTAAGAACTTTGACTTTACAAGCTCATACGGGTAATCCTCACAGGCTATCCGGATTGTCTTGCGTTTCACACATACAACATCACAGATGACATCAAACAATTCATCATACAAAGCCTTGCTGCTCCAATCGTCATACTTCATGTGATGATCGTACTCGATATTGGATTTTATCAGCTCGATATATGCTTTCGTTTCATCCATCCTATCATCATCAATCCCTTTATTCTCCGCACTTTCAGCAGATAGATTGATATGATAGGATTCTCCGTCAGAAATATTTGCAGAAGTCTCTGAATTTGTCCCTTCGTTTTGGGACAGACCTGTATCCGGTTTCGGCGGGAGGGTATCTCCCGTTTCGTTATGACCTGTCTCCCGGTTTGTAGATACCTGTGTCCCGTTTGGGATACCCCTCCCTCCCAAAATTTCCATAGGGGCATCCGATTTCGTAGGGAGGCTCCCTCCCGTTTTATCATCAGATACACCTGCATACGAATTGTTCTCCCCATTCATAGCAGGAATTTCCTCTGGAAATGTCAGTCGGTACAGCATATCCGGTTTCAGTTCCACATACATCACATTGTTGGAAACAAGCCCGTCTCCATAACTGACTGTCCGAAACTCTCTCCTGATTACCTGTAATTTCTCCAGCTTATCCATTGCGGTTTTTACTGTTTTCTTTGATTCTCCAAACAAGTCCGCATAATACTGATAGCTCTGCCTTAAAATGTCCTCTGAAAATTTCTTTTTCCATCCAAGAATATGCCCGGTTCCCTGATCCCGCACCTCGGAAGGACGGTACCAGTAAACAATATCAGCCAGAATAACAATCGCAAGGAGATATGGTTTCCCATTCTCCTTTGTGATTGTCCTGTACCAGACAGAAGGGATAATGTTTCCGGAAATATTTATGGAACCCATTGCGTCAACAATCACGTTTCCGCTGGTTAAATATCCCATTATCAAACAGCCCCTTCCTCTTTCCATTTATCAAGAAGCGAAATAATGATGTTTTCAATCTCCTCATTGGAATAGCTGTCTGAAAAGTATCTGCCGATCTTATCCGATTTCATCATGAATTTTCTTTCCTTTGGCTTTTCCTCTGACAAAATCAGCTTAACCATTGCCAATGTCAGCTCCCCGCTTTTACCGTATTCCTTCAGCTTGGAAGCCTGTGTTGTGGTAACTGTTACATTTAATTCTTCTATCATCACAAGCACCCATTGCTGTGCTTCCTCTGACAAAAAAGAAATATCCACTCCCTGCATGATGCCAAGTTTCTTATTGTCAATCAGCTCTAACAACGCATCGGACAGCCTTGACAGCCAAATGTACCTCTGAACTGTTTTACCGCTTTCCCCGGCAGCTTCGCCAATCTCATCAAGCGTAAGCCCGCCTGCTTTGCTGCCCTGATGTTTCATGGCATCGTATTTCATGCGGTATGCCTTTGCTTTTTCACTTGGAAGAATATCTTCCCGCTGGATATTGCTGTCAACCATGATGATTGTGGCTTCATCGTCCGTATAATTGCGGATAATCATAGGCATTGTGGCTTTTCCGGCAAGCTCTGAGCCATGTTTCCTGCGGTGTCCGGCAATGATCTCATATCCGCCTTCTGCTCTAGGTCTTGCAATGCCGGGAACCAATACCCCATGCAGCCTGATACTTTCCGTTGTTTCCTCCATCTTTTCATCATCGACCACCCGAAACGGGTGATTTTTGAATGTATGCAAATCAGAAAGCGGTATTTCTACCATCTGGTTTTCCGGCTTCTGGACGTTCTGTCCAGAAGTGTCACCGGAGCCAAACAGATCATCATATCCGTTCAGCCTGATACTGCCTGTCACGCTCTTTTTACTCATTGGAAAGCACCTCCTTTGTCAATGCTTCATAGGCAAGCGCCGCTTTTCCTTTTCCATCATGGACATAAATGCTGACTCCTGCTGCGGAAATCTCCGCTGCCCTGACGGAATTAGGGATACTGTTCTCAAATATCTTGATATTATCCCCATAGGCTTCATTCACTAACTGGCTGATTTCCTTTGCGTAATTGGTTCTGGTATCCACCATAGTCATAAGAATGCCCTCAATCTCCAGCTTCGGATTGATCTGACGCTTTACCTTTCCTATAGTCCGGATAAGCTGCTCCAGACCTTTTACGGGCAGATATGCCGCCTGCACCGGAATCAATACGGAATCGGCACAGGCAAGTGCATTTATGGTTATCATTCCGAGTGACGGTGTGCAGTCAATCAATATGTAATCATAAAAATCGGACACATAATTCACATACTCCCGCAGAATTGTTTCCCGGCTCATAATGTTCACAAGTGAAACTGCCGTACCGGACAGCTCAATATTTGCCGGAAGCAGATCGACTCCCTCGTCATGGTGTAAGATACCCTCATAAGGCTCAAATACCTTTTCATTCACAATATGCTCCATGATTGTTGCAAGCGTGACTTCCAGTTTGTCCGGCTGCTGATACCCCAGACTTGCGGTAAGGCTTCCCTGAGCGTCTGCATCAATCAGTAATACCTTTTTTCCATTTTTGACTAATCCTATTCCTAAATTGCTTGTCGTGGTGGTCTTTCCGACTCCACCTTTCTGATTTGCGATTGCTATAACTCTGCACATGATAATTCTCCTTTGCTTTCTACTGTTTTTCTTTTACGTTGCTTTTTCTGACTTCCACATAAGCCCTGTGAAATCTCTTTGTCCCTTTATTGGGATATAAATCTGAAAACTCTGTCACTTCAATCTTGGGATTTCTCTGTAAAATCTTCCCAAACCACTTAATATCGTTCTTTGTTCCCATCAATCTGACTTTTAACATCAATCCCGTCCTCCAAACAGGTCATACAGCTCCCGGTTATATACTGCATACTCCGGATACCTGATCTGTACCGCCTGCCAAAAATATGGTGCGTAGGCACAGCAGAATAATTCCTCCACTGAATACTGCCTGCACTCGTTTATCTGCTCCTCTGCGTCCTTGTAATCATCAACGCTCGGTGTGGCGTTGCAATACAGGTTAAACGCCATTCTGACTACCTTTACGCTTCCGCTGGTCTGCCAGCCTTCGTGTAAACACTCTGTCTTTACATTTCCCGACTTAAAATCATAAATACGGTTCGCATTTCTTCTGGTATCATCGCTAATGCCAAGACAATAGCAAAGTGCCTTGTGGTACACGTCCTGATACCGTACCTCTTTTAATTTCTCATAGTAGAATTTCTCATGTGCTTCGCTGATAAAAATAATTTCTTGGGCTTTTTCGGCTCCTGCTCCTAACGCTGTAATACTCATGTTCTTTTCCTCCAATTCTTAAATGATTGACCATAACAAAAAAGGACATCTCTCTAAAATTTCTTTTAGAAAAATGTCCTTAAAGGTACAAATTATTTGATTGGATTAGCACAACCTTGAACGTACATAGGAGTATTATTCCGTACTATTCGTTCAAAATTTGTTGCACTTTTGTTGCAGTAACATGATAACAGGTGCTTCAAACCCGCATAAACACTGGCTTTTACTTATCGAGTGACTTCATTGTCGGGAATAATAAAACATCTCTGATCGCCGGTGAATTTGTCATCATCATAACCATACGGTCGATACCGAATCCGATACCACCTGTTGGAGGCATACCGATCGCAAGGGCATTTAAGAAGTCCTCATCTGTGTGGTTTGCTTCCTCATCACCTGCTGCAAAAGCTTTCTCCTGAGCTTCGAAACGTCTTCTCTGATCTTCCGGATCATTTAACTCAGAGTAGGCGTTTGCCATCTCCCATCCGTTCATGAAGAACTCAAAACGCTCTACATAGTTCGGATCTTCCGGTTTCATTTTTGTTAATGGAGAGATCTCAATCGGGTGATCCATAACAAATGTTGGCTGGATCAGGTGCTCCTCTACATATTCCTCGAAGAATAAGTTTAAGATATCACCTTTTTCATGTCTCTCTTCATATTCAATATGATGCTCTTCTGCAAGTTTCTTTGCAGCCGCTGTATCCGGAACTTCGTTGAAATCGATGTTTGCATATTTTTTGACTGCGTCTACCATTGTGATCCGCTCAAATGGTTTGGAAAGATCCATCGTATGCTCACCGTATGTGAGGATTTCAGAACCGGTTACCTCTTTTGCAATATAACGGTATAAGTTCTCTGTCAGATCCATCATGCCATGGTAATCTGTGTAAGCCTGATATAACTCCATCAGAGTGAACTCCGGATTGTGTCTTGTATCAAGACCTTCGTTACGGAATACACGTCCGATCTCATATACACGCTCCATACCGCCAACGATCAGTCTCTTTAAGTATAACTCTAAGGAAATACGGAGTTTTAAATCCTCATTTAATGCATTGAAATGAGTTTCAAATGGTCTTGCAGAAGCACCACCTGCATTGGATACAAGCATAGGTGTCTCTACTTCCATGAATCCCTGTCCATCTAAATAACGACGGATGCTGCTGATAACCTTGGAACGTTTTACAAAAGTATCTTTTACATCCTCGTTCATGATAAGATCCACATATCTCTGACGATATCTTGCATCTGTATCTGTCAATCCGTGATATTTCTCCGGTAAGATCTGTAAACTCTTGGATAAAAGTGTGACTTCCTGTGCATGGATGGAAATCTCACCTGTCTGTGTTTTGAAAACTTTACCTTTGATTCCTAAAATATCACCCACGTCATATTTCTTGAAATCTGCATAAGATTCTTCCCCGATCTCATCGCGTGCCACATATGCCTGGATACGTCCTTTTAAATCCTGAACGTTACAGAAGGAAGCTTTTCCCATAACACGTTTGAACATCATACGTCCTGCAACAGTCACTTCCTGGCCTTCCAGGCTCTCGAAGTTGTCTTTGATGTCTGTGCTGTGATGTGTCACATCATATTTCGTGATCTCAAATGGATTTTTTCCGTTTGCCTGTAATTCATGTAATTTGTCATAACGAACCTGGATAAGCTGGTTTGCATCCTGCTGCTGTCCGCCTTTTTTCTGCTGGTTGTTCTGTTCAGCCATTTTCATCCTCCATCCGACTGCTTCTTCGCACATCCTGTCTCCCACCTGTAATACTGTGGAACTGGATACGCAAAGTCTGTCTTAGTTTGCTCTGTGAATGGAAAGTACTTTGTATTCAAACTCTCCACCCGGTGTTTCAACTTTTACAATATCTCCTACCTGTTTTCCAAGTAATGCTTTTCCTACAGGAGACTCGTTGGAAATTTTTCCTTTTAAGCTGTTTGCTTCTGTGGAACCAACGATTTTATATTCTAATTCCTCGTCAAATTCAATATCTAAGATTTTAACGTTACATCCAATGCTGATCTTGTCGAGGTCAACTTCTTCCTCTACAACTACTTCTGCATTTTTTAAGATTTTTTCAATGTCTTCGATACGGGCTTCGATATCTCTCTGCTCGTCTTTTGCTGCATCGTACTCAGCGTTCTCGGAAAGGTCTCCCTGTTCTCTCGCCTCTTTGATCTTCGCAGCAACTTCTTTTCTTCTTACTACTTTTAATTCCTGTAATTCGTCTTCAAGCTTCTTAAGTCCTTGATAAGTCAGAATGTTTTTCTTGTCCATCTCGTTTACCCTTCTTTGTAATTACTTTCTTATTCCCTTTCCGGCGCTGCCGGATTTTGTATGTGCGGGTTTCTCGCACGCTTGTGCCCGAGTTGTCTCTCTGCTCAGTCTGAGTAAAATGCCTCTTCAAATCTGTCTCTTACGGGCTTTTTTTTCTTATTTTGTCTGCTCTTGACAATCACAGTATTATAACCGAAAGGCACTATGATGTCAAGATTTTCCGCTATTTTCCAAGGTTTCTTGTGGATTGGAATGTAATTCTTTCCCTGAGCCAGAAGGTTGAAATAGCACTGTCCCTCCCACTCAAAATCCAAAACGAGTGTATCTCCCACCCCGGGCCGCATGTCTGCTCTGTCCGCCACACCCTGCGCACCGGAAAACGAACGGCTTTTCAACTGTTTTTTCGTGAAAATGAGCGGCATCAGACCGTTTTCCTCATAGATTTGTTCCGCAAATGCCTGAAAATGCGCCGGACGGTCTGTGTAAACCGTAAGATGGTTCAGTTCATCCGCAAGCTGGTCAAGCACTTCATCCACGCCCACCGGCTCAAAGATACTTTTTTCTTCGGATTCCTCGTCAATAATTTCCAGATGCAGTTTTTCCGGTGCTATCTGTTTCTCTTTTAAAATCTGTCCAAGCACAGGGACGAAATCCCTAAGATATGCATTAGGATAAGACATGTTGTCCCTCCACAGATTTTTAATTATTATATGCCAATACCTCTTCAAATAATGCCTGAAGCTGCTCATAATTTTCCACTTCACAGATTTTTGCACGGAGACGGGAGGAATTTTTATACCCCGCCGTGTACCATGCCGCATGTTTGCGCATCTCACGGATTCCGGTGTACTCCCCCTTAAATCCGATCTGCATCTGTGCATGGCGCAGGATCATGTCCGTGACCTCTGCAAATGATGGTTTTTCCAGTTTTTCACCTGTCGCAAAGTAGTGTAGGATCTGTTTGAAGATCCACGGATTTCCCTCCGCGCCTCTTGCGATCATAAAACCATCACAGTTTGTCTCATCCTGCATACGGATCACATCATCCGCCGTTAAGATGTCCCCATTTCCAATGACCGGAATGGAGACGGCTTCTTTCACCTGGCGTATGATATCCCAGTCCGCTTTTCCAGAATAGAACTGCTCTCTGGTCCTGCCATGTACTGCGATTGCTGCAGCACCGGACTCCTCCGCGATATGTGCCATCTCCACGGCATTGATATGATCGTCGTCAAAGCCTTTGCGGATTTTTACCGTCACAGGTTTTTTGATCGCTTTTGCCGTTTTCTCAATGATTTTTCCTGCCAGAAGCGGATTTTTCATCAAAGCAGAGCCGTCTCCATTATTCACGACTTTCGGCACTGGGCAGCCCATGTTGATATCTAAGATATCAAATGGTCTCTCCTCGATCTGTTTTGCGATCTCACTCATGATATCCGGGTCTGAACCAAAGAGCTGGAGAGATACCGGTTTTTCTCTTGGATCTATGGTCAGAAGCTCCTCTGTATTTTTATTTTTGTAAAGGATTGCCTTGGCACTGACCATTTCCATGCATAAAAGCCCTGCCCCCTGCTCTTTGCACAGCAAGCGAAATGGCAGGTCCGTTACCCCTGCCATTGGTGCTAAAATTAAATTGTTTTCTAAAGTTACATTTCCGATCTGCAGCTTTCGAATTGAATCCATTGTTTTTCCTTATCTGTCCTGATGATTTACAGCTCCCGCTGTGTTTATGACTGATTCTTTGTCATTTTCTGCTGTCGTTATGACTGTTTGATCCTGCCTGATTTACGGTTCTGTTTTTTATAGATCAGGTTCATGCCTTTTAATGTCAGGTTTGGATCGTACACATCGATCATGGAAGTCTCACTCGCAATAATACGTCCAAGTCCACCGGTGGCAACCACTTTGATCTCACCTAAATTTGCTTCCTCTTTCATATGGCGGACAATGTATTCTGTCTGTCCGATCTGTCCATACACCAACCCAGCCTGCATACTCGTGATGGTTTCTTTTGCAAGGATGCTGTCCGGTTTCTTGATCTCAATCTCCGGAAGTTTTGCTGCATCCTCCCAGAGTGCCTTTGCGGAAATACGGATTCCTGGGGCTGTGACACCGGATACGAACGCTCCGGTTGCATCTACAAGGTCATAAGTGGTGGCTGTACCGAAATCAAGTACGAGCACCGGACCGCCATAAATCTCATAAGCTGCCGCAGCATCCACGATACGGTCTGCACCGATCTGACGTGGGTTTTCTGTGACGATACGGATTCCCGTTTTTGTTCCCGGCTCGATCACGATTGGACGGATGTTTAAGTATTTGATCACCGCGCCCTCTAAGGAATGCATGACATTCGGAACTACCGATGCAATGATCGCATCCTGAATCTCATCACAGTGAATGCGGTTCTGCTCCAAAAGATTTGTCAGCAGCATACCGTACTCATCTGATGTACGCGGCATTTTGGTCGTCATACGAAAACTTGCTACTATTTCATCCCCATTGAATACACCTACTGTTATGTTTGTGTTTCCTACATCAATTGTAATAATCATGTTATTCCTCCAATTTATCAAAAATTACCTTGTAATATAATTCCAGTCCACGGAGCAGATCTTCATTTTTCTGGCGGAGTTCTTTGATCTTCAGTCCGCTTCCGATATCATCGTATAAAAGATCGTCCTCATTGCACGCGGTGCGGAACTCCAGATTTCCTTCCTCGTCAAAAACAAGCTGAAGGATTCCTCCGATATCTGCACAAAAAAGCACACACATGACTTTCAACTGATTTTTGATCTCATCCGGAAGATTTTTGAAATTCTCATTGATATAGAATTTCTGATTGTACGCACTCGCACCACAGAGCACAATTTCCTCTGGTGGCTGTATTTGATTTGTTTTCTTATTTTCACTCATATTTCTTTTCCTGTTTTATAAATATTGGTATTTACACGTATCCATAGATTCCTCTTACGGATACTTCGCCTGTGGAGACAAGCTTTCTACTCTCCCAGGTATCCACGATCAGTTCTCCTTTTGGCGTGATTCCCATGGCTTTACCCTCAAACGGTTCCTTAGGATCAAGCACTTTTACCTGCTGATGCATGTTCACAAGATGTGAATTGTATTCGTTTACAAGACCGGAAAGATCCTCTGTCTGCAAAAAAATCTCGTAGTAGTGTTCAAAGGCTTCCCAGATCCGCTCGACTAATTCTGCCCTGTGATAGTGTTCCTTTGTCTCTATAAAAAGTGAGGTTGCGACAGATTCAATGTCTTTCGGGAAACTTTTATTCTGCACATTGACTCCAATTCCCACTACAATATGATTTACATAATCAAACTGTGCACTCATTTCTGTCAGAATGCCGCACACTTTTTTTCCACTCATGATGATGTCGTTCGGCCATTTGATACCGGCCGGTCTGCCTGTCATATCCGTAATCGCCTTAGATACTGCAAGCGCCGTCACTAACGTAATCATGGAAGCATGGTTCGGATCGATTTCCGGCTTTAACACCAGCGTCATCCAGATTCCCTGCCCTGCCGGGGAGTCAAATCCTCTGCCACGACGTCCTTTTCCTGCATCCTGTCTTTCGGCAATAACATAGGTTCCATTCGGTGCTCCCTCTTCTGCAAGCTGTTTTGCTCTGGTGTTAGTAGAATCCACCACATCAAAAAATGCAATTTTTTCCCCGATCCATCTGGTTTTGCGGACACTCTGCAATTCGCTCTCACTTAAAATATCCGGAACTGAGACAAGCCGATAGCCCTTGTTCTGGACGGCCTCAATCTCGTAACCGGCTTCTTTTAACTGATTGATTGCCTTCCAGACTGCTGTCCGTGAGACCCCAAATTTTTCACACAATTCCTGCCCGGAGACATATCCATCTGTCTCACGGAGCAGGGTAAGTATTTCTGTTTTCATGTATTACTCCACGTTTCTACCACAATTATTTTATATCTGTAGTTAAATCTGCATGATCCTGATTGTGCTGCTTTTTAATCAGCCAGTGTTGCGAGCATGACTGCCTTGATGGTGTGCATTCTGTTCTCCGCCTCATCAAAAACAACGGACTGTGCACTCTCAAATACTTCATCGGTCACTTCAAGTTCGCTATAACCGAATTTCTCGTAAACTTCTTTTCCGATTTTTGTCTTCAGATCATGGAATGCCGGCAGACAGTGCATGAAAATCGCAGTTCCTTTTGCCTGATCCATCACTGCTTTGTTCACCTGGTATGGCATCAGGTCATTCAGACGCTCTGCCCAGACTTCATCCGGTTCACCCATGGATACCCAGACATCCGTGTAGATAACATCTGCATCTTTTGCAGCTTCCGCAACATCCTCTGTCAGTGTGATGGTTGCTCCGGTCTCTTTTGCAACGTTTTTACAGTATGCTACTAATTCGTCATTTGGAAAATATTTTTTATTGGTACATGCCACAAAATCCATGCCGAGTTTTGCACATGTTACCATCAGGGAATTACCCATGTTATAGCGGGCATCGCCCATGTATACAAATTTAATTCCTTTTAACGTTCCAAGATGTTCACGGATGGTAAGCATATCTGCCAACATCTGTGTCGGATGGAATTCATTAGTCAGACCATTCCAGACCGGAACACCGGCGTATTTTGCAAGTTCCTCCACGATGTCCTGTCCGTAACCACGGTACTCGATTCCATCAAACATACGTCCAAGCACTCTTGCTGTATCCGGAATACTCTCTTTCTTGCCGATCTGGGAACCACTTGGATCAAGATATGTCACATGCATTCCAAGGTCATGCGCTGCAACTTCGAAAGAACAGCGGGTACGGGTGCTTGTCTTTTCAAAGATCAATGCAATGTTTTTTCCGATCAGGCTGTCATGTAAGATGCCTTCTTTTTTCTTTTTTTTCAGGTCAGCCGCAAGATCGATCAGATATAAGATCTCTTCCGGTGTATAATCCATGAGTTTTAAAAAATTGCGTCCTTTTAAGTTCATCATTCTACCGTCCTTTTCTGTTTGAATTTTAAAATGCAGCCCTTTTTCCGTGAGCAAAAGCTGTGTCGGCTGCATTTTCTCTAAGATAAAACATGGCTGCCACGGAATATTTTTCCTGCGGCAGCCTCGTTTTCATGCTTAATTCTCTTTTCCGACCTCAACAACAGATTTTGCAAGACCTGCAATTCCCTGAATCTCGGATGGGATAATAATCTTGGTAGCTTTTCCGTCGGCTGCCTTTGCAAATGCCTCTAAACTCTTTAACTGAAGAACACCTGCATCCGGTGCTGCTTCTTTTAACATACGAAGACCATCTGCATTTGCCTGCTGGATCTTGAGGATTGCTTCTGCCTGACCTTCTGCCTCGCGGATGGTAGCCTCTTTGTGAGCCTCTGCACGGAGGATAGCTGCCTGTTTCTCTGCCTCTGCATCAAGGATGGCAGATTCTTTTTTACCTTCTGCAACAAGGACTGTGGATTTTTTCTCACCTTCCGCACGAAGAATTGCTTCACGGCGTTCACGTTCTGCCTTCATCTGTTTCTCCATGGCATCCTGGATCGCTGCCGGTGGAATGATGTTCTTTAATTCCACACGATTTACTTTGATTCCCCAAGGATCTGTTGCAACATCAAGAGATGATCTCATCTTGGTGTTGATCGTCTCTCTGGATGTCAGTGTCTCATCTAATTCGAGATCACCGATGATGTTACGAAGTGTTGTGGCAGTCAGATTCTCGATTGCCATGATCGGATTCTCAACTCCGTATGCATAAAGCTTTGGATCTGTGATCTGGAAGTATACAACGGTATCGATCTGCATGGTTACGTTATCTTTTGTAATAACCGGCTGTGGTGGGAAATCAACCACCTGCTCTTTTAACAAAACCTTTTTCGCTACGCGGTCGATAAATGGTGCTTTGAAATGAAGTCCTACCGACCAGGTGGTAAGATATCCGCCCAGACGTTCTACAACAATTGCATTAGCCTGTGGCACGATCTTAATACATGAAACTGCGATTGCAAGTGCAACCAGAATGAGCACAATAAGTGCGATAAGTAAACCCATAACATTCCCTCCGTTATCTTGTTTTGTTTTTGTTTTTGACTTCAGAGACCCTGCTATTCGTAATCCATCCATACATTTCTGATCACGATCTGTCTCTGTTACGTTCCATATTACTATATTTGCTATCAGAATACAAATAAAAAATTGAGGATGCCTTCCAAAGACACCCTCAACGCTGCTGTTCACCCGTACCCTGTTCCGGTAACCCGTTCAACTTATCTTAATAAAATACATGATTTCCGATCACAACACCTGCATGACCTGAACTTGCACGTCTGAAACAGGTTGCACCGCCTGTATTGTCAGTTCCGTTCAATGCTTCCTGTGCTGCCTGTAAGCAGGACTGCTTTGGTCCTTTTGCCGCTACATTTGCAACTGATCCTGCTCCAGCCGGTGGGAACTGACTCTTCTGGTAAATAACATCATGCACGGTTCCTGGATAACCGCCTGATCTGACACGGTTCATAACAACTGCACCGACTGCAAGCTGTCCCTCATATACTTCATTTCCAGCCTCACACTGAATAATTGCTGCAAGCAGTGTCACATCATCCACAGTTGCCTCAACTGCTGCATTCTGTACCGTTGTCACTTCCGTGACCTGTGCTGCTTTTTTTGCCGCTTCTTCCTCAGCGATCCTTGCCAGCTCTGCCTGTTCTTCTTCAATCGTAATACCCTCGCCCAAAGCTAAGGATGTTGTGACATAATCTGCGCTGACATAACGGGTTGTTCCGCCATATACAACAGCTATCCATTGATCATCTGTCTCCACACCGGAATCAACTTTCAAGGTAGTTCCCTCGGAAACTGCTGTGATAACGGAAGCATTCTCATCCGCTTCGCTTCTGATACGAAGTCCATTGGTGAGAACCTCTGCCTCTGTATCAAAATTCTGCTGTGCGTAGGCAAGTGCCTCTGTTCCGGTCACGCAGTAATCATTGTTCACATATCCGTCCACATTTCCTGACGCAACATGTGTCCAGCCGCTTCCTTCCTCCTGAATCTCTGCGACATCACCTTTGTATAATTTTCCTACGATCTCTGCATCTGCATCTGCGGAAGCTCTGACATATAAATAGTCGTTGACGTCTGCCATAAGGCGGTTCTGCCAGAGTGCTTCTTCCTCTGTCTGCTCACTGCCTGCTGTTTCTGTCGAAACATCCGTCTCTGTACCAGATGCCGCATTCTCTGCCTGTACGGCAGTATCCGCATCTGCCACATCTACAGTCATTTCGGTCAGACCTTCCTCTGCAGCGTCTGCATCCTGCTCTGCCGCATCACCGGATGTAACACGTGCAACATTCATCTGCTCCACATTCGCATCTGCCAGCCCGATATATTCGTAGGCATCGCTCTCATACTGACTCATAGATACTGCGATTCCTGCAATTCCATTTGTAGCTAAGTCCGTCGTTGTTGCCTGTGATGCCACACCTGTTTTATAATCCGCTGGTGCAGCCTGTGCGACCGAGGTCATCACTACCACTGACATGGCAACTGCAATGGCTCCTGCCGCTCTTTTCTTTAAATTCATAGAAACCTCCATCAGTGTTCATTACTAAATAATATTACACCTTTGTTGTGTTTTATTCATAATTGTTACAATTGTTACGGATTTGTTACAGGAGCGATTATAGCAAACGGATACAAAATTGTCAAGTTTTCAGGAAAACACCTCAGTGAGCACAGCATCGATCAGCTTCTCCGGAGCCTCTTTTTCCGGATTTTCACCGGACTTTTGCGCCATTTTATCATCCTGCGCCTGCTGCGTGATCTCCCGTGCCGTCTCGTTCTGTTTTTCGGATATACGGCTCAGTTTTTCTTCCAGTTCAAAAAATTGTTCTTTTTCTTTCTTTTTCCATTTATTTATCTTTCGTAATGTGACAAGTTCAAGCAAAAGCATCAGCCCAACTGCTGCTGCAAGAAGCTCAAGTGAATAGGAATACATCATCTGCATCACCACTTCCATCGTACATTACCTCTTTCTCGTAATTATTCAATCCCCGCCATTCTTCGGCAGCTTCATAATTACTGTTCCTTCATGATTGCTATTACTTCATATTTACATTATAAAAATGTTTTTATTTTTTGAAAAGGGACTTGCCTGCAAAATCAATCGCAAGTTCCGACAAGAAAAGCACAAGTCATTTTCTTGACTTTTTTGCATATGGGTATTATAAATATGGAAGAATTGAAGTGCAGAATCCATGCTTTTTTGCACAGAAAGGACTTCTTATGAAAAAAATCGTAATGACCGGAGGCGGTACAGCCGGACATGTCACACCGAATATTGCCCTGATGCCTGCGCTTCGCAGCGAGGGATATGAAATCTCTTATATCGGTTCCTATGAGGGAATTGAAAAGGGGTTGATTGAAGCACAAAAAGTTCCTTATTACGGAATCTCTTCCGGAAAACTGAGAAGATATTTTGATGTAAAGAATTTTTCTGATCCATTTAAGGTGATCAAAGGCTATTATCAGTCAATCCGCCTGTTAAAAAAGATAAAACCGGACGTTGTATTTTCCAAGGGGGGCTTTGTATCTGTTCCTGTTGTTCTGGCAGCAAAACACTGTAAAATCCCTGCAATTATCCATGAATCCGACATTACGCCTGGTCTTGCAAACAAACTTGCCATTCCAAGTGCTACAAAAGTATGCTGCAATTTTCCTGAGACAATGAAGTATCTTCCTGAGGGAAAAGCAGTTCTCACTGGTTCTCCGATCCGTCAGGAATTATTAAATGGAAATCCTTCGAATGCGATCAAACTCTGCCGCTTTGAAAATACGGAGAAACCGGTTATTTTAATTATTGGTGGAAGTACCGGCTCACGTGCGATCAACACCGCAATCCGTGATCTTCTTCCAGAGTTACTGAAACGCTATAACATTATCCATTTATGTGGAAAGGGAAACCTTGACGAAACTTTAAAAGATACCGATGGCTATGCACAGTTCGAATACGCAAACAAAGAACTTGCAGATATGTTCGCACTTGCATCTTTAGTCATCTCCCGTGCCGGAGCCAATGCCATCTGTGAGCTGCTTGCACTGCACAAACCTAACATTTTAATTCCGCTGTCCGCTGCTGCCAGCCGTGGAGATCAGATTTTAAATGCAACTTCATTCCGTTCTTCCGGTTACAGCTATGTGCTTGAGGAAGAAGCAGTGACAAACACCGCTCTGTTAGAGGCCATTGACCATGTTTTCTCACACAAAAAACGTTATGTGGAAGCCATGGAAAAAAGTAATGGTACGAATTCGATTGCTGCCATTGTCTCTCTGATCGATGACGCCGCTAAAAAGAACTAGAATGATCTATTTTTAATAAAGTAGTAAGGCTGTTGCGTGAAACTGTGATTTTCGTATCATGCAACAGCCTTTTTGGCTTATGATTCCATTTTTAAAGAATCACGAATCTCTGCCATCTCTTCTGGCGAGAAAGTTTCATGAGACCAGTTTAAAATATCATTGTTCTTTGCATTGAGGTATCTTGGGATCAGGTGCATATGGAAATGGAATACTGTCTGTCCTGCCACTTCGTGATTGTTCTGAACCAGATTGAATCCGTCACATTTTAATACGTCTGTCATATGGATTGCGAGCTTTTTGGCAAGCTTCATGGCATCTGCAGCTACATTTTCGTCGATCTCATACAGATCTGCATAATGATTCTTTGGCAGAATCAGCGCATGTCCCTTGCTCGCCGGGCTGACATCTAAAACTACCTTGAACTCATCATCCTCATAGATTGTGTTGGATGGAATTTCTCCTGCAATAATTTTACAGAAAATACAATTTTCATCTCTCATTTTTTTATCCTTCTTTCTTAATATTAAATTATGTTGTCGAATTTTGTAATTCGTTAATGATTGCAGTTTCCCTGTATTGGTGCTAAACTGTGACTGTCTAATGTAAAAATCTGAATGAGACCGGGGTGAAATTTTGTTAAATAGCGAGGACTACCTAAATATTTTCCATGAAATCAAAAATTCTATTACATTGATCAGCAGTTCTTTACAATTAGTTGAAAAGAAACATCCTGAAGTGTCTGATTTTGCGTATTGGGCAGAAACTATGTCCGAAATCACCTCATTACGGAACATGGTCACAGAGTTATCCTCTGCAAGGCTCTGCAATCATTTAAACCTTCGCCATGTTGATTTATATGATTATATGGAAGATATCCATGATTCCATCTCCGCCTTCACAGCTCTTGATTTTCACTGCAACATCATAACGGAAGAAAATCTTCCCGAAATCGATATTGATCCCCAACTACTCAAACAGGCTCTCATTAATTTACTGAAAAATGCTTATGAAGCCATGGATAAATCAGGAACCGTAACCATCCGCGTTTCATCCGAAAATGACGTTGTCCTTATCGCTGTAACCGACTATGGCGGAGGGTTAGATCCTGCCTTTGCTGACAGTATTTTTGAACCTTTTATCACTTCCAAAAACGGTGGCAGCGGTTTAGGTCTTGTCATCACCAAGCAGATTGTGGAATCCCATCACGGAACGATTCACTGTGATTCCAGACCTGGTGACGGCTGTACCTTTACGCTCACTTTACCTCTTACACAAAGTTAAACATGGTATCTAACATACGAAGTGTCTTAAAATTACCTTTTGCAGTCATCTCACCTGTCATGAAAGCTCTCTGGAATGTCATTCTGCCTTCCACGATACTCTCAAGAACCTGATCTGAAAGCTTTGCGATCACATCGATATTCTCCTGCTTTCCGTAACTAATCTCTAATTTGTCATCCTTTACAGCAATAAACAGTGGTTCTTTCATCCCATCAATCATAAATAAATAGCGGGCAGCAAAATCATGCTGAGGTGTAAAATGTCCCTGAAAATCTTTCATAAATGCATCCTGTGGCTGCGGATTCTTTCCAAGCATATCCTTAAACATGGATGCCAGTTCCTCGATATCCTCTTTTTGCTTCTTCACATAAGAGTCATCGGAAACATATTTGGATAACTGCTCACTCTCCTGTGGAGTCAGTTCTAACTGTGGTGTACGCGAAATGCTCCGCTTTACTGCCTGATTGCTTGTCGGAAGATTTTTGATCTTCTGGGAAATCGTACGATAAAGATTCTCGGCCTTTTTCTCAATGATGACGGTGTAATCCTCATTCATTTCAAACGTGACGAGATCCTCCACGTAACCGCAAAGTCCTGCACATGGCAGTCCGCCAAGAATCTCCCATGCATTGGCAAGCGTCATCTCTCCCTCACGTTCTCCGTAAGTGGTTGACATAACGATTGGCTGCATATAAGTAACCTTAATCTTTTCCTTGTCTCCATAAAGCCAGCACGCATCCAAAAACTGCTGCATGTATCCGCCAATTCCTAGCCATTCCACAGTCGTCGCCAGAATAATTCCATCCGCGTCTTTCATAGTCTGTGGAAGTGTTGCAATCTCATTTTTATGCTCATAGATATTGATGCGCTCTACAGTCACACGAAGTTCTTTTAAAACTTCCTCCATCTTATTTAAAACATAAAGAGTTGGATCGTCTAACAACCCTCTGCCGCCATAATAAATATTTATCTTCATTGATCTGCCCTTTCTATCTGCGAAGCAGATTATTCTGTATTTGCGGATTTATATTCATGGATTCATCCGCAACATCTTTTTTAAGTATATTAAGTTTTGCAGACAAAATCAATATTTTTGGCGTTTTCCGTGATATAAAATCAATGTTGCCAAAAATCCGCAGAGCATGCCTCCCACATGGCACCAGTTATCCACGCCAGTACTTGTAAATCCAAAGTAGAGACTTAATACGATCATGATGAGGATTCCCTTTGTCGTCATCCCCTCCAGCTTTCCTCTATGATATATCACCACCCACAAAAGTCCTCCGATCACGCCAAATACTGCGCCGGAAGCGCCGCCGGAAACGGCATAATCCCCTGACAATAGCATCATGATATAAGAGAGCAGTCCTCCACCAATTCCTGCGGCAAAATAAACCACTGCCATCTTCCAATGACCTATGTATTTCTCCAGTCTTGATCCGACACAACAGAAAATCACCATATTATTCATCAGATGTGCCACTCCAAAATGTAAAAACATTGCTGTCAATAAGCGCCACCACTGATGGTTTATTGTAAGGAACTCCGGATACATGGCACCTCTTGATGCCATATAGAACGCATCTTCTGTTGCTCCTCCAAAGGATAAAATAATGTATACAAGAATGTTGGCAATTGCGATCAGTCCTGTAACAAACGGCAGCTGCATGATGGAACGCTTTGCGGCTGCTGGTGCACTTGTCTGTCTGTTCTGCTGTACATCCATCTGCTCAATTCGATTCTTTAATCCCCAGAAGTCTCCCGGCTGATTCTCATATATCATCAACTGTTTACTGTTCTGATCGTAAATCCAGATATTTTTTCCTTCAGCGCAAAGTTGTTTTGCATTCTCCACCTGATCCGTGAGCAGAATAGTCAGCAATTCTACATGATACACCGGAAATCCTTCCGGGAAGTCCTGTAACTTTCCCACCGGATGATAAAAAAGTTCCTGCACCCGTTCCTGCATCACTTGCAGTTGTCCCATCGTCGGCAGATATCCATTCGTACCATCAA
>OOAD01000141.1_pt1 | contig 56013 bp, 47 predicted proteins | sample 1671151 | NCBI WGS metagenome assembly OOAD01 (sample SAMN06348127, study PRJEB24527) | human gut metagenome | biome: human gut; feature: ankylosing spondylitis patient; material: feces | host: Homo sapiens | place: China | collected 2015-10
CGAGGGTAGAAATATTTTTCCTGAGTAGTCAGGAAACAAGCTAAATAGACCGCAATTAAGCTATGTAAAAGAAATTTTACATGAGAGCCAGCGGTCTGGCAGAGATAGCCAAAGTACTTCAGACTACGCCGAATTATCTGCTGGGTTTTGCAGATAATAATGATGGATTTGCGGACGAAGCGCTTGGTTTGTTGCGAGATGTGAAGGATCAGTCTGTAAGAGAGATTCTTTTGAAGCAGATCATGGCACTGATTTGGAAAATGTATTGCTTTTGTACGTACATTGACTTATAATATGGGTAAAAGAAAGGGGCGTGATGATATGGCAGCTAAATCAGCAAATCTTTATGCAAGAATAGAGCCGGATGTTAAAGAACAGGCTGAGGAAATTCTGGCTACTTTGGGGATCCCGGCATCTAATGCTATCAATATGTTTTATAAGCAGATCATTCTAAATAGGGGGCTTCCGTTTGAGGTAAAGATTCCAACTGCGAGACCTGTTGATATTTCGAGAATGAACGCAGAGACTTTGGACATGGAACTTGAGAAAGGATATGCGGATATGCAGGCAGGGCGTACCAAATCTGCAGCTCAGGTTTTTGCGGATATCCGAAGGGATTATAATGTATGAAATATGATGTTACCTTTACGGAGCAGGCTGAGAACGATCTTCGCGGTATCTTTGAGTATATAGCATTTGAGCTTCTTTCGCCTGAGAATGCAGCCGGACAGCTTGACCGGATCGAAGAAAAAATCCTTTCCTTGGGAGAGTATCCGGAGAAGTTCCGGCAATATGAAAGAGAGCCCTGGAAGAGTCGAAATACACGAGTTGTGCCTGTTGATAATTATGTTATTTTCTATATCCCCGATAAGACAAAGAAATTGGTTACAGTGATTCGGGTTATGCATTCCGGAAGAGATGTAGATAAGCAGCTTGATGAATTTACAAAGTTATAATCATAAATCCTATGAGGCGTATGAGACATTTGGTTTCATACGTCTTTTCTTTTTTACTTTTTTGAGTTGACTACTGGTCAACAGAAGTTGACCGTTTGACGAACGATTTATTCCGTGGTGTTCCGTAGAATGACATATGTAAGCAAGAGGTGACGCAAGTCGGCAAGCCTAACCTCCAAGAAATGTTATGGAGCATTTCTAATAAAAGTCCAAATGTTAAAAATAAAAAAATCGGTCAAGAGATAGAATACAAGTATGAAATCAGTTTAGCCGATATATTTCGGAAATATAATAGAAATATGTCCTGTAGAATGAAAAAAGAATTATGATTAAAAAAATATGTTATAAAGGACATATAAATGACTGGAAAAGTTTGTTATAGTATGAATAAATCCAAAAGACCTAGATGTAGGAAACCGCAGGAAACAGTCAGTGAATAATACAAAACAAATAACTAAAATTTGTGAAAATGAGGAGGAAGCAAACTGTGAAAATTGTAACAGCAATCGATTCATTTAAAGGAAGTATGACTTCGATGGAAGCAGGACTTGCAGTAACAGAAGGAATACACAGAGTAGATTCAGATGTGGATGTGCAGATCAGACCGCTGGCAGACGGAGGCGAAGGAACGGTAGACGCGCTTGTTGCCGGAATGAATGGCATGAAACAGGAGATTCAGGTGACGGGACCACTTGGAACACCGGTAGTCTGTGAATATGGAATCATTGAAAGCAGCAAGACGGCAGTAATTGAGATGGCAGGAGCAGCGGGAATTACACTGGTACCGGATGAAAAGAAGAATCCACTTTACACAACGACTTACGGTGTCGGGGAAGTAATCAAAGATGCGATTGGAAAAGGCTGTAGAAGATTTATCATCGGAATCGGAGGCAGTGCAACGAATGACGGAGGTATCGGGATGCTGCAGGCACTTGGATTCGGATTCATGAACAAGAATGGACAGCCGGTACCATTTGGTGCAAGAGGTCTGGAAGAACTGGAGACGATCACGGATACCTATGTGATACCAGAACTGAAAGAATGTGAGTTCCGGATTGCGTGTGATGTAACAAATACGCTGTGTGGAGAGCAGGGAGCAAGTGCTGTTTACGGACCGCAGAAAGGAGCAACGCCATCTATGATCATGCAGATGGACAAATGGCTGGCATATTATGCGGCACTGGCAAAAGAAAAATTTCCGAAAGCAAATGCAAAACAGGCCGGAACCGGAGCTGCCGGAGGACTGGGATTCGCATTTTTAACATTTACCAATGCAGTGCTGGAATCCGGGATCAAGATCGTACTGGAGGAGACACAGCTGGAAGAATATATCAAAGATGCGGATCTGGTAGTTACGGGAGAAGGAAGACTGGACAGACAGACGGCGATGGGAAAAGCACCGATCGGAGTAGCAAAGCTGGCTAAAAAATACGGAAAGACAGTGATCGCATTTGCAGGATCGGTAGAACGGGATGCAAGAGAATGTAACGAGCATGGAATTGACGCATTCTTCCCGGTTTTACGAGACATCACCACGCTGGAAGAAGCCATGAAGAATGAAAATGCGAAGAGAAACCTGGCGGATACTGCGGAACAAGTGTACCGTTTATGGAGATAAGGCAGAACAGGTAAAAAATGAAAAGAAATAAAGTCTGATACTTGGTGCACTCATCAGTTTCAATGGATTTCGGTGGATTTTAAAAGAATTCACCTATGATTTTTCATGGTCAAAAATAAGAATTCGGCTGATTGCACTATGATGCGTCGAAGTTATACCACAAGTATAATGACAAACTAATGTTGCTGTGGTATTCTGTCGATAACAAAGAAAGAAAAGCGGATCCGAAGCGATGGGTCTGGGAAAGGAAAAAAGAATGTTCACAGCTATTCGATCAAGTTATTTATATCTGGAAAGTTTGAAAAATGCAGCACTCGATTATGAAAAAGAGTGGGGCTTTAGCTTTGTGTATTCAGATAAGAATAAGCTTGAAGGGAATGCTGTGGTGATGGATGTAGGCCTATCGTAGGGACAGGAGAGGACAACCGGATACATAGATTTTGAACCGCTTATCTTGTGTGGATGCACATGGTAGGCGGTATTTTTTTGCAGATATAAGCCTGATTGGTAAGGCAGTTCTGCGTTATGCTCCGTTAGCTCAATGGTAGAGCACCTGATAAATATCACAGAAATGAGGTAAGAGAAGCATGGATTTAATTGAAATCAAAGGAAAAATAAATACAGCCATCTGCTATGCAAGAGTAGTAGAGGATGAAGCAATAGAACAAATCAGACGTATGTGTGATTATCCGATGACGGAAGGATCAAGAATAAGAATCATGCCTGATGTTCATTCCGGTAAAGGCTGCACTATTGGAACCACAATGACAATTACTGATAAGGCTGTTCCAAATGTAGTGGGTGTTGATATCGGATGCGGTATGTATACTGTGAACTTAGGCAAGGTTGATATTGATTTTGTAAAGGTTGATGAGGCTGCACATTTTATTCCATCGGGAATGAACGTGTGGGAAGGTCGCCAGGAGAGATTTGATTTGACAGAACTTGCTTGTTACAGAGAACTGAAGGACACAAAGAGGTTAGAGCGTTCACTTGGAACCCTTGGTGGTGGTAACCACTTTATAGAGATAGATGAAGCGGGTGATGGAACCAAATATCTTGTGATTCATTCAGGCTCACGTAATCTGGGTAAGCAGGTTGCAGAGCTTTATCAGAAGCTGGCGATTAACCTAGACAGAGGCTATGGGGACTATCTTGCGAAGCGTGATGAGATTATCAGAACCTATAAGGAGCAGGGACGTAGAAGTGAGATTCAGGATGCATTAAAACAGCTTCACTGGCAGGTATATGAGTCTGAGACAAGTATGCCTGAAGATCTGTGCTACTTATCAGGAAAATATCTTGAGGACTACCTTCACGATGTTGAAATCTGCCAGGCTTTTGCAAGACGAAGCAGAGAGAAAATGGCTGAGATTATTCTGGAGAGAACCGGGATGGCTGGCAGAGAAGCGTTCCATACAATTCATAATTATATTGATACAGATGAAATGATTTTGAGAAAGGGCGCAATAGCAGCCCATATTGGAGAGAAAGTGCTGATTCCAATAAATATGAGAGATGGAAGTGTGCTTGCTGTTGGAAAAGGAAATCCGGAGTGGAATTATTCTGCACCTCACGGAGCAGGACGACTTATGTCCAGAACAAAGGCGAAAGCAAATCTTAGCATGGATGAATACAGAGAGACAATGAAGGGTATTTATACCACTTCGATTAATGAAAATACATTGGACGAGGCACCGATGGCATACAAGAGTCTGGAGGACATCATTGATGTGATCCGAGAGTCTGTAGATGTAATCGATGTGATGAAACCTATATACAATTTTAAGGCTTCTGATTAAGGTGGAGGGCATTCTTCCTTCACCTGCAGAAGCAGAAAAGGAGGAAGAAATGTTTACTATGCCTACCATCGATATGGTAGCTACCGGAAGGAATATCATGAGACTGAGAGAGGTAGCAGGTCTGACTGTAAGAGACCTGCAGGATATCTTTGGATTTGCGACTCCTCAGGCCATCTACAAGTGGCAGCACGGAACTGCCATGCCTACAATCGATAATCTGGTTGTACTGGCAGCAGTGCTGGATGTTCCGATGGATGAGATTATCGTAATCGATGTAAATAGAACAAAGCAGATTAGCGCATGAAAAGTGAATAAACAGATAGCCCTTTCAAGGCTAAAATGCTCGGTTCATCAGTTCCGAGTGGAAAGGCTTACAACAGAAAAAAGGAAAAGCAGAGAATCGGTGTTGAATTCAGAAATGGATTTGATGCCGATTTTTTGCGAAGTTTAGTGTTGTTCATACATTTTAGGATTAACGAAAGGAGCGAATAATCATGAAGAGATATAAGTTTTGAGAGCCAGGGTAGGGGGTATTGTCACTGGTTCAAGCACAATAGTGTAATTTCGAGCAAAAAGCCAAAACAGAATTGATATTTTGCTCGAAATAATGTATACTTTGAGCAGAATAGGAAATTCTAGTTTCAAAGGAGATGTGGGGGTTATGAAATCTAGTGAACAATTTGCAATTGAATGGAATCGTTCAAAACGTGCAATCAATGATTTGTGCAATAAAGGAAAAATCCCAGGTGCTATAAAAGAAGGAAGAAAGTGGCTTATTCCGGATGACGCAGTAAGACCTGTTGATAAGAGAGTTTCTTCAGGGAAGTACGCAAAGAAGAAGGCTGCGAATAATAAGTCATTACCTATTGGTATTTCTGATTATGTCAGAGCACAGGCAGATTATTACTATGTAGATAAGACTTTGCTTATAAAGGAATTCCTTGATCAGAAGCCACTGGTTTCTTTGTTTACAAGGCCGAGACGTTTCGGAAAGACATTGAACATGGATATGCTCAGAGTTTTTTTTGAGATTTCAGAGGAGGATACAAGTAAATATTTCGAGAATAAAGCAATCTGGAGATGCGGTGAAGAATATCGCAGACAGCAGGGACAGTATCCAGTTGTATTCCTTACTTTCAAAGATGTTAAGTTTGATTCCTGGAAAGCAACTCTTGATAAGATTAAAGATCTTTTGCAGGAGGAGTTTGGAAGACATCAGGAGATTGCGGATAGTGATAGACTTGCAGAGTATGAAAAGACCTATTTTGCGAAAATCATAAATGGCGAGGCCTCAGAAGTTGACTTGACTGTATCATTAGCAAAGTTATCTCAGATGCTTACAAAACATTATGGTAAAGCGCCAATCATTATTATTGATGAATATGACACACCGATTCAAGAAGGTTATTCCAAGGATTTTTATGATGAAATAATTGGATTCATGAGAAATTTCTTCTCTGGAGCATTTAAGGATAATAAGAATCTAACTTATGGATTTCTAACTGGTATTCTTCGGATTGCTCAGGAGAGCATCTTTAGTGGCCTGAATAATTTAACAGTGAATTCTGTGATGGATGAAAAGTATGATCAGTTCTTTGGATTTACTGCTTCAGAAGTCAGAGATATGCTGGAGTATTATGGTGCCCTGGATAAAGAAGCAGAGCTGAAGGATTGGTATGACGGATATTTATTTGGATCTACAGAGATCTATAATCCGTGGTCAGTAATCAATTATATTTCTAAAGGCTGCATTCCGCAGGCCTATTGGGTAAATACCGGAAAAAATGAAATTCTGGAAGATGTCCTTAAGGTGGCAACGGATGATATTACTGAAAGACTTTATTCTTTGCTACAAGGCGAAAGAGTTATTGCCCAAATTGATCAGAATGTTGTTTATAGATCTCTTTCAGAGGATCCGGCAAATATTTACAGTTTACTGTTAGTAGCTGGCTATTTGAAAACACCAAAGAAAGAATTGCAGGCAGATGGTTCTTATCTGTGCGAGGTATCCATTCCGAACAGAGAGATTGCAGCCGTATATAAGAGTGAAATATTATCGCACCTGTTACAGATTGGAGCTATCACAAGAACGACCGCCAATAAGATTGCAGAAAGTCTTTATGCAAATGATTATAAGAAACTGCAGAAAGCAATTGCTGAATATATGGATAAATCCATCAGCTTCTATGATGCTGGCGCAGAAGGATTTTATCATAGATTAGTTCTTGGTTTGATCGCTTTGATGGATAATCAGTATAAGATTAAGTCAAACAGAGAGTCCGGGGATGGACGATATGATATTAGTCTATTCCCAAGAGAAGGTAGATATCCTGGAATCATTATGGAGCTTAAGTGGAAAAAGGACTTGAGTGCAGATGAGCTTTCAGGGCTTGCAGATGAAGCGTTAATTCAGATTGATGAGAAGAGATATGACGCTGAAATGAAAGAAGATGGCATTCAGGATATTTTGAAATTTGGAATTGCATTTTCTGGAAAGAAGGTAAGTGTCAAAACAAAATAAGATTAAGCATCGTTTTGGAGACGAAAAAGGTGCTATGCACAGTAGAAAAGAAGGGAAAATAACGGTATGGGAATGGGAATGACTTTATTTATGGAGGCATTTGTGACAATACATATGTCTGTATTTGTGCTTTTGCCGCTGTCGAAGCTGATCTCTAAGGACAACAGCAGAAAAATCTTTTGGACCTTATTTGGGGTCAGAATCGCAATACTATTATTTTTTGATTTCTTCATTACCACAGGAATCGCAATCGTGGATTTCATGGCGGTGTTTGTGGGAGCATTTATTGTGACACCCATTGCTATGAAAAAGGGTGTATGGAATCAAAAGCTAAGTAAACAGTCCGGGAAGGAAAAGGTGCAGACAGCAGCTGAGGCGGTGATCCATGCACCGGCAGCTGACGAAACGGTAACGGGCAGGATAGTGCATGTAGAGGATTTTGATCCGCTGTTTGCCATGTCCGAGGAGGATTGTGTCGAAGGGTTTATAAAACGTGAAATGCAGCGCGCCGGGATCACGGAAGAACAGAATCTGATCCCGGAGGATATGCTGCGCAGAAAAAACATACTGAATGCCGTTTTGGCGGTTCTGTTATTCGTATACATATCTCTGTTTTTCTTTCATTTTCCGATGAAAACTTATGTGATCGGACTTATCATCCTGGTGGTATATGCATTTTTGACCAGCCGTTATCAGCTGATAAAATATTTGAAAAAGGAGATCAGATCCAGATCCCAGGAGAAAATCTCGAATATTGTCATGAATGTGAAGGCATCCATGGTGCCGGATTACAGCAAAAAGTTAAAATGGGCTCTCATGGCGGTGGCTGTGGCAGGCTCACTGCTGTTGTTCAGTAAGCCCAGGATCTTCTATGAGCAGGCAGATGACGGATATTATGTGCGGTTTTATGTCTATGGTCTGACGAATATGACTACAGCGACTATTCCTGATACCTATCAGGGGGAGAAGGTAGTGGGCCTGCGCGGCAACACCTTTTCCAATATGCCCTTTTTATCAGAGGTAACGCTGCCGGACAGCATTACAGAGATCCGCGGGCAGGCATTTAAAAACTGCAGAAGCCTGGAACGTGTCACATTGCCGGAGCATCTGACGTATCTGGGCGGGGAAGCTTTTTACCATTGCAGCAGCCTGGAGGAGGTAAATCTTCCGGCGGGACTGACGGAGATCCGCGGCAACACCTTTGAAGAATGCAGCAGCCTACTGCGCATAGAGATCCCGGATAACGTGACCAGGATCGGCGGACACGCGTTTTATGGAAATACCAGTCTGGAGGAGGTGGTGATCTCCCCGGACAGCAGGCTGCAGCAGATCGGGTCTTCTGCTTTCCGGTGCTGTGATTCTCTGCGGGAGATCACACTGCCCCGGGGCGTATCTGTCAATGAACGTGCTTTCAAGGAGACACCTGTAAGGATCGATTACTATGAATACTAAATTTATTCATTTGTTATATGTGCCGACCATGGCATGTAACATGCAGTGCCGGTACTGTTATCTGGAGGACCACACCGTAGATACCCTGCGGGGCGGAGATTGCCTGGAGACCCTGCAATATGCCATTGCGAAATTCCGTGAAGCGGATGTGGTGCCCTTTAATATTTCCCTGCACGGCGGCGAAGTGACCACTTTACCAAAGCAGGAATTCCACGACCTGATCCAATATATCAGCAGTTACTATCAGAAAAACCGTGAACTCATCACGGATGCCGGCTTCCGGGTAGGGCATCCCCACATCAAGACGAATCTGTACGGACTGGACAGACATATCGAGACCATCCGTGAGTTCAACGTGTCCATATCGGGCAGCCTGGATCTGCCTCTTTCCCTGCATGAAAAATACAGGGTGACGAAAGGCGGAGAGGGCACACTGGAACGGATACTGGATAATATCCGACTGCTGGAGGAAATCCCTAACAAGAAAAAAGTATCTGCCACGATCTTTCGGGAGCATTTCGAACAGCTGGATCAGATCATTGAAGATATCAGATTCCTGGACCGTAACACATGCCTGGACATGAATGATTTTAATTTTATGATAGGGTTTGACTACAATTCCTGTGGCCTGCTGCATCACATGAGTGAAGAGGAACAGCTGATCTTTTACCGGCGGATGCACGAGGCTTTTGACGGGACCAATCTGGATGCCGGGGTCAACGGTGCATGGTTCGATGAGTTCGGACCGGAATACTGCACCAACTGCGATAATTGCGGAGAGAAATTTTTCCTGTTGGAGCGTAACGGAGACATCTATTCCTGCGTCAGAGGTCAGAAGAACGAAGATTTTTACTACGGTAATATCTACCGTGATACGGTGGACACCATTTTGAAAACCGCTGCACGGAAGATCTTCCAAAACCATAACAGACAACCGTTTCCCGAGGAATGTGCGAGGTGCGCTTACCTGTATCTGTGCAAAACGGGCTGCCCTTTTGTGAAAAATGTATATGGCTCCGGCAAAAGCTACACCTGCCTGCTGCAACAGCAGATGTACCGGGACCGCGGCTATGCCCCGGATGCTTCTGCTGACGAGACTGCATATGAATATGTGACGAAGATGCGCCTCGAGGAGCCGGAAAAGTATCTGCCTGCCAAGACATCCGCAGAATATCCTGCACTGGAACAGATCATTGCACAAGATGCGAAGTTACAATATATCTATGACAGCGGTGTGTTCGAACTGGACGTGGATGGAGACAGATATCCGCTGATCTCCCAGATCCTTAGGAAGTCCAGGGAGATCCTATACCTGACACCCATCAGTACGGTAAAGCTGCGTATGAAAAAGCATATGTTGCAGGAAGAATGCGATTATCCGGAGAACAACGCATTGTACCTGATGCTGTTGTCCGGAGATCTCGTGACTTACGGTGATGAAGGGAGAACAAAGCAGCGGCACATTGCCACGCATCAGATTTATAAAGGAGTGCTGGACCATTCCGGGGATAACGAAGAAGAATGGTATGTATATGATATTTCCGGACTCCTGCGCGAATATGCAAAGGAATATGCCACGGGCAGCCCGAACAATCTGTTGTGCACCACTACGGAGCTGAGAGACTGCCATTACCGGAAGCAGGAAAATAATGCCTATTACCATATACAGGCCATCAATCTCCCCTTTCAGAACATTGAATTTTACTATCTGACACTGGATCAAAAAAATGACAAGGAGGTTTCCCATGAATTTTGAACCGCAGACCTATGAAGAACTGATCCGCATGAAGCGTTGCGTGGAACTGACGAAATATTATGAGGTAACAGAGGAGGAGCTTTGGGAGATCTATCATTTCCTGGAGCAGGAGCCGGAGGCTTTCATCAAGGGAGGCAGACAGAATCTGTCCCTCATCATCGGACAGAATACCGCAAAAACCCAGAAGGTGATCATGGCGAACTGCACCGACAGCAGCATTGACGGAATCCTGTTGTCACGGACAGAATTCAAAGTGTTCCCTCATTACACACCATCCTCAGGCTCCGGCAGCAGCGGTGGTTCCTCTTCCAACAACAATAATAACAATAACAACAATAATAACAACAATAACAGATAGGACACGAAAGCAATGGCATTCATATCCGAAACACTTCAAATGCGCAGGCTTACAGAAAGCGGCGTCAATATCAAGACTACCTACATCGTCGATGGCACCCTGAGGTACCGGTCCACAGACGGAACCTGTCAGGATGATGTGCACAGTGGTATCCGATGCCGCAAAGAGTATTTCCGGCAGGGAAAATTGCTCCATACAGAGAAAATCTTCGATTCCCGCATGGAGTATACCTATGTATCCGGAATGGATGAAGAGGCACAGCATACCTGTGAGAACTGTGGCTTTACCGGCAAAGTAAAGGAATTTGTGAACGGCTGTCCCTGCTGTGATGCGGCCTCCAACATTGACTACGCAGACAAGGAGCTGGGCAGCAAGCACCATTATGACCTGGTATTGCAAAGTCCGGTCTACCGGATCGTCACGGGAGTGGTAGACTACATCATATCATTCCTGCTATGCAGCCTGTGGATCATAAATACCTCCAGGACCTTCAATGGCTATGATGTGGGCAAGATTTTCATCTACAGCACAATCCTGGCTATGATCCTCTATTACTTTTTCTACCTGTGCGATGCTTATGCGGTATTGGGGCCTGTCAGACGATACAAAGAAAAACAGAACCGTCGGCAGCAGGAATTCTGGACCGCCACCGGCATCGACAAAAAGCGGTTCTATAATAACCTGAACTACGAAGCCGGCAGACGCTACTATTCCCGGCCGGATGTCATTGATTACGACATTATGGACTACACCGGTCTGCAGGAACATGTGGAGAATGGCATACTGTGCGTGGATGTGGAGCTACAGGTCAGACTGGTGTATCTGCGAGGTGGCCGGATCACATCCGAATATCGGAAGGATACCTTCTCCCTCAGCCACAACGACAGAGTCATGACCCTGGATAGCGGGATCCACGTGATCAAATGCCCCAAATGCGACGCCAATATCGATGTGACCAAAGGCGTGTGTGAATATTGCGGGACCGAGATCGACAGCCTGCAGGAATGGAAGTGGATAAATTAAGTACTGAAAATTGGACACAAAATATAGATAATCATATTTAATAAGATGCCTGAGAGAGGAAAAACGGATGGAACATTTTGAACAGATCAACGAAACTTCCTACTTGTCGGTACAGAATGCACCGGTATACCGGAAAATTATGAGATGCTTTTACCGGGAATACGAAAAGATGCATTTTCAGCTGTATAAAGAAGATATTTACAGGCTCTTAAAAGAGGATGAAGCATTCGAAGCGTATTCCATGGAGCAGCTGGTTCAGGATCTGGAAGCGCTTGTTAAGTGGAAAAATCTTACACCGATACAGGATCCGGGCAAAGTGTACACAATAGCCGATTATAAAAATAAGCAATACCGCTATACGATGTCGGAATATGCTGTGGAGATCGAGCGTCTGACGGTACGTTTGGAAAATTTATTTTTGGAATCGGGAAATCTGTCGACCAACTTTTTTGTCCGTCTGGAGAGAAGTCTGGATGAGGCGGAGAACATGGAGAATGCAGAGCTTCGGATGGTGAACGAATGGTGGCAGACGCTGCAGGAGGATTTTAAACGGCTCAACCAGAACTATCAGGATTATCTGCGGGACTTTTACTCCGGGAAAACGGAAAAACTGATGAAATCAGTGGAATTCATGGTTCATAAGGACAAATTTATCAAATACCTGAATGAATTTGTGCAGGAATTGCAGCGGCACTCCAAACGGATGGAACAGCTGCTGGAAAAGAATACGGAGCGCATGGAGAATACGATTCTGGATTGGGTTGTGGCGAGTGAACTGGAGATTCCCCATGCACTGTTGGAAATACATGGAAATGCTGAGCCAAGCATCCGGGAAAATGTATACGGAAAATGGTATTCCCTGAAAAACTGGTTCGTGGACGGACAGGGACAGGAATGCGAAGCTAAAAAAGTATTGAAGATCACCAGTGATATTATACGCAATATTATTCAAAATGCAGCCCTGATCGTACAGGTCCAGAACTGGGGCATCAGCCGAAAGGATGATTATAAAAAATTTCTGGAATTGTTCTTGAAATGTGAGGATCTGGAGGAAGCCCATAAACTGTCAGCCCATGTCTTCGGAGTGCAGCAGATCGAGCATTATAAGACTAATATTCCGAGAGACGAGGATGGTATTAATAACAGTGTTTATCAGGAAGAGCCGGCATTGTTTTTGCTGAAGCCTCACACGAGAGGGTATCGTGAGAGAAAGGACAGAACAGGTTTTGCTGATAAATCGTTGGAAAAAATGGCACAGCGGGAAAGCTACCTGCGACAGGCGCAGAAGCAGAAGGAAGTGGTACTCCGGTATATCAGGGAGCAGAAGATCCGGTTTGCGGAGATTGACGAAGTGGTTTCCGAAGACACACGGGCTATTTTCCTGCAGTGGATCGCACAGGCCAATATGAGCTCGGAGAAGATGGGACGGACGGAATACGGACAGGAGTATCAACTGAGGAAAAAGGAAGGCAGCTGTGTACTGAAATGCGAAGACGGCGATCTGAAAATGCCGGATTATACATTGGAGTTTAAATAAATATGAATGAAATCAGAACCTTAATGGAAAAATTCTGGATCTGCCGGGACAGTGACAAGGAGACTTTCTATAAAGTAAAACGGGATATTCCGAACTTTCAACGTTTTATCAGAGAACAACTGGGATGGAAGCTGATACATACAGAGAAGCTGTTAAAGCTGGAGAAGAGACCGGCGCATGCAGAAGCATTTATGGGAATCAGCGAATTTACGGACATTCGGGATTACTGCATACTATGTGTGGTGTTGATGTATCTGGAGGATGCCGAGGAGGGCAGGCAGTTTTTGCTGTCGGAACTGATCGACTATGTGGAGACACAGCTGAAAAATTACATGCCGGTAGACTGGACGTCCTTTACACAGAGAAAATCACTGGTTCGGGTATTGCAGTATATGGAACGGCTGCAGATGCTCAGGGTGTATGAAGGAAAAAGTGAATCCTTCAGCCAGGAAGCCGGGCAGGAAGTACTGTATGAAAATACAGGCTATTCGAAATATTTTACCAGTAGCTTTACTACCGACATTTCCGGATATGAATCCTGGAAGGATTTTGAAAAGACAGATTTTGAGGAATTTGAGGAAAACAGAGGATCACGACGTATTAACCGGGTATACAGGCAGCTGGCAGTCTGTCCGGCACTTTACTGGGACAGCACAGAGGACGCTGATGCCTTATATTTGAAAAATCAGAGACAATGGGTCGGCAGATATTTGCGGGAAAATTTGGGTGGTAATCTGGATATCTATCGTAATGCGGCATTTCTTACACTGGATACAGATGACTGCTACGGAAACGTGCACCCGAGGGATGCCCAGATTTCGGAAAGCGTCCTGATCGTATGTGCAGAGATACAGAGGCAGCTGGCAGAAGGACAACTGGAATTACAGGAGGATGAATGCATTGCCATGACAAAGCAGGAATTTTCCCGGATTATCACAAGCTGTAGAAACAAGTGGAAGAATGCATGGAGCAAGGAATATTGCGAAATGGACGAGGACAGGCTTGTGGAAACCATTTTAAAGTATATGACGGACTGGATGATGGTGCGCAGCAAGGAAGAACAGATCATTGTATTGCCTGCGGTGGGCAGGCTGGCAGGACAGTATCCTTCCGATTACAAAGGAGACGGAGAAGAATGAACGAACGTTGGAAAATGAACCGGATCGGGTTTGTGAATTTCTGGTTATATGACGAAGAGGACTTTGAATTCGAGGATGGGAAACTGCTTCTGCGCGGACAGAACGGCTCCGGAAAATCCATCACGACACAGAGCTTTATTCCGTTTGTACTGGACGGAGACCGTACTCCCAGCCGACTGGATCCGTTTGGTTCCAGTGACCGCCGGATGGAATACTATTTTCTGGGAGAAGAGGGCAAGGAGGAGTCTACCGGTTATCTGTTCCTGGAATTTTGGAAAGAGGACTCCGGAGAGTATCGCACCATTGGAATCGGACAAAAAGCTAAACGCGGGAAACCGATGGATTTTTGGGGCTTTGTGCTCCTGGACGGGCGTAGAGTGGGATATGATCTGTGGCTGTATAAGGAAGTGGGATCCAACAAAATTCCCCGGGACAAGAGGGAGATGAAGGCAGAACTGGGCGAAGACAATTTTTTCACAGACAGTCTGTCGGAATACAAGAAGCATGTCAACCAGTATATTTTCGGTTTCCGTAAGGAAGAACAGTATGAACAATTCATCAAACTGTTGGTGAAGGTGCGGGCCCCCAAGCTTTCCAAAGAGTTTAAACCCACCAAAGTATATGATATTCTGAATGATTCCCTCCAGACTTTGACGGATGAGGATCTGCGCCCTATGGTAGATGCGATGGAAAAGATGGATGAGATCCAGGATAGTCTGGAGATGCTCAACCGTGCTTTCGATGATGTGAAGATCATCCGCAATGAATATACCCGTTACAACCAGTATATGCTGGCAAAAAAGGCTCAGGGTTACCTGAACAAGAAGCAGGAAGTGGAGAGAGAACAGGGAATACTGGAGGGGAAGGAACAGCTGCAGCGTGAGGCACAGGAAAAACAGAGCCGGGCAGCACAGGATACGGAGAGACTTACGGCAGAGAAAAAGCTGAAAGAAACGGAGCACAATGCGCTTCTGGATCCGGAACTCGAGGATGCAGACCGCAAGCTGGAGAAATTCAGGGCAGAGTATCAGGAGGCTGCGGATGGAGAACAACGCTGGGAGAAAAAGATCGAGGATGGCAGGGAACGGATCCGGGATGAAGAGATGACTCTGAAAAAGCTGGAGGAACAGATGGAACTCCGCCGGGATACCTTGAAGGAAAAGCGGGAAGAACTGGAGGAACAGCAGGAAATCCTGCAATGGGAACATCATGAGAAGGCGAAAGAGAAAATCAGCCTGGAAGAATACGAAGAAGGAGATGAGATTGCAGAGCAGCTGCAAATATGGAAAAATCAACTGACATCAGGAAGGACAGCTCTCGGACAATATGAGCTGATCTTAGGACAGTACGAGGAAGCCGCCAGTCTTCTGGAAGAGACGAAGAAGAAAAAAGCGGAGGAAGAACAACGGCTGGAGATGGTAGAAGAACAGGTGTCGGACAGAATCAATGCATGGATCACGGAAATCTTTCGCAGAGCGGAGACCTCCGGGGAATGGCATCCGGAACGTGAGATCCTCCTACAGGCGGAACAGAAAGCAAGACAATACGAGACCGTAGCGGATGGCGTGGAGATACAGAGGGATTTCCGTGCAGATTATGAAAGACAGCGTCAGCAGCTTACAGACGAAAAGAATGAGAAACAGTATCAGAGGGAGATTCAGGTAGAACTTCTAAAAGATGTCCGGGAACAGCTGAAGAAGGTGCAGGAGCAGCGGGAACTGGAGCCGGAACGGGATGAGGCAGTCGAAAAATCCAGGGCATCCCTGGCACAGGCGGGAATCACGGCCATTCCGTTTTACAGAACGGTAGAGTTCGCAAAGGAGCTGGATGAGGCAGCCTGTGCAAGGCTGGAGGCACAATTACAGATGTCCGGAATGCTGGATGCGCTGGTGGTGACGAGGGAAGATTTTGCGAAAATAAGAGCGGAGCATCCGGAATTTCTGGATGCGGTTCTGCAGACAGACGGACAGGGCAACAGCCGCTTTTTTGGATTGACAGTAAGTGATGATCTGCCGCAGGAATTGAGAACTCCGGTATTGGAAATCCTCAGTAACATTTATGACGAAGAAGGGACGACACAGGGAATCTGTTTCGGTGCAGACGGCAGCTTCCGGCAGGGAATCTTAGCCGGTAAAGCGCATAAGCAGGCAGCAGAATATGTAGGATATCTCGCAAGAAAACGGAGAAAAGAACAAAAAATCCGGGAACTGCAGGAACAGATAGAAAGCATCAGCAAAACCATAGCAGAATGGGATGCTGAAATTACGCAATTACAGGAACGGATGGACAGGTTACAGGCGGAATACCAGGAGATCCCCGATTTTTCGGAGATTCAGATCGCATTGTCGGAGAAAAGAGAGCTGGAACGTATTCTGGAGACATTGGAGAATGAATATCTGAAACAGCAGGCTCAGGAGCATAGGCTTTCCGAACAAAAGAACCGGCAATATCAGGAGGTATTGAAGCTTTGTAAAATGCTGCCCTATGGAAGAACGGCAGAGGCTTATGAGGAAGCCTGCGGCGCAGCGGAAGAATACGGAAGGATATGGCAAAGTATAAGACGTGAACTACTCCATATGCAGACGGAGCAGATCAGTTGTCTGGATAAAAAAGAACGGATAGACCAATACAACGATGATCTGGAGGAAGCCTATACGGAAAAAAGAACTTACAGTACCCGTGCAAAGGCCTGCGAGATTCAGATCCGCCAGCTGGAAGAGTATCTGAGGAGTCCGGAACTGCTGGAAAAGGCAAACCGGCTGAAACAGGTGAAGGAAGAACTGGAACAGATCAGTAAAAAAATAAATGATTTGGAAAAAGAGATGGCGAAACGTGAAGGAATGTTGCAGGGCTTGCTGAAAGACCTTCCGGAACAAAAAGCAAAACTGCAGGGATTGATTATGGAGGAAACGGCACTCAGAAGCTATTTTGAAGAGGAACTGGATCTGAGACTGATTTTGAACCGGGAAGGCCGCACGGTCTGTGAATGTGCCGAAGAGGCAGTGAAATTAGTAAGTGACAGTGATAAGAATAGAGAGTCTGTTGATATGCTTCAGTCTTTGCATGATAAATATCATAAACATAATGGAAGCCTTGCAAGCTATGGAACGTCCATAGAAGAGTGCTTTGGTGATACAGAAATTGTGGGAGCTATACGTAAGCGATATCGTATTCTCTCTGTCTGGAATGGCAAGAAAGTATATCTGGAGGAATTTTACAATATCCTGAAGACCGCCATCGAAGAGACGGAACTGCTGATACAGAAAAAGGACCGGGAGCTTTTCGAAGATATCCTGTCCCAGACGATCAGCCAGCAGCTTACGGACCGCATAGCAGAGAGCAGAAAATGGGCAAAAGACATGTCGAAGCTCATGCAGGAGATCGATACCTCTATGGGCCTTCGCTTTTCGCTGGAATGGAAGCCCTGCAAAGCTGACAATGACAAAGAACTGGATACGGCGGATCTGGAGCAGATCCTTTTGCGCGACAGAGAGCTGCTTACCCTGGATGATATTGAAAAGGTAGCAGGTCATTTCCGCAGCAAAATCCGTGCAGAAAAGGCAAAACTGGAAGAGACGGGAACGATCATCAATTACATGGAGCTGGTAAGAGATGCCCTGGATTACCGGAAATGGTTTGAATTCCAGATGTTTTACCGGCGCGGGGATGAGACGAAGAAGCCACTGACCAATGCTGCGTTTAACCGGTTCAGTGGAGGTGAAAAAGCAATGGCAATGTATGTGCCGCTGTTCGGAGCAGTAAACGCACAGTATAAAAAGGCGGATAATAAAGATCACCCCAGAATTATCGCACTGGATGAGGCATTTGCCGGTGTCGATGACAAGAATATCAAAAGTATGTTTGAACTGGTCCATAAGCTGGATTTTGATTATATCATGAATTCCCAGGCTCTGTGGGGATGCTTTGAGACGGTCAAAGGTCTTCGGATCGCGGAACTGCACCGCCCGGAGAACTCCCAGGTGGTATCGGTGATCCGGTATACATGGAACGGACATGAGAGGATTCTGGATGAACAATAATGAAGCATGTGCGGCATATTTTAAGGGAAATCCGGCGTACAGAAGGTGCTTTTCGGAATTTGAAAAGAAATGGAATTCTTATGGAAGAGCAAAAGGAATCATTACACTGAAGCATACTTCCGAAGAAGAACGGAGAGCCATCGGCGGGATACTCGGAAAGACGTTTTATGAAGATGCCATACGTTTTCCTTTTACGGAATTTGAAAAAGGACTGCAATCCACAAAATTTGCTCCTGTAAATTTCGAAGAGGTTCTGGAAGCATATTTTGGCAGAAAAATGATAACCACGCAGAAGATGCGGATGGAGGAAGAGCGTAGCAGGGCGGAATTATTTGAAACGGTGGAAGGCTGTCTGGCAGAGGGTGCCGGTCCGGATTCAGTTGTTGTCTCCTGGCTGCGGGAAATGTATTCCAAAAAGAAGTATGGCTATCAGACAGTGATCAGAGAATACGGAAGAGACAGAGAACGGACGGAAAAACTGTTGAAAACCGTAGGAAGAGCACTTGTTCTGCTGGAAGATATTCGAGAGACGCAAGAGGAATATCCTCTGGCAGTATTTTCCGCGGAGATATCCGGCAATCCTCACTATTTTGATCAGGGAACGACTGCGGGGCAATTATTAGTCCATGGAGTGTGCTACGCTGCGAGGACAGATTATCCGGAAAACGCTCATCAGTGGAGGGAATTACTACTATCCAACGGTATTGTACCGGATAATATTTCCTCTATCGTGCATATCTATGGATTGCGATTACAGATTGGCGGTGACTGGCACCCGGCGTACGATGCCTTTTGCAGAAGACAGGAGCCCTGTGCGGTTACCATGGAAAATCTGCAGGAGCTGACAGCGGTACAACCGACAGGAGATAGGGTTTATATTGTAGAAAATGAGATGGTGTTCAGCTACCTGCTGAAGCACCTGGAACAAAAGAATGTGACATTACTATGTACTTCAGGACAGCTGCGGAGCGCTGCAGTGAAGCTGATTCCTTTTCTACTGGATAGTGGGGCAGAAATCTATTATAGCGGAGACATCGATCCGGACGGAATCCGGATCGCCGACAGACTCTGGAGAAAATACGGTGACCGGATCCGTGTGTGGAGAATGGCGCGTAGAGATTATGAGAGAAGTCTTTCAGAAGAAGTGATTGGAAATATTTCTATGAAAAAGCTGGAGACCGTTGAGAATCCGATTCTCCGTGAGACGGCAGAAGAGGTAAGGAAGAAGAAAAAGGCGGGGTATCAGGAGAATATATTAACAGATCTGGTGGAAGACATGGATGGGAAGTAAGCGTCAAACTAGAAGCAGGCATCGTATTTTAATGGGAAAGAGAATGCACCCAGCGAGACGAAGGTGTTTGAATAGAAAAGATCATAAAATGTGATAAAATGCAAAAATATGGCTCATGAAATGTGAAAAAATGCAAAAATATGGCTCATGAAATGTGAGAAACGGCATCGAGATCGGTCTTCTACCCCGTGGAGATCCATACCGCGAACCCCGTGGGCAGAGCGAATATGGAGAGCGTGCTGGCGAGGTACTGGAGAGAGGAGTACTGGTAAAACACAATACTCGAAAAAAGCAAAATAAAACTGCCGAAAAATACAAAACAAAATAGCCGAAAAATACAAAATAAAACTGCCGAAAAATACAAAACAAACTTGAATAAATTATTTAAAAAATGTTATACTAGCAGTAAAAGGAGTGTATAGCATATGGAATATATCAGGCGAGTTGTAGACGATGAAATAGATAGAAAAACAGAAGCGTTTAATGCGGTAAGCATTATTGGTCCGAAAGGGTGTGGTAAAACGAGAACTGCCAAGGAACGTTGCAAAACGGTTATTGAGTTCCAGGATGAGGATAAAAGAGATGGATACATTGCTGTGGCAGAGACGGCGCCCAAGCTTTTTTTAAAAAATGAGAAACCGATTTTGTTTGACGAGTGGCAGGATGCTGTAAAAATATGGGGAACTATCCGAAAAGATTGCGACGACCATCCGGAAAATGTTGGACAATATTTTCTGACAGGTTCGGCGAGCAAAAAGATAGATACCCCCCATACGGGAACGGGAAGAATAACGGAAATTACAATGTATCCCATGACATTATGGGAAACAGGTGAATCAAATGGGAAAATATCTTTGGCAAAAATTCTTGAAGATCCAAACTATGATATAGATGGAATTATGTCGGAGACAAATCTGGAACAGTTATTTTTTGCAGTGTGCCGAGGTGGATGGCCGAGGTGTCTGGCATTATCAAAAGATAGCGCTAAATTGGAAATTGCAAAAGATTATTATAGGCAAATTATCCATAAGGATATTACAGCTATTGATGGGGTGAAGAGAAATCCCGAATGGACAAGAGCACTATTATGGTCATATGCAAGAAATATGGCAACTACCGCAAAGAGAACAAGTATTTATGCCGATATTAAGGCAACCCAAAATGTAACGGATATAACACTTGCATCATATATTGATGCGCTGGAAAGCTTATTTGTTATAAAAGATATTGATGCCTGGACACCACAGATTCGTTCAAAAACGGCAATAAGGACAGCGAAAAAGCATATTTTTATTGATCCGTCTATCGGATTAGCGGCTCTTGGTATTAATCCGGAGTATTTTTACAATGATTTAGATTTATTTGGTCATGTTTTTGAAAATTTGGTTTTAAGAGATCTGCTGGTATATGCAGAAAATCATAATGCACGAGTACTCCATTATACAGATGATACAGGGATGGAAGCTGACGCTGTATATCAAATGGAAGATGGAAGATATGCGCTTATTGAGATTAAGACAGGTGCCAACAAGATACCTGATGCTGAAAAATCTCTCTTAAAATTTAAAGAAGTGATTCAAAAATATAATCAAAGTGCCATCAAAAATGTGGATCATCCACGAGCTGTCTATAGGGAGCCATCTGCACTGATTGTGATATGTGCGAATGCACCTATGGCATATACAACGGATATGGGAGTCAAGATCGTTCCAATTGGCTGCTTGAAAGATTAAAAAAGTTTGTAAGATTCTGTCGCATATTGTCATATATATAATAGAGGGAGCAATTTTACATAGATTGCAGTATTCCTGAAAATATGCTATGATACTTTTAAATGAGCGAAAAAAGTAAAAAGAATCAGACAATTCAATATTATGATCAAAATGCCGCCGATTTTGTGGAGAACACGCGTAATGTAGATTTTCATGTAATGCAGGATGAATTTATAGAAGGGCTTCCTGCAGGGGCGAAGATCCTGGACCTGGGCTGCGGCTCCGGAAGGGATACGAAATATTTCCTGGAGCATGGATATCGGGTAGACGCGATAGACGGCTCCGCGGAACTGTGCACGTTGGCATCAGAGTACACGGGGATTCCGGTGAAATGCCAGTTGTTCCAAGAGCTGGATGCATCGGAAGTGTATGACGGTATCTGGGCGTGCTCATCGTTGCTGCACTTATCCTATGGGGAACTGGATGAAGTGTTATATCGCATCGAGAAGGCACTGAAGCCGCAGGGCATTTTGTACATGTCATTTAAGCATGGTGTATTTGAGGGGGAAAGGAACGGCAGATATTTTCTGGATTTCACAGAAGAGAAACTGGAGCAGCTGCTGAAAAAACATACAAGTTTACAGCAGCTGCGGAACTTTCTGACAGAAGATGTACGACCGGACAGGGAAGAAAGATGGCTGAATCTATTCCTGAAAAAGATCAATTCTTAACTGCATATCCGAACTATGTCCTCCGGGAGACAGTGACTTATCCGAATGGCGGTGTGAGTCGCTTTTATGATGATGGAGTGGACATGGTCATTATCGATGATGAAATCTGCTCCTGCCGCGATGGCGAGCAGATTTTTCCTTATACACTGATCACAGATAAACAAAACCACTATATGAAAATATACCGGAGAGTGTTCCGATTCCTGGGATTCGATCCGGAAACGATAGAAAAATGCCTGCAGAAAAGCAGACAGGAAGTGCTGCACTTTACCAAAAAGATCTCAGAAAGAGGAGAGCACGCGGATTCATCGCCGCTGGAGCTACTGTTTGAACAGAATTTCACGGATGTCTACGGTATGCGGGCATTGAAATACCTGCAAAAAGAATTCCGGATATCCGATGAAGACGGCAACAATTATTTCCTCGATTATCTCGTAGATACCGCAGACGGCAGAGTGGCCATCGAGGAAAACGGAATTCATTACCACCATCCGCAGCTGATCGGAATAGAGGGCTATCGGAAACAATTGCGCAAGCAGAATACCTGCGCATTGTGGGGATTAAAGCTATACCGTTTTTCCACGGAAGATTGCCGATTCAAGGATCGTATCGAGGACGATATCCGGTCTTACCTGGGAAAAGACACCGGCGGATTCCGGGAAGCGGGATTGCTGTTGGAACGTAAAACGGAACTGTATGAGCACCAGGAGATCAGCCTTGCACAGATACAGGAACGGCGGGAAAAAGGAATTCGTGCATTCCTCATTGTATTACCTACCGCAGCGGGAAAATCCCGGATCGTAGAAGAAGATATTCAGAAATTTGCAGCCGGAAAAGAGCAATTCCGGGCATTGATCCTGGCACCGAATACGAATATCATTGCGGACTGGAAAGAGAGAATCGACAAAGACCTGCAGCCGTTGCAGGACCGGATCGATATTAAGACTTACAGCTATGCGGTAAGACATTACCATGAAAAACCAAGGGATTATTATTCCTATATTGTAGTGGATGAGGCGCACCACGCGGTGGCTCCGATGTTAAAGCGGGTGATCCAATACTATGCACCGGAATTCCTGATAGGATTGACAGCGACAGATCAGCGTCCGGATAAAAAGAGACTGGAAGAAATCTTCGGAAATTATACAACAGAGCTTTCTCTGAAGGAGGCAATGGAGAAGGGAGTTGTGGCGAGGGCGAATGTCTACCGGATCGAGACGAATATTGATCTGAGCCATGTCCGTTTTAACGGAAAAGATTATGTGAATGCGGATCTGGAGAAGAGTGTGCGTGTCACTTCCCGAAATGAATTGATCGTAAATGTGCTGAAGGACTATTTCACGGAGGGAGATGCCGGAAAACGTCAGGGAATTATCTTCTGTATCAACAAGTCGCATACCAAAGAGATGGCACGCCTGCTGAACGCAGCCGGTATCTCAGCGCAGGATTACAGTGGAGATACAAAGCACCCAGAGAAGGTTATGCAGGAGTTCAAGGAGCATAAGATACGTTTTCTCTGTGCCTGCGATATGATCTCGGAAGGCTGGGACTATCCGGAACTCGGAATCCTCGTTATGGCGCGCCCAACGCTGTCGAAGGTGCTGTATCTTCAACAGATTGGCAGAGGATTGCGCCGGACATCCATCAAGAAAAATGTGTTCGTTATTGATGTGGTAGATGAATACGGAGCTATGGTAAGACCCTGCAGTATGCATGCTATCTTCGGAAACTCATTGTATGTTCCGTTCGGTGATATCACCAGACAGGATTACCTGCCGGGACAAATGATCGAGATCGATGGCATCACTGAGCGTGTGGAACGGATCGTGGAAGTGGACATCCATACCTTTGAAGAAAAGTATGGAGATTACTACAGTCAGGAGCAGCTGGCGAGAGAGTACTTCGTCAATACCGGAACGATCATCAGCTGGATCCGTAAGGGGAAGATTACACCAACAGTGGAGTTCCCATTCGGCAGCAAGAAGATCAGTCTGTTCAGCCCGGAGGATGTGGAGAAATACAGAAAAGAACTGAACATTCAGGAACATAACGATGACACCGTTCGGGATGACTTTTTTGCATTCCTGGAAGAAAGAGATTATTCACTGTCCTATAAAATGCCGTTCCTGTTGTCGTTTATCGATCATATGGACACGATAGGCGATGCGAAGATTGAGGATGTGCTGACGGATTACATAGCTTTTTATCAGGACAGGATCGATAAAGGATTGCCGGTGGATCGCCCCAGCTGCCCTTATAATGCCGAGACTCTGAAAGATCGAAAAATGATCAAAAGCAGCATGCTGACCAATCCTTTTGAAAAGTTCGAGAGAAAGAGATTTATGTACTACTCGAAGGATTTGGGAGTGATCTCACTGAATCATGCGCTACTGGCGAAGATGAGTGAGGGGGATTGGGAGAGAGTTAAGGGGCAGATGAGGGAAGATTTGGAGAGGTACTATGAGCGTCATACATAGATTAATAAGGTATTATCGTAAATGAGATTGATTAAGATTGAATCTGTGCATGAATAATGGTAATAAGGAAGTATTATTTCTAGTAAATGTAATAGTTGCTTTCCTGGCATGACATAAAAATTTAATAAGAATATCCGAACTAATTCCTTACACATACAGGAAAGACGGAATGTTAAGGGCCACTGATATAAAAAATATGAAAGGTGACAAAGAGATGGAAGTTTTTGCAATAAAAAAAGGAGAACCATTAGAACTTACGATAGATGAATTTGAAAAGCAAACGTGTCATGAATTCCCTTATTATAGAACGAAGAAGGATAATAGACTTTCATTATATGCAATTTGTCCAGAGTGTGGAAATCCTATACAAATTATTAATTTGTATGGAGAAGAAATGATGCAGAATGTAACTCATAAAATAACTCTCTATGGAAAACATATAGGTCGCGCTGTAGATGGCTTTTCGTATTGGAGCGAGATTGAGATGAAGAATTGTTCGTTATATAATCCGTCACCATTGGGGAATACAGAAATAAGAACAAAAACAGAAGAATCTGAGGAAATAAGGAAAATCATCGAAAGAAATTGGAAAAAAATAAAGCAGGATATTAGAGGCATAATCGGAGTAAATCTAACAAATAAGATAATGGATCATATGTATCAAGTGTTTATGGATTCTCATGCATATAGTTATAAGGCTGTTAATAAATACAATATACCATATGCGATGCTTAGATATCAGGAAGCAATATCAATTTATAATGCGTTCCTATTTGATTCTATTATGAATGAGAACGTCAAAGACAGAATTAATAGTTATAGTGAGTACTTTGAGATTCTAGATAGGAAAATTAGTAAGAAGAAAAACGGGTATTATAACATTGGTATATATTTTACAGGGTATCAAAAGAAAGAACATAAGCAATATATACATATGGTTATATATGAAACGGATGGTAAAACAGAAAAAAGAATTATTTTGAAAGAAAAAATTGAAATGAAATCATGGTTATATGTAAACTAAGAGCACAAATTTATACTCTAAATAATGGTTATTATAGGATTTAACATGGAATTTTTGGAAGGTAATGGGATGTTTATTAGTAAAATGAAGATTCACAATTTCAAATGTTATCGAGATTTTGAAATAGATCTTGAAGAAGGATTGAATATAATTGTTGGGGATAATGAAGCGGGAAAATCTACGATACTAGAGGCTATAAATTTGGCATTGACCGGAATTGTCAGTGGAAAGAGTATTTGGAATGAAATTTCGCAATATATTTTCAATAAAGAAGCAGTTGATGAATATATTGCATCGTTAGTAACATCACCTATTGAACTTCCATATATAACTATAGAAATCTTTTTTGGAGGTGTTGAAAATCCCATAATGAATGGTAATGCAAATTCTGATAGGGACGGCGATGCAGAAGGATTTTGCTTTAAAATTGCATTTGCTGACCAATATGTAGATGAATATGAGGCATTGGTTCGGGAAGGGGATGTTAAGAGCTTACCGATTGAATATTATGATATTACATGGACAACTTTTGCTAGAGATGTAATTACAACACGTAGCATACCGTATAAATCATGTTTAATTGATTCGTCTGAATATAGATATCAGAGTGGAAATGATCTGTATTTGTCCAGAATCATTAAAGGTTCATTAGAACCAAAAGATATAACGTCTATTGCACAAGCACATAGAAGAATGAGAGATACTTTTACTAATGACCCATCAATAGAAACTATTAATAATAAAATAAATCAGGAGACTAGTTTAACGAACAAAAAGATAGCATTATCTGTGGAACTGGTCACTAAAAATGCATGGGAAAATAGTCTTGTAACTCAATTGGATGAAATACCATTTCATTATGTGGGAAAAGGAGAACAATGTGTTGTTAAGACAGAACTGGCATTAGCAAGACGTAGTTCGCAAAATGCAAACATCATCTTGATAGAAGAACCAGAAAATCATTTATCCCATGCAAGATTAAATCAATTGATTAAATGTATTTCGGAACAGTATGTGGAAAAGCAGATACTTATTTCAACACATAGTAGTTTTGTTGCAAATAAGCTTGGCTTTGGAAAAGTAATGTTACTAGATACTCTAAAGATAACAAGGTTCTCGGAATTATCGGAAGATACATACAATTTCTTTAAGAAGGTAGCAGGATATGACACATTACGAATGATTTTATGTAAAAAAGCTATTCTATGCGAGGGCGATTCGGATGAACTGGTAATTCAAAAAGCGTATATGCAACTTAATGATGGACGGTTACCGATCGAGGATGGCATAGAGGTGATTTCCGTAGGTGTTTCGTTTTTGCGTTTCCTTGAAATTGCGGAGTGCATTCATACAAAAATTGCAGTTGTTACAGATAATGATGGCGATATGAAAGCTATTAACAAAAAGTATGAAAATTATATTGGTGAAAACCAAAAAGAATATATAAAGATATGTGTTGATGAAGTTGTGGATACAGGAACACTAAAAATTGGCAATAGAGATTATAATTATAATACTCTGGAACCTAAACTTTTGAAAGTTAATGGTCTGGAAAGGTTAAATCGTATTTTGGGTACAGATTACACAGAGGAAGACGATTTGAGAAAATATATGAAACATAACAAAACAGAGTGTGGATTGAAAATTTTTGAATCTTCAGAACAGATAGAAATACCGAATTATATTTTGGAGGCTATTAGATGGTAAATAGGTTGATAATTGCGGCTGCGGGTTCTGGCAAAACTACATATCTGGTAAAACAGGCGATGCAACAATCGGATCGTGTTTTAATAACAACATATACGATTGCTAATGAGCGGGAAATTCGTAAAAAATTTATAGAACTTAATGGTTGCGTGCCACATAATATTACCATACAAACTTGGTATTCATTTCTTTTACAGCATGGAGTTAGACCATTTCAGGGAGTAGTTTTAGATGATAAAATTAATGGTATGATATTAGTCAGCGAGAGGTCTGGGAAAAAATATGATGGAAAATTTGGCCCGGTGTATTATGCAGAAGAGGACTATAGAAAATTCTATTTTACAGATGGGATGAAAATGTATTCTGATAAAATTGCAAAATTTGTATGCCGCTGTGAAAAGGAGACCGAAGGTAGAGTTTCCAAAAGAATTAGTAGAATTTATCCTAAGATATATGTAGATGAAATCCAGGATTTAGCAGGATATGATTTGGATATAATGAAGAGTTTATTACAGGCTGATTGTGATGTGACTATGGTAGGAGATCCCAGACAAGTGACATATCATACGCATAATGAAGCAAAGTACAAGAAATATGCAGATGGTAAAATTGAAGAATTTATTAAAGCTGAGTGCAAAAAAATAAACTGCATTATAGATAAAGAGAGTTTGAATGATTCATATAGAAATAATCAAAGCATATGCTCGTATTCATCACGATTGTATGAAGAATATGGTGTAACTGGAACTAAGCAATTTGAAGTTACAGGGCATGATGGTGTATTTTTAGTAAGACCAGAAGATGTTGATATGTATTTAAAAAAATTTGAACCAGTACAACTTAGAGACAAGAGAACTGTAAAAGTGAATGACGAATATAAAGTAATAAATATGGGTGAATCCAAGGGATTAACATATGACCGAGTGCTGATTTATCCAACCAAAACAATGATAAACTGGATGAAGGATCATTCGAATAAATTACAACCAAAAACGAGAGCTCAATTTTATGTTGCAATAACAAGAGCAAAATATAGTGTGGCAATTGTTTTTGATTATTGTGAAAAGACAAGTTTTACAGGTGTGGACAAGTATTTGTAATATGAAAAAGAGTAACATATGCTAAAGAGGAGAAGAAAATGTTTTTCTTTTTTTATAGTGAAATAGGAGAGCTGGAACAAAATGTAATTGTTAAGAATGCGTTTGAAAAAATGATGTTTGAAAAACTACAGTCTGAAGGTTATTGTGATATAAACCCGCTTATAGGTAGACCAAGAACTTCAAAATCTGAAATAGAGAATAATTTAAAAAAACTGAATTCTCCATTGACTAAGATTTTTGCTGGAAAGTATGCAACAAATACAGAAGCACTTGAAAAGATAATGCTGCCGGTACTAAAAGAATTAGAAGAAAGCGCATCTAAAAATTTAAGAGCTATTGATGAATACAATTATTTTGCAATTATTTATTTCATTTTTCAAATGTATAAATCTACTGATAGGAAGCTTGATTGTGTAATAGAGTTATATAGAAATTGGAATAAATATGAGCAAGAATATGATATTAAGATGACCAATGGAATTGTTTTTGATGCGGCTAAGGTTGAGGTAAATTTCATATCTTCAATAAATCAGTATGTGGACTTTTTGGGACAAATAAGAAAAAAAGATAGTAAATTATTTTTTCGAGGGCATAGTAAAGTTTCTTATGATTTGAAGCCGTCTCTATTTCGTAAAGAAGAATGGTTATCAAATGAAAAGAAAATGTATTTAGAATTAATGGCGAAATGTCCATATGAATTCGAACGATTAGAGTCGCATATTGAAAAACTAGCAGAAATGCAACATTATGGATTGCCTACAAGATTGTTGGATATTACACAGAATCCATTAGTTGCACTTTATTTTGCTTGTGAATCACAACATTTATATCATGGTGAAATAATTATTTTTTCACAAAATATAGATTCTATAAAGTATTTTCAAAGCGATACTGTTGCAATGCTGGCATCCCTTCCTTTGTTTACTAAAGGTGAGCAAATGAAATTTTTTTATTCAAGCTTTGATGGAACTTCAAATGTTAATGATTTTAATAATGAAGTTGAGCGCCTTGTTCACGAAATAAGAATGGAACGACCTGGCTTTAAGTCAGAAATAAGGGCAGAAAATATAAGAGATGCAGTTGTGTGTATTCCTGCAAGGAAAAACAGAAGAATTGATAATCAAGAAGGTGCATTTATTGTTTGTGGGTTGCTAGAGGAGATATATGGTAGTAAAAAGTCAAATACATTATCAAAGCTGAGATTAAAGTTGGATAATAAAAAAATTACAATTTGCATCATTGATAAAAAAGTAGAGCTACTAAATGAATTGGAAAGTTTGGGAATAAATAAGGCAAAGATATATCCAGAAATAGATGATGTTGCGGACTACATAAAAACGCATGTTAATACAACTATATAAATGTTGGAAATTATCAACATGAAGTATGGGAGGAGAAGATTCCAATGAATAAGCAACAATTTGATATGAATATACAGGCAGCAGACAATAATTCTTTGAGAATTGGTGCTGCAAACAGAATTTTACAGCTTTTACAAAAGCAACGTTATAGCAATAATGAGAATAGTGCGAAAAGATGGGTATGGGAGTTATGCCAAAATGCAAAAGATGTATGTAACTCTACAGGAAAAGTAAAAATCAGTATTGATTTTGATAAAGTACAGAGAAAGGTATCTTTTCGACACAATGGAAAGGCTTTTTCAATGGATAATATATTATCACTTATCAATCAGGCATCTTCTAAAGATCGTAACGATGGGAGTGAGAGAAAAAGCGGAAAATTTGGAACAGGATTTATTACTACACATCTGTTGTCAGAAACAGTTAATATTTCTGGGATTCTTGAGATTAATGCCGAATATTCTAGGTTTAATATTTCTTTAGACCGTACAGGAAGGGACAAAAAGGAAATTATTGCAGCTATGGAGAATGCTGTCGATGAGTTGGGTAAGTGTACATCTATTGATTATTGGGATTTTGATGAGAATGAATACAATACAATATTCGAATATGAGTTAGATGAGTCTGGGATGCAGACTGCACAAGATGGATTGGAAAATTTGAAAGTATCAGCGCCATTTGTCCTTGCTATGCTTCCGGATATTAAGGAAATTACTATTGAAAATACAGGAGAGAAGTTTCGACATAAGAGAAAAGTAGAATGTGGATTAAAAAATGCAACAGTGCATGAAATTGAATTAGAGAAACAAGGCAATCGTTGTTACAAATATGTATTAGGAATGACTGAGGATCATGTTTCTATATTTATAGCTTTGGAACGTATTGCTAATAATATGAAAATAGTTCCATTTTCTGATAATCAATCTAAATTGTTTTGCGATTTCCCTTTAATCGGAACTGAGAATTTCCCTTTTCCAGTGATAATCAGTTCTTCAGAATTTAATCCAACAGAACCAAGGGATGGGGTGTTCTTAACATGTAAAAATTTGATGAGAATTGATAAAGAAATAGAAGTAAATCGTAGTCTGATAGAAAAAGCATGTGACTTATATAAGCAAATGTTGAGATATGCAGCAGAGAAAAAGTGGGATGGAATTTATAATATTACGAAAGTGAATTCCCACAATAAGAAAGAATGGTATGATGAACAGTGGATGGAACAAGTAATTACAAAGTGCAAAGATGTAATACTGCATACGCCGATTGTTCGCACAACATGTGGTGATATGAAAGCGTTGTTAGACGATGTGGATAATCAACAGGTGTTTATCATATCTGATAGAAATGCAGCAATACGTGAAAAAATATGGTCTCTATTAAGTTATATGGTTCCGAATATGATTCCCCGCAAAGAAGATTTACATGAATGGCATCGTTCTTTATGGTTGGGGTACAACAGGTACACATTTGAAACATTATCGGAACTGGTGAGTAATTTAGAGCATGTGTATGCATTAGAGGCCAAATTGGATCATATTGATTGGAGAGACTGGTTAAATGAATACTATGTTCTTATTGATGAAAATGAGAAATGGCAGATATGTGTAAAAAATAGTCAGCTAAATATTCTCCCAAACCAAAGAGGAGATTTTTGTTGTGTAGCAGATTTATATTTTGATGTTGATATTTTGGAAGAATACAAAGAAATTCTAACGGATTTAGGAAAAGATATAAAAGCAAAGTTATTACATTTAGATTTTGAATGTAGTGTGTGGTTTTGTTGTCAGAAGGTTAACAACAACCAAATATTAGAGCTCATTGAAAAACAGTTAGAACAAGCAGAAAAAGAGGACAAGGAACAGGTATATTATAAAATCATTTTTATGTATAGTAATTCATTCGATGATTTAGATTTGCAGAAAAAGATATGTAATTATGCAAGTGATATATTGGAATTGAAGCTTGAGATGCATGAGGTCAAAGCTATTTCTGAAAAAATGTTACGAGAAGCTTTAAAATATACAATAACAATGGTTGCAGATAGAATAAGTGAATGTAACACTGTAATTGGATTGGCTGAGTACTTAGATATATCTAAGGAAGAAGCAACTGAGTATCTGACAAATTTTATAGAATTTGTTGTTAATCAAGGTTGGGATAACCTTATTAGCAAAGGTACAAAACCAATACTTCCCAATCAAAATGGAAAGTTTACAAGTAAGGAAAAAATTTTTCTTGATAATGAAATGGACGAAACGTTAAAGAAGATAGCGTACATTGCGGGATATGATATTAAAGAGGAATTGTTGATGAGGGAGATATATTTGGAACTTCCGGAGAATCGTCAAAAAACAAATAAGGACATAGCCAGCTATATTACCGATTTTGTGCAAAATAATAGAAATACCAAGGAAACGGAAATTCGGAATGCTTTTCGCATGCTTTTACTTTGGATAAAGGATAATCAAAATGAGGCAGAAAAAATTTTACCAATTCTGTATGCTAATAAACATTATTTGTATGATGATGATGACATTGCTGATAATATTAGACAGGCAGAAACGTTTTCAAACATTATGAGCAAGTATTGTATTGATTCTCCAGAACAATTGGAATCGATTATCAGACAAAGAGTCAAGGACACGGTGGTTGGTATAGAGGAGCCGAAGAAAGCCGTTACAGAGGAAGTTTTATTACAATACGGTATTGATTCAAATGAAGCATTGGATAGAGCATTTTCTAATTCGGAGTTTGCAAGCCAATTTATTAGAGAATCTCAACACGAAGTAAGCACATATGAGTATGTAAAGAAGATTTTGGAGAGAGCACAGAAAAATATTCTTTCATTCTTAGGTCAACAAGAAGAATATGATCTTTCGGATAAACAGAAGATTGCGGATACGATATTTGTTGTAAAAAAATATGGAAAACAGATATATGTGTTAGCAAGGCCATCCGATGGTGGAGAAGTGAGAATTTATTATCGAACAGAAATGGATATTTTAGATTATTCTATGGACTGGGAACTTTGGGTGGAGGATGGAAAAAAGGAACCACAAAAGATTACTTTTGGTAAAATGATTAAATTAACCGGACTTAATAGAATACCGTTGAAAGGAATGTGATAAATATGGGGATTAACAAGGATAGAGTGTCCTATATAATCAATAATAATATATTAGACAATGTGATTTGCAGATCTTTGGAGCTTCGTACGACAGAACTTGCAAAATACATTTGTGGTTTAGCAAACAAAATGGGAGGTTATATATTTATAGGGGTCGAAAAACAAAATGGATATATGAAGAAGGTAGGATGCCAAAAAGGATTTAATTTAGCTGGTATAATAGAAATGGTAAGAACTCAGTTAAATGATGAAATTTTTATGGATTATGGTTTTGTATTGATAGAAGATACGGATATATTTGCAATTGAAGTTATGAAAAGTGATAAAACAATTTGCATAAATGGCAAGTGTTTTGTATATAAAAACAATGATGTAGAGGAAAAAAATATTAATCAAAATGATGAGCCTAGAACATTATTTATCTCTTATACTGAGTGTGACACACCGATTGTAGACATCATTGATAACAAAATAAAGAAAAGATTGAATGATAGGATTAAAATATCCCGATATACGGCATTGGGGTACAAAGACAGTTTTAAAGCATTTATGAACACAATACAGGATCATGATTTTGTATTGACTGTTGTGAGTGATACATATTTGAGAAGTCAGGCATGCATGTATGAGGTGGGAGAGATTATCAAGGATCATCATTATCAAGACAGATTATTATTTGTTGTACTTAGTGAAAAGGAACGTAAGTATTATGGTGAGAATGCACCGAAAAAGATTGAACCTGCCATTTATAAAGGGCCAGAAGAACGTTTGGAATATGTAGATTATTGGAAGAAGCGTTATGACAATTTAGAAAAAAGAATGAAAGAAATAAATGATCTAGAGGCAGTTAGTAAAACTACCTTGGATTTAAAAATAATAGGGCAGATATTCCGTAAAGATATGAGTGAGTTTCTGGATTTTCTGTCTGATGAAAATGGCAAGAGCTTTCAAAAGCTGTTTGAAAATGATTTTGATGAAGTGATAGCATGGTTGAAATAAAGATTCAGGGGATTTTGGCATGGATGATAGATTTAGAATGAAGCAAGAGTTTGAATTAAGAGAAAGATTATATTTTGTACATAGGTACTATTCTACATAAGTGGATGGAGAGATAATATTCTAGTAGTATGAGGATATGTTGAGTAATTTGTATGATACAATTTACTCAACATATGCGTAGTTATCGAAATAAAGCAAATATAAAATATGGGAGGCAATGAATATGAATTTCAAACCGGATGAAAAAAATATACGAAGCTTACTAAAATCAGGATGCAGATTTGTTATACCTCGTTTTCAACGAGAATATTCATGGGACAAAAAGAACTATCAAGAATTTTTTGGTGATATGGTTAATAATTTAAATGTATTAAATGGGAAAATATGTGATGATCAATATTTTTTAGGGACAATGCTTTTTATAGGTAATTTTGCTGAAAAACCAGATAAACCTATAGAGGTTGTTGATGGCCAACAAAGATTGACAACTATAACGATTTTATTTTCGGTATTATCAGATCGCTTTCGCGAGATAGGGGAAGATACTCTTAGTAAGCAATTGTTTAATTATATTATGACAACAGATGATAATGGAACGGCAGTACGTGTTTTGCAAAGTCGTAGTAGTTACCCGTATTTCCTTTATTTTATTCAAGATAGAGAAAAGAAGGTTAGTGAAGAACCTAGTAGTGAAGAAGAAATATGTATAAAAGAAACATATGAATATTTTTGGAAACAAACCTCTGAGGATATGCTAAAAAAGATGTTAAAAAAGAAAATGGGAGACGATGTTGTTGATGCATTGGAATACATGGATATTTTAAAAGCGTTAAGGGATCAGATTCTTGATTGCACATTTATTTCGATTGCAGCAGCAGACAAGAACCAGGCAAATAAAATATTTGCGATTTTAAATGCAAAGGGAAAGAGACTTATATATATTGATTTAATTAAAAATAAAATTTTTGAGGAACTAAAGGACGGCGTTGAAGGAGTATTTGCAGAGGAATGTTGGAAAGAAATAAAAGACATATTAAATTCTGGAAATGAGACGGTTGGATTAGCAACTTTTTATAGACATTATTGGACATCTAAATATAATAAGTGCAATGCGAATGCACTATATGATAGCTTTGTGAAGAAAATTAATAAGAATGGAAATACATACAGACAATTTTTGGAGGAACTTCGTCTAAATGCGAAAAATTATATGAAAATAATTAACCCCAAAAGAGAGGATTATAATAACCGAAAGGAATATTTTTGGCTAGTACAGTCTTTAAATACTATGAATAAAACATTTAACGTTGTACAAACTAGAATAGCACTTTTGGCATTATATGATGTAAAAGAACGTAATATTATTTCGGCAGATCAATTCAAAAGGGCTGTTTTGGCAATGGAAAATTTTCATTTCGCTTTTACGGCAATATGCTCTTTAAGAACAAATAATTTGGAATCAATATATTCGCATTTTGCTGTTGCACTAAGAAAATGTTCTAATAAGATGGAGGCTAATATTGTCGTACAACAAAAATTAATAGACCAACTTAATAAAATTTATCCAACCTATGATTTGTTTTTAGCTCGTTTTAAAGAACTATATTTTTCAAAAAATGATAGCCCTATTAACCCCAAAACCAAATATGTGGTTTATAAGTTGAATGCCTACTTTGGTGAGAGGGAAATTTTTGAGCAAGATGGAAGTATTGAACATATACTGCCAGAGATAACAGGGGAGCATGCATTAAATATAGGGAATTTAATTTTATTGGAGAGAGAAATAAATAATGATGCAGGAAGCAGTGATTATGTAGAGAAGAAAATATATTATAAAAAATCTCAATACCTGTGGATTAGTAAATTTGTAGAAAAATATGGAGAATGGAATGATGATATGATTGATGAAAGGGCTAAAAATTTGGCAGCAGCTTATTACGGGGGAATTTTGGAGAAAAAATTGCCTTCGGACGTAAATATAGGTGAGTATATATAAGACTTGTAGTTAGGGGAGTTAGGAAAGTAAGCACAGTAGATGCTCAATTATTTGATGTGGCTTGAGTAGAAAATAATATGTTGTAGAAAGTAAATATGTATAAGATATAGCAATATAAAGTCAACCCCAGGAGCAAAGGATTCTAAGTGAAAACGCACCTACTCCCAGTCGGGAACCCAGCTTTTATCCGTCACAAGTTGACTACATTTACTATATGCAATATGCTATGGTTTGTCAAATAAAAACGAAATACATTTAAAGATATATTGTCAAGCAGATAAAAATAAACCCAATATGGAGAATACCATGTCAAACGATACATTTACACAACTGCAAGAAGGCTTAAAAACTGCATACATCGATGGCTCAGTCGCTGCCAATCTGGCATACAAGCCTGCCTTCGTGTCGAATAATCCGGAAGAGGGCAAGAAAGTTATTTCCGTCATAGAAGATGAGCTGATGAAGTGTGACCAATTCCAGATCAGCGTGGCTTTTATTACTATGGGTGGAATTACGCCGCTCTTGCAGACCTTGAAGGAGCTGGAGAAGAGGCAGATCCCGGGTCAGATCTTAACGACAAACTATCTAAACTTTAGTGAGCCCAGAGCATTGAAGAAGTTGCAGGAACTGTCCAATGTTACTCTGAAGATGTATGATGTGGATCGGGCAGATCAGGGCTTCCACACCAAAGGCTACATTTTTAAGAAGGAAGAGATTTATCGTATTATCATCGGTAGCTCCAATATCACTAGTGCTGCTTTGACGAAAAATAAGGAGTGGAATACCAAAATTGTTTCCACAGAGCAGGGTGAAATTGCGATGGAGATCGTAAAAGAATTTCACCAGCTGTGGGATTCTAAGTATGCGCTTTTCTATGATGATTTCTATGAGAATTATAAGCAAAAGTATGAGATCATCAAAAAGCAGAGGGAAATAGCAAAACGGGATGAGATAGCTTCCACGGAGAAGTATAAGCTGGAACCGAATTCTATGCAGGTAGGGTTTATTACGAATCTTCGTAGGATTGTGGATGCTGGAGAAAATAGAGCACTGCTGATTTCTGCTACCGGTACGGGTAAGACATATGCGTCAGCCTTTGCCATGCGAGAGTTAGGATTTGAGCGTGTTCTGTTTCTGGTACATAGATCTACCCTTGCTAAACAGGCGTTGACATCATTCCGAAAAGTATTTGAAGATAAGAAGTCAATGGGCATTGTTGGGGCAGGATATTCAGATTATGAGGCTGATTATATTTTTGCTATGGTGGAGACGCTTCACAAAGCGGATAATTTGAGAAAGTTTGATCCGGAAGAGTTTGATTGCATTGTTTTAGATGAAGCGCATCATAGCCTGGCGAATACTTATCAGAAGGTCATGGAGTATTTCAAACCGAAATTATTCCTGGGTATGACAGCTACGCCGGATAAGAGGGACGATGGGGATGCTTCCAGGAATGTATACGAATTGTTCCATTATCAGATTGCTTACGAGATCAGGCTGCAGCAGGCGATGGAAGAGGATTTACTATGTCCATTTCATTATTTTGGAATTAGTGATATTTCCATGATAACGGATGAACAAGCCAAAGCGAGAAATATTTCGGAGGAATATTTTGGAAGATTAACCGGTGACGAGCGTGTAAGACATGTCATTGAACAGGCGAGATATTATGGATATAGCGGTGATCGTGTTAAGGGACTTATTTTCTGCAGTAGGAATAGGGAATGTGAGGAGCTGTCTGCAAAGTTCAATAGACTGGGATACCGTACCGTAGCACTAAGCGGCAAGAATACTGATCGTGAACGAGAAGCAGCATTTGAACGTCTGGCAATGAACGAAGCGGATGCAACAGATGAAATGCAGCCTTTGGACTACATTTTTTCAGTAGATATTTTGAATGAAGGTGTAGATATCGTAGAAGTGAACCAGGTGATCATGCTTCGCCCTACCCAGTCTCCTATTGTATTTATACAGCAGCTTGGCAGAGGACTTAGAAAAGCCGAGGACAAGGAATATGTGGTAATACTTGATTTTATTGGAAACTATAATAACAATTTTATGATTCCAGTGGCATTGTCCGGGGATAGAACTTATAATGCGGATACGATCAGAAAATATGTGATTTCAGGGAATAATACGATACCTGGAGCATCCACCGTACATTTTGATGAAATTGCAAAAGAAAAAATATTCAATTCTATTGATAAGATCCGAGGAATGAAATCGATTATAAGAGAAAGCTACATTTCTCTGAAAAATAGAATTGGACGAATTCCCCTGTTGTATGACTTCTATGAGCAGGGAGAGATTGATCCGTTGGTAATTATCAAAGAATATAAGACATATTGGCAGTTCCTGGAAGCTGTTGAGACGGGAAAGGACTCCTGTAAATTGAATGATCAGGAAAAGCTGATATTGGAATATCTGTCTAAGACTATTTTAAGTGGAGTCAGGCCTAGTGAGTTATGCATTTTAAAAGAATTTCTAGACAAAGATACCATCTCGACCAGCGATGTTCGAAGAGAACTCGAATATGAGTATGATTATTTTATAACGGATCAGGAAGTAGAGGAATCCGTCAAAGTTCTGCAAGGGCATTTTGTTAGTAAAGATGATGAATACCAGAAATATAAATTTATGAACATATTGCGCCCTGATGGAGACCGAAATATGAGGAGTGTGGAAGCTTATCAGAGATGCTTACAGAACGAAGAGTTTAATGCTCAGATCAGGGACATTATCAAAGTTGGACTGGCTAGATATAAGGATAAATATACCAAGGGTAAATCAGAAGATACACCTTTTGTATTATATGAGAAGTATTCCCGAAGAGATGTGAGTCTTTTGATGAATTGCGGCAAAGATCTGTCCTCTACAATGTATGGAATGAGTCGGATTGGTGACGATGTATTCATTTTTATTACTTACCATAAAGAAGAAGCCGGGGAAGGTAAAAATTACGCAGATGGCAAGCCGGATTACGCAGATGCTTTTGAAGATAATCTGATTTTCAAGTGGGATTCTCAGATTGGTAAAGATAATAGTAGTCCTTATATGCAGAAGGTTTTGACGGCTCCGAGAAAACATCTGCTGGTGAAAAAGAGTGATGCAGAGACCGGTTTTTATTATATGGGACAATTTGACATTGTGGAATCTGCAGATAGCCAGAAGGAAGACAATAATGGTAAAATGAAACCGATCGCAAAGGTGACCATGAAAATGCATCATCCCGTACGCGAGGATTTATTAAGATATTTACAGAGTAATATTTCAAAGGAGAACGAGGCGGTATGAAAACCATTCGCGTAGTCGCAGCCGTAATCTGCGATTCCATAGAGCACAAAACTAAAATATTTTCCACTGCAAGAGGCTACGGAGAATTCAAAGGTGGCTGGGAATTCCCCGGCGGGAAGATCGAAGCCGGAGAAACTCCACAGCAGGCGGTTGTCAGAGAGATCCGGGAAGAATTGGATGCTACGGTCAGAGTCGGAGACCTGATAGACACCATAGAGTACGATTACCCGGCATTCCATTTATCCATGGATTGTTTCTGGTGTGAGGTTGCGTCGGGAGAATTGAAGCTTCTTGAGGCGGAAGCCGCCAGGTGGCTGACGAAGGAAGAACTGGAGTCCGTACAGTGGCTTCCGGCGGATGTGACACTGATTGATAAGATCAAAAGCTGTATGCCTTGAGGATAAGAAAAATTATTTATGACCAACGAAGAATTTCAACGCAGTCAAAATTTTGAAGAGAATCTGAAAGAATGGAATCTATTATCTCTGGAAGAGATGGGGGAAGCTGTTAAGGAGGGTTCTCTTTATGTGATTGGCAACGGATTTGATATGCTGCATGGCGTCAGATCCAGCTATTACGATTTCAGCAGGACTCTGGGAAAGAGAAGTACGGTCCGGTTTTATCTGGAAAAATATCTGAAAACCGATGACCTGTGGGCGGATTTTGAAGGGGCATTGGGGAAGATCAATATAGAGGCTATGTGTCAGCCGTACATCATCGATAATTTTCTGGACATAAATGGGGCGTACGATGAGGGTGCAGGTGCGGCCGAAATCTATATGTCCGCAGAAATGGCGGTGGAGCCGATTATTTCCATGTCGACGGAATTAATGGAGCGGTTCCGCAAATGGATCGGCAGTCTGCATACCAATACGAATGACAGGCCGTTGCGCAATGTGATCAAAGGTGGGAAAGTATTAAATTTTAATTATACGGAATTCGTGGAAGATTTGTATGGCGTGGATGCCGGGAATATTTGCTATATCCATGGCTGTCGGAAGAAGACCGGCAGGGGACGGCAAAGGTTGATTCTGGGGCATATTCCGGGAGCCAATGATGCGGCCTATGAATTTGAAGATGATTACTCTGCAATCGATAATCTGGATGAGCATGCCCAGCTATTATACGATGTGCAGCAGATCGCTTTGCAGATGGTTGTGGAGGCTGATGATACATTGACGAAAAAATGTAAGAAGATTATTCGAAGCAATCAGCCTTTTTTTGATGGATTAGCGGATATCCGGCAGATAGTCACCATAGGGCATTCGTTGTATCCGGTGGACTGGGATTATTTTGCAGAGATCATAAAGTGTAATAAAGACAGGAAGCGGATGCAATGGTTCTTTGGCTGTTATGGAAATGGAGATCTGGAGCGGGTACAGACTTTTATCAATACCTTTGGGATAAATAAAGATCAAGTCGCAATTTTTCGGACGGATACGATTCCTGTAACATTATTGGCGGATAATAAGAGGGAAAAGTCCAAGGCAAATGTTAAGCATCGGAAGGTATTGGCTTCCTCTGAGGATGGAAAGTGGCAGGTTATCCGCGAGGGCAGGAAGGTCAATATTATTGATAGAACAGCAAATAGTTGCAGCTGTTCCAGAATGTTTTTGACATACATGAGCGGGGCTGTTTTTGATTGCAGCGGTATGGTGTTACTTTTGGTGGCAAGAGGACTGGGGACCGGGGTATTTTTGTTTCGGTTCGCCAACGGAGAGTGGCAATATAGAGGGGAATTGGAACCCATTCCACATCAGGGAGTGATTACCAAACGCTTGCAAAAAATATTGCTGAGGGACAACCGGCTGATTTTCGTATATAACAGCAGAATCCGAAAATATGATGTCGAAACGGGGAAACTGGTATATAATAAGGCCGTAAGGCATGCTTTCGAGTCAGAAGGCGAAGATTTGACACAAAAGTTTAAAGGGATATACAGAACAGGGTTTTATTAAGTTTTTCTGGAATAAAAGTGTGAATTTCAGGAGTATGGAGATGGCATTATGACCCACGAACAATTTGAACAGGCAGCTCAATATTGGAACAAAAAGGAAAAGATCACCATGCCGGAGGAGGCACTGAAGCAGGCGGTAGAAAAATATATTCACGAGAACAACACCTGTGCGCTTGCCACGGGAAGCGGTGATTATGTCAGATGCACGCCGATAGAGTATAGTTACCACGATGGAAAATTCTGGATGTTTTCCGAAGGCGGGGAGAAGTTCATAGGTCTGGAGAAGAATGCAAATGTAAGCCTTGCCATTTTTGACAAGTATGATGGATTCGGTAATCTGAAAAGTTTACAGATTATGGGCCGTGCGGAGATCATAGAACCGTTTTCCGACAGTTACAATGCCCACGCGGAATATAAGAAGATTCCACTGGAAGCACTGAAAAAATTAGAGCATCCCATGAACCTGATCTGCGTGACACCGGCCAGGATAAATGCACTGTTTTCTGATTTGAAAAAGGACGGATACAGTATCAGACAGACATTAGAGTTTGAGAAAAATAACTAAATCGGGCGGAGGTATACAAAGTGAGTATATTTGAGTATGACAAAGAAAAAGAAGAAAAGAAGCTCCGCAAGGCTGAACGGGAGTGTGGAAGGGAAGAGGGTTTACAACAGGGGTTACAGGAAGGTCTAAAGGAAGGGCTGCATTGATTGCAAAAATGAGTGCCGGAGGAGATGCGGACCAGATTGCAACGCTGTATGATCCGGAAGTAATGAATGCAATGCAGGAGAAGTATGGAATAAGATAGCAGGAGATTCAAATGAACATCCAGATTTTTGGCACGAAAAAATGTAACGACACCAAGAAGGCCGAGCGTTTTTTCAAGGAGCGCGGCATCAAATATCAGTTCATAGATATGAAAGAAAAAGGCATGAGCAAGGGAGAGTTTACTTCCGTTGCGCAGGCGAACGGCGGCCTGGAGAACATGGTCAACTGGGAGGGGAAAGACCAGGATACGCTGGCTCTCATCCGGTACATTGCGGAGGAGGACAAGCTGGCAAAGGTGCTGGAAAATCCATCGGTGATCCGCACACCGATTGTCAGAAACGGGAAACAGTCTACCATCGGTTATCAACCGGAGGTATGGAAGGGCTGGAACTGAGGAAACGTGAAGGAATGGGACAATGATTAAAACAATTATGAGAGATCCGATGTTTTTAGCACAAAAATCCGAGAATGCCACGGAGGTGGACGCACAGGTAGTGACAGATCTGCTGGATACTCTGAGAGCGAATCTGGATCATTGTGTTGGAATGGCGGCAAATATGATAGGGGTTCGGAAAAATATTATTGCAGTGGCAGCAGGCCCGTTTCAGTTTGCCATGATCAATCCGGTGATCACGAAAAAGCTGCGTCCGTACCAGACAGAGGAAGGATGTCTGTCACTGGAAGGTGTGAGACCCTGCACGAGATACGAAGAGATTGAAGTGGATTACCTGGATAGCAATTTCAGGAAACAGCATGGCAAATACACCGGCTGGACAGCCCAGATCATCCAGCATGAAGTAGATCATTGTTGTGGTGTGGTGATATAACATTGGCAAGTCAGGTATGGAAGTTTATCACACACAATGATTGGAATAACTCCTGTAAACTTTACCTGAAACAGTATTTCTTTCCATGCAGTATGCTAATATTATCCTACAGCAAGGAGAGAGCAAGAGAGCCCATAGGATGAGGAACAAAAATGCAGGTACGTGAAGTGATTTGTCCTTCCTGCAGCCATCGTTTCATGTGGATGGATGTCGAAGAGGGACCGACGATCAAAAAATACCGGTCTGTAGAGACCGGAGAGACATTCCATACGGCCAACCCGGTGGGGAGAGCCAACATGGAGAGGATTCTGGCCAGATACTGGGGAGAACAGTACTGGTAGGAAATTTTGTGATAATTTAACCAACGGTTAATAGGCAAAAGAGATTCTTTGTATTATAGTAAAAGTCTACGGAAAGACTGATATGCAACTGGATGCTGTACGGCATCGGAAGGAGGCGTATGATGGAAAGACCGCATTTTGACATTGTGGCCAGCGGCGCACGGATGAGAGCAATCCGTCAGGAGCGGAAGATCTCCGTGAAGCAGGTCATGGAATACATGGGCTTTGAATCCACGCAGGCCGTGTATAAATGGGAAGCCGGAAAGTGCTTTCCCCAGGCCGACAATTTGATTGCTTTAGCTATTTTGTATCGTGTAAGCCCGATGGAGCTTTTGGTAGAAGAGGACCTGGTGCCCTCTTCTAGTCATATCTGGGGAAATGCCGCATAGTGCGGAATGGAAGAGAAAGTGCACAGGGAGAGCAGTATGATTTACATAACGGGAGATACGCATGGGGATTTCGCAAGGTTTTCCGCCAAAAGATTACGGAGAGCCAGCATGGAGCTGACGCAGGAGGATTACATCATTATCTGCGGAGATTTTGGACTGTGCTGGGCGAAGGATAAAACTTTTGAGTATCATTGTAAAAATTTTGCGGAGAAACCTTACACCATTCTGTGGGTACAGGGAAACCATGAAAACTATGATATGATCGGGGAATATCCGCTGGAGGAATGGCATGGCGGGAAAGCTGGTGGCCCCAGGAGCTGCCGACAGAAGGAGAATTACAGGAGGGGCTGCGCAATCTGGAACGGTATCACTATGAGGTAGATTATGTGGTCACTCACTGTTGTGGCAGCTCGCTGCAGGACCGGATCAATGCCGGGACGGGGCGCTCCGGCGCACCGGATCTGCTGACAGATTATCTGGAGATTTTGGAACAGAAGGAAAGTGCATCTGCGGTGTCGGTACCGGACCAGACGGAAGGAGAAAAGGATCATGGCAAGGGATGAGAATGTCAGAATTTTTCAGGATACAGAAAAAAGAGTAAAGGAAGATCCGGGACTGCAGGAGGCAGTGGAGCGCTCTGTGGCAGAACAGGTGCTGATTCCGGAGATGATGGAAGTCATAGATCTGATGCCGGAGGCTGTACAGAATCTTGACAGATATGAGCAGGATGCGGAAATTATCGTGTCGAAAAAGCGAAGCTATGAAGCGGCTGCGGGATATCCGGGAGAACGGGTGTGTGTGCACAATTTTGCCTCAGCGACGAATCCCGGAGGTGGTGTGACCAAGGGAAGCTCTGCCCAGGAGGAATGTCTGTGCCGTTGTTCTACGCTGTATTTCTGCCTGAATACGAAGGAAATGTGGGCTGGATTTTATTCTCCGCACAGATATATGCAGGATCCGATCCACAATGATGACTGCATCTATACGCCGGGAGTCATTGTATTCAAATCCGATACCGCGGCACCGGCACCGCTTCCGGAAAAGGATTGGTACTCTGTGAATGTGATCACCTGTGCAGCACCGAATCTGCGTCTGCTTCCGGCCAATGGGATGAATCCCGGAGACGGTAATAATGCTGTTAAGATGACGAGAGCACAGCAGCAGGCATTGCATGAGAAACGCCTGACCAGGATCCTGGATGTGGCTGTGGCGGGCGGCAATGAAGTGGTTATTCTGGGAGCGTTCGGCTGTGGAGCTTTTGAGAATGATCCGGAGGCTGTGGCAGCTGCGTTTTCCCATGTGATCGCTCGATACAGAAGGTGTTTCAAGACGATAGAGCTGGCCATTTATTGTTCCCCCCGGGATGAGCGGAATTATAATATTTTCAAACATGAGATTGATACGACCCTGTGTTGACAAATGGTAAGAAAGCTAGTACCATAGTACTAAACGGTTGGATATCGAGGTAAGTAATGGAGAAGGAACAGGGAAAGCTTATTATAATCGTATCAGTCGTATTTGCTATGGTGCTTCTGTGCATGATCTGCACCTCAGGCAGTGTGCCGGAGGTAAAGTCATTACAGGCATGTACGCCGGACGCAGTCAGCGTCCTGGATGACGGCAGGGAGCTGTACGATTTTATATTGGATCAGGACGATGATGAGACGAACTCGATCGTGTTCTATTCGGCACACCAGGAGATTGCGGTGTATGCAGACGGGAAGCTGATCTATCGGCTGGATGCTGTGCCCGGCATATGGGGAAATACCCCGGGCTGGACCTGGAATATTGTCAGGTTTTCAAGTAATGTGAGCAGCTTGCAGGTACAGTTCACCCCCTGTTATCCGGAAGCGGCAGGTCAGCAGAAGACGTTTTATATCGGTGGCGGCTATAATATTTATCGTGGGGTGATGCGCCGGGCAATGCCTGCCTTTCTCATCAGCATGATGGTGATACTGATAGGATTGTATATTAGTATTTATTGGATCGTTATCCGCTGCGGAAGCCGGATCGACGGAACCTTATTGTATCTGGGTATTTTTTCCATCCTGCTGGGAACATGGTCGGCCAATGAGACGGATGTGGCAACGCTGCTCCTGGCCAACAGGCAGGGATGCTCTTATCTGGCATTTGCTACGCTCATGCTGTTGCCGATGTCCTGTATCCTGTTTGTGAAGAGCTTTCTGGAGATCAGGGATGACTGGTTTTGTAGAATTATCTGTAATGCTAATCTGGCATTGATCGTCCTGACGCATATACTGAATGCAACAGAGATATATGAGTTCCGGAGAAGCCTGTGGATGACGCATGTGTTGATCATTCTGACGATTCTATACCTACTGGTGGTCATCTGCAGCAAAATTGTCAGAAGGCAGCTGGATCAGAGGCTGAAGGCATGTGTAGGGGCACTGCTGCTTGTATTTTTTGCTGCTATTATAGATGTGGGCGGCTATTATAAAGCCGGTAACGCCGTAGGTGTATTTGGCAGAAGCTCTTTCTTGCTCTTTATTGTGGTGCTGGGAATAGAATCCGCCAGACAGACGGTTGCCCGGCTGAAAAAAGGTCGCAGGATGGAGGAACTGGAACAGTTTGCCCTGAATGATTCCATGACCGGCTTATATAATCGAAATGCTTATGATTATTTTGTGAAAAACGAGGGGGATTTTGAAGGGTATGTCATAGTGACCTTTGACCTGAACAATCTTAAGCAGTGCAACGATCAATATGGTCACAGGGCAGGGGATGAGTATATTATCAATGCAGCACATATCATAGAGGACAATTTTGAACGCTATGGGAAATGTTACCGCATTGGCGGGGATGAATTCTGCTGTATCATTCCGAAGGGAAGATATTTTAAGATAGAACGTGTGATGCATAAGATCGATCAGGATGTAGAGATCTTGAATCATAAGAACATCATTCCCGTTCCCGTGGGAATTGCCTATGGGTATGCTGTATTCACGGCGGATGATACGGATCCGGAGAAGGTGCGTGAGCGTGCAGATAAGGATATGTACCGGAATAAGAAGACGATGAAGCAGTCCTGACAAGAGAATCTATTCAATTGTCAACCATGTTACAAAATGGTTGACAATTGAAAGCCACCATGCTATTCTGACAGAGGTTTTTACAAAAAAACATCTGACAGAAAGGCATGGTTTTTTATTATGACAACACAGACAACAACTCGTAGCAAGACTTATGACATGGTGTACATTGCAGTATTTGCAGTTCTGATCGCGATCTGCTCCTGGATCTCCATCCCGATGACGGTTCCTTTTACGTTACAGACCTTCGCAGTATTCCTGGCAGTCGGCGTACTGGGCGGTAAGAGAGGAAGCCTTGCGGTATTGATCTATATTTTACTGGGTGCGGTAGGCATTCCTGTATTCGCCGGATTCTCCGGTGGTATCGGTGTTCTGCTGGGCAATACCGGTGGTTATATTATCGGATTTTTATTCTCTGCATTAGTAATGTGGCTGATTGAGAAGCTGTTCGGACGTAAGACATGGGTGCTGGGTATCTCCATGGTACTGGGCCTGATCGTGTGCTATGCTATCGGAACGGTATGGTTCATGGTTGTGTATGCGCAGAATTCCGGAGCTGTCGGTCTGGCTACCGTACTGGGCTGGTGTGTAATTCCTTTCATTATCCCGGATCTGGTGAAGATCGCACTGGCACTGACTCTGAGCAAGAGACTGTCTAAGGCTCTGAAGCTGAACGGACAGGAATAAAGGATACGCCGGATATGGAAGTGACAACAACTTACCGGATCCGTCCGCACCACGGCATGTGCCTGTATTTTTTCGAAGGGAAGGGATACAGTGAAGGGTTCACTGAGCATATGGCGGAGGTGAAGGAATGGCTTCTGGGAAAAAATGGACCGTCATTCCTGCAGCTGGTCGGAGCGACGGATGAGATCTGCAGCGCCTGCCCGCATAATAAGGGTGGCAGTTGCGAGTCTGCGGAGAAGGTAGACCGGTATGATGCGGGTGTATTGAAATACACCGGATTAAAGCTAGGGCAGGAAATGACCTTTGCGGAATTTGAACGGATCGTGGAAGAGAAAATTCTGCAGCCGGGATATGGCAAGGTCATCTGCGGCGATTGCCAGTGGAGAGATATCTGCCACAAATAATGAAGAGCATTCCTATGTGGGAGTGCTCTTTTGTATTACATGAGATCTGAATTCAGTGATTATATGTTGATTAAACGTGAAGAGTCGGATATAATAAAATCGGAATGCGTGAGAATACCGTTGAACATATTAGACCGGATTTGACTTTAAGGTAAGGAGGATGTAGGCTATGGAAGTAATGGCTCAAGGGAACAGACATATTGTCGATTCGGATAGCAAAGTAGATAATAATGTAGTTCGCCAGAAAGTAATGGATAGCTATCAAGATATGTTGAGCGGAAAAGGTAGAGATTACAAAGTTTTTTTCGCAGAGTTGGAAAGCAGGTATAACGGAAAATAATGTATAAAGTGCAAATTCTTCCCAAGGCGGAAGAGGATATTAGCACAAAAAAGCGCACCTCCCCTTAGGTGCGCTTTTTTAGTGCGTCTATAGCCGCACTGTTATCTCACGAAGAGATAAGCCGTATATGCAACATACAGAAGCACGCACGCAGCCCCCTCACTGCGGGTCATGCGTCTGCCGGTACGGGCGAATACGAAGAGCAGAATGGCACTGCCAAGGAGCAGTACAGTGTCGATGACGGACTCTCCGAGGACATGCAGAGGGCTGATCACCGCGGACATTCCGAGGATAAACAGGATGTTGAACAGGTTGGAGCCGATGGCATTGCCCAGCGCCAGTCCGCTGTCTCCCTTTTTCGTGGCGACGATGGAGGTCACCAGCTCCGGCAGGGAGGTGCCGATGGCGATAATAGTCAGTCCGATGAAATTCTGGCTGACACCAAAATTCGTAGCGATGATGCACGCTTTATCCACGACGAGATCACCACCGAAGATAACGGCAGCCAGACCTCCGGCAATATACAGAAGGCTGCGGGGCAGGGAGAGGATCTTGCCGGGTTCTCCCTCTTCTCTGTTTTTCCGGGCAGAATAGATCATAAATCCCAGATATACGATCATGCCTAGCAACAGGACAGCGCCTTCCATGCGGCTTAAGCTGCCATCTAAAAACATCAGACATAATACGAAGGTCACCAGGATATTTAACGGCATATCCCGCTTCAGGATCTCTCCGTGGGGCATAAAGCTGTGCAGAAATGCACAGATACCCACGACCACCAGACCATTGAAGATATTCGAGCCGACGACGTTACTGATGGCGATATCATTACTGCCAGCCAGTGCGGCATTGATGCTGACGGAGGCCTCCGGAGCACTGGTGCCCATGGCGACGATGGTCAGACCGATGATGACGCTGGGGACCTTCAGAATCCCCGCCAGGGAGGAACTCCCCTCCACGAAAAAGTCCGCACCCTTGATCAGAAGTATAAATCCTACGAGTAACAATATGTATTCCATAAGCTGTCCTTTCCTGCGGTGACTCACATATCCTTATAAAAAAGTATAAAAATAGAGACTCTTACCGCATCAAAAATGATCGATAAAAGTCTCGTTGCTTACAATAATAACCGGTCCGACGGACGTGATGACGATTATCATTCCGGACAGCTTCGTGTATCCTTCAGTTACCATTCCAGGTTACCACTTTATCAGAAACCATCCGGGAACTACTCCCTCTTAACTGTGCCCTCATTCTACAAAAAAGGACAAACACTGTCAACAGACTTTGTAAATCTTGACACTATTTTAACGCGAACCCCACCTTCACAGGATCATGGTCGGAGTAGGAATAGCCGGTGTTTACATTCTCATAGGACAGGCACTCGATATTGTCGGAGATAATGAATCCGTCCAAGGTTACGGTATAAGTTACACCGGGGACATATTCCATATCCGCATTTCTGGCGCTGTTCCAAAGAGCTTCCTTCTCCTCAGAACTCAACAGATCCAGACAGAAGGCAAAATGCTCCGGCAACTCCGTTCTCGGAAAAGGAAATGCCCAGGACTCACAATTCTCCGCATCCTCTTCGGAAGCCTTCAGGTCGTGGTTAAAGTCGCCGCCGCAGAGCACGTAATTGCCGGCTTCGTATTCTTTTGCCATATCATTGCACAGCATCTCAATCTGTCCCTTGCGGATGGCGTCGCTGTTGCCGTAGGCAGACATATGCAGATTGAAGATCACCAGCTCTTTTGCGTTGTCCACCGGGATCCGGGAGACGCTGTAGCAGCGGTCCAGATCGAAGAACTTGCTGAAGGAAGTGGAGATGGGGAAGCTTCTGCGCAGGGCGGAAGACACCGGATATTTCGAGAACAGTCCGAGTCCTGCTCTGCTGCTGCCGTGGGGCTGTGTAAACGGATAGAACAGGAAGGCAGAATCATAATTCTGCGCAAATACGGTAGTATATTCCGGCAGAAGGTTGCGCAGCATCTCGTACTCATCCGTATGATAGCTTCTGGTGGCATCCAGATCGATCTCCTGGATCAGCGCAAAATCCGGGTCTAATGACTTCACCAGCTCTCCCGCACCGTTTATGGCATACTGTACGGTCTCCGGGCTCTCCGCCCAGGAGGAGGTACCACCATCCATGAAGAAGCTGTAATCCGGCAGATAAGCACCAAAGCCGATGTTGTAGGTTACTGCAGAATATTCCGTATCCGTAGCCAGCACCGCAGCTGCACCCGTGGTAGTATCGTCGACCGGTGCCTCCACCACCAGTTCCTGATTGTCCTCAATCCTGTAATAACTGGCATAGAGGTAGACAATGTAAGCCAACAGTGCGAGGATGAGGATCCCCAGCACGATACACATGGTTTTTAATAACGTTTTACATAAATTTTTCTTTTTCATATCCTTATTTTAACAAGCCTTGCGGGAAATGGCAAACAGGAATTTGCAGCAATCTGTGAGACCTACGATCGGGAGGAGAACCTGCGGGGGCTTCGCTATTTTCATGAGAAGACAGTAAACATATAAATATCAGGATTGCACATAGTATATTAATTCGTAAAAATGAGTTAAATAGAAAAATTAACTCGACAAACGAGTTAAAACGAGTTAGACTATAGTTAAATTAAATGATAGGAGTGATTGCAATGCGCACAATCCCTAAAGAGGAAAGTTTAGATGTCGAGTTCAAGAGTGACTTAAAGTGTTACCCGGATCATGATCTTATTGAAGAAATTGTTGGAATGACAAATACGTCTGGTGGATGTCTATTCCTTGGCGTTGAAGATGATGGAACAATTACTGGTGTTCATAAAAAGCATAATGATCCTATAGGGGTAACCGCTCTGATCGCTAATAGTACTGTTCCGCCTATAGCTGTCAGGGCAGAGATAATTACGGAAGAGGATAAGGATGTTTTGAAAATTGAAGTACCTAGAAGTCGAGGGGTTGTATCTACTGCATCGGGGAAAATATTAAGAAGGCGTAATAAGCTGGATGGAAGTCCGGAAGTAATACCGATGTATTCATATGAGATACCATCTCGACTTGCAGAACTTGGAATGCTTGATTATTCAGCTCAGCCTTTGGCAGGATCTACTTTAGATGATCTGGATCCCAATCAGAGGGTAAGACTTCGGCGAATAATCCAGAATAGATCTGGAGGAGAAAAATCTTTACTTTCTTTACCGGATGAAGAATTGGATATTGCATTGCGTCTTATCACAAATGTTGCTGGTAAATATGTTCCAACAGTTACAGGTATGCTGTTAATTGGTAAAGAAGAACGCATTGCAGAGTTGATACCAACAGCGAAAGCTGCATTTCAGGTTTTAGAGGGGACAGCTGTCCGCGTAAATGAGGATAGTAATAAACCACTTCTGGAATTGTTCGAAAGCTATGAGACATATGTCAAAGCATGGAACCCGGAAAGAGAGACAGAGTATGGTTTGTTCAGAATTCCAATTCCAGAGTTTGACTGGTCTGCTTTTCGAGAAGGTTTGGTAAATGCATTTTGTCATAGGGATTATACTATGCTTGGTGCGGTAAGGGTTTTGATAGATGATGAAGGAATGACTATTAGTAATCCTGGTGGATTTATAGATGGAGTTAATTTAAAAAATCTTCTTACAGTAGAACCACATGGACGTAATCCAGCACTTGCAGATGTAATGAAGCGAATTGGTTTAGCTGAGAAAACGGGAAGAGGAATTGATAGAATTTATGAAGGATCTATCCTCTTTGGAAGACCTTGGCCAGACTATTCAGAATCTACAAGCAGATCTGTTAAATTATTTATTCAAAGAGCAAAAGCAGATTTACCATTTGCAAAATTTGTTGCAGATGAACAAAATCGACAGGGAAAACCGTTATCAATATATGTGTTAATGATTTTGTCGGTTCTTAATAATGAAAGAAGATGTACTGTTGAACGGATTGTTGAGTTGACAAATCTTGGAGAAAATAAGATCAGATCGGCAATTGAGTTTATGATTGAGTCAGGACTGGTTGAAGCATCCGGAAAAGGAAAAAATCGCACTTGCATGCTTGGAAAAAGGATTTATCGTGAGAATAAAAAAGCAATACAGTATGTTCGACAGACAGACATAGACAGTATTAGGTATCCTGAATTAGTAATGAAGCTGGCAAATACTCAGAATGGAATTATCACAAAGCATGATGTGATTGAATTGTTGAAAGTAACTCCTTCACAGGCATATACAGTTATAAAAAAACTTCAAGCAGAGGGTCGGTTGGAATTGCTATGTGGGGGAAAATACTCTAAGTATAAAGTTGTTAATTCTTAATTCATTTTAACTCAAAAGGAAATGAGTTAAATACGAGTTAGAATTGAATTAAAAATAATGCATGATAAATATAAATAATAAGGAGGCTGATCCTATGAGGCCGATACCGACGATTGAAGATCCGGAGCGCTATATAGACAGTGCGTTTGTGGATTCTGCGTTTATAGAATTGAAAAGCTGTGATCTGTGGGATGTGAAAATGCTGTATCCGATCCTACATATGGACCATGCGGAAGAGAACTGCTTCGTCCGTAAGGAGATGTATGAGAGGCTGGTGAAAGCGGCGGGGAATCTGCCGGACGGTTACCGGTTCCGCATCTGGGATGCCTGGCGCCCCTTTGCACTGCAGCATGAACTGTTTGAAAAGTATTCTGTGGACATCATCCGGGATTTTCATTTAGAAGAGCTGCCGGAGGCAAAAAGGAGGGCTGCGATCTGCAAATTTGTCTCGGATCCGGTACCGGATACAAAGGTGCCTCCCGCCCATACCACCGGAGGAGCCATTGATCTGACGCTTCTGGATCCGGAGGGCAGAGAACTCCCGATGGGGTGCGGTTTTGATGCCTTTACGGATAAGACCTGTGCAGCGTATTTTGAGGCACCGGAGCATGTACAGGGGGCAGAGGACGAGCAGGTCCGTGAAAACCGCCGTCTGCTTTATTATGCTATGATAGATGCGGGATTTACCAATCTGCCGTCGGAATGGTGGCATTATGATTACGGTGACCGGTTCTGGGCATATTACATGCGGAAGCCCGCAATCTATGAGGGCGTATTTACGAGGGAGGAAATTCATGGATAATCAGAAACAAAAGAAGAGAAAAAGTGTGATGGACACCTTGTCCGCTACTATGGTACTGGTGCTGATCGCACTGTTACTGGTGTTTGTAGGATATACCTATCTGGCTCTGAAGAACGGTTACACCTTGGATGACTTGATCGACAATATCGTGGGGAATCTCATCGGTGTGCTGGCAGCATTTCTGTTATTCGATATACTGAACAACAAGCTGACCCAGGATGCCTACGCCAGAGAGACCTCCCAGCAGATCACCAAGACGCTGATGGGAGAGCCGGAGATCCTGGATTCTTTCAGCGATGAAGATAAAAAGACTTTCCTGAAATCCACCATTACCTCCATGATAAAGGATGAAGATGCGGTGGATATGCTTTCTACCAATATGGAGAAATATTTTGACAGGGCAAGAGGCGCCAGGATCCGGAAAATGTTCGATTACACGATCAATCTGGAGCCGAATCTGACGGAGGAATATGTAAAAGCCGGTTTCCCCGGAGCCACAGACGGAAAGTATTACCTGATCGATGAGGAATTGAAGTTCAGCGTAAAGTGTCTGGGAGGAACAGACGAGAACTACACGGGCGATGTGATCAGACTCGGTTTCGCCTATGATAAAAAGAGTCTGGACGGTGGATTGCTGGAGACCGGACAGGATGCGGATTTTACCAAGAGCATTTTCAATGAGGATCTGGTGGTGGAACCGGAAGCCGTGGACTTCATCAACAGTATTCCCGCGGATAAGATACGGGATGTGATCAATGACCTGTTCATGCCGATCTTGCGAATTGACAACAGCGGAGATAATGACGACGAAGCGCAGTTCGAAGTAGAGCGAAAGAGCAACGGATTTATCCTGAAATTCAAGCTGGATTTTGACCGGAACGAGGCAAGCGGGGAGCATCTGGTCAGCATCTATTTCAAGATGCCCCGGGTATGGAACTCTATTTTCGAGGTGACTCTGGTGGATCCGACCAAGGAGCCCCATATCAAGCTGAAATACAAGAACGGAATGGATGTCACTATGTATTCCTATCTCAATAAGGAAAGCACTGCCAATGTCGGAGCCTGCATCCAGAGAGCCGGACTCTATGACATTGCGATCAAGGACGAGTGGATCTACCCCAAGAGCGGCGTGATCTTCCATATTAAGAAGGCGTAATTTTCCAATAAATGTAATTGCAATCAAAGAACTTCTATGCTATTGTGGATATAAAGCATAGAAGTTTTTTTATGCATCTAATTAATTCTTATATATGTATGATTCGAGTTTTTAATCCCAACTTTTATTAAAAAATGACTTTATTTGACCGGAAGCAATATTTGTAAGAATTACAGATATTCAGCCATAAATATTATATAAGTACATTAACGAAGGAGGAAAATTGAATGCAAAGCAGAATGAACAATACTGGTTATTTTGTGGCGGTAGATGGACCTAATGGAAGTGGAAAGACCACAGTCATTAATGCAATAGCAGAAAAACTGGGTTTGATGGGGTATAAAGTAAAAGTGACGAGGGAACCGACAAATTCTATATTGGGAGAATTTGTGCGAAAATATGCAGAAGGACACAAGGGACTAAGCATTGCATGTATGGTAACGGCAGATCGATACGAACATATTAAAAATGAAATTGAACCTATGCTTTATGATGGCAACATTGTCATTACAGACCGTTATATTTTATCATCATTGATATTGCAAAGAATGGATGGAGTGAATGCTGATTATATAATGGATTTAAACGCACTGATAATACGTCCGGATCTTCAAGTTACGATTATGGCTGATGTGGGGACTCTTCAGAAAAGATTATCTGATCGTGCTGAACTAACAAGGTTTGAAAAGAATAATCGATCGGATGAAGAACTGTATTATATGGAAAAAGGAATAGAAATATTGAAGAAAAATGGAATATCGGTTTTAGAAATAAATAACTGTACCGAATTGGATAAAAATGTAGATACTATCGTTGAACATATTGTAAAAGAGGTGAAAAGGAAATGAAAAAATGTATTCTTATTAATTCCCCTATATTTTGGGATGCTGCCGCAGAAGGAGAAAACTATCTTTCACCGCTTGGACTTGGATATATAGCTACATATGTAGAGAAGGCCGGGATTCAGGTTGAAATACTGGATGCTGTGAAACAAAGAAAGTCGGTAGAAGATATTGTTAAATATATAGAGGAGAAACAGCCGGATTATGTCGGAATAAATATTTTTACCCAAAACTATAAATTGGTAAAGGATATTTGCGAACAGACCAAGGTGAAATGTGAGTGGTTTATTGGTGGACCGGTAGTGGGCAGCATTTATGAGGAAATTGTAAAATGGAATCTTAAGAACAGAATGAATATTATTATAGGTGATGGCGAATATATTATTCCAACAATTATTTTAGATAACAAAAAGGTAGAACCAATTAAAAAAAATGAAAATATAAAAGTTTTTAGAGTAGATGCAGAATCAGAATTTTTTCCAAGAGATATTTCAGATATTGTATTGAATAGAAAATTTTTCCACGATGAAATAATAAAAAATCATTATGGCGAAAGAGAAATAGCAATGGTAACATCGAGAGGATGCATTTACAACTGTGCTTTTTGCGGAGGGGCAAGAAGTGTGAACGGAGGGATTCCTGTCAGAATTAGATCAGAACAAAGCATTGTCAATGAAATCAACGATATATTAAAGATGTATCCGGAGGTGAAAAGTATCAGGGTTTTGGATGATTTATTTCTGAGCAATAAACAGCGTATAAAACAGGCAATACATGTATTTTCAGAATATCCGCAATTGAGTTGGAGAGGAATGGCGCATGTGCTTTCTTTAAAGCCAAATTTAGATGATATAGAAAAACTGAAAGGGGCTAATTGCAGAGAACTATTTATGGGCATAGAATCCGGATCAGAATCTATGAGAAAAAAGATCAATAAAGTAGGAAGTACAGGAGATGTTATAGAAGTGGCTCAAAAAATTTTGCAGGAGGGTATTGACTTAAAAGGATATTTCATTTATGGTTTTCCACAAGAGACAGAATATGATTTCCAACAAACATACGAACTGGCAAGAAAAATTAGCAATATTTCACAGACGACAGAGGGCAATTTTAGG
>OOAD01000148.1_pt1 | contig 54953 bp, 53 predicted proteins | sample 1671151 | NCBI WGS metagenome assembly OOAD01 (sample SAMN06348127, study PRJEB24527) | human gut metagenome | biome: human gut; feature: ankylosing spondylitis patient; material: feces | host: Homo sapiens | place: China | collected 2015-10
CTCTGCTCCGTGGGTATCACATCGTCAATCTATCTCTCATACCCACACTTTCTCTGCTCCATGGGTATCACATCGTCAATCCGCCTCTCATACCCACGCGACGTGCGCTGCAAGGCGCACGATAAAAAAGAATCTCGCTTGCGAGATTCTCCGCCTGCGGCGGGTCGCTTTTGCGACATATTTCATAACCGCCGCGGTGCGATCCCTGCGGAGCTTTTTTAATTCATAGGAAGAAATTTCCTATGAATTAAAAAAGCACAGTCCCTCACAGGGCTGTGCCTTTCTCGTTCTCTCGCTATTTCTTATCTTCTTCCCAGTTGTAGTAGAACTGGATCAGTCCGATGCGACTCCTGGTGCCAGTCTTCTCATTCAACGCAGAAACATGCCTATAGAGCATCGCCCGGGAGACAAAGAGACTGTCGGCGATCTCCTGCATACCGTCATCGGACAGCAGCAAAAGCTGCAGCACTTCCCTCTCCCGTTCCGTGAGATCATAAGATTCCGCAAATCTCTCCAGCCGACCCTGACTGCCGGACATTTCACGATTTCCCATTTCTTCGGGAGACTTTACGAGCTGCGTACAACTATAATACCACAACAGTGCCACACTGATCAGTACAAACAATACCAGTGCCAGTACTGCCGTCAGGATATGATTTTCTCCGGTCAGCAGGCTTACAGAAGCTACTCCTGTGATCACAGCGCCCAGATTGTTCGCCGCTCTTCCCATACCTGCCCATAGCCTGCCATCCTGCATGCGATAGGACAGCTGGAGAAATCCGTTTGTGAAAAACACCACGAAAAATCCCGCAGACACATAGAAGATCAACAGTCCCGGCAGAAACGGTCCGCCGCTTTCGATGATCAGCACACAGATAGTCGACAGGATCGTCACCGCATACATGATCAGTCCACGATATCTTCCGTTATTCAGATCAAACAGTACTCCTGCCAGCAATCCGCTGAATGCTAAGAACAGTCTCGGCCACTGACCGATATCCATGGTACCCGCTGCATGCGCCAAGGTCACAGCATTGTCCAGTGTAGCGAAGATGCATGTCATCAGAACAACCGTCACCAGCAATGCTACACCTGCCAGCCGGGGATTCTTCCATGTAATCCGCTCCGCAGCAGCACCGTCCTGCATGTTTTTCACCGACACCGTTTCGCCGTCCTCTGCCTTCTGTCTCCGGTGATATCCAGACAATGCATCCTGCGCCATTCCGACAGTCAGTATCCACAGCACCACAAAGCTTACCGCCAGGAAGATACCTTCCACTGTCTCTCCCCACAACAGATTGTGGTTCAGAAACTGAAAAAGCAGCCCCAACGCATATGCCACACTCACGGTCTTCGCCGGATACTTGCTTCCCCTAAGCAACTGTGCCGCCAGGTAATGTGTCCTGCTGCCCAGATATCCCAGTATCAGGAACAGAAAACACCCGCTGCCCAATAGCACCCGGTACCCGGTCCCGGCAAACAGCAGTACATATCCTGCAATCACCGGCACCGGCAAGAAGAATCCCGCTGCCTTGAACGCAGTGGGATTCCCGGATTTGCTTTTCCATTTTTCTATCAGAGAATATGCCAGGAAACCAAACACGCTGACGCCCAGGATATAGCTCTGCGCCAGCACTACTCCTGTGGGATCCGTATATAACGCCATCCGGTTATCAAACAGATACTCTGTTCCTAAAAATACAAAATAGAAAACAGCTAATGAAAGCATGGTCTCTCCTTAAACAGACTGGAAACCGCCTTCCAGATCCTCGATGATATCATCAATATTCTCCGTACCGATAGACAGACGAATCGTATTGCTGTAGATTCCCTGCTCATTCAGCTCTTCCTCAGACAGCTGTGCATGGGTGGTGGAAGCCGGATGGATGACCAGAGACTTCACATCTGCCACGTTTGCCAGCAACGAGAACAGTTCCAGATTATCACAGAACTTTTTCGCTGTCTCCTTGCCGCCCTTGATCTCGAATGTGAAGATGGAACCGCCTCCGTTCGGGAAATATTTTTTATACAACTCCTGCTGCTCCGGATCGGTGGATACGGAAGGATGATGCACACGCTCTACCTGAGGATGATTGTTCAGATACTGTACAACTTTCAGTGCATTCTCCACATGACGTTCCACGCGCAGAGACAGTGTCTCCAGTCCCTGTAAGAAAATAAAAGCATGGAAAGGGGAAATGCAGCCGCCCATATCACGAAGGAGCATGGCACGGATAGCGGTCACAAAAGCCGCGCCCGGTGCTGCCTTAGTGAAAGTCACACCATGATAGCTGGGATTCGGAGTGCACAGATGAGGGAACTTGCCGCTGCCCTCCCAGTCAAATTTACCATTCTCTACGATCACACCACCTAAGCTGGTGCCGTGTCCGCCGATGAATTTGGTTGCAGAATGTACCACGATATCCGCGCCGTACTCAAAAGGTCGTACCAGATAAGGGGTAGCAAAAGTATTATCCACTACCAGAGGCACCTTGTGTGCATGGGCGATCTGTGCCAGACGCTCGATGTCTACCACATCAGAATTGGGATTGCCCAGGGTCTCGATGTAGAGAGCCTTGGTGTTCTCCTGAAAGCTTGCTTCGATCCTGTCATAATCGGAAGGAGCCACGAAAGTAGTGGTCACACCGTAGTCCACCAGGGTATGCGCCAGCAGATTGTAGGTTCCGCCGTATATATTATTTGCAGAAACAATGTGATCTCCCTGTTTTGCCAGGTTCTGGATCGTATAGCAGATGGCTGCTGCTCCGCTGGCTACTGCCAGAGCTGCGGTACCGCCCTCTAATGCTGCAATACGCTGTTCGAAGACACCCTGGGTAGGGTTGCCCAGACGACCGTAGATCTCACCGGGATCTTCCAGTCCGAAGCGTGCTGCTGCATGGTCGCAGTTGCGGAATACATAGGAAGATGTCTGATAAATGGGAACGGCTCTCGCACCGGTCACGGGATCGGGCTGCTCCTGTCCCACATGTAACTGTAATGTCTCGAATTTTAAATTACGCTCTGCATAGGGCTTTTTGCTCATGTTCTGCCTCATTTCTGCACTTTATGTGCTTATGTATTTTTCTATGATGCCAGGATCAAAAGGTCTAAGCCCACATGCTTGACCCCGACTTTATTTCTATAAAAACATGCTAAAACACATTACAAATTCTGTCAATGTAAAACTTTAGCACAGTACCATGATTTACTTCACCAGCCGATCCTTATACTTCAGCCATTTCCCTGTCCGCACCCTGTTAGTAAACAAAAATGCCCGTACGACCCAGTCCATGGTCATAGCGATCCAGACGCCGATGACGCCGAGTCCCAGACCCTGTCCCAAAATATATGCCATGCCCACACGGCAGAGCCACATGGAAGCGATCGCCACGATCATGGTGAATCTCACATCTCCCGCAGCGCGAAGCGCATTCGACTGTGCAAAGGACAACGGATGCACCAGCATACAACATACACAGCTGTAACATAACAGAAAAACAGTTATTTTCATTGTCTCCGGACTCAGATGATAGATTCCGCAGATCGGTCGAGCAAAAATAATCATGGGAATGCCCAGCAGGATCATACAGGTATATGCTACTTTCATCATTTTTTTCAGATAATATACTGCCTGCTCTGTCTCTCCTGCGCCAATACACTGTCCGATCACAGTGATCATTGCCACACCGATGGCATTGGCGGGAATCTGCTGAAAGCTCGCAATGCTGCCCGTTACGGCATTTGCCGTCGTAGCTGCCATTCCAAAACCGGCGATCAGACTGGTGGTCAGAAGCTTACCGATCTGGAAAATACTGTTCTCCAGACCGTTCGGTACACCGATGTACAGGATTTTCCCAAGAATTTCGGTATCCAGACGCCAATCATTGCTCATGATGATCTTGTCACTTTTCTTAAGAAGCATTACGATCAGCACTGCTGACAAGATTCTGGAAAAAAGTGTGGACAAGGCAGCACCGGTGACGCCAATCCCTGCACCGTAGATCAATATTGCGTTACCTACTACATTCACCAGATTTGCCACCAGAGATACCTTCATGGACACCTTGGAATCTCCTACCGCACGGAACAGAGCTGCACCACCGTTATAAATTCCCAGAAAAGGAAAGGACACCGCCACAATATAAAAATAAATTCTTGCAGCACTCATGACATCCGCTTCCACATTGCCGTAAAGCAATGCCAGCAGTCCCCTGTTCCAGACCAATGCTATGGCCATAAACAGAAGGGCCACACCCCCAACCGCTATAAACAGCTGATTGGAGGCCCGGCCTACCATTTCCTTATCTCCGTGTCCCATATATTGCGCCGCCACAACTGCACCGCCGCTTGCCATGGCCGTGAACAGACCGATCAATAACACACAGATACTGTCCACCAGGGAGATTCCGGATACCACGGCTTCTCCACAGCTGGCCGCCATCACTGTGTCAGCCATTCCCATTGCGATTGCCAGAAACTGTTCTATGATCAGCGGCCACAGTAATTTTCTCAATGCATCCTGTGAAAATAACATTGTTTTCTCTTCCGTCATAATTTACATCATTCCTTTATCCTTACATTAACATCTGCCAAAATAGCACATTGTCATTGCATTGTAAATAGAAATGTAATTTTATGATTCAGTAACTATTCAGCACCCCATTCGCAAAATCGCCTCTACTAGGCTTTCCTGAATAACATGCTTGCATGTTATTTGCTCATAGTGGTTACTTCGCCCTATAAATAGTTACAGTTCCTGATATACAAAATAATCCGCAGCCACCGAACCGCCAGCCGCACCCTGTTCGTTGATGGCAAACAGTCCGTCCTTGACACCGACCCAGCGGCCCGGAGTTGCTTCCACCATCTGTCCCACAGGCTGTAAATTTTCTTCCGTGGTTCCCACGTAGAACGTGCGATAAGTCTCCTTCTCCACCTTCATCTGGATATAAATGACATCACTGTTCCATTCGCCCAGACCGGTGCGCACTTCATCGTCCTTCGTCCAGTTGCCGGTGCGCTGCTGCAGGCTCATTTTGCCGTGTATTTTCTGAACTGCAAGTGCTGTATAACATCCGCCCAGCGATACCAGTCCTGCCACATCACCGTCCTTCATCTGCTCCAGATGCAGACAGGTGGTAATAGAGAATTCCGGTGCAGGCCACTTCTGCAATAACAGATTACTGATGTCGCACAGCTGTGTCTTCGGATCCGCCGCCTGTGCATGGAGAAGGAGCTGACCGTCTTTCAGCTCGTACCATTCCCTTTTATAATTGGCATTCCACTGCCATTGTAGTCCTAAACGATCGCCTTCGAAGAAATCGCTGTCCTCCGGGGTATCGATGGGGTATGTAGCTCCCACTTCCGGCTTCTTATAACGCAGTACCGGCTCACCACAGCCGTCCACGGCATTTACTCCGATCACCGGCCAGTCGTTCTCCCAGTGCATGGGCTGTAAATGTACGATACGTCCCGCATTGCCCACATCCTGAAAATGTAAGAACCAGTCCTGTCCGTCCGGCGTATCCACCCAGGCGCCCTGGTGAGGTCCGTTGACGGGAGAATTGCCCTGGTGCAGGACAATTTTTTCTTCCCAGGGACCATAAATATTTTTCGACCGCAGTACGGTCTGCCAGCCGGGCTTCACGCCCCCTGCCGGAGCAAAGATATAGTAATAGCCGTTTCTCTTGTACAGCTTCGGGCCCTCGATGGTGGGCTGTGTCGCATGACCGTCATAGATGAACTGACCGTCATCCAGCACCCCGGAGCAGTCCGGTTCGATGGGAGACATATACAGCATGCTCTTGAAGCCGATACGGCTTCTGGCGAAAGCCGTCACCATATAAGCTTTGCCGTCCTCATCCCAGAAAGGACAGGGATCGATCCAACCCACGACCTTACGCACATAGGCAGGCTCACTCCATTTGCCCCACGGGTCTGTGGTCTTGCACATCATAATCCCCTCATCCGGCATGGGAATGAATACATAGTAAGTACCCTCATGATAGCGGATGGCGGGAGCCCAGGTACCGCAGCCGTGCACCGGCTTGTCATAATAATCAAAAGGAAGCTGATCCATGATGTAATTGATGACCTTCCAGTTCACCAGATCCTTCGAATGCAGCAGCGGTACTGCGGGGGTATTGCAGAAGCTGGAAGCGATCATAAAATAATCCTCTCCCACACGAATGGCATCCGGGTCCGAGTAATCCGTATACAGGATCGGGTTGGTATAAGTGCCGTCGCCCTGATCGGCGATCCACATTTTATGTATCTTCGTCTTGTCCATAGTATCTCCATTCCGCAGCCTTTTGCTACTGTTTCGTATTTTATAAAACCAGTATAGCAGATATCCCGTCACATCGCGTGTCAATTTCCCATTAGTTTGTGTCAAATCTTGCATTTCAATAGAATAAATGTCATAATAGTGACAAAAGTTGCAGGAGGAAAACACCTTGAGTTTCTTTTATCAGAATCGTAAAGAACAACTCTATCTGTATCTGTCCAAGAATAATCCTTATGCCGTCCATCTTCACAGACAGCTGGAGCTGATCTATGTCTTAAGTGGTTCCACCACGGTCACTGTGGAACAGCAGGAATTTCCGCTGACTCCCGGTCAGGGTGTCCTCGTTTTTCCGAACCAGATGCACGGCTTAAAACATGTGGAACCCGGTCAGAATCTACTCTGTATCTTCGAGCCGGATTTCTGTCATTCCTTCCGACATTTTTTCCAGAATAAAAAGCCCTCACGCAATGATTTTGCCATCTCCACCCTCTCGGAGCACAGCCACATTGCCTTACAGGGACTTGAGGCTCTGGCTTCCACCATGGAAAAAGATCGTCCCACTCCTTCTGATGTGCAGATCTATGCGGAAGGGTATCTGACGCTCCTTTTGGCAGATCTCCTACCCTCTCTCCCCCTGCAGACCCGGAAAAGCACGGAGGATCTGGAGCTGGAGCAGAGGCTGCTTCTCTATCTGGATGCTAACTACACGAAGGAATTGTCCCTGGACAGTCTCTCGAAAGAATTCGGTGTCAGCCGTTTTGTCCTCTCCCGGATATTTACGGAAAAATTCCACACCACTTTCCCGGATTATATGAATTCCAGAAGACTTGATTATGCCAGAGACCTTCTGCTGTCCACAGAGCTCTCCGTGACACAGATTGCGCTGGATGCCGGCTTTGGCAGCTCCCGTACCTTTTTCCGTGCCTTTCAGGATACCTTCCATACCACTCCGGGAGCTTACCGCAGGCAGACGGAATCTACCCACAACAGCTCCTCGCCCGCCCGGATATAATCCTTCCAGGTACGAACGATCCGTCCCCGGTCAGGTGTCTGACACATCTCCACTGTCACCGCCGTATCCACGCCTTCTCTCGCCAGCCCTTCCTGATCGAATTCTACGAGAAGCTTGCCTTTTCTCACGATCTCATTGGGCAGGACATTGCAGCGGTAATAGTTGCTATGAAGTTCTTCTTTATCCTTACAGATATTCAATAGCAGCTCCACCCCGCTGTCTGTGCGGAAACGGATCCGGTTGCCCATAGGATAAAGCTTCAGCACTTTTCCCGAAGTGGGCGCATAGACTCTTCCATCCGCCGGCAGGATGGTAATGCACTTCGTATTGTCATCCGCCGCTTCTTCCGTTGTGTCCTGCAAAGTATCCTGCGATATTTTCCTGATCTCGCCGTTCACCGGGCTCCCTATGGCGGTGCCTTCCATAACAAGCTGTCTGTTCCCTGTTATTCTTCTCTCTTCCTGTCTGTTGACCGCCTCTTCTTCTGTTTCTTCCATATTCCACCGGATGCTCCTGCCCAACCAGAAACCGATCAGCAGTCCCAGCACTCCCGTTGCCACCACAGCATACATCTGCATGTTTCTACCTTCCTTTTTCCATAATAAGACCTTACATCTTATTCTGTCTCATTTTCGGGAAAACATGCCAGTTTTTCATTCATAAAATCCAAGAGTATTGCCGCCACGATCCCCGCCGCCATACAGAACAGATTCCGGGATGCCGCATCCGCCGATGTTGCAAAGCTGCCCCAGGGAACGGTCATCACCGTAGCTGCACCGACGATTCCGAGAATTCCATGAAACATCAACGCATAATGCCTCTCAAACAGCCGGTTTACCAGTTTTGCCAGACAGATGAAAGTCACCACGCACCCTGCTACTCCCGGAAGCAGAACCTCCGGTCTCACATGACCGATCCCTTCCACAAAGGGCGTATACAGTCCCAAGGGCATCAATATTGTTGAAAAGCTCATGCCCGGAGCGATCACCGACAGAGCAAAGGCAAAGCCGCAGAACAAAAAGCTGAAAAATCCCGGCTCTACGGTATTTTGGGAATTCTGCAGCCAGAATAACAGACTAAGCATTGCCACTAATGTCACGCAGGATAAGATCACATTTCCCACATTCCTGCCCTGTTCTCCCGCTTCTCTCCACAACGAGGGAAGCATTCCCACGATCAGTCCCACAAACACGCAGACAGAAGGCTCCGGATAAGTCTCTAATACATATGATAACAGATTTGCCACCCCTAAAAATCCTGCTGCCGATCCGATCATATAAGGGAACAATTCCGGCAGATGGGTCCGCCACTTATGTACCGGATCCGACAAAAGCTCCATGATCGGTCGATAGACTCCGAACACTACACTTAAAACGCCTCCGGATATCCCCGGGAGTACCGCTCCAAGACCGATCAGCGCCCCTTGTAATACTTTTCCCAAAAATCTAAGATCCATCGTCATTCTCCGCATCCTGTTGCTCTTAAAATCATATGCTTTTTCCATAAGAAAATAGGTCTAAAAATCAAAGATAATTATTGACATTTCGATCGGGGCAATGGTATACTCTAACCGTATTCTAAATGAAAGTCATTGATCTCACATATTTTTGTAAGACATTGCTACTTTTTCACGGATGCTTTACAAAAATATGTGATTTTTTTGTCCTACGTTTTAGAATCATCAAAAGGATCAGGCAAAGCCTGAATTATTAAAGGAGGTACCAATAATGAATAACGGTACAGTTAAGTGGTTCAATGCTCAGAAGGGTTATGGTTTCATCACCAACGATGCTAACGGCGAGGAAGTATTCGTACACTTTTCCGCAATCAATGCTGATGGTTTCAAGTCTCTGGAAGAGGGCCAGAAGGTAACTTTCGATACCGAGTGCGATCCTCAGAACAGCAGCAAGATCCGTGCTACCAACGTTACTGTTGTAGCTTAATAGCAAGACAAACCAAAAGGATCAGTCCCTTAGGACTGATCCTTTTTTGTAACTATTTATAGGGCGAATGCGGTTCTGGTTTCAGATTTTCTTTTGTATACATGATTTTCTCGCTACTTTCTCGCCTCAGGCACGAAACTGTCAAAGATAAAGATATCGAAATGCTTTCTCGCTTCATCCAACTCCTGCTGGCTCTTGATAGTCCAGGCCGCTGCGGTATTATGATACAGACCTCTGCAAAGCTTTCTTGACAGGATCTCGGGATAATGGTGATTGTATGCCACGAAATCCGGCTTCGTCACGAAGTTCAACAGCAGATTCTGCAGGATAAAATACAATACTCCCACATACTCTCCTTCCTTCAGGAAAGCATCGGACAGCTGTCCGCGCACCAGTTCCGGATGATTCTTACGATACCACTGCACTCCCAATGGATTAAAAGACTCCATGCAGTACATTCCCTTGTAGGCCCGAAGCATCTTATCTGCAATGGGGCACAGGGACAGGTCGGTACGCTCGATCTTGAACTCCACGATCAGAGGTACTTTTCCGTCCACCATCTGAAGCACATCCTCGAACTTCGGAATCTTCTCCGTGGACTCACACAGATGGAACTGCTGCAATTCTTCATAAGTGTAATCACAGATTTTTCCTTCGCCGCCGCAGACTCTTTTTAAGGTAAAATCATGGAACACCACGGGAATCTTGTCCTTCGTCAGTTGGATATCCAGTTCGATACCGAATCCTGCGTCCACTGCCTTGCGGAATGCTGCCATGGAGTTCTCCGGAGCCTGTGTGGCATTGTCATGCAGCCCTCTGTGGGCATAGAGCCATTCTTTAAAGCAAGCCGTATCGGGCTTATGCGCCATCCGGGGCATGATCATAAGGAAGTAAAGAATCGCCAGCACTACAATGACGATCAGTATGATTGCTAAAACTTTCATTCTCAATTCAACCTTCTATCTTATGTTTTGATTCACATACATCTTTTCTGCGCCCTCTTAGTCTCCGCGAAAAGCTGCTGCATCTTACTTTAATCCACTGCCCCGCAATTTTCAAGTAGCTATTTCTAAAGATTTTCTAACGATTTATTGTCTATTTTATTAATCGTCCACGTCAAAGTTCTCCAGAATGCTCTCCTTCTTCTGGGGCTTCACATCGCCGTGGCGTACCTGGGTCATGGTCAGGAATGCCATCAGGGAGAAGAACAGGGCATAGGGAAACAGGGTGTTATAGGATACGTTTTCCAGCAGAAATCCGGAGAGTACCGGAGTCAGGATCTGCGCTGCCATGGAGAACGTATAATAGGTTCCGGTGAATTTCCCCACATCGCTGCCACTGCTCATGGCCACGATCATCGGATAGGAATTCACATTGATGGCTGCCCATGCCACACCGATCAGGGCAAATGCCACATTGATGATGGGGTGATATTCTCTGGCAAAAATTGCGCCACCATAGCAGGCTGCCATCAGCAGAACACCGCCCATGATAGTCTTCTTACGACCGATCTTCGCAGAGATGTTTCCAATGGGAATATAACTCAGAATAGCAGCTACCGTCGCTACCATCAGACAGTTGGCGAAGCTTCCGCCCTCCATCTTCCATACTACCTTCGTGTAGCGGGAAAAGGCTGTGGTCACGGCATTATATGCGGTAAACCATAAGAAAATAGACGCCAGCATGAAATACATACTCCGCTTCACTTCCTTCGGCATCCCCTTGGTGCCTTCCGTCTTTCCTGTCTGTTTTTTCCCGTCGGAAGCTTTTACCGCTCCGGTATCTCCCACTGCCTCGATCTCACCGACAGCTTCCACGCCCTCAGCCATCGCTTTTTCTTCTATTGTTTCTGCAATTGCCGCCTCTGCCTTCTCGACTTCTTCCCGCAGCTTATTTTCCCGGATGGTCATCACGAGAATTCCCACAGCGATCGCCATGACTGCTGCAATACTTGCAAATAAAGGCAGATAATCCGGTGTTTCACCTTTGCCCACCAGAACTTTGATCATGATCAGAGCATAGACACCGCCCACAGCTCCCATGAGATTGATCACCGCATTGGCACGGCTGCGCAGATGGTTCGGGGTTACATCCGGCATCAGTGCTACTGCCGGGGAACGATACAGTCCCATGGACACCAGGGTGAAAAACAGCACCGCCAGGAAGATCACCTGGTTACTGAAGGACTCTCCGGTGCCCCATCTTGCCTTTTCTGCATTGTCGATCATCGGCAGTAACATCATGAAGATCACTGCCAGGATCGTACCCGACACGATAAAGGGCATTCTTCTGCCAAGCTTCGTATGTACCTTATCTGACAACGTACCGAACACCGGCAGCAGAAAGATCGCCAGCACATTGTCTAATGCCATCACCGCTCCCGTCATGGTCTCGCCCAGATGATAGGTATTCTGCAGGATCAGGGGGATGATGTTGTCATACATCTGCCAGAAGGAACAGATGCTAAGAAAAGCCAGTCCGATCAGAAACGTTCTTTTGTAATTTAATTTTGTCTCCATAAGAAAACCTCCCTTTGATAAATTCATTTTATCAAAGGGAGGTCCTCCTAGCAATCATTACTATGTAAAATTTATGTCTTTAAAATCTATATTGCTTATCCTTTCACACCGCCTGCCACCAGTCCACTCTGGATAAATCTCTGCAGACACATGAAAACAATCATAATTGGCAAGGATGAAATCACCGCTGCTGCTGAAAACAGCGTCCAGTGAGCAGCAAACTGATCACTGATAAAAGACTGTAATCCCAACGCCAGCGTCATTTTTCCCGGTGTCTGCAAAAAAATCGATGTGATTACATATTCGCTGTAGGTTGCTATAAAAGAAAACAGGAAGATCACCGCAAGCTGCGGCATGGCAAGCGGAATGATAATCTTGTAAAACACCTGAAACTGATTCGCCCCGTCTACCATTGCTGCCTCATCCAGTTCCACCGGCAGACCATCAATATAGGATTTTAACAGCCAGATATTGTATGCACTGCCTCCCGCCAGCACAAAGATTAACGCAAGACTGCTGTCAACCAGCCCAAACCTATAGATCAGAATATAGTAGCCTGCCACTGCCATACTGTTGGGAAATACCTGCAGCACCAGCAGCGACATGAGTCCATATTTTCTCCCGATAAAACGCAGTCTCGCGAATGCATATGCCGCCAGAGAAGTGATCACAAGCTGGATCGTCGCCACAATAACGCAAAACTTTAGGGAATTCCATACCCATACAGTAAAATCCGTCTCCCGAAACAACGTCACATAGTGTTCCACACTGAACTTTTCCGGAAAGAGAGAGGACAGAAAAAAACTGTCGCCCGCCGAAAAAGAAGACATTACGATCCACACTACCGGAAACAGCACCAGTATTATGGTGATCCAGATTACAATACGGCTTCCCCAGAGCGCACGCATTTCCGAACCGTTCATTTTCTCTCTGCCAAGCATTTAATCCACCTCCTTGAATGAGCCGGACAAATGCATGTTCACCAATGTAAATGTTCCGACAATAATAAAGATCAGTACACTAAATGTAGCAGACAACTCGTACCGGTTAGACCATGTAGTCATTTTGTAAGTCGTACTTGCCAGAATATCCGTATAACCGGCGAACTGGTTGTCTACTCTGGCAGGACCGCCCTGTGTTATCATATAGATATTTCCGAAATTGTTGAAATTCGCCGCAAATGAAGAAATCACCAACGGGATAGAAAGCTTCGTCACCATGGGAAGTGTAATACTTTTAAAGCATTGAAACTTCGATGCCCCGTCAATCTCCGCCGCTTCATAATATTCCGTGGAGATGGATTGCAAACCGCCCAGACAGACATTCATCATATAAGGAAATCCCAGCCATACATTGACAATGATCAGCCCAATCCTCGCCCAAAGGGGATTCGTCAGCCATGGGATGTTCCATGCAATTCCGATTACATGAAGCAGATTATTGATCCCGCCGTATTGCTCATTTAGCAATCCCTGCCATGCAAGAATAGCGATTGTGGACGGCAATGCCCACGGTACGATCAGTATTGCCCGATATATTTTGGATTCCTTCATATGCGGATTGTTCAGAAGAATTGCCAGCAGCAGTCCCATAGCATAGGAACCCACCGTACTGAATATCGCAAAACATATCGTCCACCCAAGCACCGGGAAAAACACACTTTTAATACTCCCGGAAAAAACTGTCAGATAATTGTCTGCTCCCACAAAAGTGTAATCTCCCAAATGGTACATATTATAATTCGTGAAAGACAAAATAACCGTATACAGAATTGGCAGACAAGTCACCAACAATATGGTAATCAGTGTGGGTGCCAGATAGGCATATGCCATACCATTCTTTTTCTTCTTCATATCTTCACTACTTTCCTGAATTCATCAATTCAACAGCTTCTTCCAGTTGCGCCACCATATTTTTCGCCGCTTCCTCTGGAGTCTGCTCACCTGACCACATGGAACGGATATTATTGACATGAATGCTCCATAGCTGACCCATCTCGGATACGGTAGGCATCGGTTCTCCCTGATTGATCTGTACGATAAATGCTTTCGCGTAAGCATTCTCCCTGATCTCTTCCAGTTCCTGATCGGACAGTCTTGCAGGAATGCGGTCACCTGCTTCATACAGATCTTTTGCACCGTTTTCAATCAGATATTTGATAAAACTCCATGCCGGCTCCTGTTTATCACTGTCCTTACCCACAAAGCTTACCTGGGTTCCCACCGGTGTTACGAATGCCTGACCGTGAAATGTCGGCATCTCCGTGATGCCAAAGGGTGTCTCTGCCGAAGTAAAACCGTCAATATCCCAAGGGCCTCCAATATAGTACGCACATTTTCCGTTCTGGAAATTGCTTCTGGCAATATCTGCCGTGACATCTGCCGTAATCAGGCCATAACGGTTGCACAGATCATCAAGGAAATGATACGCCTGTACTGCCCCATCATTTGCCAGGCCAATGTCCGACGTATCATAAGCACCATTCTGATAATTAAAAATATAGCCGCCGCAGGCTCTGACAAATCCCAGATCATAATAGATACTGGTGGCATCAAACTGCACACCGCCGTTCTCCACTGCCTGTTCCACCAGTTCCTCCCAGGTCGCAGGCACTTTTTCTACCATGTCCGTATTATAGAATAAAGCGGTTGTCTCCACAGAAAGAGGTGCTGCATATCTTTTGCCGTCCACATAGCATGCCTGAACTGCAGCTTCGGAAAAATCCGCATCATTATAAAGTTCTGCCGGTACTTCCGCTGTCAGGCCTGCATTCACATAATCCGCAAGCTGGTCATTTGGGATACCCACTACAGCATCCGGTCCTTCAGCACTTTTCACCGCCTGTGCAAACTGTTGCACCGACGGGGACTGGTGGATCACCTCCACCTCATATCCATTCTGTTCTCCCCAGGTATCTGCATATTTCTGGAGCGTATCCACTTCCACGTTCATATTCGTCCAGATCACCAGTCTGTTATCCTCTTTTTTACTTCCGCATCCGGTCAGTGTCCCCACCGCCAGTGCAATGCACAACATCGATATGATTCCTTTTTTCATAGTCATTCCTCACCTACATTGTTTTCATATGCAGCAGGGCACTGTTGGCATTGCCGGCTGCATCAAATAATGCCATATTCGCCATGGCGTTGCCGGCTGCCATTTTTTCCTGCATATACTGACTTCCGCTCGTGCTCGCCCAGGTACAATCCGGAATCGGGAGCCATGCGGGTTCCCAGTAAAACACACCGATTCCTCTGTCCTCCTTGACCTTCCTGACTGTAGCCATCAGATCCCTTAAGAACTGCTCCTGTCCTTCCTGTGTGGCAGGATATCCGGTAGCCTCTTCTTCCTTCTCGGAATAGACGATTCCTTTACATCCCAGGGTATCCGTAGTATAGCCGATGGAAGTCTCTACCACCAGTACATTCTTGCCGTAACGGGCACTGATATCGTTCATATTATTCTGCAGTTGCTCCAGAGAGCCGTTCCAGTGCGGATAGTAGGACATTCCGATCACATCATAATCCAATGCAAACGGTGCGATCCGGTCGAACCACTGCCTGTAAAGCTCATTGTTGGTGCCGAAATCCAAATGCAGCACAATTCCTGCCCCGGGGCACTCTTCCCTCACTCCCCGGATCCCTGCCCGCAAAAGCCTTGCCATATTCTCCGTCTGCTCCACATAACCGTCCGGCCAGAGAAGACCCTTGGTAATCTCATTGCCGACCTGCACCATTTTCGGAATTAGCTTGTGATTCTTAAGTGCCTTCAGCGTATTCACGGTATGCAGATACACTGCAGTCTCCAACGCTTCTCCCCGCAGCTTCTGCCATGCCTTCGGCTTGATCTGTTTGGCGGGATCTGCCCAGAAATCGCTGTAATGAAAGTCTAACATAAAGTCCATTCCGTTTTCCACAGTTCTTCCGGCAATTTCTATGGTAGTCTGTAAATCATTGCCCCCGCCACCGTAGGAGTTACCCATCTCATCAAACGGGTCTGACCAGATCCGGAGCCGTACCATGGTCGTTCCGCACTCCTTCAGGATACGAAACAGATCCTCCTGTTTTCCGTTTATGTAATAGGACGCTCCGCTGACTTCCAGTTCCTTCACCATAGAGATGTCCATACCCTTGATAAATTCCATGATCACTCCTTCACCAGCGTGAGATCATCGATGGTGCCCCATCCGCCGGGTGCTGTAGTAACACGTACACCTACCGTGATTTCTCCGTCCGCAGGCTTCAAATCCGGTATCTCTGCAGTGTACCAGTTCACATAGCCGTTCAGTTCTCCGTCCACTTTGATTTCTTCCCCGTTTACCACAGCGTAGAAATACACCGTTGCGTTTTTATCCCCTGCAGCATCTCCCTGGATATGTGCCGTCAGTTTGTAAGTGCCTTCCTCCAGTCCGTTCACCGTCTGTTCTGCGGAAAAATCCACATTACTGCTACCGGAATAAAAATGCAGGGACTGTACCCCCTCGAAACAGTCAGTATCACGATCATAGATATCCAGTTCCTCTGTGGAATCGTTCACATTATTTACCGTCCATCCGGTAAAATCAGCCTCTTCAAAGCTACCATTAATTAGATAATTACCATTCTCATCTGCTGTTGCTTTCTCACCGTCTACATTGTTTGTGCTTCCGCATCCTGTCATTGCCGCGATTACTCCTGCCGCCAACAAAATCCCCAAAAATTTCTTTCTCATTAATTTTCTCCTTTCAATCTTTCTAAAGTTAATGTTTTACTTTTATTATAGTAAATTATTTACCTTTAGAAAAAATATAGCATCATTACCTCTTTTCGTCAATGCCTCTTGTTCTTTTTTTACCCTATTGCCAAATTTGGCAGGTATCTTTTGTCAGTTTTATACAAAATAAGCATACAAAAAGAGAGGTCTGTTCCGTCACCTCCCTTTTAACTTTTTTCTATTTATTGTTCATTGACTTATTATTGATTTAGCAGCTCTTGCGAAAAATTGGAATCCCGTTCACAAAGATAAGCTTTGTCACTTTGCCACCATACAGCACCCGGTTTCGCAGCAGATCCAATGCCGTCTCACAAATGCAGGGAATATCAATATGTATGGTTGTCAACGGCGGAGACAGATATTTGGCTATATTCACATCATTGATGCTGAAAAGCGCCATCTGCTCCGGCACCTGTATCCCTTTTTCATTCAGTGCCTGCAATACTCCCACTGCCAGTGTATCGCTCGCAATGCACAATGCGGTGGGCAGGGAACTTTTTTTCAGTAATTCTTTTCCCATGCGATAACCTTCATCCACGGTGAATTTCTCCGAGATCAGGATATATTCCTCCTCCAGACAATGATAATATGCCACACTTTGCCGAAAGGACCATTCTCGGATATCCATGGAGGGCTTCCCCGTATCAATATTCCGGTCGCTTCCGCCAATAAATCCGATTTTTTTATGACCCTTTTCCACAAAATAATCTACCATCTGTGTCACGAAGGAATCCATATTGGGTCTAACCGCATCAAACAATTTTTCATCCGGTGATGTGCCGATGAACACTCCTCTGGGGCAGATTTTATACAATTGATTGATCTCTTTGCGGGTCAGCCAGCCTACGGCAATAAAGGCATTCAGATCTCTGGGGATCACGCTCATGCCATCTCTGCGGTCATAAATCTGCAGTCGGATATTCATTTTTTTTGCCTGCTTTATAACTTCCTCCCTGACACCGCGGTAAAACACATCCTCCAATTCATCCTCATTATCTGTAAAATACAAAAGTGCAACGTTTTCAATTTTCGGATAAATAACTTTTTTCTTATAGCCAATCTTCTCCGCTGTGGCAAAAATAGCCTCTCTCGTTTCCTCACTGACGGAAATTCCTTCATCGTAATTCAATACTCTGGAGACCGCTGCGCTCGACACACCCACGATCTCTGCAATCTCTTTAATCGTTGCCATGCAAACCTCCATTATGCCAATGAACCTTGTTCATATCTTTTAGTAATCATTTTACATAAATATTTTACTCTGTCAAGATTTCACACTTTTTCCTTGAAATATGTGGGCTTTTATGTATAATGGTAAGGGTGGCTTTGTAACACATTTAATAAGAAGAATAACAAGAGGTTTAAGAATGATCAGTGCAAACAACGTAACTTACCGTGTGGGTAAGAAAGCTTTATTCGAAGATGTCAACATCAAGTTTACCGAGGGCAACTGTTACGGCCTCATCGGAGCTAACGGTGCCGGTAAATCCACCTTTTTGAAGATCCTGTCCGGTCAGCTGGACACTACCAAAGGTGATATCGTCATCACCCCCGGTCAGCGTCTCTCCGTGTTGGAGCAGGATCATTTCAAATATGACGACAACGTGGTTATGGATACCGTTATCATGGGTAACGAGCGTCTCTTCCAGATCATGAAGGAAAAGGATGCCATCTATGCCAAGGAAGATTTCAGTGACGAGGATGGTATCCGTGCCAGCGAACTGGAAGCGGAATTCGCCGAGATGGACGGTTGGGAAGCAGAGTCCAATGCCGCCATGCTGTTAAACGGTCTGGGCATCGGCACCGAGTTCCACTACTCTCTCATGAAGGATTTAGACGGCAGTCTGAAGGTGAAGGTCCTGTTAGCCAAAGCACTGTTCGGTAACCCCGACATTCTGCTGCTCGACGAGCCTACCAACCATCTGGACTTAGACGCGATCGCATGGCTGGAGGACTTCCTGATCGATTTCGAGAATACCGTTATCGTGGTATCCCATGACCGTTATTTCCTGAACAAGGTATGTACCCAGATTGCCGACATCGACTACGGCAAGATCCAGTTGTATGCCGGCAACTATGACTTCTGGTATGAGTCCAGCCAGCTGCTGGTGAAGCAGATGAAGGAGGCCAATAAGAAAAAGGAAGAAAAGATCAAGGAATTACAGGAGTTCATCTCCCGTTTCTCCGCAAATGCTTCCAAATCCAAGCAGGCTACTTCCAGAAAACGTGCCCTGGAAAAAATTGAGTTGGATGACATTAAGCCCTCCAGCAGAAAATATCCCTATATCGACTTCCGCCCCGAGCGTGAGATCGGTAACGAAGTACTGGCTGTGGAGCATCTGTCCAAGACCATCAACGGAGAAAAGGTGTTAGATGACATCTCCTTTACTCTGGGTCGTGAAGACAAGGTGGCTTTCGTAGGAAGCTGCGAGCTGGCGAAGACCACTCTGTTCCAGATCCTTGCCGGAGAGATCGAGCCGGACGAGGGAACCTACAAGTGGGGTGTTACCACTTCCCAGTCCTACTTCCCGAAGGATAATACCGCAGAGTTCGACAATGATATGACCATCGCCGACTGGCTGACCGGCTACTCTCCCGTAAAGGATGCTACTTATGTCCGTGGTTTCCTGGGACGTATGCTGTTCGCCGGCGAAGACGGTGTGAAGAAGGTCCGCATCCTCTCCGGTGGTGAGAAGGTTCGCTGCCTGCTATCCAAGATGATGATCAGCGGTGCCAACTGTCTGATCCTGGATGAGCCCACTAACCATCTGGACATGGAGTCCATCACCGCGCTGAACAACGGTCTGATCAAGTTCCCCGGTGTGGCACTGTTCTCCTGTCATGACCACCAGTTCGTACAGACCACTGCCAACCGTATCATCGAGATTCTGCCGAATGGCAGTCTGGTAGACAAGATCACTACCTACGATGAGTACCTGGCAAGCGATGAAATGGCAAGAAAGCGTACTGTATTTACCGCACAGACCGAAGACGACGAGAACTAAGACGAATAAAATGGATGCCGGTGCTGCCGACATCCATTTTGTTAATTTCCCAATTCTGTTTCATTGAATGTTCTCCATTAAAACATTTAATATTTACAAACACTGTCTCTATACGCAAAAATTAACTCTAAGGTATGTTAATGCGGACCAGTCCCACAAAAAAATTCAGAAAGGATAGAAATATGATAGATCTTCACGTACATTCCACCTGTTCCGACGGTACCTTTACCCCGGAAGAATTAGTTGATTATGCAATGCAAAAAGGCTTAACTGCCTTCGCTCTCACCGATCACGATACGGTAAACGGACTGGACCGGGCGATCCGATATGCAGATGGGCTGCGACAGGCCCAGGCGGCATCCCCAGTCATTTCCTCCCGTAACGATGCAGCTGCCCGCCTTCCGGTTTCTTCTGTTCCAGACTCTGACGTTCCCCGCGTGCCTGAGATCATTCCCGGTATTGAACTGTCTACGGAATATAAGGGCAAAGATATCCACATGGTTGGTCTTTTCATTGATTACCGCCAGCCGGAGTTTGCCCATTATTTAGAAGATTTCATTCGTTCCCGCGAGAACCGCAATGAAAAAATGTGTGCGCTTCTCAGAGAGCATGACATTGACATTACTTACGAGGCACTTCTGGCGGAATTCCCCGGTGCGGTTATCACCAGAGCTCATTTTGCAAGATATCTCCTCTCCCACGGCTATATCCAGAGCATGAAGGAAGCATTTGACCGCTACGTGGGCGATCACTGCCCCTGCTTTGTTCCAAGGGAAAAAGTAACGCCTGCCCAGGCTGTGGAACTGATCCTCGGTGCCGGCGGTGTACCTGTATTGGCGCACCCAATCCTCTATCACATGAGTGATGATCGTCTGGATACTCTCGTAGCGGAATTGAAAAAGATCGGTCTCGTGGGCATCGAAGCCATCTACAGCACCTACAATACCGCCGAGGAACGCCAGATCCGCGGACTTGCCTCCAAATACGACCTGAAGATCAGCGGCGGCTCCGACTTCCACGGCGCCAACAAGCCCAAGATCGACCTCGGAACCGGCTGGGGGAAGCTGTATGTACCGGATGAAGTATTAGAAAATCTACGCCCAGAAAAGAAATAAATTGAAAGTTACGCGGGCAATGAGCCGCGCATAGGCATAGTGAGGACAGCGATGGGCGCTTGCGCACAAATCGCTGTCTTTACTTTTGCCTATGCGGCGAACGCCCTCCTGTGCCTCTATTCCGTCGCAGCGTGGGCACAGGAGATAGGAACAAGCTTCTCTGTACCCTTCTTCCGCCTCAACTTGGGCACAGGAGATAGAATCAAGCTTCTCTGTGCCCTTCTTCCGCCTCAACTTGGGCACAGGAGATAGGAGCAAGCTTCTCTGTACCCTTCTTCCGCCTCAGCGTGGGCACAGGAGATAGGAACAAGCTAGTCTGTGCCCTTCTTCCGCCTCAGCGTGGGCACAGATGACAGGATCAAGCTTCTCTGTGCCCTTAAACCAAGATTTGGGGCACTACACACAAGATTTGATAATTACGCCCCGCATAACTTTCAATTTAGTTACCGCATTCTACACTGATCTTATTGAAGATTCCCATAATCTCTTCCGTGTTAATGCTCTTCTTCTCTTCGCCAGCCTTATCCAGGATTGCTTTTCCTTCATGCATCATGATCAGACGGTTGCCGTACTCCACAGCATAGCGGAGGTTATGAGTGACCATAATGGTGGTCACTTTCTTCTCTTTCACGACCTGGTCGGTGAGTTCCATGATGATCTCCGCAGTCTTGGGATCCAACGCTGCGGTATGCTCATCCAGGATCAGGAAATCAATCGGTGTCATAGTCGCCATGAGCAGTGCCAGCGCCTGTCTCTGTCCTCCGGAGAGGGAACCGACCTGCACGCCCATCTTATCCTCCAGACCTAAATTCAGAGGTCGTAACATCTCACGATAAGTTTCCAGTTTTGCTTTATTTACACCACGTCCCAGATTATACGGCTTGCCCTTATTCTCCGCAATGGACATGTTCTCCAGGATCGTCATGCTGGGGCAGGTTCCCTTGGAGGGATCCTGATACACTCTGCCGATCCGGCGCTGACGGATATAATCCTTCTGTTTTGTAATATCTTCTCCGTGGATCAGTATCCTGCCGCTGTCCACCGCAATACTTCCGCAGATGATATTCAGCATGGAAGTCTTACCGGAACCGTTACTTCCTACGACAGATACGAATTCTCCGTCCTTTACGGTAAGATTGAAATCCTTGAACAGACACAGCTCGTTGACCGAGCCGGGATTGTAATTTTTATTGATATTGATAAGCTCTAGCATGCTTTCACCTTCTTTCTGTCCATGCTGATCACGAGAATGATCAGGAACAGGACTGCTGTGATCAGCTTGATGGCGTTGGGGCTGATGCCTGCGAACATGGCAACTGCCACACATGCCTTATACAAAATGGATCCTACCACTACGCTGCTGGTCACACGGAAGAATGTTACCTTCTTGAACAGGCTGGTGCCGATGATAACACTGGCAAGACCAATGACTACCGCACCGGTTCCGATAGAGATTTCAAAGCTTCTCTGCTGCTGTGCATAGATGCAGCCGCTTAAGGATACCAGGCCGTTGGCAATAGACAGACCCACGATCTTCACCAGTCCTTTGTCCACGCCGAGGCTGGTAACGATGGTATCATTGTCACCTACGGCACGAAGTAAAAATCCGGACTTGGTGCTCATGTACCAGTCTAACAGATATTTTGCTACCATGGTGATCAGGAAAATAATGATCACATTTTTGAAATTTACCAAAAAGCCCGGGGTAATACTGTTCACAAGGCTGTTGTTGAAAATATTTTCCTTGTCAAAAATAGCTACATAGCCGGAGCCTGCCACCCACAGATTGATGGTATACAGACCGGTCATCATGATGATACCGGAGAGCAGATCTCTCACTTTTAATTTCACATGGATCAGTCCGGTACAGATTCCCACCAGTGCTCCGCCGAGGAACGCAATGGGAAGCGTGAGGATCGCCGGTACACCGAAGCCGTTGATCAGACGCACAGTGATGGCAGCCCCAAAGGGGAAGCTGCCATCGACCGTAAGATCCGGAAAATCCAGTATTTTATAGGTAATGTAGACACCCAGTGCCAGGATGCCGTAGATCATTCCTTGTTCCAGTACGCTTAATAATAGTGCCATAAAAACCTCCTATTGTACCACGATCTCATCAAAGGACTGGTAAGCATCAGTCTTGTAGTTCTCAGGTAATTCCAGACCGATCTTCTCTGCTGCTGCGAAGTTCACATACAGGCTGGGCTCGGAGATCACTTCGAAGTTCAGTTCAGAAGCCTTTGCCTCTCCCTTCAGGACTCTTGCTGCCATCTTACCGGTCTGCTTGCCGAGTTCGATGTATTCCAGACCCATGGATGCCACGCAGCCTGCCTTAACCTGCTCTACTTCGGAACCAAATACGGGGATGCCTGCCTTGTCAGCCTCATCCAATACCGTCTGCAGTGCGCTTACTACGGTGTTGTCGGTCAGGTTGGTAATGCAGTCTACCTTGGATGCGATATCCGCTGCTGCCAGAGCTACCTCAGACATTGCGGTAACACCGCTGTCCACGATCTCGAATCCGTAGTTGCCTGCCAGAGCCTTGTACTCTGCGATGGTGCTGATGGAGTTTGCTTCGCTGGTGGTATAGATGATACCGATGGTCTTCGCTTCGGGAAGTACCTCACGGATCATTTTTAACTGTGCATCTACTGCTAACGCATCGGAAGTACCTGTGATGTTGCCTACGGGAGTACCGTCTTCATTGGCAAGACCTGCTTCCACAGGATCGGATACTGCGGTGTAGATCACGGGAATATCTGTATTCATTGTAGCATTATATGCTGCCATGGCGCAAGGAGTTGCGATGGCACAGATCATATCTACTTTCTTACTTACGAAATTGCTGGCGGTCATGGCGGAGGTTCCGTTGTCTGCCTGTGCATTGACATATTCAATCGTCAGGTTCTCGCCCTCTACGATGCCTTCCTCGGCAAGTCCCTGTAAAAATCCTTCCCGACAGTTATCCAAAGATCCGTGTACGGCGTACTGCATAATACCGATGGTGTAGTTATCCTTGCTTCCTGTGCTGCCGCATCCGGTGAGGGCACCCATTGCCATAACTGCGGTTAATACTGCTGCTAAAATTCTCTTCTTCATAATCTTATTCCTCTCTTTCTGCGTATCCACGCAATTGAAATTAGTTTGCTCATAAGATTACTGAACCCCGAATAAAAAAACCGCCCCAAATGTATATTCCTATACATTTGAGACGGTAATAAGCTCCTGCTCATCATCGTGGTGCCACTCAATTTGACAATTCCTTACGAATTATGTCCACTTTTCTCTGGATACTATCATATCCATCGGCTTGATAACGGGTCCGAATCCCGCTGACGCCTAAAACTGATCTGTTCTCGGGCCAGCCTCGGAAGTCCATTCGGCGAAAGTTCCTTTACCGTGATTCCACCACCCACGGCTCTCTGTAAAATTTCCTAAGGCTTACTACTCTTCCTCACAGGTTTGGTAAACTTATGAATGTTGTTTATGTGTCTAAGAATAATCTTTCTTTTCTGTTTTGTCAATACTATTTTTAGAAAATTTACTTGACGAAGTAACCCCATTCGCAAAAGAAAAGTTACATGACAGTGATTTGCGAATGGGGCTGAATAGTTACAAAAACAGTTTACATCGTCTCAGGCAGCGTGATCACCACCTTGAACAGGTCACCGTCCGTAACGATCTCCATATCGCCCTTCTGCAGCTCCGTCAGGCTCTTGGCAATGGACAGTCCCAGTCCGTTGCCCTCCATATGGCGGGATCTGTCCCCTCTGGTGAACCGCTCTTCCAGCTCCTCCGGTGACATCTCCAGCGGGTAGGCCGACATGTTCCGGAAAATGATGTTCGCATTCTGTCCGTCATGCTCTACATTCAGATAGACACGGCTTCCTGCCTGGGCATATTTGTAAATATTGTTTAACAGATTGTCGAACACTCTCCACAGATGTCTGCCGTCCGCCATGACCTTCACGGTCTCCTCCGGCTGTTTTACGATGGTCTCCAGCTTTTTTTCAGAAAAGCGCTGCTCGTATTCCCCCACCGCCTGTGACAGCAATACCGACACATCGCAGACCTCCGGATGGACCTCCAGATTGCCGGTGGTAGCTTTGGATGCCTCCAACAGATCATCCAGTAGCTTTTTCAACTTCTGGGACTGACGCAGCAGCACCTCGGCATACTCCGATATATGCTGTTCTCTCTCCTGTGCAGTCTCTGTACCGGCACCATCTCCGGTATCCTTCGCATCACCGGACACTTCTTTTCCGATGAGATCCGCATAATTGATAATGGAAGTCAGCGGGGTCTTTATGTCATGGGACACATTCGTGATCAGCTCCGTCTTCAGATGTTCACTCTTCATCCTCTGCTCCACGGCTGCGGAAATTCCCTCGCCGATGCGGTTCAGATTCTCTCCGTGCTCCTTGAAGGACAATACCATATGGGAGGTATCCAGCTTATAATTCAGATCTCCGTCCGCCAATGCTTCACTGCCCTCCTGCAGTTCTTTGCACATCAATGCCACAAAAGTAATCGCACCGCACAGAATAAATTTCTCTATGGCCCAGAAAAAGAGTAATACATCTGTATTATTATAAAACAGCATTAAACCGAAAAACTCTACCACGCAGACTGCAAGGCACAAAAGTGCTGTTCTCCATACCATAGGAATCCCGCGGATCAATTTCACAATACCGCGGAAAACTCTCTTGCAGAATCTTCCGAAGAACCGGAACACTCTATACAGGATCGTATTCTGCCACCATTTTCCCATTTTCAGGCGGATGGCCAGCTCCATGAAATACAAGGTACACCATATCACCTCTGCTGCAAACAGTACCACCAACACGATCAGATTGATCATATTTGACAGGTTCATACCGATCCATCCAAAAGCCAGGTACAGACCGGTAAAAGCTCCAACGGCAACGACCACTGTATACACATCCAGGTGGATCTCATGGATCGCACTGGGAGTAATACCCTCCCTGCCATTCTTATGTCCGGCACTGCACAGCAGGAAAATAAAGCATAATAATGCCAGTACCGTTCCCGCACAGCATACCACGGGGATCACATTTCGGTTATCATAAAGCTGCTCTGCCTGATGATAGATCAGGGCATATTCATCTTCCTTCGGCAGGCTGGAATTCACTGTCAGGGTAACCACAATACGCTTGTTACGCTCTGCTAATGCTTCCTCTGCAGCCTCTTCCTGCAGCCGTTCTGTCTCACTTAAGGCATCCTCGATCATCCATTTGGCATATTGTTCCGCCCGTTCAACCGGCACATAGGTCTCTCCACCTAAGGATACGCTGTCCCCCAGATCCAGATATTTCTCCAGATTACCGGAGGAAAGGGCTTCCTGCTCCGCTGCCGTCATGCTTTCCACATCAGACCCGGTATTGACAGATGGTTCAAGCTCCATGATATCAGAGCTTTCAGTGCTTCCATAACTTTCATAGCCATCATAGGCAGAGGAAGTTTCTGTGTTGATATAGGTGTTATCATTCCTATGCTGCACCTGGGACTCCAGCCGGTAAGTCAGATCATTTGTCTTGTCTACATAATCCTCGTTCTTCCATTCTCCCAGGAATTCATCCGTATCCAGATCGTAGCTCTCCACCTTTACCCAGATGTTCCGCTGCCTGCAATAAGCTTCCATGGTCTGCAAGCTCTCATTCTCATACCAGTCGCGTATCCGATACAGATCCTGATTGACCTGCCGGTACAACAGCTGATCATGGATAAACATCATTTTACCGGAGGAATACGCTCCACTATCTGCAAGCATGCAGGTACCATAGAGTCCCAACACCCCCACAATTGCGGCTGCGATCATCAGAACAAATGCCACGACCTTTGCCAATGTGCTGCCCAACAGACTGTTTCCCTGTGCCGGCGCATTCTTTTTTTTCTCGGCTTTTTCTCTTTTTTTCCGTTCCCTTTTATTCTCTGACAAAGCTGTTTCTACCATCGTACTCACTGTATTTTCCACCGGATTATCCACTCTGTCCTGTTCTGTGTTCCTGCTATTTCCTTCCTTGTTATCCATATTCCTGTCTCCTTACTTCCCAGAGCAGCTCCGCGCTCCTGCCTGCTCTTATCCCTGCTTCTCACACTTGTAGCCCTGTCCCCAGACCACCTTCAGATATCTGGGTTCCGCCGGGTTGATCTCTAACTTTTCCCGCAGATGCCGGATATGGACTGCCACGGTATTCTCGCTGCCAAGTGGCAGATCATTCCAGATCTTCGAATAAATCTCTCTCGGAGAAAATACCTGCCCCGGATTCTGCATCAGCAGCTTTAAAATATCATATTCCGTAGGAGTCAATGCTACCGGCTCGCCATCCAGCGTCACCCGTTTCTCCTTGTCATCCAGTTCAATCCCTCCGACTCTGATCACATCCGGCCGCACACTTCCGCCACCCAGCTGCATATAACGCCGCAGCTGTGATTTCACCCTGGCAGATACCTCGATGGGATTAAACGGCTTCGTGATATAGTCATCCGCTCCTACCGTAAGTCCCAGCACCTTGTCGGAATCCTCACCCTTGGCTGTCAGCAGGATCACCGGAACATTACTCTTCTCCCGGATCCTGATCATCGCCTGTATGCCGTCCAGCTTCGGCATCATAATATCCATCAGTACCAGATGCACCTCATTCGTGTCTACCAGATGTACGGCTTCCTCACCGTCAAAAGCCTCTAAAAAATGGTAATTGCTGTCATTCAAGTATATCTTTAACGCGTTTACGATATCCTTCTCATCATCACAGATCAATATATTGTACATACTCTCCCTCATTTCTGTGCCGGTGGCTGCAGCCCGGACACTTCCTGCGCAAGGAGCCCTTACGCTGACGGGCATCTGCTTTGTCCACAGATGTCCCGTTGATGAATTTATTGTAACAGATTAACGATTAATAAAAAACAGGAAAAACCTTTAAGACTTTATTAAGATGACTTTACATAAAACACCCTCTGCCATGCCCAGCAGGGCAAAGACAAAGGGTGTGGATAATACATGTTGAAAAGTAAACAGGGAACAGATCAGGTAGCCGGTCAGTCCCAGGAAAACAGCAAGGCACTCCGGGCTTTGGGATATCTTTTTTCGCAGATCCGTAAGGGTTGTGATAAAAATACCAATGTAGGCGGTCACGCCAAAGAATCCCTGTTCGACCAGCAGGGTCAGCCATTCGTTGTGGGCGTTGGAATAGATGTTGTTGTCCAAAAGACCTTTGTTGATCCAGTCCATGGCATCGCTGCCCCATTGATAGAGCATATGGTAATAGCTTCCGGGACCGGTGCCGAAGAATTTGTATAGCGCTCCTTCTTTTCCATAGGTTAGTAATGTGACCTTCCACAGGGCCAATCGCCCGTCGGCAGCCTCAGACACCATTTCATTTCCAACGATTCCTCCAAGAAGACATCCCAAAAGCACTCCCGAACATATCATCACCGCTCCGGCAACAACAACGATCCGGTATATTTTGCCGCTTTCCAGAAAATCTTTTTGCTGTTGCCTTTCGCGTATTCGCAGGATCAGGTACAACACCGCTTCCGCACCAAATACAATATACCATACCGTGGTAAAAAAGAGCCTCTTTTCGACATCCCCCGCTATCACCAGTCCGGTCAGATGCAACAACAAGAACAATCGGACCATAAATATCGAAAGCGGCAAAAGCATCAGAATCTCCAATGCCCTCAGCAGCCGGCTTCTCTGCCGCAGAGAAACAAGGAACAAAAGTAGGCTTAATCCACAGGCTGCCATTATAGCCGTGGTACTATTGGAGGTAATAGCCGATGCCAAAAAAAGAAAGCTTCCAAGCATCCCCAACACTCTGCCCTGTCGTTTTCCCATATAAGCAGCTGCCAGAGAGATACCTGCCGTCACACTGATATAGCCTGCATACCAGTTGTTGTTACCGATGGTGGACAACAGCTGGGTCCGGTTCCATTCTCCGTTTTCCATTCCGCGGAAAGTTCCCAGCACATCGATGTCCAGACGGTTCAACAGTCCGATCAGTGTCACGATTCCCGCTGTGATCCCGGCGATCCACCAGATACTTCTGCTGCCGTCATAATACCGGGATACCGCAAAATAGATCCCTACCAACAATCCCTGGGTCACTAGCCCCATATACCAGCCGGGATACCCTAAAAGGACATCCTCCCTGCAGGGACTGATTCCATAAGAAAAAATTGCAGACACCAGATACAACAGCATAAACACATCTGTTTTCTTCCACATCCGTTTTGTCTTCCGTTCTCCCCGGATCCCCTGCCACAGCACAGCCAGCACCACAAAAGCCCCCAGCACCAGCGTAGTATTCCGGAAAAACAAATATTTTGCATTTCCGATCATCACCAGCTTGTTCTGCATATACAGCGGTAAACCGGCAAAAAGAATCACCAGATACCCATAAACCAGCATACTCACGGTCTCTTTTGTATTTTGTTCCTGTTTCTTCATAGCTTACATTATCCTTCAGACTGAAAAACAAGGCACCCCTCATTGACTGAAGAGTGCCTTATATTTCCCGATTATTTTATTTCCTTACGGTTACTTATTTGCCGTAACGCATCTGCAGGTACAGAGGACCATACCATTCAATAGCATTGTCTTCTGCCTTACCGGCAGGGATGGTTACCGTATACTCATTGCCTTCGAAGGTGTACTCCAGCTCCAGAGCTACAGTCTGCTTCTTGTACAGAGCCTGCATGATATCGTTGGGCAGAGCATTGATGTTCTTGTCTCTGCTGATCTTGACGGTAGCACCGTCCTTGGCATTAGCGATCTCGCTTGCCACATTGTCACGATATCTTCCAAATGCGTTGTCAGTACCTTCTGCTGTTGCGGTATTATTAGCTTCTGCAATAGCAAAAGTGGAGAAGTGATTTACAGTAAAGGTCAAAGTGTTTGCGGAAGCATTGTAAATAGGCTTGATTTCTTCCAGTCCACCATTTACAAAGTGGAAAATCACTGCCTTATTACCATCTACACCTGCAGGAGTCTCAATGGTAACTGCTACAGGGATAGGCAGAGATTTTACTGAAGAAGGACCAGCCTTCAGGCTGATTTCTACATATACGGGAGTAGAAGTTACTGCGTATGTAGAAGAAGCAATCTCAGGCGTAGCCGCTGGTGCTTCTACACTCAGTGTTGTGTCAGGAGCAACAAATGCTGCACCAACAATGCCTACAGCCTTTACAGCGCCGGAGTTAGCAAGGGTAGTATCCTTAATTCCCTTTGCCTTTTTGTATGCTGCTTCGATAGCTGCAACATCATTAACAGTATCCTGTCCTGCATTCATTGCTTCCTTCAGATCCTGAGAACCGATCTTTGTCAAAGCAGCTGCCGCATTATCTGCAGATGCCGCATCAGTAATCCTGGATGTATCAATAGCATCTACCGCATTCTTTACCTCTTCTACCGGTTTGGTGCTCGGTGTAACCACCGTATTATTCTCACTTGCTACAGATACGGTAGACAGTGCACTGCTGCCGCAAGGAATTGCAAATACTGCGAATGCAATGGCTGCGGCAATGATTAATTTCTTTTTCATTATCTCATTCCTCCTAAGTATAATGTTATGGATTTTATTTTTACCGCTATTTAGTTTACCCCCCCCGTAATATTGTCAATACTGTTTTTCCATTTTTTCGCATTTTCCATGTGCAAAAAAGCATGCCTTTCCGCCCCAAAAAACAGGCATCACAGACATGCTTTTCTACTTTGTTATTTATTTTTCTTATTCGAATGCTGTTTTAATTCTTCCAGGGCTTCCTTGAATTTCTCAGAACTCATGGTAGGGTTGGAACGGATCATGTCACGCTGGAAGAAATCTCGTAAGCTGCTGACATTCTCTCTGTCTGCCACGCTTCTGGTGTACTTCTGCCGCAACTCGGCGACCTCGTTCTTCACGCTTTCCAGATACTGGTTGGGAGATTTCTGTGCGGAAGTGCGGAAGCTCTCCAGCTTGCCCTCAATGTTGGACTTCAGGTCCTCCACTCTGGTGGTAATACTTGCAGTAAAGTCTTCCTTCTTCTGTGCCAGGCTATCGCTGAAGCCTTCCTTACGATTCTCCAGATCCTCACTGGTCACAGCAATAATAACATCCAGCCGTTTCTGGATACGAAGCATATCTTCCTTGGCCTTCTCCATTTTCTCCAGTATGTCCCGCAGATCCAAGGCTGCCTTGAAGGACAACGCGAAATCCGCACCGATCAGCGCCGTCAGCACCAGTGTCACCGGAGTGAGGATGCTGTCCGGAATGGACAACACCAGATGTTCAATGGGCTTATGGATAAACTCCGTCATCAGGATCGTCAGACCACCCCATGCCAGCGAGGACCCCAGGCAGATATGTCCCTGGAAATTGAACTTATTCTTGGAATAGTCCCAGTATCTGACTTTAAATAATGCCTCCATGGTCACGCCTGTGACATACTCCAGCACTGTGGCCCCGATACATCCGGCGATGTAGACCATCACCAGATTATCCCGGAACGGCATGGACACCACTAACATCATGATGGCGCCGCTGCCGTACAGCGGCAGGAACGGTCCGCGCATGAACCCCCTATTAACTAATTTTCTGCTCTTTATTGATACATATGTGGATTCAAAACACCAACCGAAAAAGCAGTAAAAATAAAAGAAAAATAACCATTGAATCGCAGTATAATGATACACTGTTTAACCTCCTTTTGTTCTTCCGGAAATACTTCCCTACGGATATACCTCTGCCTCTATGGCAAGCTTCCCCTTCCTCGTGGCATGGGGTTCACCGCTTATGCAGAATTTACCGTAGCCTCTGGCATTTACCACATCCCCCGCCTCCAGGGGCTTGGAATTATTTTCACACAGCCTGCCGTTCACATATACCTTTCCCGCCCGGAACAGCTCCAGGCAGTCGCTTCTGGATTTATTATATACCTTGGCAATGACAGCATCCACACGTGGGCTTGCCACCTGAATGACCTGTGTTAACGGTTCTTCCTGCGGTACTTCTGCCGCCGCATCCACCACCTCACACTTCACGTGGGTGTGGCGGATCTGCTCCAGATTGTCACAGATAAATTCTGCAATGGTATCCTGACAGAATAAAAATGCTTCGCCCTCTCCCGGCAGGATATCGCCGATGGTGCTGCGTTCAATACCCAGGTTCATCAGTGCCCCCAGATAATCCCTGTGGGACAGCTTGTCTGCAAATTTCGCGGATAGAGGTCTGATCCGGATACAGCAGATAGGAAAGGGCTGTTCATAGCCCAGCTCCGCCTCACTGCCGAAGCGAAGGATCTTCCGCTCTGCCTCTTCCCTGCCGCCGTATAAGGTGATCCCTGCGAACTTCACTTCCCGTTCCACCTGCCACAGGGCATCCTGCTCCGCCAGTCCTAAGAATCCGGTAAAGGTGTACTGGTTCTGGTTGTAGGATTTATCTGCCAGTTCACGGATCCGGTTTTTCAGCTGTTGTATTTCTTTTTCATTTTCCACGGACATTCCCGTACACCCTTCCTGCTGTTCTTACTTTGCTTTTGCAAATGTTACCCTGTTCACATTATCCCAGTGCCACATCCAACATCATCATCAACGCAAAACCAATTGCAAAGGCAATGGTTCCCAGGTTGGAATGCTCTCCCTCACTGGCTTCCGGAATGAGCTCCTCCACGACCACATAGATCATGGCACCTGCGGCAAATGCCAGCATATACGGAAGGATCGGTGTCACAATACTTGCGAGCGCAATGGCAAGTATTGCGCCCACCGGTTCCACCGCTCCGGACAACACGCCCAGTGCGAAGGATCTGCTCCGCTTGTTCCCCTCACTGCGAAGAGGCAGGGAGATAATCGCTCCCTCCGGGAAATTCTGAATGGCAATACCGATAGCCAGTGTCAGGGCGCCTGCCATGGTAACCGTTCCGTCACCACTCAGCACGCCGGCAAAAATAGCACCACAAGCCGCACCCTCGGGGAAATTATGGATCGTCACAGCTAACATCAGCATAGCCGTACGGTTCAGACTGCTCTTGTGCCCCTCCGGAGTCTCACTGCCCACATGCAGATGGGGCACCAGACTATCGATGAACAACAAAAAAACAATACCGATCAGGAATCCAACCGCTGCGGGAAGAAATGCGAGCTTTCCCATCTCTTCACACATATCCATGGCAGGTATCAGTAAAGACCACACCGAAGCTGCCACCATGACACCGGCAGCAAATCCGGTAAATATTCTCTGTATATTGCCGCCAATCTGCTTTTTCAGGAAAAAGACGCAGGCTGCCCCTGCAGTCGTCCCCAAAAAAGGAATCAGAAGACCGGCTACTATACTCATACTCATGAAACACTCTCCTTTCTCATAGTATCTTATGTAACTTTTGTATTTTTCGTATCTTGTCTGTCACGATAAGCTTTCTACATGCTCTGCCTTACCCCCCGGCATCTAAAAACCGGCCAGATCATTCCCCATAACAGCATACATCAGGAAATTCACACCACACACCAGATGGTAGAAAAATACCGCGATCTCTCCGATCACGAAGATTACTTTCCAGCTCTTCCACCATTCCCGGATATTTTTCACCATAACGATCAGTGTCATCAGGAATACGAAAAACATACCGTGCATATATCCCCAGGAAAAGTTCGCATGCATCATGCGGAAGCCCTTTTCATAGAAGACTAAGAACATCAAGGTTGCTGCAATATAATTTAACCACGCAAACCAGTAATACCTGTTCTGTTTTATACTTTTCAGATCAAACAGCAGATTCAGGAAAAGGACACCAATAGGCAATGCCATTCCCATAACAATACTCAACGGGATACTTTTGGAATAATTACTCCATACTTTGGCAAAGCCGATGGCGATCCCGGTCTCCTCCCCCATGGCATTCGTCCCGGTAAAGATTCCGGAGAACTGATACAGCAGGGCTATCCCCGTAGGTATCATGGTCACACACAGACAGAACGCATTGCGAAAGCTTTTTCCGCGGCTTGCGATCAGCTGCACCAGCAGGATCAGACCGATCAGAGGCACCACCACCATAGTGAAGCTCGGTTTGGTCATGGTCGTCAGCAGGAGGCTGACTGCAAACAGCGTACAGTTCTTCCACTGAAAATCCCTCTGATATTCCGATAATACCTTTACCGTCTCAAAAAAGCAGATAATCGCAAAGGGTCTGGTTGCCAGGTAAGTGGCATTCCAGAAAGGATTCGGTGTATAAATGCCCATGCAGCGGTATGCATAATCAAAGCCGAAAAATGCGGTATTCTTGGGCGAATACAGATTCGACAGCAGAAACAGTGCAAACACAAGCAGTGTCACCACAATATCGGTCATGACCTGCTTTTTATGTGACAAAGTTTCATAATGACTGTTTTTACGCATCTCACGGTTCATATAGTACTTCGTGATGATCACTGCTGCCAGGTTAAAAAGCGCCGTGGTGACCGCCATTGCAGCCTTCGCTCCGATCAGCCATGCGGAAAGTCTGGCAGTCCAGAACAGGATCGGATAGGGGAATTCATAATTCCCCGCAATGCCTGCCACCTTATTCACATAGTCCGGCATATCCGACTGGAATCCCGGCACCTGATAGCATTCCATCCAGAACAGATATAACATGACCCCGGTATACAAAAACAGCAGGAAAAGAAATGTCACTTTTCCTGCTGTTGTCTCCCGCAGGTCGCTCTTTATGGGATTCTTTTTCATAGAGCTGATCCTTTCTAATTAAAACTGATCACGGGATCCTTGGGAGCCTTTGCCTTCTCCACGCTGATGGCATGAAGTACGGGGCCCTCTCCCTTATAGTCTGCAAAGTATTCTTTGGCAACCTTTGCTGTCACCTTGACCCATTCCTTCTGCTTCAGGTCTTTCGTGCCCGCATACTCGCAGGCATAACCTAAGAATGCCATATCCTCGGCACAGCAGGTCATTGCCATGCGTCCCGGTACGAAATAACCGTCGGGATATTCCTCGGGCTTTAATACCATGGCAAGGAACTGGATATTTTTACCCACGTAACGCTCCAGGTGATCCATGGAATCCAGATACCAGATGCCGTAGCCCTGGTTGTCCAGTACGATGGGATCCTGACTCAGATCGTAGGGCAGATCCTCCTCGAAGATCTCGTCGATCTCACCGTTGGAGTCCTCGAAGATCACATCTGCGGCAGGATTGACTGCCTTGATGTTACGCTTGTATACATTCAGATCCTGGATGCCGTCGCAACGGTTGAAAATGATCATCTCAGACTTACGGATCATCTCTGCCAACAGAGACTTCATGTTGGTATAGTACATGGGGAAGGTGGAGCCGTCGATGGTCGTGATCTGCTGTTCCACTTTCCAGTACCAGGGAAGCTTCATATTCTTGAAGTTCCACATGCCGTTATACTCGATAATGATACGGGCGGGCTTATACTGCTTCTCCAGTTCGATCAGATGATTCGGATTGAACTCCTCTTCCTCTTCGATCAGCACCACGTCCGTACGGCTTTTTTTAAGAAGTGCGGGATCGTACTCATTCTCGCCCTCTTCGCAGAGGATGAGCAGGGTCCTGCCCTTGATCTGGAAATACGGCTGTCCTAATGTAAATGTGATAAATTCTGTCTTACCGCTCTCCAGAAAACCATTTATGATATAGACCGGTTTTGTCATAATTCATACCTTTCTCTATTTATCCTACGGTTACTGCTACATACAAAATATGTCCTGCCAACTTACTTGCGGAACAATTCTGCCAGCTTGTCCTCGTCCAGTTTGGAACCGATGACACAGATCTTGCCGGTGACTTCCGGCTTACCGCTTCTGATGTCATGTTCTTCGGGAACATAATCGTAATATACCCAGGTTCCGTCGGGAGCAGGTACCATACCCTTAGCACGCAGGATAGCACCGTACTCTCCGCTGTCCAGAGCGGTAAGGATCTTCTCGATGTCCTCTGCGCTGTAAGTGTTGGGTGTCTCGATACCCCAGCTGGTGAACACTTCATCTGCGTGATGGTGATGGTGATGATGGTGGTCATGGTCATGACAACCGCAGGTGCAATTCTCGTCATGTTCATGATGATGCTCATGGTCATGGTCTTCGTCATGATCGTGATGATGGTGATGCTCATGCTCGTCCTCATCATGGTCATGATGGTGGTGATGTTCGTGCTCGTCCTCATCATCGTCGTGATGATGTCCGCAGCAGCACTCGTGATCATGGTCATCATGATCATGGTCGTGATGATGATGTTCGTGGTCATGATCGTGGCCGCAGCATTCGTCCTCATCGTGATCGTCATGGATGTGCTCTAACATTTCCTTCATCATATCTTCCAGCTTGTCAGCACCTTCGATGGTCCCTAGTACTTCCTTGCCGTCCAACTGCGCTAACGGTGTGGTGATGATGGTTGCCTTGTCATTATGCTCACGGATCATCTCCACGCAGGCATTCAGCTTCGCCTGGTCAACCTTATCGGTTCTGCTTAAGATAATGGTCCCGGCATATTCGATCTGGTTGCTGAAGAATTCGCCGAAGTTCTTCATATACATCTTGCACTTGGATGCATCTACCACTGCTACTGCACTATTGATCTCCACATCCAGATCACCTGCCACATTCTCCACAGCCTTCAGGACATCGGACAGCTTGCCGACACCGGAGGGTTCGATCAGGATTCGCTCGGGAGCATAGGTGCTGATGACTTCCTTCAGGGAAGTACCGAAATCGCCTACCAGAGAGCAGCAGATACAACCGGAGTTCATCTCCTTGATCTCGATACCGGATTCTTTTAAAAATCCGCCGTCGATACCGATCTCACCGAATTCATTTTCGATCAGAACGGTCTTGCTGCCGTCCAATGCTTCCTTTAATAACTTTTTGATCAGGGTGGTCTTGCCGGCACCCAGGAAACCGGATACTACATCTATTTTCGTCATTGTATTTTCCTCCAATCTGGGTTTAAAACCCATCTTTTTTATTTTCTATCATATTTCACGGATTGTCAAGTCCTGCCCGCTCGCTCTCAATGATACTGTAAGGAACCACAGCCACTTTTCCTTCTTCATCCGCGCCGCACAGGATCCCTAAGAATACTCCGTCCTCCGTGAAGGCACCTCCACCCGACATTCCGGGCTCCGGCAGTCCCTGCAGGAGAAGCATATACTGTTCGAAGTCTTCCACATAGATCCAGGGATTTACTACAAACGCATAAATCGGTTTGGTATTGTCCCCGCCGTACATCCATACATCCTCATAGACCTCCAACTGATCAAAACGTTCTCTGTCGGTAGCAACGGTCGGATACTCTCCATCCGGATCCAGTTCCTTCTTATCTACCCGCAGAAAAGCAAGATCACTGTTTACCGCTATTGCACGCAGTGCAGCCCGGGCCTGTGTATCATCCGGAAAAGTCACCAGGATCTCTCCGGTATTCTGGTCCAGCACATGTCCCGCCGTCAGGATCAAAACAGATTCCTCGTCTGCGTCGTAGATGACCCCGCTTCCATAGAGATCTCCAGCCTGAACTTTTACGATGGATCGCATAATCCGCAGGTCGGTCTCCGTCAGTTCCTGCGGAATCTCGTCCGGCATTTCTATCCCGGAGAGATCCGGCAGGATTTCTTCTGTACCGGAAGGAACTTCCGTATCCGTCACAGTATTCTGTTGTGGTGCTGCGCCGCATCCGGTAAATACCAGAACGCAACACAAAATAATGATTATTTTTCTCATATATCCTTCCTGTAAATAAAAGACGGACCGCATCCCGCAGTCCGCATTTTTCTCGAAAAGTGTAAGCAAAATATAAGCCGAGTTCTGTATATGACGATCATCTATCTAGTACGACTGTCACCAGCCGCATCAAGCGACCTACCTGAAAACAGACCGGGCCGGTCTATTGTTCTCTGTTTGGTCTTGCTTCGGATGGGGTTTACATGGCTCCGTCTGTTACCAGCCGGACGGTAGTCTCTTACACTGCCTTTCCACCCTTACCGGCATAAAGCCGGCGGTATATCTCTGTTGCACTAGCCTTGAAGTCACCTCCACCAGACGTTATCTGGCATCCTGCCCTGTGAAGCCCGGACTTTCCTCACCTGCATAAAGCAGCCGCGATCGTCTATCTTACTTACACCTGTTCGATTATAGCTGTTCCTGATCAAAAAAGCAAGGGAAATATCAACCGGGAACCGTGTATGAAAATTATACAATAGTCTTGTGATAAGGAAATGACACGAAATTCCGATCACAAGGCTATTTTTTTAACTGGTTTTACAAGCAATCAAAAAGCAAGCAGGACGGTGGGATGTGCGAGAAGCGATAAAAAGTCATGGTCAACCTACCCCACTTAATGCCCCGATCGTGAAAAGGCGAACACGTTGCGACGTATGTATTTAACACTTATGCGGGGAAGCGAGATGACACAGCACTTTTTATTCTTGTAAAAACAGAATGGTTTCTTAACTGGTTCGAACGTTCGAACCCCACACATAAGGAGGACAAAAAATGAGTAATGTAATAGTAGCAAAAGTCGACAAATTTCAAAGATTCAATCACGTAACCGACTGGCATTTCGTGGAAACAGATTACACAGATCTTTCCGGGTTCGTATTCCTTAGAGATCGTGAGGGTAATCCGGTCGTGGCTTTCATGCACAAAAATGGTTGTGAGGGCTTATATAAGTTTGATGACCTGGCGTATATTACGCTTGATGATTCCGAATCAGACGATACGCAATCGGCAGTCGAAAAGCCGGAAAGATACACGGTTGACGAAATCGCAAGTGAAATCCGTGACAGTTTGGAACTCGGTAGATGCAGTTTTTCCGACATTACAGACGGAACAATATATTCTTATTTATCCGGTTATTTTCCGGATGCTAGCATGGTGCAATGTCATGTGGCTGTTATGAAAGTATGGAAAGATATAATAAGCCCGGTTCACAAGGAGGATAAATAACATGAGTACAACCATAGAGAAGAAAACCGCAACCCAGACCCCGGCAAAAGCAAAGACCACCAGAAAGAAAGCCGTTGCCGCTCCCATAAATCCCCCCACCGCCCCGGCGGTGGAGGACACCAACAAGGCAGAAGTAGAAGCCAAAAAGGCGCAGGAACTGAAAGACATTGAGACCTTGAAAGAAGCCAGAAAGCGTAATGCATCTATTTGCAAGTCTTTGAATAATGTTCAGAGTTCCTTTACCCGGATTGCTTTTGATCTCTACTGGATGTATTCAGCTTCCGCTTTCGGTCTGTTAGGCTACAAGAACATTTACGACTACGCCGCAAAAGAACACGGTATTGCACGTGGAACGTGTAGTGATTTTATTCATATCGTAGAGCGTTTTGCAAGCCGTGACGAACACGGAAACATTCTGGAAGAAATCCGCCCGGAACTGAAAGGCTACCAGAGTAGTAAGTTGATCGCCTTGTTAGGTGTTACGGATGCACAGTTGACGGAGTTTTCTGTTGATATGTCCGTTCGTGATATTAAGAAAGTAATAAAAGATATTCACGGAGAATCCGGAAAATCTGACGCTTCCGATTGTGACGCTCCCGGCGGTGGTTCTTCTGGTGATGATACACACAACGGTAAAGAGATCATAGACGGCAATTTCACGGAGATAAACAGCCAGACGCTTGTCACGTTCCATAACATTGACGATTATAACAAGTATCTCGATGGTCTCAACGATCTGATCGAAAAGGCTTTAAAAAGCAAGAACTTTGAAGCCGACCATAAGCGTATTGAGATCGTAGTAAAATGGTAACTCTTAGCCTTTCCCCGGTTGGTCTGGCGGTGCTTGATGATATAATGTCATGCGCCGCTGATCTGGGGAATGGCTACACCCCGGAAACATTGCGTCTGGTGCTTAACCGTATGGTTGCACTTTCCCGGAAAATGAACCAGTTACACAGTGACGGCATTTTAACGGAGCGTGAATACGTTCCCCTTAATGTTACACTTCTGGTTCTTGGCGTTAACAGCATGAACCGCCTTTCTCTTATGTAGGCGTTCAGTATATAACAAATAACATTATTCCCATGGTGCTGACCGCCCATGTGTAAAGAAAGAAGAGGTAAACAATTATGAAATTAGCAACACAGTTTAGAGGTACTTTAGTAGCAATTGAAGAAAAGAGCATGACCGGAAGCAACAATAAGTATTATCAGCTTGCTGTTTTGCAGGGTTCAGAAGCAACAAGCTTGTCATGCACAGAGGAAGTCTATAAGCAGAATAAGGAAATGTTCAAGGATTATGTATTCGGTATGCAGATCAGTGAGTACGAGGGTAAAAAGACTCTGCGTGTGACTGGTATCTATGATCTCCCCGGAACTGCTACCGCCCCCGGTACTGCCGCCGCTGATCCCGGTAAAGATAAAGATAAGAAGTAAGCCGCCGGAGCGTTCCGGGTCTAGGGAGTAAAGAGAAGCAAGAACGGTATCTCTTGACGGTCGGTTTTCCGTCACTGCGATCTATGCCTTGAAATCTTCTCCCCGGTACGTTCTCCGGTGTGATGCCCGGTTTGTCTCCCTACAGACTGCCGGGCAAGTGTGAAAGCTGAATCTGCCGGGTGCGTGGAATGTTCGAACGTCCGAACTTTACCACCTTTCATCATTTGTTTATGGTACGCCCATAACCCAGTACGACCGAACACAAGCCATGCTCCCGGCATTTTCTATAAACTGTATGCTTCCACCCTCCCCCTTATCCTTGATAATGCCCTTTTCCTTTAGAAACTGCTCCATTGCGTTTTCTGTGGCAAGGGTGAAGCCCGGAGGGTTCAGCCCGACTATAAACAATTATATCTTTGCCATTTCCTGGAGCAAGCTTTTGCCCTTGGTCTTTTGTCCCCTGGGAGGGGGCAAGGGGACACCATAGAAAAACAAGAAAAGCGTATTTTGCTTTCGTAGTTTTTCATGGGAGGGGATCGGAATGGTACGCAAAGTATCACCCCCCACCCATGCAACAGCAACACATAAACCAACAACCAAAAAAATAATATGGGAAAGTATCTCATGGTGTGAGTGGCGTGCGCACGGAAAACAACAACGACAGCCGGAGTGGGTTCGATCCCCACACTTTCCCCTAAAGTTCGAACGTTTGAACTTTTACCCCGGTAATTTCAGCAAGCTGATTTTATAAACAAAAACATTTATAGATAACTAAACCCAGAGCATAGACGTATGTATTCGGTATTATCTATAAGAAAGGAGAAACATATGCCCGGTTTAGCAATTATTGCGGCGGCAGAAGCCGCTCCTACTTTCGATACTGCTATCGTTACTACTCTGATCTCTGTATGTAAGTCTATCATGGGTCTGTTTGGAGAGTATCCGCTGAATATTCTGTTAGCTGTTTCCGTAGCTTGTGCTTGCTTCGGTCTGTTCGGAGTTGCAAAGCGTTCCGTATAACCCGGATCACGGTAGCATAAGAGGGATGCAGAACGATCTGCACCCCTCTTTTTTCACGAAAGGAGAATAAAAAATGGATATTTTTTTTACGCTGTTATTTTTTTTGTCGGCTTGATCCTATCTTCAAGCTGTTGTTGCGTAAAAAGCACACTATTTATTTTTGATATAGGGTTTTTAATTGGTTTTTTGATGGCAGGAGTTTCTTTCATAAAGCTGTTTACAATCATAGGACAAGTTGTTTTTGAACAAGTTTCGACACTGTTTTAATAGGGAGGATTAACAATGAAAGAATTTCTTACCATGTTAGTCGTAATTATCGGCTTCATGGCATCAACCTGTGTTTTGTTCTATCCACAAGAAACAAGCCGCCAGAAAGCCGTAAAAATCGGTTGCTACATAGGTGACATTGCCGCCGTCATCTTTGTGATTGAAACCATTCAAAAATTCTTTACATAATGAGGGAAAAAAATTGGAAAAAAAAACATTCAATCAAAACAAATTGCAGACACTTCTCTGCATTATAGCCTTAACGTTTGGCATTCTGGTTTCTGCTGTGCTGTTCAGTATGTCACCGGTTCATGCGGAGGAAGTAACAGATACACCATTGACAATGGTTGTCACTACGGAAATAGACGATTCATGGAATGATCGCTACGGTACTATCACTTACACAATCGAAAACAATATTGACTTAAATTTTTATGACGTTTGTGCATTTTATGTCACAGGAAAAGCTTATGGCACTGATATAGATACACGTACAATTTCTTTTATCTGGAAAAGAAAATCAGACAATGTTATTAGCTTTTCTAATGGTTCTGTAAAGATAATTAATGTTGATGCTACCGGCTCAACCGTACCCCAGTATTCACTTAATAGTACTACCCAGACATTAACTAGCGATCAGAGCAGATATGATGATGGCATAAACAAGGGATTTTATTCCTATTACACTTTCGTATCCGGCAACTATCCCATAGCGGAAAGTTACAAGGACGCAGAAAATTATTTGCTTATAGGTGATAAATCTGGTCTTATAACTCCGGAAGCCCCCAACCTTACAGACGATACATACACTTTCACCGGCTTTACTATGAATAGTAAAATTGCCCGGTGGACTGGTACAACGGAGCGTTCCTATCTTAAAGATCAAGAGGTTGAGGAATACACCAGAATAACTTACGGTTTTGCCACTTCAGAAGATCAGACGCTTAACGCTGATAATTTCACAGAATATGATCAAGATTTTGCTGTTGGTGAAAAGTTTATGAAAATTCCGTGGTCTGAAATAGAGAGTAATAAGAAAGAGGGTGAATTTATTCGACAAGTTAATTTCATTCCTTGTTACCGTGTACCCGGTGCGTTTTATCTTGGTCAAGGTGTAAAAGTATTTTTCAATTCTGACGGAACTGTTGACAAGATAGAACAAGTCATGATTCCGTCTGATTCTGAAATTATTGGAAATGATATTTCGCTTATTGGTTTTAGATATGATAATTCATTTCATGCTGAATGGGTAGATGTTTGGTCGAATGCTATTAACAAATCAGCGTTTGATCTTGATAGTGGCGGTCAATATCTTTCTTTAGGCATTAAGGCAATATACTATGACGGTTCAAAAGCTGATATTGATTTTTATTCCTTGGACAGAAAGAAATTAACATGGGATAAAGCATTTTCTGATTTCAAAGAAAATAACGGTTCACCTATAAAAAGTTTGTACTTTACACCCTACACCAAAACCGGTGTAAATAACCCTTGGAACAAAGGCAATTCTACCGTAGTAAATTTTGACGAAAACGGTAATGCTTCATCATCCTTTGACACTGGTGACGATGGTACGGTACATCTTGATGATTTCAAATTAACCGGCGTAGTCTGGAATAAGCCAGTTGTTAAAAACGGAACTATTACATGGACTGGCACAACGCCGAATAGTGATCTTCTTTTTGTTCCTGATTCTGACACCTTAGTTATTGCCACTTATCCACGTTATGATGCTGATTTGAATACATCATATGAGACATGGAGCACAACCACGATCGGTAAAGGTTCTATGAAAGTCAATGTTGATTATCTTATAGACTACTATAAGAATAGTGAACTTGCATGGAATGGTGAAATGTGGCTCACGCCTTGTTATAAAAAAGGCGGTGTGCTTTATGTGGGTGATCCGGTTATTATAAATTGTCTAAAGGGTACTGTTAGCGACATTGTAGTTGATAAAGATAGCGGAAAAGCTGAACAAGTAGATAAAACCGATCAAAATAAATCCGATGCAGATTCTATATTAAATGTAGGTAATCAGTTTTATTCTATTATCAATGGTTTGATTGGGTCATTACAACAACTCCCGGCTCTTTTAACTGCGATTTTTGGCTTTCTTCCCAGTTCCATTATAAATCTGCTCTATGCTTCGTTTGCCGTCATTATTATTTGTCGTATTCTGGGGAGGTAGCAATGTATATTTTGAAAGCCTTTATAGATTTATGTTTCGGTATTTTGAATATTCAAATTGTATTATTCGGCTATGCATTTACGCTTTATTCGTTGTTTTTATACTGTATTATTGGCGGTTTGCTATTGTACCTTATTCGTAGGTTATGGGAATAATTTATTGATTACTTCCATAATAACCGCACCTTTACATACAAAAACAATTATTGCCGCAATGATTTTTACAAGAATGTATATTCCTATAATCATTACCCAGAAATGGATCTTATCTAATACGGACAATATAGCATCTGTTCTGCTGTCGGCTTTATCGTCATTATATCGTGTTAGGTTGATGTAGTCGTTTTTCTGTAATGGTTCTGAATTGTCATTCTCTGTATCTTCCATATAAGTATATATAGCATTGTGTTCTTTTTCGTCACGATATTTTGCATAAGCATAACCGCAAATAATTATAAGCAAAGCAACCCCAAAAATAATTAACATATTCATTTGTAACCCCTCCTATGTGTTTTCTTCAATTCTAACACATGGGATCATTTTTCACAAGAAAGGACTAAACATGGATGAAAACATTACAATTCAAAACAATATGCAAGAAGATTTACAAGTCGATTCTATCAACTCTGGCTCTGATGATAACGGAATTTATACCGTTGATGATGATGCTACTGTTGTCATGCCTGGCGATCTTCTCCCCGGAGGAACTGACGCAGACGTTGACACACTGCAACCCGGTGACGATACAGAACTATCTGACACTACAACAAGCGATAGCACCCTTTCGGTCTCTTCTGGTGATGTGGTTGGTACTGAACACGTTTATATCAGTTTGGCAGATCTGGAAGCCTATCAAGCGGACACTGTGGAAAATCAGATTGATTACTCCGCTTCTCTGGAAAGCATTGAAGCAAAAATTGATGATCTGAATTACAACATTGCGGCATTGTTGTTTTTTATCGTGTTCGCATGGTGCTATGAACGTATCAAAAACGCCGTTCGGTCTTTTAATGGCGTAGGTCTTAAATAGGAGGAAACAAACATGGATAGTCTTATTCAATTTATTATAGGTGGTGCTACAACGTTTACCCCGGCTTGTATAGTCGGGTTGATCGTCTTTTGTATGGTACTTGAGTGTATTGGTTCTCTTGCCTATAACATTCTGAAAAATGGGAGGTGATCAGCTTGGTATATCTGGTATTTTTAGCATTTATAGTAATGATGTATTTTAGCGTATGTTTTCGCATTGCCGTTTTACATCCGTTTGCAACGGTCTTTAATTTAATAAAAGATCTTCCGGATTACATTATTCATAAGAAATGGCGCAATCTGAAAACCGGGATCATAGAATGTTTTGTGGCGTTATTTGGCAAGGGAAAAACTCTCTCTGCTGTGCATAAGGTGACAAGACTGTATAAAAAGTATAATAACAAAGTTGTATATGATGATCTCCGGGGGAAATGGGTGACGCAAAGAGTCAACATCATTTCAAATGTGGATTTGATCGGCACACCATACACGCCTTTTGTCTCCTTGCGCCAGATCGTAGACGTTGCCGAAATTGTTCGGGCGTATGATGAAGAACACGATACACTTACTTGCACCCTTGTTTTGGGTGATGAATTTTCAGTTCAGCTTAACAGCCGTACTTTCAAAACAAACATAGACCCCTTGTTTCTCAATACTTTGCTGACGTGCCGCCACCATCATATCAGCTTGTATTACACTTCTCAACGGTTTAACCACGTAGACGCATTATTGCGACAAGTAACAAGCCGGGTAATATCTTGTGATAAGCAATGGCGGTTTCTGGTACATAGAGAGTATGACGCTTATCAATTAGAATACGCCACAGACCCCACGCTTGTACGTCCTTTACGCCGGTTTGGTTGGTTTGTAAAAGATAAAGATTATCATGCTTATGATACTCTGGCTTGCGTGGACAACCTTGCAAAAGATTGTAAAGCCGGGAACATGATCCCGGAATCAGAAATTATCATGTTACAGAACAATACGCCCTCTGATATGGATGCCGTTACTACACCGTCAAAGAAATACACCAGAGCGCAGAAGAAAGCGCAGAAGTAAGAGGGAAACGGTGCGCCGTGGTAAGCGTTGCGCGCGGCGCACCGTTCGAACGTTCGAACTTTCACACACCACACACAAGGAGAAAAAACAATGTTTCAATATATGCACTATCTGTTTAACGAAACAGAGATCAGATTCTATAAAAAGTATAAACTATTTCCAGACGAATTATTTCAACAACTTCAAAATCTGGGTTTCTCCAGAGAATCATTTAAACCCATTCAGAAAGAAATGGACAGATTATTTCTATTACAAAAAGAAGAAAGCACATGGACAAAAGCAGACTGTGACCCGTTCTCTGGGTCACTTACTTGACAATAGCAACACTTTAACGTCACCTTGCAAAAAAATTACAAGGAGTGTTGAAACATGGAAACAGTTTATAATTGTCGGCGTTACCAGTATGAGACCGGGGAACATATCACATTTTATCACCACGCTATTAACGCCGGGAAAGAAAAACCAGAGGATAGCCAGTTAAACAAAACCCATGATATAAGTGACCGTACCCCGGAAGCTGAAAGACACTCTATGGCGGTTTCTGCATCCAGAGCCAAAAACAACGTTTACAGAATTGCACGGTCAAACAAATGGGACTGGTTTATTACTCTGACATTTGACCGCAAGAAAGTAGATGCTTCCGATTATGATATTGTCGTGCAACGGCTTAACGACTTTTTGTGGAACATTAAACAACGCAAGTGCCCGGATATGAAATACATCATAGTTCCAGAATTACACAAAGACAAGGAACATTATCATTTTCACGGACTACTTGCAAACGTTGACAACCTCACATTTAAGGCGTGGAAAGTAGACCGCAAGAAACAGCAGATCATCTACAATATAACAGACTGGTCATATGGTTTTACAACCGCAACAAAAGTTTTAGACACTGGCAGAGTGAGTAGTTACATTACGAAGTACATTACAAAAAGCGTTGACGAACACTTGAAAGAGAAACGCCGCTATTATTACAGTCGTAACTGTCACATTGCAGAAGAAGAACACTTTCTTCTTGACGAAGATGATTTTCGCAAAATCTATGCAGACCGTATTGTATATGTTAAAACCGTAGACATACCGCAAGCAAGTCAACAAATAACTTACTACGAACTAAAGTATTAAACAGACCACCCCGGACACCCACAAGGAAGCTTTACTCCCCTTGAGGGGTTGGGGGTGATTTCATCCCACCTCTGTTAATTTTTCCGTCCACTCCCCATAAAAATTAAACACGGAGAGTCCAGAGAACTGTCTGTTCTCTGGAAGCCACCTCTCCCACAAGCCCCATATAGAGCCATAAGACCCGGACTGCTATAAATACAAGCTATCCCTCACTACCGCCGCCAGAAGCCCAACCAGAGAAGCCACAGAGGGTCAAGGCACAGCCCCATAGATACCGCCCTCCTTGACGCTCCGGGGCTTGCTCTGGTACGGTTGAATATAGGCAGACTACCACCAGAGAGGGAGGAAACTTTATGTCAAAAAACATGACTTACACGGAACGTTTGAAAATCGAATTGTACTTGAAAGAACACAAAACACAAAGAGAAATTGCGGTATTGCTTGGCAGACATTACAATACAATCAACTACGAAATCAAGAGAGGAACAACAAGATTGCGTGACGGTCAAACGTGGCTTGAATACGACTTTTACAGTGCAGACATAGGGCAGAAGAAGCATGACGAACACGCACAGAATAAAGGGCGTGATCTCAAGATCGGCAACGACTACGATTTTGTAAAGCATATAGAATACTGTATCCTTGATCTGAAATATAGCCCCTATGCGGCACTGGTAAGCGCAAAAGGAAAGTGCCGTACTGATGTATGTGTTACTACGTTGTACCACTATATTGACCGGGGCTTGTTTATGAATGTTACGAACAAGAATTTATCGTGGCGCAGAGATACACCGAAACACGAATACAAACACGTTAGACCGTCTTATAAGAACCAAAAAGGTAGATCAATAGAAGAACGCCCGGTAGAGATTAAGAAGCGCAAGACCGCCGGACACTGGGAACTTGACACCGTAGTAGGCGGACAAGGCAAAAGTACAGATTGTTTACTGGTACTCACAGAGCGCAAGACTCGAAATGAAATAGTTGTGAAAATGCCGGACAAGTCGCAGAAAGCTGTTGTAAGTGCGCTTGATGATCTGGAACGCTCTTACGGTGCTGACCGTTTCCGGGAAATCTTCCAGACGATCACGTGCGACAACGGAACGGAATTTCTCGATCAACAAGCCCTTGAAAAGTCTGTAGCAGAGGACGCACCCCGGACGGTGATATATTACTGTCACCCTCACAACCCCGGCGAACGTGGTAGCAATGAAAATCAGAACCGCATGTTGCGCCGTTGGTTTCCAAAAGGTTGCGATTTTAAAGACGTAACGCCGGAACAAGTCGCACAAGCACAAGAATGGCTTAACAATTATCCCCGGCTTATGTTCGACGGTAAATCATCCAACGAAATGAAAGCAATATAAACAGTTCGGACGATCGAACAAAAAGAGACAGACGGCAACCGCCCCGGCTACCGTCTGTTTATGCTGTCTATTTTGTGCAATTCGCACAGTTTTGTGAGCATTACAAGTGTAGTAATTTATGCAATATGATGAAATTAACGATAATTCAAAGAAAATCACAAAATATTATTGACATTTACAACCGGGAACCGTGTAAACTATTCAGAACCACATTCGCAAAACCGCATCTGACGATGCTTACTTTTTGCTCATGTGGTTACTTCGTCGCATCAATTCTGCCGCACAGTCTTACGAATGCAAGCATTCGACGCCTGTGCGGCAGAATTGCGCTACTCTGAATAGTTTACACGTTAAAACAGCTACCTCCCACAAATTCTCTGCACAGAGAATTGTTGGGAAGGCTTTCACTGGTCACACCCAGGAAATATTCCAGGAATTTCAGAAGTCTCTTGGCCTCGTAATATTCCGGTTCGCCCTTGTCGATCTGGAACAGCAGCGGCTCTGCGAACTGCTTCAATACCGCCAGCTCATAGATCAATACGGAATTGAACATCGCATCCGCATCCTCCTGAAACGGGAAAATATTCTGCTCCTCGCCCCGGCGGACAGATCCCCACATGTCAATCGTCTGTCTGGCTCCTGCGCCTCTGGTTCTGGCATCCCTTATCATACGACGCAGCAGTCTGCCGTCCGTAGTGGGAATCCGGTTATGTTCATCAATATTGATATTGGTCAGGGCGCTGATATATATCTTGTATTTGCTTTCCTCGGGAAGTGCATAGGAGGTCTTCTCATTCAGTCCGTGGATTCCTTCAATGACCAGGATATCATCCTTTCCCAGCTGTTTGAAATTGCCCTTATATTCCCGCTTTCCGGTCTTGAAGTTAAAGGAAGGCAGCTCCACACGCTCACCGGCTAACAATCTGCACATGTCGTCATTGAACTGCTTTACATCAATCGCTTCCAGACATTCGAAATTGTAATCACCGTTCTCATCCCTTGGTGTGAATTCTCTGTTCACGAAATAGTCATCCAGTGCAATGGGGTGCGGTGTTTTCCCCAGGGTCTTCAACTGAATGGATAATCTGTGGGAAAAACTGGTCTTACCGGAAGAAGAAGGTCCGGCGATCATGACAAATTTCACACCGCCCCTGTCTACGATGCTTTTGGCGATCTCGCCGATCTTACGCTCCTGCTGCGCTTCCTGTACCAAGATCAGTTCACTCAGCGACCCACGGCAGATCTGATCATTCAGATCACCCACAGTCTCAATACCGATCTCCTTCCCCCATTCCTCAGATTCTTTCAACGTCCGGAATAACAGCTTTCTCTCTTGAAACGGCTTAACATGCGTGGGATCTTTTTTATCCGGCAGCAACAGCATAAATCCATCCTCATACGCTATGACGTCGAACCACTTTACATAGCCGGCATTGGGCAGCATGTAGCCGTAATAATAATCGTAATAACCGTCCATTTCATAAATATTTACGAAGGATCCTCTGCGGTAACGGAACAGCTTTTCCTTATCCTTCATCCCCTCTCTTCGAAACAGTTCCATGGCATTATCCAGGGAATAAGATTTCTTCAGAAAAGGTGTCTTTGCCTCCACCAGCTCCCGCATCCGGTTACGGATCTTTGCAGCATTTTCTTCTGTCGCATTGATCTTCCCTTTGGGAGAGATGTAGGAGCCGTTCCCGATAGCAAACTCTACACGACAATTCTGTACCGTTTCTCTTCCGAACACATCAAATACTGCTTTCAAAAAAAGCATGGTGGCAGAGCGGACGTAGGTCTTATTCCCCACGTCGTCTTTCAATGTAAAAAAAGTGATCTCACAATCTCTCGTCAGCTTTTTGAACAGTTCTCTGATCTTGCCGTCTCTTGCTGCCAATGCGATCAGATTGTCATACTCCTTCTGGTAATCATTGGCTACATCTTCGTAGGTAGCCCCCTGGGGATATTGTCTCTCTTCACCGTTTATCTTCACTGTGATCATTTTTCTCACCCTGTCCTTTTGTAATCTCCTTTTGCAGGTATTATTGTCTAAATGCAATCCGGTTCCTTACCATTATCGTACCACTCCAGTGCCCGGGTAAGCAGCGCAGTCTCCTCTGCGATCTCCTGCCTGCGCCACATCGTTTTGGGATTCGCTGCATCTGCTTCCTGCTCCAGCCGCTTCGCGATCTTTCTATGTTCCGCAAGCTGCCATTCTACATAATTCAAAAGCAGCGGACACTTACGGTACAACAGTATCGGACCAAGCTGCCCAGCCAGTCCGGATGCAGCGTCATCCGCTTTCCAGGACTCTCGCACCTGTGATCTCACCGCATCTTCCGACATCTCGCCCAGCCAGCGCACTTTCATCATAAAATAATATTTTCCTTCTTCGTAGATGATATTCTCATCCATCAGAAGATATCCCTCTTCCATCAGAAATGTCCGAAAATGCGGGATCTCCGACTGGGGCTGTAAGATCAGTTCCCGAAACCCTTTCGCCTGTTCTCTTCCTTCGGTAAGAATCTTCTCCATGAGAGGCCCACCCATGCCGGCGCAGATCATCCCGGCAGCCTCTCCGGTCTTCAGGCTGTGCAGACCGTCAGAAAGTCTTGTCTCTATCCTGTCCTCCAGTCCGTACTCCCTGATATGCTCTCTGGCATGTTCTAACGGTCCGGACCTTACATCCATGGCGATCACTCTCGGGGAAATGCCCTTCTGCACCAGATAGACAGATACAAAACCATGGTCACACCCCACATCTGTTATCACAGTGCCGGGAGTGACCATGTCTGTTAATGCCTGCATTCGATTAGATAATATGATCTCCGCCATTAATCCAGATAATCCTTCAGCTTGCGGCTGCGGCTGGGATGACGCAGTTTACGCAAGGCCTTGGCCTCGATCTGACGAATACGTTCACGGGTAACGTTAAATTCCTTACCTACTTCTTCCAACGTACGTGCGCGTCCGTCATCCAGTCCGAAACGAAGACGCAGTACCTTCTGCTCTCTCTCTGTCAGAGTACCCAGTACTTCCACCAGCTGTTCCTTCAGTAACGTAAACGCTGCCGCATCGGAAGGCACCGGTACATTATCATCCTGGATGAAATCGCCCAGGTGGCTGTCTTCCTCTTCACCGATAGGTGTCTCTAAGGATACCGGCTCCTGGCTGATCTTTAAGATCTCACGCACTCTGTCTACCGGCATATTCATCTCCGCTGCGATCTCTTCGGGGGTCGGTTCTCTTCCCAACTCCTGCAGCAGCTGTCTGCTCACGCGGATCAGTTTGTTGATCGTCTCCACCATGTGCACGGGAATACGGATGGTTCTCGCCTGATCTGCGATCGCTCTGGTGATTGCCTGACGGATCCACCAGGTTGCATAGGTAGAGAACTTATATCCCTTACGGTAATCGAATTTTTCCACTGCCTTGATCAGCCCCAGGTTACCTTCCTGGATCAGATCCAGGAACAACATTCCACGGCCCACATATCTTTTGGCAATGCTGACCACCAGACGTAAGTTAGCCTCTGCCAGGCGCTTTTTTGCCTCCTGATCACCCTCTTCCATCCTCTGTGCCAGTTCGATCTCTTCCTCCGCACTTAACAGGGGAACTTTACCGATCTCTTTCAGATACATACGTACGGGATCTTCGATGCTGACACCTTCCGGTACGGACAAGTCGATATTTTCCACATCCACTTCATCCTCATCGGTCAGAATGATCTCCTCATCGTCCACATCATCGTCATCGGTAATACGCAATACATCCACGTTATTCTGGTCCAGATATTCCAGAACCTTCTCCATCTGTTCCTCTTCCAGAGGCATGTCCGCGAAGAAGTCACTGATTTCCTGATACTCCAGCACATTCTTTTTCTTTTTCGCCATATTCAGGAGTTCTTTTACCTTCTCCGCAAATTTTGCCTGTGTGTTTTCATCCATTTTCGTGGTTCCATCCTTTCATTGCCATTATTTATAGCCATATTTCGTATCTTTTATAACTATTCGAAAGCCTAAATCCCATTATTCCAGAGAAATATGCGTCCTTTGTAATTCTTCCAGGGCTTTTTTTCCTTCTACCGCCTGTTTCACGGCATTGACGTCCGTCCCCAGCTTTGCCATATAGTATTGATAGCTGTTTTTCTTCACTGCCAGCAGAATATCATGGAAAGCTCTCTCCCTCTCCTGGCGGGTGGACAGCTCGGGGAGCGTGGTATGGAACAGCTCCGCAGCCTCCCTCTGTTCTTCCTCATCTTCAAACATACTGATGATCCCTGCAGGCTGGAACTGATCTCTGTCCAGTTCATCGAACAGCCTCTCCGCTACTTTCCGGTACAGTTCCTCGGTGAAATCCTCCGGGGAAATATATTTCCTTACGATCCGGTACAGGGACGGATCATCGCTGATCCAGGTGATCAGAAGTCGTTGGGACCTGCGCCCATTCTCGGCGGGATCCTTTTTCTGTACACCGCTTCTCGGTCGTTCCAAAGGTCTTGCCAGTCCCGTCTGCGACGCAATCCCAACTACCATTTTGCGCAGATTGTCCGGACGGATCATGTATTTTTCCGCAATTGCCTGCAGATAATTTTCTCTTTCCAGATCTTCCGAGAATTCACACAGCTTCTGTGCAATCTCCCGGTGGAACTTTGTCCTCTGCTCCGGATCGCTCTGATCATACTGTTCGCTTAAGATACGGATCTCAAAATAAAAGCTGTTCTCCGCCTGATCGATCCGTTCCTGAAAAGCTTCTTTTCCGAGATTCTTGATGAATTCATCCGGGTCTTTATACGGTCGCATATTGATGACCTTGCCGGTAAGTCCGGCCTCTCTCAGGATCCCGATCCCCCGCAGTGCTGCTTTCGTTCCGGCACCGTCGCTATCGTATGCCAGGAGAATATTCTCCGCATAGCGGTGCAGAAGATTCGCCTGCTCTACCGTAAATGCCGTTCCCAGAGATGCCACCGCCTGTGTGAATCCTGCCTGGTGCATGGCAATGACATCCATATATCCCTCGCACAGGATAATGTTGCCCGTCCTGGCGGTCCTTGCGAAATTCAGTCCGTAGAGGTTACGTCTCTTATCGAAGATCATGGTCTCCGGGGAATTCAGGTACTTCGGTTCGCCGTCTCCCATGACCCTGCCTCCGAAGCCGATCACCCGGTGGTTAATATCCTGTATCGGGAACATCACCCGATTCCAAAACTGACTTCGGAGTCCTCTCTGTTCCGAGAACATCGCAAGTCCGGAATCTTTGATCTCTTCATCGGTAAAGCCTTTTTTACGCAGATACTGGACTACCTGCTCGCCGTTTTTCCCGGCGTAACCCAGTCCGAAATGATGCATAGTCTCGTCGGTCAGCTTTCGTTCCGTCAGATAACGCATTCCCACTTCTCCGTGAGGACTGCGCAGCATATAATAAAAATATCTGGCTGCCTCCTTATTGACCTCCAGCAGCCGCATCCGCTTGCCGGCCTTTTTCTTCTGTTCCGGTGTCTCTTCCACTTCCGGCAGTTTCACTCCCGCACGATCTGCCAGGATCTTGACTGCCTCCGGAAAAGTATCATTTTCATACTTCATAAGAAATGTATATACATTTCCGCTGGCATGGCATCCGAAGCAGTAATACATCTGCTTATTCGAAGACACCGAAAAAGAAGGTGTTTTCTCGTTATGAAAAGGACAGCAGCCCCAATAGTTGCTTCCCTTTTTTTTCAATGTCACATAACCGGAAATAACATCCACGATATCATTCCTGGCTCTGACTTCTTCTACCAGTTCTTCAGGGTAATACACTCTTTTTACTCCGTTTTATTGTAATACACTATCGCTGCCAGGATTTCGGTATGTAGATGTCTTCATAGACTGCTATGGCAAAGCGGTCCGTCATGGCTCCCACATAGTCACAGACTACCTTCTCTCTCGGCTCTCCGACAGAGAGGAGATTCAGGTATTCCTCCGGCAGATCATCCAGATGTTTCAGGAAATGTTGATATAACGTCTCCATCAGCATCTCCGCCTTTCCCTCTTCACTTTTGGCGATGGGATTTTTATAGACTCTCTCAAACATGAACTGTCGGATCTTCGTCATGGCTTCCGCCACCGGTTCCGACATCAGGATATCATCCTTGTCCATACTGTTGGTTACAATATCATGAATAAAGTGATCCAGTCTCTCAGTGGGGCTGCTGCCGATCACTTCACAGATCTCCTTCGGGACATCTGCCTCCGTGAGAATTCCTCCCCGGATGGCATCATCCATATCATGATGAATATAGGCGATCTTATCGGAAAGTCTGACGATCTTGCCTTCCAATGTATGAGGCTTGCCAATGGTCTGATGGTTCCGGATACCGTCACGCACTTCATATGTCAGATTCAGTCCCTTACCGTCCTTTTCCAGAATATCCACGGTACGGACACTCTGCTCCGCATGCTCGAATCCAAACGGACAGACTCTGTTCAGAGCCCGCTCTCCCGCATGTCCGAACGGTGTATGTCCCAGATCATGCCCCAGTGCAATTGCCTCCACCAGATCCTCGTTCAGCTTCAGAGCCTTTGCTATGGTTCTGGCTGTCTGGGATACCTCCAGTGTATGCGTCAGTCTGGTCCGATAGTGGTCTCCCTCCGGTGTCAGAAACACCTGTGTTTTATCCTTCAGTCTGCGGAATGCCTTGCAGTGGATGATACGGTCTCTGTCCCGTTGAAATACCGGCCGGATATCACACTGTTCCTCAGGCTTCAACCGTCCCTTTGAATTTACACTCAGGGATGCGTACGGACTTAAATAATCCTGTTCCCATTGTTCCAAGCTTTCTCTGATCGTCATAGTTCCTCCTGCCCCTACTTCTAATATTCTGTGCCTGTCCG